>JACCDX011102148.1_pt1 | contig 13859 bp, 13 predicted proteins | sample 7449681 | NCBI WGS metagenome assembly JACCDX01 (sample SAMN15323450, study PRJNA562643) | freshwater metagenome | isolation source: river surface water | place: USA:Blue River Watershed | collected 2017-08-18
CCTGAAGAAGATTCTGGGTCTCAAACAGAATGAAGTGTACACGAACACAAAGTCCCTTCGATACGGACGAGTCATCATCATGACAGACGCAGACCTCGACGGTTCTCATATCAAGGGTCTCGTTCTGAACATGTTTCACGTCTTTTGGCCGAGTCTTCTCGAGCTGGGATACGTCACTGCAATGGTGACCCCGGTGATCAAGATTGGAAAGAGTTGGTTCTTTACAGAACACGAGTACAGGACCTCAAACGTCAGAGGAGTTCCCAAGTACTACAAGGGTCTCGGCACTTCGACTTCCGCGGAGGCGAAGGAGTATTTCAAGATGATTGACAAGCTACTTGTGAAATTCAACCGCGACTCTTTGACAGACGATTCGATGACTCTGGCTTTTTCAAAGGATCGAGTTTCAGACAGGAAAGAGTGGCTCACGGACTATATGGCTCGGAGCGAGAAACCTCACATTCCGTACGGACACGTGACGAACATCACGGTGAGCGAATTTATACGAAAGGATCAGGTGAAGTTTTCAGAGGAGGACATCAAGCGATCTATACCACATTTCATGGACGGTCTGAAACCGAGTCAGAGGAAGGTTCTCTTTGCGTGTCTCAAGAGAAATCTCGAAAAGGATACGACCGTAGCTCAGCTCGCTGGATACATCGGCGAACACTCCGCATACCACCACGGCGAGACGAGTCTTCACGGGACCATCGTAGGACTGGCTCAAAACTTCATAGGTTCTAACAATCTGAACCTGTTGGTTCCTTCGGGACAGTTTGGAAGTCGTCTTGAGGGAGGAAAGGACTGTGCGAGCGCAAGGTACATTTCGACACGTCTTTCTCCATACACAAAAAACATATTCGACGAGAGAGATGGTCCTCTTCTCAACTGGCTCTCAGAGGATGGAAAGAGTATAGAGCCCGAGTTTTATTGTCCGGTAATTCCCATGGTTCTTGTGAACGGATGCGAGGGAATAGGGACCGGATTTTCTACGTTTATACCTCCGTACAATCCAGTAGACATTCTTGAAAACATTCGCAATCTGGTAGAGAAGAAACCGTTGAGATCTATGACTCCTTGGTACAGAGGATTCAAAGGTACAGTGACTCGAAAAGATAAGCACACATGGATATTTTCTGGAAAGTTTGAAAACTCTCGAGTCACAGAACTTCCGCCCGGAAAGTGGATACAGGATTACAAGGAATTTCTAGACGACCTCGTAACGTCAGGAAAAATCAAAGGATACGAGAACCACTCGACGGAGACGCACCCAGATTTTCTGATTCACGGATGTGAGTCTGTCGACGATCTCAAGCTCCAAAAGACGATTCACACGTCGAACATGAACTTGATCACAAAGGATGGTGTGAGGAAATTTGATTCTGCAGAGGAAATATTGGTGGAGTACGCAAAGACTAGACTCAAGTACTACAAACTTAGGAAGAAGCACATCTTGCAATCGATATCTGAAAAGTTAGACTTTTTGAACACAAAGTCAAAATTCATACAGCTCGTGATTCGAGGTGATATCAGGGTGTTCATGCAGACGAAAGCAACTATCCAGGAGAGCATGAAGAGGAACGACATCCCAGAAAAGTTTTGGGAGTCTCTTCTGAACATCAAGACGTATCAGTACACTCTTGAAGAGGTGGAGAAGATGAACAGGCAGATTGACGAGTACAGAGACGATATGGCGACTCTCGAGAAGACATCGGTGACAGATCTCTGGAAATCTGATATCTCCCTAATTCAAGAAGAAGATGAAACTTAGAAACAATGACACTTCTGAAATCAAAGATATAGATGTCGAAAAAAAGACAGCTTACGATCTCAAACCCGACCCAAAGAGCGATTATTCTATCATGTACGATCGATCAGTTTTACAAGATTCGTTCGAACTTTCGAAACTTCCTCAAGATGTAGTCTTAGATCTGTGGAAGATTCGAGAGTCGTTTCCAAAGAAGCCCGACAACTTTTTGAAGGAGGGTGAGTACCAAAAGACATTGGACAATTCAAAGAGAAATCCAGGAATAGGCGAGGCTTTCTCTAAAACAAACGATTCTCCTTCTCCTTCCGTTCCAAAGGTGAACATTGTAGGAAATTTTGAACTCAGGGAACTTGGTGAAGATATTGAAATCAAAGAAAGAGTTGTACCTGACATATTCGAGTCGAACACACATCAGTTTGCAACTGTCGCACGAATGGGTATAGAGGCGAAAGGACCTCAAGAAGAGCTTCTTTATAAGAAGACCACTGACTGGACTCCTAAAATTTTTCAGCACACAAACTTTTCAATCGTTCAAAAAGAGATTCAAATCACAACGTTACCTCCATATGTTGGAAGTCTCCTAACTATTCCCTTAAATCCTAGAGAGTATGGTGACTTGCTCTCTTCTATGTACTTTTCCTGTAAGCTCATTCCAAACGTAAATTACACGGAACGAATAGGGAGAGCGTTGTTCAGAAAGGTTGAACTTTACCTCAACGACACTCTGATCGATTGGTATGACGATGACTGGTCTATCATTCACGACGAGCTGTTTTTGAGTGCAGACGAAATGCTCGCTCTCGACAATGTCGTAAACGGAACAGATCTCGTAATACCCATGAAGTTTTTCTTTTGTAAAAAAGATAATTATCTTCCTCTGTGTGCTCTCTACAATCAACGAATATACATAAAGATTTATTTCAACCAACAAAGTTGGTTCACAGATTATCCAGAACCTCTTGACATATCGAATCCAAAAATTATATTCGATCACATCTTCTTGTCACCGGAGGAGAGAACGTACTACATGTCAAAAAAACACGATATTATAATTCAGTCGATATACAGAGAACCACCAGTAAGTTTTACACAGGGATTTGTGAACATCAACATGTCTGCGAATTTCAAGGTGAACATGCTCACGTGGTTCATACGAAATACAAACTATGAGAATGGTGACGACTATACAAAGAGATATTCATATGGATATGTTTCTGATCTGGTGAACTCGTATACGAATTTTATAAACTGGAGAGGACAGACTGTCAATTACGTTCCAGTGATCGATTACGTAAACCTCTTTCTGAACAACATAAACATATTTGCAGGCATAAAAGGTGACTTATACTTTACATACAAACAGCCTTTGGAGCACGGATTGTCCGTCCCAGATAAAACACTGTACACGTATTGCTTCAGCATGGATCCCAAAAACCCTTTAAAAAGGGGGGAGCAAGATTTTGCAACCCTTGCTTCAAAGACAACAAACCTCACTATGAAATTCAACTCAAGTCTAGTTCCACAGCTTGTAAACAACTACAGTCTGTATCTTTACTATTACGGATACCAGACGCTTTCAATTGAGAATGGATTCGGGGTAGTTCGCTCTTGATATACTCGATTATTCCGTTTCGTATACACCATCTGATAAAATTGAGTTGCGCTACAGTTGTGACTATACCCCTGTAATTGATCCTCTCTGTTCTACAGAACGGATCAAAGAGTTTTTTGGAGTACCCTCCGAGACTTGACTTGTACGCTATGTGAACATCCACGTAGCTTCCGCTAGGCGAGAGAAACTTCGTGTGCCTCTCTTTCGCATAGTTGGTGACAAACCATTCGATGTTTCGAAGAGAAATGCCATACGAATGATTAAGCACATCACAAAGAGACTTGAAATTTTTTTCGTCTTGAAAAAAGTCATCTAAAGATTTTAGAAGAACGTCCTGCTTACTCATGTCTATTTACATACTTGTGTCATTTCCTTAATTCGATACTCCTCGAGGAGTTTCGTCTCGTCAAAACCTTCGAGCCTCTGATTTGTAAATGCCATGTGCGCCACAAAACAGTGCATGTCAACTACAATCGGTCTCTTGAGAATGTTGGGTGCAATAACAGACAAGAAATCCTCATCTGCTACGTATACCTTCTTGTTACTAAACAAGACATCAAAATCTTTCGACAGAATGGCTATAAAATTTATGTTCAACTTCATTTGATTTGGAGTGTACTTTAAAAAGCGTGTAGATGGCTTGCTTATGGTTCCGTCAAGAAATCTTCTGTGTATGTACTCTGCGTGAATAGCAGACATGAGCTTGTGATCCTTTAAATCTTCAAAGTCATCATCGTCGTGTATATGAACGAGTGATGCTGAACACGTTGGATTGTTTATCACAAACGGGGACATAAAGACTGCGTCTGGATCAATTCTACGAGCATCCACAAAAGACTGAAACGCGTCTACATCAATGTACACGATATCATCATCACACTTTATGAGAACTGTGTCGCTCTCTGGATACCTCTTACTCGTGTAGTATTGATAATACTCTTTGTATGTCGACTTGTCTTCAACTTCAAAAATCTGATGACTGTTAAAGCGTCTCCTGAGCCATTGCGCATCGCTCTCAAGACGCGTATAGTCCCATACGTGAACTTCGTCGACGAGATTCATGGAAACAAGTCGATCGATATATCCAGAAAGGATGGACATGTATCTCTCTCTTCCAGCGAAGCAAGAGAAGATAACCTTCATTACACTACTTGAATGTTTTATGTTTGAAAAATTGACGAAGAACCCCCAGTCCTGTTGGCTTCGCATCCGGGACATCCTTTCATAAAAAGGGGAGGTATAGTGTGCGTGTGCGTCACCTTGGGAGGACTCGACCTCGTTATCCTCACGTCCGGTTTTTGATTCTTGTGCATCATGCAGTATCCGTTAAGTTTTGCAGATCGCTGACACCTCTTCCCTGACTTTGTTATGCCACAGCACATGTTACTCGCCGTAGTCAAAGAAGAGAGATCACCTAAGAGTCTAGAATACTTGATGTTGTAGTTCTTCGATATGATTTCTAGCAACTTTGTAATCTTTTCATTTACACGAACCTCAATCTCCTGCTCGAGAGCATCCTCTATAGACTTGGGCAATACCATACTACTATTCATTGTATCCTAATTCTTAACAAAGAAGTCGGTGATCTTGCGCGTCTTAAACTTCTTGAAAAGATCGTTCGTCGCGTCTCCGATCAAGGGTTCCAACAAATCTTGACAAGGCTTCTCTAGTTGATGCTCGAAATAATACTTGTAATCGAGCTTGATCTTGGGATTGACTTTCACATGCTCAGGATCTTCAGCCTTCTCAAAGAGTCGTTCTCCTCGGGGAGTCTTGATGATCACGAACGGAACCCTGCTCCCTGTAGGAGGTTCGGACCCCGGATTCCGTTCCCTCATCTTCTTCACAACTTCGACGTGAGGCATAGGAACCTTGTACGACGAAGCGAGACTCTTTGTCAAAACGAGATCATCGATTGGAATGTCGCCTTTCATGAGCTTATCCTTTGCGGTCGTTGCCAGCTTGAACGCTGAGCTCGGATCCGGCGACTCCAGAATGGTCTCGAGGAGCTGTGAACACGTGTCCCTCACAAATTTACACGAGTCGCGCCTCACAACCTGAAGACCCTTGACATCAATCTTGTCAAAAACTATGGTGCCCTTCTTCTCCACCCACATCTTTGCAGCATACCTCTTCTTCGAATACAAAAAGTAAGGACAGTACACCTTCTCGAGCTCGAGCTTGTTAGGAGACTTGAAGAGAGAAGAAATCTCCTTCGAAGCACGCTCGCCGAGTTTCCAAGAGTACTCTATCGCATCCATCCCAGTTCTTCCTTGCGTGTCGAACTGAACCATGATAGAGTCAGTGTCACCATACCTCACCTTTGCACCCGGAAAGTTCTCTTCGACATAAGAGCGACTCTGTTCAATCATCTGCCTTCCTCGCATGGTCACAGTCTCTGCAATCGCCATCAGAGGCAAAATTCCTCTCGACACTGCACCGGTAAACCCATACACAGAGTTCATAGATATCTTGTACGCGAGCTGTTTGCCGTTGTACACTCCGTACATGGGTGAATCTTTTCCAACCTCCTCCATCTTCGCCTTGGCCTCTTTCCTGTGAACCTTGAGACGCTCCAGAATTACGGGAAGCAAGCTAGGAATTCTCTTTCCATCCTTCTCAATGGCGAACACATGCGGACCAAAATTCTCGTATGTAACACCCGGAACGTTTCGATACTTTGGATCCATAACGTACGTCGAGTAACACAGATTGTGGGCACACATGATAGACGGGTACAGTGATGCAAAATCAAGCGCTGTTATGGGCTCGTAATACGCACCAATCTGAGCGTCTAGCACAGTAGCTCCTTGGTAAGACGTCTCTTCAGGATTCCTGTTCACACGCAGAGTCGGAATCATGAACCCCAGCTCTCGCGCGGTGTAAGCAAGCTGAGAGAACACCTTGATCTGCTGACCGCGTTCGCTCAGATAGTTCAGAGGAACCCAGCACGCCTTTGCCATCTCCACCAAATTCGGAAACAGAGATAATTTCTCGGATATGGCGTGAGGCAACTCGGTATCTTTGATGCAGTATTCAGCAACCTCTTCGAGTCCTTGACCGCATGCGAACCGTCTAAAAATTTCACTCACAGGCATGTCGAGTTTTTGATCCCCGAGAAGCAGTTTAGATACATTGTTCAGAGAGTAGCTCTCGAATTTGTGCTCCCTCTTAATCTCTTGGTACATGTCAAACACGTATCGACCAACCATCGGAAGCATCTTCAAGACGTTGTTTCCGAGCGCGTTCGACGAAAGGTTTTTGACAACAAGTTCCGCCGGCACGTCAAAGAGTCGTCCGAGAACCAAGTCTCTGCACCCGCAAAGAGCCATGCGATTGAATATGTACTCGAGATCGAAGCCAAATATATTCCACCCGGTAATCACATCGGGATCAATCTTTCTCAGGTGCAGACAGAATGCGTCGAGCATCTGTCGCTCGTCTTCAAATTCAGTCTTGACTCCGAAACAGACTCTGTCTATGAACTCACCATTCACCTTGGTCGTCATTGCAATCTGAAAACACACGTCGTCCATAACGAGCGAGTCTGGAAACTTTCCAGATTTAGAGTAACACTCTATGTCGAGAGACGTTATCCTAAAAGGTGCGACGTCATCCCTGTCAACCGGTTTCAGAAGTTTCCAATCTTTGACCCACACGTCTACTTCACAATGAGACATGTATGCATTTTCTGTATTTTCTGTATCGACATGCACCCACCCAGTTGACTTGATCCCCGTCCTGTGCATGAATCGCAACATTGGGTCGATGTTCGCTTCGTAAACACCCTTGCGATGCATGCGCTGTCCCTCACGAAACTCTTCGAGAGTATCGAATTCAAACTTGCTAAACACGTGCTCTTGCATATCCTGAAACCCCCACAAGTCCTTGCACTTGACGAGAGGTTTTTTCGCAATCTTACCCTTTACAAAAAAATACGGCTTGAAGTGTGTAGCCAGGTGCACTGATTTTCCGTCCATGGTGCGACCGAACATGTGAATAACGTACTTTCCATCAGTGTCTCGCGCGTCCCACGAGATGACCTGAAACTCCATATATTCTTACTTTGGTTGCTAAACTTAAATAATACATCATTCTAGTATACTATACATGGAAGAGTGCTCGGTGTGTTGTAAAAAATACAAGAGTCACGTCACGTGTAAGATGTGTACTTTTAGCGCGTGTAGGGGGTGTTTCAAGAGGTACATAATAGAGTGCACAGTCAATCCGAAATGCATGAAGTGCGATAAGGTATGGACGAGAAAGGACCTTGTTACGAATTTCGGAAAGCACTTTGTGATGCAAGGGTACAGAAGGAAGAGAGAGAGTGTTCTGTTCGAGCTCGAAAAGACTCTTCTTCCGTCGACACAGCCTTATGCGGTTATATGCAAGAAGATCAAGCAGATTGAGAAGGAGATTGTTGAAAATCAAAAGAAGATTTCAACCATACGTATGGAGATTCCGTACTTCACAGAAGACGACGATGAAGATTTTTTGAGGTTCGTTCACGAAAGAAGGAGAGTTCGCATGGCTATACACGAGGCTGAGGAGGACATATTAATGCTGAACTCCATACGGGCGATGCTCATCCGTCAGGTATCTTCGAGACATGTTGCGCAGAACGCGAAGCGTCAGAAACTCGTGGTCAAGTGTCCTAACACGTCGTGCAGGGGGTTTGTGGACACGATGAACATGAAATGTGATCTGTGCGACACCGAGATGTGCAAGGAGTGTCACGAAATAGTGGCTGAAAACCACGAATGCAAGCAGGAGAATATCGATACTGTGAAGCTATTGTCTAAAGACACGAAGAACTGTCCTTCGTGCAAGGCGATGATACACAAAATAGAGGGGTGCGACCAGATGTTCTGCACGCAGTGCAACACACCGTTCTCTTGGAGGACCGGTGAGATTATATACGGAAGGGTTCACAATCCACACTACTTCGAGTACCTGAGAAGGAACGGTCCGGTGCGCCGAGAGATTGAGGACATCCCTTGCGGAGGTCTTCCAACGTGGCACCAGGTCAACACAAGATGCAAGAATCTAGACAACATACTCAGGTGCGCTTTGCACGTAGAGGATGTTGAATTTGCTCGGTACAGAGTTGACGAGGTGGGGGACAACAGAGACTTGCGCATCTCCTTTCTCAACGGGGACATAAACGAGACGGTGTTCAAGACGGAGCTCTACAGACGCGAGAAATCTCGGGAGAAGAAGAGAGAGATTCACATGGTTCTAGCCACGTTTGTCACAGTGTGCTCTGATATTTTCAGAAACATCCTCGGAGGAGGACCAGAGAACATCACAGAGTTTAACACCATACGAGGGTTTACAAATGAAACCATGAAAGAAATTTCATCTGTGTACGGGTGCGTCGTTCCGCTGATTAATCAAAATTGGCAAATTGTAAATGGAAAAGTGTGAGCACTGTACCAGAAAGAGAATCACCATCAAATGTCTCTCGTGTGATCGAATGTATTGTACTTCGTGCATACAAAACGAAATTCACATGTGTGAAAAGATTGACGAAAAGATTAAAAAGTGCATTCAAATTTTAGAAATTAAAAATCAAAAAGTCGAAGCTAAGAAAATCTAGTGATGAGCCATATTAAAGCGACGAGAATCACGAGGATGGTCAAGAGTCTCCACTCGTTGTCTTCTGTCTTTTTCTGAGGAACTGATTCGAACGGCTTCACAACTTCTATGGGCTGAGTCTCGGTGAAGTCGTCGTACTCCAGTTTGTATCCTTTAATTTCAACACGTGGGTCCATTCTCTTTCCCTCGCACGTCTGCATGAGCATGTTCGGGGGAGGTAGAGTTGGTGGGTGAACGAAATCGTCGGCTGGTCCGTCGTCGACTACATTCGTGTCTGGAGGAATCCACTGCAGAGACGGATCCGGTTTGTATCCACCGTTGTAAGGGACGCCGAAAGTTCCATTTACGGTGTACGGATTTATCGGGTCACACGTTGTAATCATTTATTATTGGTGATATATTTTAGTTAGCATCTTCTGTTTGTGAATCTCCCACATCCTGTCAAGATCGATATTCAACATGTACGCGAGCTGAAACAAATAGCTAAAAACGTCCCCCATTTCGTTTGAAACGTCGATGTTTTTCCCCGCTTTCCTGTAGACTCCCTGACTCTGTCGTATAGCCGACGCGAGCTCACCAATCTCCTCCGTAAACAAAAGCCATACCTTTTGGATCGGAACTCTGTCCCATCCTTTCTGACGACAGATCTGGATGTTCTCGTCGCGGATGGTATTCATTTGAGTATTACTCGACTCAAGTTTTTAAAAGTATCTTCTCTTCAGATTCATGAGGTTTCCACCTGAAAAACCAAATCTCTCTGCTATCGGTGCAATAGCCCGTGTCTGCGGTGCGTATCTGAACGCTGCAGACTCACCGGCATATCTCGCATACAAACCACTACCAACACACGTGCACACTATACCCAAAACTAACAACCCTATAAACACCTTGTACTCAGTTTTATCAGTCTTTTTTTGTTTTACGTAGATACCTATCAGAGTCGCAAATATTATTATAAATAAAATACCTAAGAGAGTTATAAAGAATCGAGGATACATCTTTAACTAATACCTAGAAAGTTTAAGACCGTACGTGCTGGTACTTCTTGGTGCGTCCGGTGGAATTGGACCAATAGATATATCTCTCAGATATATCAGGTTCTGAATAATACCGTTGGATATGGTTCTCGTTGCAGACGATACGACCTCGCGATTCATCATCGCAACCTGACCCGCAAGATCACCACTCGCGTCGTTAATCATGTAATCAGTGTACACCTTTCTCATAAGGTTGTACAGATCAGCGTCGTTCTGTCTGCCTATCGAGTATCCCGTCTTGTCTCTCACGGAACTCGCAATCGCACCCTGAAGATACTCGATGTTTGAGACTGAAAAATACATATCACCGAGAGAGCTCCTCATTTAAAAAATACAAACTTTATTTTATCAATGAGGGTCATCAAGAGGTCCGGTGAATCACAAGAGATGCTTTTCGACAAAGTCACCGAAAGAATCAAGAAATTGTCATCTGACCTGAACGTGTCTCCTGATAAGGTGGCCCAGAAGACGTTCTACGAAATGTTTGACGGTATTTCCACCACGAAGATTGACGAGATATCTGCGGACATTTCGGCGAATATGATGACTGTAGATCCCGACTACGAGACTCTTGCATCTCGGATTCTCGTGAGCAACATGCACAAGACGTACCCGAAAACGTTCTCCGAATCCATGAAGAACATTTCAACCGTCACAGATGCGATCAAGGATGTGGCGTACAGATTCGACGAATTGATTGTTCCTGAACGTGACTATCTCTTTGGGTACTTTGGACTTCGTACCATGCAAAAAGTGTATCTGAACGAGGGAGAGACCCCTCAGTACATGTTTCTCAGAGTCTCTCTCGGAATCCACGGCGATGATTACTCTGCTGTGAAGGAGACGTACGATTTGCTCTCGAACAAAAAATTCACACACGCCACTCCCACCATGATCAACGCAGGAACAAAACTCTCTCAGATGTCCTCTTGCTTTCTGACGTACGTCGAAGACTCGATTCAAGGAATTTACGAGAATCTAGGAAAGTGTGCTCAGATTTCTAAACACGCGGGTGGGATCGGGATTCACATTCAGGACATTCGGAGCAAAGGGAGTCTCATCGAGGGAACGAACGGAACCAGCGACGGAATAATTCCCATGCTTCGCGTGTACAATTCCACAGCTCGCTATGTCAATCAGAGCGGGCGTCGTAAGGGGTCGTTTGCGGTGTATCTCGAGCCGTGGCACCCGGACATTTTCGATTTTCTAGAACTGCGTCTGAACCAAGGCGACGAGGAGGCTCGGTGTCGCGACCTGTTCACTGCGCTGTGGATTCCTGACAAGTTCATGAGGGCTGTAGAGGCCAACGAAGACTGGGCTCTTTTTGACCCTAAAGAGTGTCCGGGTCTCTCTGAATGTTACGGATCCATCTTCGATGACATGTACGATAAATATCTCAAAGAAGGAAAGGCGAAGAAGATTGTTCCAGCGACGAAGATATGGAGTGCAATCCTAAAGTCTCAGATTGAGACGGGTACGCCGTACATGTTGTACAAGGATACTTGTAATACCCGATCAAACCAACAAAATCTCGGGACGCTCAAGGGGTCGAACCTGTGTTGTGAGATTCTCGAACACACGAGCAAGGATGAGATTGCAGTGTGTAACCTCGCAAGCATCGCACTTCCAGAATACATTAGGAATGGTGAGTTTGATTTCGAGGAGCTCCACTCAGTAACAAAGACAATTACTCGAAACCTGAACAAAGTGATCGACCGGAACTATTATCCGGTTCCTGAGGCTAAAAAGTCAAACATGCGTCACAGACCGATAGGAATCGGTGTCCAGGGTCTAGCGGACGTGTACATTATTATGGGGTACGCATTCGATTCTGTTGAAGCTGCAAATCTAAACAAGAGGATCTTTGAGACTGTGTATCATGGTGCTCTTGAGGCATCTGTTGAACTCGCGAGAACTGATGGTTGCTATGAAACATTCGCTGGATCTCCTGCTTCAGAAGGTCGTCTTCAATTTGACCTAGCTGGTGCATCCACACAATTCACATGGAATTACGACTGGGAGCAGATGCGAAGGATGGTTCGCCACACTGGACTCAGGAATTCGCTCTTGCTCGCACCCATGCCTACTGCGACGACTTCACAGGTTCTGGGGAACAACGAGTGTTTTGAGCCGTACACGACGAACCTGTACCTGCGAAGAACTCTCGCGGGTGAGTTTGTCGTCGTTAATCGTCACTTGGTGAAGAAGCTACAGGAGCTGGATTTGTGGTCTACCGAAATGAAAGATATGATCATTCTTCACAACGGTTCCGTTCAAAACATCCCGAACATTCCCGCAGATGTGAAGAAACTTTTCAAGACTGCGTGGGAACTCAGCCAGAAGGTTCTGATTGATCAGGCTCGGGACAGAGGCTATTTCATATGTCAGTCTCAGAGTATGAACCTGTTTGTCGAGTCTCCGAGTATCGCAAAACTTTCAAGCATGCACATGTACTCGTGGAAACAGGGTCTGAAGACAGGTCTGTACTATCTTCGAACACGTCCGAAGGCAGCACCTATTCAGGTAACTCTAGATCCAACTCAGTTCGTATGTAAATTTGAACCTGGATGTAAATCATGCGGAGCTTAGAGAATATCCTCGTTGTAATTGATAAATGTTCTGGAATGAAATAGAAGTTGATAAGATTGTGTCGTCTTCGAATAATACACTTTCGTACGAGAATGAAGGAACCAAACTTCGATTCCAAATTCCAAGAACGTTTTGTGAAAATGGATTAAACGAATTTAATAGCATCGGTCTCAAGATGCCAACTGAATTTATAAATTGGTTCAAGAGCCTAGAAGACTCTCTTGTAAAACAAGAACCCAAAGATTCCAAAATTAATGGCGAATACCTTTACGTAAAATACTATCCAGAATTTACACAAGTATTTGACAAAAATAATCAGCTTATTTTTGATGAACCCATAAAGTTCAATGATTGTGACATAGATTGTCTCATTGAATTGTCATCTGTGTACTCTTACAAAGGAAAATACGGACTTGTGTGTAAACTGTATCAAGCACGAATAATTCCGTGCGGTAATTTATTTACTTTCGTCGAAGATTGATTTGGTGAGCTCGTACAAACGCTTACCCTTTGGCCCCACATTAAAAAGCACCATCTCATCCTTTTCTAATACACCATCCTTGATCAACTGTTCTCTCGCCTTTTTCGTCGCTACAGCCCAGTCGTTTTTCTTTCCCTGTGTAGCCTTTTTCTTGGATACAATTTCTCCACTGCTCTTTGACACTTTTAACTGCTTTATGGTAAGTCCGCCTGATGTATGGTGTGCGTCACCTCTTAGAACCTCCAGACGAGTACCCACTTGCTTCATTTTTAATATATTACCAATATTTAAAATGAAGAAAAATTTAGGTGAGCGAATAAAGAGGGTATTAAAAGTAAAAAGAGTTTCAACAAAGATCAAAAGAACAATCAATAACAAACTGAAAACGTCTGGTGTGTTTATGAAACCATCAGTCAATAAACCAGGTCCTTCTCCTCCTCCGTTACCACCTAAACCTTTAGGTAAAAACAACAACACAGGTAACATGGGTCTGACGAAATTATTCAAGCAGTCAAACAACAACAAGGCGATTGTTCCGTACACCGGTAAAAACAACAAGGCGATTGTTCCGTACGCCGGTAAAAACAACAAGGCGATTGTTCCGTACGCCGGTAAAAACAACAAAGGTCCGTCCCCTCCTCCATTACCACCTAAACCTAGACCCAACAACAAAGGTTCGTCTCCTCAACTACCTAAACCCACACCGTTTGTACCCAAACCATTTATACCTACACCACCGACACCGACACCACCGACACCGACACCGACACCACC
>JACCDX010085842.1_pt1 | contig 13858 bp, 12 predicted proteins | sample 7449681 | NCBI WGS metagenome assembly JACCDX01 (sample SAMN15323450, study PRJNA562643) | freshwater metagenome | isolation source: river surface water | place: USA:Blue River Watershed | collected 2017-08-18
CCGCCGCTCTCGGCCTCGTGGCGCTCCGCCGCCGCCGCCGCTGAGGCCACCCTCCCCTTCGCCCGGTCCGGCGCCTCGTGCGCGGACCGGGTTTTTTGTGCCCGTTCGCAGACTTGTGCCGCGCGCAAACACGAGCTCTCTTCGTGGCCTCGCATGACCAACCGCGAACGCACCCTCTCCCGCGACGTCGTCGCCCACCAGATCCCGTCCGGCGACAAGCAGACGCTCTCCGCCGGCGAGACCGTCATGATCCATCAGGTCCTCGGCGGCAGCTACACGGTGCAGACCGGCTACGGCCTCTTCCGCATCAATGGCGCCGACGCCGACGCCCTCGGTGAAGAAGTGAAGACCGCCAGCGTCGCCGCCGCGACCACCGCCGACGGTGCCCCGGACCCGGAACAGATCTGGGCCCAGCTCCGCCAAGTCTTCGATCCCGAGATCCCGGTCAACATCGTCGACCTCGGCCTCATCTACACGATGGACATCGCGAAGACCGACGACGGCGGCCACCGCGTCGACGTCGCCATGACGCTCACCGCCCCCGGCTGCGGTATGGGCCCGGTCATCGCCGAAGACGCGAAGTCGAAGATCCTCCTCGTCCCCGGCGTCAGCACCGCCGACGTCCGCATCACCTGGGACCCGCCCTGGAACCAGTCGATGATCTCCGAAGAAGGTAAGATGAAGCTCGGCCTCATCTGAGCCTTCGCCCGAGGCCGGTCCCGCGACCGGCCTTTTTGTTGCCCAGCCACCATGAGCGACCCCAGCGATCCCGCCGATCCGACCTTCTGGAACGAACGCTACGCCGCCGGGCGCACGCCGTGGGAATTCGGCGGCGTCCCGCCGCGCCTCGCGCGCTTTCTCGCGGCCCATCCGGCGGGCGGCCGCGTCCTCGTGCCGGGTTGCGGCAGCGGCCAGGAAGTCGCCGCCTTCGCCGCCGCCGGCTACGATGTCGTCGCGCTCGATTTCGCCGCGACCGCCGTCGCTCGCGCGCGAGCCGCGGTCAGCGCCGCGCTCGCCGCACGCATCTTGCTCGGTGATTTCTTCACGCACCCGTTCGCCGCGGCGTCCTTCGATCTCGTCTACGAACGCACCTTTTTCTGCGCGCTGCCGCCGTCACGTCGCTCTCCGCTCCTTACCCGCACAGCAGAGCTCCTCCGACCGCGCGGACGCCTCGTCGGGTTCTACTACACCAGCGAAGAGACCGGCGGCCCGCCCTACGCGCTCCACGCCGCCGACCATGATCCGCTCTTCACGCCACACTTCGTCCGCGAACGCGATGAGCCCGTCGCGGAGCAGCACCCGCTCTTCGGGGCCGACGAGCGCTGGCGCGAATACCGGCGGCGCTCCTGAGTCTTACTGATGCACCGGCACGAAGCCCCACTGCGCCGCGGAGAACAGGCCGCGGTCGCTGAGCTTCAGGTCGGGAATCACGAGCAGCGCCATGAACGACAGCGTCATGAACGGCGCGTCGAGCTTCGACCCGAGCCGCTTCGCCAGCCGGTCGAGCTCGGTGTAACGCCGCGCGACCGCGCGACCATCGAGGTCCGACATCAACCCCGCGATCGGCAACGGCAACACCGCGCGTCGGTCGCGGCCCACCGCGCTGAGACCGCCGCGATTCTTGATGACCAGATTCACCGCCGCGGCCATCGACGCGTCGTCCACGCCCACGACCACGATGTTGTGCGAATCGTGCGCCACCGACGACGCGATCGCCCCGGCGCGCAAGCCGAGGCCGTGGATGAAGCCGACCGCCACCCGCGCGCGCGGCGCGTAGCGATTCACGACGGCGATCTTCAGCAGGTCGCGCTTCACGTCGGTGACGAACACCCCATTTTTCACCGCCGGCTGCTCGCGCCGATGCTTGGTGATGAGCTGGCCATTGAGCGCTTCGATGACGTTGAGCGCCACACCACCAGTCGGCCGCACGACGAAATCCGCCGCCGTGCGCGGCGCAGCGCGGAACTGATTCGGCGTGCGCGAGCGTAGACGCTTGAGGCGCGAGCGCCCGTTCGACGCGACCAACGTGCCACCGAGGTAGGTGCGTTCGACGCGGAACTTTTCCCAGTCGCTCACCACGATGAAATCCGCCGCGTCGCCCGCGCGCAGCAGGCCGACATCGAGACGGTAGTGCTCCACCGGGTTGACGCTCGCCGCGCGCAACACGTCGAAGCGATCCGCGCCCGTGGCGAGCGCGCGCCGCACGTGGCGGTCGAGGTGTCCATCGACCAGCAGGTCGGGATGCAGGTCGTCGCAACAGAACATCACCCGGTCCGGGTGCGTCTTCAGCAGCGGCGCGAGCGCGGCGAAGTTGCGCGCCGCCGAACCTTCGCGGATGAGGATCTTCATCCCGGCCGCGAGTTTGTCCTGCGCTTCCTCCAGCGTGAAACACTCGTGGTCCGTCGTCGGGCCGGCCTTCGCGTAGGCCTTGGCTTGCGCGCCCCGCAGGCCAGGCGCGTGGCCGTCGACCTGTTTGCCGAGCTTCTGCGCCGTGGCGATCATCGCGCCTAGCGACGGATCGCCGCCGAGCACGCCGGGGAAATTCATGACCTCGGCGAGATACTTCACCTCGCGGCGACGGAGCAGTTTCGCCACCGCCTTCGCGTCGAGCGTGGCGCCGGCGGTCTCGAAGGTCGTCGCCGGCACGCAGGAGGGCGCGCCGAAGTTGAACTTCAGCGGCGTGCGCGCGCCGTCGCGGATCATGTAGTCGACGCCGGCGGCGCCGAGGACGTTGGCGATCTCGTGTGGGTCGGAGACGGTGGCGACGGTGCCGTGCGCGACCGCGAGCCGCGCGAACTCCGCCGGCGGCAGCAGCGAGCTCTCGATGTGGATGTGCGCGTCGACGAAGCCCGGCATGATCAGCCGTCGCTCGCGCACGCGCTCGTCACGCACGACGCCGACGATGCGCCCGTCGCGCCAAGTCACGGTGCCGGGAAAACAAGTCCGGGCGTGCAAATCCACCACTTGGCCGCTAATTCGTCCGCTGTTCATCCGTTCATCTTTGGCGGCGCGCGGGAGGAGGCCAACCCGCTTTTGCCGTCCGTCGTTTCTCCTTCCATGAAATCCCTTCGCCCCGCCCTCGCCGCCCTGTTGGGCGCCGTCTTTGCCCTCGCACCGCTCGCCGCGGCCGACCAACCCGCCGCTCCAGCAGCCGCGCCTACCGCCTCGACGATGGCCGTCGCCCCGGGCGTGGAGAACTCAGTCGTGAAGATCTTCTCTACCGTGCGCGGCCCGGACTTGCTGCGACCGTGGACGAAGGCCTCCCCGCGCGAAGCGACCGGCTCGGGCGTCGTCATCGAGGGTAAGCGCATTTTGACCAACGCCCACGTCGTCCTCTACGCCAGCCAGGTCCAGGTGCAGGGCAACCAGAGCGGCGAAAAGATCGGCGCGACGGTCGAGGCCATCGCCCCCGGCATAGATCTCGCGATCCTGAAACTCGAGGACGAGTCGTTCTTCGACACGCGTCCGCCGCTCCCCCGCGCGCCGAAGCTGCCCGCCATCAAGGACGCGGTGATGGCCTACGGCTTCCCGACCGGCGGCTCGAGCCTCGCCATCACGAAGGGGATCGTCTCGCGCATCGAGTTCACCGCCTATGGCTTTCCGATCTCCGGCCTGCGCATCCAGATAGACGCCGCCATCAATCCCGGCAACAGCGGCGGCCCCGCGCTCAGCGGCGACCAGATGATCGGCCTCGCCTTCAGCCGCCTCGGCGGCGGCGACAACATCGGCTACATCATCCCGAACGAGGAGATCGAACTGTTCCTCGCCGACGTCGCGGATGGCAACTACGACGGCAAACCCGCGCTCTTCGAGCAGCTCCAAGTCCTGCAGAACCCCGCGCTCCGCGCCTTCGCTCGCATCCCGAAAGGCACCACCGGCGTCCTCGTGACCGAGCCGGATGCCGGCTCGCCGCTGAAACGTTGGGACGTGCTCACGCGCATCGGCGATGCCGCGATCGACGACGAGGGCATGGTCAAACTCGGCGAGAATCTCCGCGTCCGCTTCACCTACCTCATCCAGAAGGTCGCGCGCGATGGCGCCGTGCCCGTCCAAGTCCTGCGCGCCGGCCAGCCCGTTGACCTCAAACTCCCCGTCACGCGCAGCCGCGACATGCTCATCGCGTCGCTCGGCGGCGACTTCCCGCCCTACTTCATCTACGGCCCGGTGGTGTTCTCGATCCCCTACACCGACGTCCTCAATTCGACCACCACCGGCGCCGCGCAGATGCTCGGCACGTTCGGCCGCATCGGCAGTCCGCTCGTGACGCGCCGCCACGAACGCCCCGCGTTCCCCGGTGAGCAACTCGTCATCATCTCGTCGCCGCTGTTCTCCCACAAACTCGGCCGCGGCTACAGCAATCCGCTGATGCGGGTCGTGAACACCATCAACGACACCAAGGTCAAGAACCTCGCCCACGTCGTCGAACTGCTGCGCGACGCCACGAGCGAGTTCATCGCCATCCGCTTCGCCGGCGAAGGCCTCGACGCCCTGGTGTTGCCGCGCGCCGAGATCGCCAAGGCGACGGACGAGATCCTCGCCGACAACGGCATCCGCGCCCAGGGCTCGCCCGAGTTGATGACGCTCTGGCAGGCCAAGCGCTGAGCAAAAACGACTCGCAAAAACGCCCCTCCGCTACACGGTTCAACCCTATGTCCGCTCACTACCTCACCCGCGAATTTCAGCCGACGGTCACCCCGCGTTTCGACGACGAGGGTGACGACCGCGACGAGCCGATGGTCGGCAAGACCCCCGGCCCCGTCGGCGCGCAGATCCAGCGCAAGTTCCTCGAACAGCGGAAGATTTTCCTCTGGGGCGCCGTCACCGACGAGTCCGCCAAGGACCTCACCGAGAAACTGCTCTACCTCGAGGCCTCCGCGCCCGGAAAAGAGATCAATTTCTACATGAACACCCCCGGCGGCTCCATCACCGCCGGCATGGCCGTCTACGACACGATGCAACTCATCACCTCCCCGGTGAACGTCATCGTCACGGGCATGGCCGCGTCCATGGGTTCGATCTTGCTCAGCGGTGCGAAGAAAGGTCGTCGCTTCCTCTTCCCGCATTCGCGTGTGCTCATCCATCAGCCGCTCATTTCCGGCCGCTTCATCGGTCCCGCCACGGACATCAACATCCAGGCGAAGGAAATGGAGAAGCTCCGCGCCGAGCTGAACCAAATCCTCGCCAAGGCCTCCGGCCAGCCGATCGAGAAGATCAATCAGGACTCCGACCGCGACTTCTACCTCAACGCGCAGGAAGCCATCGCCTACGGCCTCGCCGACAAGATCGTCGACAAGCTCTGAGCGACATCTCGCGTCCACCTTTCAGCCCGCCGGCACCGGCGGGCTTTTTTGTGCCCGCGCGCCGCGGCTCACTTCGGGCCGACCATCGGCGACGGCGGCGGCGGTGGCGCGAGGTCGTTCAGGCGCTTCTCAAGATCGAGCGACAGCGTCAGATCGCCGAGCGCATCGGCGAGTTTCTTCGCATCCTGCAGGGCCGCGACCTGCGCCTCGCGGCTGGGCGCGCGCCCTTTGATCAGCAGACGATAAACGGGCAACGCGTCGCGCGCGGAGCCGTTGGACGCGATAAATTCCCCGGCCTGCCGCACGAGCGGCCAGTCGGCGGGTGTGGCTTCGCGGAGGCTCGGCACAAACGCCAGCCGCGCCACGGCCCCGGCAGGATTCTGCTGCGTCAGCTCGAAGCGCGCCGCCGCCAACGCCAACGCGAGGCTCGGCACTTTTTTCAGCCCGCGGGCGAAAAGCGCGCGCGCCTCGTCGATCATGCCCAGCCGATCCAAGACCGCCGCTTGGCGCGCGACCGCGTGACCGGCCAGCGTCGGCGGCAATTGCGCGAGGCGGTCGATCTGCTCGCGGAGCCCGACCTTAAACGGCCGATAAAGCGGGTCGCCCACGATGATGCCCTGCCAGCTCAGCACGGGCGTGGCGTAGTAGGCCGCTTCGCCCAGCGTGGCGCCGTCGGCCAAACGCTCGACGAGCAGGTCCGGCCGCAGCGTGAACTCGAGGTAGGGCTCAAACACATTGCCAAACGTCGCCGTGACGCCCCGCGCCACCAGCGGACCGACCCAACCGCTGTTGGCGTCGCGCACGGTGTGCGCCGAGTAGCTGTGGATGTGCAACGCGATCGCGCCGGGCGGGAAACGGAAACCTTCGCGCGCGAACGGCCCGTTCACGTTGCCCGCATACCAACCGAAGTAGAGCACCGGCGCGTCGAAGCGGTCGGCCACGTCGAGCGTCGTCGGCTTGCGGTCGGCATCGCCGAAGAAGCCGAGCTCCGAGAGCTTCGCCCGGGTCGTCTCGAGCCAGCGGTCGCCGGTCGGATGCGGCCCGCCGAAATCGACATAGTAGCGACCCAGCAGACCGTTCTGCTCCGCCGCGAGCGCGTGGGAGACGAGCGCACGGGCGTCCGCCTCCGTGGGACCGTCGAGGCGCGCCACCTTCACGACGAGCTCGGCGCTCAGGTCGGAGACTTGGCGCAGACGGAACAGCGGATTCGGCAGGAACCCGAACGTGGGCTGCGGGCTTTGCGCGAGCAGGCTGAGCTCGGAGTCGACGGCGGCCTGGTCCTGCCGGAACTGCTCGGGCAAACGCGCCGCGACGGCGGGCTCAATCTGCAACGTGGGGTCGTTATTGATCCGCAGCGGCGTGCCGCGGCACACGACGAGGAACGCGATGCGGTGGCCCGTAAGCGCGCTTTTGCGCCGGCCGAGCAGGTCGAGCTGGTCGGACAACACGCCCTCGATCCAGCGGCGGCGATGCAGTTCGTCCTGCAACGGCTGCCAGATCTGATCCACGAACTCGCGCCACGTGATCGTCTCCGCCACGGGCATGGGCAACGCGATGAGGTTGGCGCGCGGCAGGCCGCGTTTCTCCACGTAGAATTCGCCGAGCGCGACGGAATCGCTTTGCCGCGAATTGACCAACACGACGGTGCGCGCCGCGAGATCGTCCTGCGCCGTCAGCCGCGCGAGCGCGACGAACAGACCAAGCAGAAGAGCGCGCGCCCCACGCTTCATGCGTGTCCGAGCCGGAGCCCGAGCCAAGTCGCGGCGAGGCAAAGCCCGACCGACAGCGCGACGTTCGCTGCAGCCGCACCCCATTGCCCGTGGAGCATCTGTTCGACCGTCTGGTAGCTGAACGTCGAGAACGTCGTGAACCCGCCGCAAAAACCGACCGCGACCAGAGCCTGCAGGCGCGCGGCGGCCGGCGGCTCCATCCCCCCGAGGCGCGCGAGGGTCACACCGATGACGAAGGAGCCCACGACATTGATGACGAGCGTCGCCCACGGGAACCGCGCCTGCAGCGCGTAGCCGACGAGCGCGCGGGCCACGGAGCCGACCGCGCCGCCGAGGGCGATCCAGAGCAGCGCGGGGAGCGTCATGACTTCGGCGTGGTGGCCTTGGCGGCGGCGGTCTGTCGCCGGACGAGTTGCTCACGCAGGTAAGTGTCGAGCGGCGCGGATTTCCATGCCGTCACCCACATCCGGGCCAGCATGTGGCTACCGGTGAGGAGCTGCGTCTCGAAGAACTCGCGCGCTTCCGGCGTCACGGGCAGGTCCGGACCATTGCCAAGCTTGCGCGCCTTCTCGAGTTCGTAGAGCGGCACGACCTTCGCGTGCTGCGCGATGAGGTAATCCATCGCGACAACGAACAGCGGATCGCGCTCGTCCGCGCGCGGCGGCAGCGGGATGGCTTCGGCGGTCTGGACGCGCGGCGAGAGTTGCGCGGCCTTGAGTCCCGCCTTGGCGATGAAACCGCCATCGCACCACGAGTGGATGCGGTTGGAGGTGGTGTAACCGTTGGGGTTCGGGCCGACCCAACCGTTGTGGTGGTTGGTCGTGTGGAGCGGCTGCGCGCAATCGCCCACGGAGTGGCCGAGCACGCCCATGTAGAAGATGACGTCGGCTTGGGCGTTCGCGATCTCGGCCGGCGTGCCGCCGACCTCCTGATAAGCCTTCAGGTAACCGAACGCGGAGCGGAGGCGGTGGAAATTGTCGGCGATGGCCCACGGCGCGAAGCCGGGCCACTCGTTGGTGTGGCCGCTGTTGCGGGCCGGGTCGATGACGGGAAACTTCGCGGCGTTCGCGGCGCGGCCGGCGGCGAAAGCGACGGCGAAATCGAGGCGGTAGCTCGACACGGTCTTCGGATCGAGGCCGGCGTCGGGCAATTGCTCGAGGTCGCAGAAATGATCCGTCCACGAGCCACCGTTCTGGCGGAGGAAGGGATCCACGTTGCGCCAACGATCAGGGATGTTGGCCCCGTGGAGGATGCGCTCGACGGCGGCGGGCTCGCGCGTGAAGGCCGGGAAGTCGGCCGGCAGGGAATCGAGCGCGAGCTGGTTGACGATGCGGTGGCCTTCGGCATCCCACGCCACGGCGCACGGCGCGCCGGCGAGCAGGGCCAGGCCCAGAAGCACCACGAGGGTGCGGAGCGATTTCATGCCCCGCTATTTCGCCGGAGCGCGGACGGCTTGCAAGGCCGCGCTGTAGCTGGCGACCCCGCGCGCGATGGACTCGGCGATCTGCTGGCGGAACTCGGGACGCGCGACGCGGGCGGCTTCCTCGTCGTTCGAGAGGTAGGCGGCCTCGATCAGCGCGGCCGGGCAGTTCACCAACCGCAACACGGCGAAGCGCGCGCGCTTGTAGCCGCGGTCGGAGGTCTTCAGGTCGCCGATCAGCTGGCGGTGCAGGTGGAAACCGAGCAGGACGTTGGGCAGGTCGGCGCGGTGGCCGGGGAAGGCGGCATCGGTCAGGTCGTCCTTGCGCTCGTCCGACGTGGAGAGCATCCCGCGCGGCGTGAGGACGTAGGTCTCGGTGCCAGAAACGCGCTGGGCGTCGCGTGGATCGACGGCGTTGAAGTGCACGCTGAGGAACAGGTCGGCGTTCGCCTTGTTGGCGAAGTCGGCGCGCCGCTGCAGGTCGACGATCGGGTTGCTGGAGAAGCGGGTGTCGTCCTTGCGCGTGAGGAGCACGCGGTAGCCGCGCGCTTCGAGGATTTTTTTCAGCCGTAGGACGACGTCGAGCGTCATGTCCTTCTCGTTCAGGCGCAGCTTGGCGTTGGACTTGCCCGGGTCGGTGCCGCCGTGGCCGGCATCGAGCACGATGACGCGCGGAGCTACCGGGAGCTGGGCGGCGAAATCGGTCGGGCGCAGGAGCGGGGCGAGCGTCTTGTCGAAATCCACGCGCGCGACCCAGAGGCTTTCGCGGTGGGCCACGACGTGCTCGCTCAGGAAAAGGCGCACGCCATCGAGGTAGCAGTCGCGCTCGTCGTGCTGGAAGACGAGGCGCGTGTCACCCGACGTGAGCGCGAGCTTCGTGGCCGGCGCGGCCCAGGAGGATTTCCAACCCAGCCGCGTCGCGACGTCGCGGAGGTCCACGTAGGTCGTGCCGCGGATGACCGCCGTCTCCAACTTGAGCGGTTGCGGCGCGGTGGCGGCCGGGCGCGTGGGCGCGGCGCGCGTCGGCGCAGGAGCGGAGGTCTGGGCGCACGCCGGGCCGGAGGCGCTCAGGGCGAGCGCGAGAAGCAGGAGCGGACAAAGCCGCGTCGGGCGCATGCGCGCAGCCGCGCTCAGGCGGTCTTGTCCGCGGACGGATGGTCCTGCGGCGGGGGCGCACCGGCCTCGCGCACGTGATACTTCGGCTTGCGCTTGTTCGCCGGGTTCGGCGTGAGCATCACGTTGATCTGTTTGCCGGCGAGCTTCGGCTGGGAATCGGGATGGCCCATGCCTTCGAGTTCCTTCAGCGCGCGGTTCATGACGTCGAAGCCCATCTCGGTGTGGGCCATCTCGCGGCCGCGGAACTTGAGGCGGAGCTTCACCTTGTTGCCTTCGTCGAGGAACTCCTCGGCGTGGCGGATCTTGGTCATGAAATCGTGGGCCTCGATGCGGACGGTGAACTCGATCTCCTTGAGCTTCGCGCCGGCGGGCTTGTTGTGGGCGGACTTCTTCTGCTCCTCGTAGATGTATTTGCCGAAGTCCATGATGCGGCACACCGGCGGGTTGGCCGTGGACGCGACCTCGACGAGATCGAGGTTGAACTGCTGGGCGAGCGCGAGGGCCTTGGGCGTATCGATGATGCCGAGCTGGCGGCCTTCGGGGCTGATGACGCGGACCTGCGGGGACTTGATGCGCGCGTTACGCTTGATGTGCGCGTAAGGGTCGTTGTTGCGCGGCGCGTTGCGGTTGAAGGGCGGGCGGCCGGAGCCACCGGAGGAGGAAGGAAGTGCCATTAAGTCGGGTTTGCTGGTCCCAAGGGGGACGCGGTGTTTTTGCCGCGGCCCAGAGTGAGGGCAACCCCAATTTGAGGGGGCGCCCCGGCGCCGGGCCCGAGCGGGCGGGGATCGGGCCGCCTCAGACGCTGAAGCTCTCGCCGCAGGAGCAGGAGGCTTTGGCGTTGGGGTTGGAGAACTTGAAGCCGCCGCCGACCATCTTGTGCGAGTAGTCGAGCACGGTGCCCTTCAGGTAGAGGGCGGTCTTGGGGTCGACCAACACGGCGGCGCCGCCGGTGCGGACGAGGATGTCGCCCCGGCGCGTCTCGGGGGTGAAGCGCATCTTGTAACTCAGGCCGTTGCAGCCGCCGCCGGTGATGGCGATGCGCAGGAAGTCCCCCTGCTGCTCGCGCGCGATCAGCGCCATGACCTTGGCGCCGGCGTCGGCGGTCAGGCGCACGAGGTTTTCGTTACCTTCGCGGACGCCTTCGGGCAGGGTGACGGGACTGGCGGGAGCGGACATTCGACCGCACTGAATGCCCGGTCGGCGCACTTGGCAAGCGCGCCGCCGGGCGGGCGGAGGGGCGGCTCAGTTCGCCTGCTGCCAGGCGCGGAGGAGCGCGAGGCTCTTCTGCGGGTTGATCAGGTTGATGCGACCGTCGGCGCTGCGCTCGGCACCGAGCTTGATGAACGAGATCGCCTGCTCGACGGTGAGTCGCGGCTCAAGGGCGAAGAGCTTGGCCGCAAGGTTGGTGACCTGCGGGGCGGCCATCGACGTGCCGGAGTATTTCATGCGCTCGCCGCCGGGCACGAAGCTGTCGACCTCGAAGCCGTTGGCGTGCACGTCGACGTTCTTGCCGAAGCTGGAGAACGACGTCTCCTCGCCGGCTTGGTCGACGGCGCCGGCGGTCAGGATGTTCGGCAGGTCGATGCCGGACGGGATGAACTCCGCGAACGCCGCATCGTTGTTGCTGTTGCCCGCGGCGGCGACGAACAGGATGCCCGGCGCGGCCGCCATGGCTTCGGTGAGCGCGGCGCGCTGGACCTCGAACATCTCGCGCGCAGCCTTGCGGCGCTCCTCGGGCGTGCCGCCGGCGCCGTTGGCCTCGAGCGCGGCCTCGACGTCGCGGGGCGAGCCGCCCCAACTCATGTTCACGACGCGCACGCCGTGCTTTTGGAAATAGGCGACCGTGTCGCGCATCGCCTGCGCATCGAGGCGCGTCTGCTCCATCGTGGGCAGCGCCGGGATCTGGCGGTGATCGAAGGTGATGCGCGCCGCCAACACGCGGGCGGCGGGATTGCCGGCGGCGGCGATGCCCGCGACGTGCGTGCCGTGCGAGTAGTTGCCGAAGAAATTGAGGCGCTCGAGGAAACCCTGCACGTCGGCGGGCTTGAGCGTGCCGATGTGCTTCTTGAGTTCGCTGGCTTCGGGGCTGTCGACCGAGGCCTGGAGGTCGAGGAGGCCCTTGGTGAAGTTGCGCATCGACGGGTAGGCGGCGCGGAGCTCGGCATCGAGCGGGACGAGCAGATCGGGCGTGCGGGCGGCCTTCAGGTCGAAGGCGATGCCGTGCACATCGTCGACGTAGCCGTTGCCGTCGTCGTCGCGGCCGTCGGCTTTTTCGGCGGGGTTCGTCCAGAGCTGTCCGGGCAACACGACGACGTCGAGGCCGCTGTCCCAGACGGCGACGGTGACAGGCGCGAGCTTGGCGTCGGGGGTGAGCGTCACTTGGCGCGGCGTCCACCGGTCGACCTTGGCCTTGGTGTTGCGCTTGATGACGTCAGTGAGGACCGCGATGCGAGCCTCCTTGAGCGGCAGGTAATCGAAATACGTCGTGCGCGCGCCGAGGAGCGTGCGGGCCACTTCGCCGCTGAGGGTGCCGGTCTTGTCGACGCCCGGCTGGAACGAGCTGCCGAGGTTGCCGAGGATGATGGCGGCGGTGCCGATCTCGGCGCTGGCCTTCGCGGACTTCAGGTTGTCGGCGACGATGTCCCACGGCATCGCGGCGACGGCGGCGGCATAGTTCTTCGCGAAGGCGTCGCGGAACGCCTCGGGCGAAGCGAACTCGCCCGACATGCGCGTGCGGGAGTAAACCTCGGCGAGCAGGCCGAGCGTGAACTTCGCGGCGGGTTTCTCCTCGAGCGCGCGCATCTGCGCGATGCGGGTGAGCGCGGCGTCATGGCGGCCTTGGTGCACGTCGATCGCCAACAGCGTGCCGAGAAGGTCCTGCAACGTGGAGCGGTCGGCGATGTCGTAGTCGCGCAGGAGTTTTTCCACGTCCGCGCGGACGACCGTCGCGAGCTGTGTGTAGGCCTCTTCCTGGGTGATCACGTCCGTGACCTGGCCTTTGAACGGATAAGTGAAGCGCGGGAGCTGGTCCTGCGAGGTGATCTTCGGGCGGTCGGCGGCGAAGACAAAAGCCGCGCTGGCGAGCAACGCGGCCACGAGGGTGAAGGGGCGGGATAGCATGGCGCGGAGGATGGAAACCGCCCGCGCCCCGGCAAGCCCGCAACGCTCAGCGCGTCCCGAGGGCGAGGAGGCGCCGCGCGACGGTCACGGCGTTGCCGAAGCTGGTGGCGCTCGCCTTCCCCTGCCCTGCGATGCCGAAGGCCGTGCCGTGGTCCGGACTCGTGCGCACGAACGGCAGGCCGAGCGTGACGTTCACGGATTCGTCGAAATCGATGACCTTGAGCGGCGCGAGGCCCTGGTCGTGATACAGCGCCACCACGACATCGAACTCCCCGCGCAGCGCGCGCGCGAACAGCGTGTCGCCCGGCTGGCATTGGGCCGTGAGGCCGGGAAATTCGCCGCGCATCTTCTCGAGCGTGGGATTGAGCAGGTCCTTCTCCTCGGGGCCGAGCAAGCCGCCCTCGCCTGCGTGCGGGTTCAAGCCGCACACGCCGATACGCGGCATCGCGATGCCGTCCGCGCGCGCGAGCTGGTCGGCGGCGACGAGCGTGCGATGCAGGAGTTGCGGCCCGAGCGCCTGCGGCACTTCACAAAGGGGAATGTGCCACGTCGCGAGGGCGACGCGCAGCTTGCCCCCGCAAAAACACATCACGGGCTCGCCGCCCCAACGCGCGGCGAAGAACTCCGTCTGGCCGGGAAACTCGTAACCGATCGCCGCCAGCCGCTCCTTGCTGATCGGGCCGGTGACGACGCCGCTGAACTCACCGGATTGCGCACCGGCCGCGGCGCGTTCCATCGCCGCCCAGGCGACGAGGGCGCCGTCGCCGTCAGGGCGGCCGGGCGTCGCGGCAAATTCTTCCAGTCCGACCGCGACCTTCGCGCCGCACGCGGGCAAAATCTCCAACCACCGCGCCGGGCCGATCACCGCCACATCGCCCGCCTCGGCAGGATGCGCCGCGAGCCACGTCGCGATGATCTCCGGGCCGACGCCCGCCGGGTCGCCGCAGGTGAAAGCGAGCCGCGCCATATCACTCGGCGGCCGACTCCGCCCCGGCCGCGCCGGGACGGACGAAACCGCGTTTACCGCCGAGGAAGAACTCCACGAAGCGCCTCGCCTCGGCGCTCTGCACGCCCTCGGCGAGCAGCGCCTTCGCGTGATCGCGCGGATTGCCCGGCGCGAAGACGCGCGCGTAGCACGCCTTGATCTCCTGGATCGCGGCGCGCGAAAAACC
>JACCDX011586160.1_pt1 | contig 13857 bp, 11 predicted proteins | sample 7449681 | NCBI WGS metagenome assembly JACCDX01 (sample SAMN15323450, study PRJNA562643) | freshwater metagenome | isolation source: river surface water | place: USA:Blue River Watershed | collected 2017-08-18
CACCTGTATTGGGGTCGATTCCCATGTTGTTATCATTAAGTATGATTAAAACATTGGCGTTGCTATTCCAAAGATTATTTAATGCCTCAAATGCAAGGCCCGCAGTTAGAGCACCATCGCCAATTACAGCTACGTGCACAGAATTTTTGTGCATATTGGCAATGGCCATACCCATAGCAGCAGAGATTGATGTGGATGAATGCCCTGTCCCAAAATGGTCTAAATTATTTTCGTCACGTTTGGGGAATCCTGATATATTTTCAAAAGTGCGAATCAAGGGTAGGTCCTTGTATCTGCCCGTTAAGCATTTATGTGCATAGGATTGATGGCCTACATCCCATATCAAGGTGTCGTTGTTGTTGAAATCAAGAATTTTATGTAGAGCAACAGTAAGTTCAATTACGCCGAGATTGCCTGCAAAATGGCCTCCAACCTCTAAAATGGTATCTATAATATAGCTGCGTAATTCATCTACAAGCGTGTGCAATTGCTCATGCGTAAATGATTTGATGTCATTTGGGTGCTGGATGCTTTTAAGAAGCATGATACAAAGATAATTCCGACATTAAATTTTTAATTATTGAATGATAAATTGATTCGAATTTTTATAAAAAATGATTGTTTTTGAATTTTAGACTAACATTGAATTAAAATAGATTAAATTACAAATATTTAAAACAAATATTTATGTAATTTGTTCAATGAATTAATAAGATATAATTTTGTATTTAAATCAATAATTTATTTATGGAAAATACCAATAACGAAAGTATAGTATTGCCAAAAAAACGCGGCAGAAAACCCGGCTCAAAAAACAAGGTAAAAACAAAGAGATCAAGTAAATCCGCTCCTCATTTGGGCGCCTTCGCTTTTTTGGAAAAAGAAATCCAAGCGCTTTCGAATTCACTAAAAAAAGCAACAGCAAAAGCTCAAAAAGAAATTGAAAAATTAGAAAAGAAAAATGCAAAAGTGATAGATGGAATCAAAGCGAAAGCTACAAAATCCATTAACACATGGAAGGAGAGAGCCAAAGAATATCGCAAAAAAGCAATGTCTGTTGGAAAGGGTAAACGCGGTAGAAAACCAAAAGCGGTAGAAAGAGTGGTGGGTAAGCCTGGAAGACCTAAAAAGTCTGTATTTAAGCGAGGTGGTGGAAGAAGAAAAGCAGGGGAATTAACTAAGAAGGACATTATTGTTAATTTCATGCGAGAGCAAAATAGACCTATGGCTTCAGGGGAATTGATAACAGCGTTATTCTTGCAAAGTGGTGAAAGAGATAAGAAGAGATTCTCACAAGGAATGTATACAACCCTAACTCAAATTTATAAGTCAGGAGAGTTGAAAAAAGACGCTCAAGGGATTATTACCATTAATAATTAATTCTCCTTTTTACGTTCGCATAATATAAATCGGGGGTTGCCTGAATAATCATTGATTATTTGAGCAACCCCTATTTTATTGAATATAGCACAATTGATTTCTGCTGTTTCAGGATCAATTTCTAGCCAAATTTGTTCTACAGAGGTTTTATATTCAAATAGATTTGCAATTTTTTTGTAAAAAATTAGTGGATCATTATCTTCTACAAATAATGCCAAATGGGGTTCAAAATTCGTCACATTTTTATTTAACCTATTTTTTTCTTTTTCCGGAATATAAGGTGGATTAGAAATAATTATTGAATAATCTTCCTTTACTCGATCCAATGTTAAGATATCAATTTGCTGTAGGTCAATTTGGGTTTTGTATTTTTCCGCGTTTTTTTGAGCAACTGAAAGTGCTTCTTTGGAAATATCGATGGCGGAAATTTGCCATTCTTTGCGGTTGTATTTCAACCAAATGGGTATGCAACCAGAACCTGTACCTATATCTAGGACTTGGTGTTTGGTAGTTGATTGATTCCTGGGATGGTCTAATATTAGTTGACATAATTCCTCTGTTTCTGGTCGAGGTATTAGTGTATTTTCGTTTACATATAAATCTAAGGTCCCAAAAAATGCCCGGTTAAAAACGTATTGAATGGGTTTGTGATTGAGTAAAGATTCCAGCCAAAAAGTTGTAAGATTTTCCCAATTAGACTCTGGCGAATGATTTAATGCATCCATAAACCAAAAGTTCATTGCGTGTAATTCATCTTTAGAGAAATAATGGGAGAATTTCTTTTTAATAATAAATAATGCTAAGTCTCTTTTTTGTGGTTGCATTCCAATTCAAACCTAACTCACAATAGGTGTTTTACAAAATTGTGAAAGGTAATTGTTTTTGGATTGTATTTCCATCTGGTAGTAAACAGCGAACCGAAATAAGGTAAGCCCCTTTAGGAAGTTTGGAAGTAGTTGAGGCGGGAAAGCATAAATTACCACTGAAATCAATCCTTTCTTTATGGATAGGTGTGGAAATTAACTGTCCGGATATAGTTAACATTTTCACCTGAATCAAACAGTCTGGCATAGGTAATTGGTACTCTATACACAAGTAATTATGGTTGTTTGATTGTTGGAATTTCCATTGATTTAGATTGAAAGTAGATGAAAAATCAAGAACCGACCACTCTTTGTGGAATCCTGGACTGCAGAAATTATACATTTCATCCCTTTGGGGAAAGCTGTCTTTGAAACAAGGATTTGTAATTTTATTTTGTATTTTATTTCTGCCATGACTTCGCCAATTCCAAGGATTTGTTGCTATCGATGCTACTCCAACCCTTTCTAATGATGTGTTTTGTGTTTGATTAAATTCTGGGTGGTGCCATTTGTCATTGTAACCAGCAAGATCTAGTCGAACAAAAGTCTGCATATCCATCAATTCTAGCAGTCCAAAATCGGCATTTAAACCAAGAAATAGAGAATTTTCCATAACTCTGGTCATTGGTAAATCAGGATAGAATTTCTGTAATATTTCAGCATCTTTACATAGAATTAGGCAGTGTTTTGGAAGCAAAATGCGATTCGAATGATTCATTGGTATTTGCCATCTGGGTATACTATCGTCATAGTAATATCGAATGGCTACCGAACTTAAATCAATGGGGAAATTACTTTTATTATAAATTTCTACGTAGTCGAGTCCATTTGTAGAAGCGTTAAATTGTATTTCGGAGATAATTAAATCTTGAGATGAGGGTTTCTTTATGTCGGATTCATTGTAGAGGTCAAGAGTATCTTCGAATGTCGACTTTTCTGAAAACAACATTGCCGAAATAATCAATTGCCTGTTTGAATAGTTGTTTGTATTTGTTGGATTATTCAATAAGAAACGAGCATGTTCATTGTTAGAAACTAGAAGCGAAGCATCTATGTTTGCTTTCTTATGCTGACTATCCAAAACAAATAGTTTAAGAGTTTCCCACTGTTGATGTAATAAGGGCTGTATGCACTGTATTTCGATTTCATTATTTTGATTAATGACAGCAGACGAAAATAGATTCTGTGGTAGTTTTGGAATTCTAATGCATGAATCCATGTAACCGGGTGTACCGCCGGTACTATTATTGCTTTGCCAATTTAACCAATTTGTTTGATCCGGGCTGTGAAATGCCCGCTCTAAACTAAAGCCACCCGATTTAAATGGTTCTTCGTGGTATTCTTCTCTATAGCGATTTTGATAAATTATTTCAGACTGTTGATTTTTGATTATGATTGAATCTTCAGCAGAATTGTAAGTTGGGAAATTTGCAATTGGCCAACTGGTTTTCTTGAAATCTGGGGTTGCAAAAATTGAGTCTTTTGCAGAATATAGTACGAGGAATTGTTTGGCTTTTAACCAGTAATTCGGCAATTTAGCACAGCTGACAGCATCGCAAATTTGTGCATTTGTAAGCCATAGTCCTTGAGTATGAGTATTTTGTAATTCTAGGTACTTAAAAGGTGGAACGCCCGCGGATTGTTGCCCATGTTCCGCAGGATGATGCATTATTTCGGTTACCATTAATTGACCGCGTTTGATGGGTAAAATGCATGGATGTATTGTTTTTGTTAAATGTAGTTTAACAATATTGTTGCAGGTATCCGCTATGTTGAAAATTTTGATTTCAAAGCTGTCGTTGCATGGCCATGGCTTAGGAGCGATAATTTCTAACGTGAAATGGTTGATTTTTCGAATATTACAGTTCGATGAGGAGTCCCATATGTGGCAGTAAGTTGAGTCTATACGTAAAGCTTCATTAAATTCCATCCAAGCGGAAGTTGACGATTTCCAGATAAAGTTGCTTATGCTGGGTCCAGTAGTATCGGTAATAATTGGTTTTTGCTTTGGAATTTGGAAGCTCCATTTACCCACGCTGCTACTGCCTGTTTGTATTAGGTTGATGGTTAAATTAGTTAATTCGGATTGATTTGGTAGTGTTGAATTTGAAATAAGATTCCACAGAATAGAATCTTTCCATTGCCAGAAAATGTTCAGCCTTGAAGATTTAAATTGCAGTCGGATAGCAAATTGTGAACTGCTTCTATTGAATAAGCTAGTGGTGCTACCAAGTATCTCATTTTTTGTATTATATACGGCTAAATTATCCAGTTTATCACCAATTCTAATTTTATAGTTTATTGGAATTGAATCTGTTGAGAAAATCAAATTTATATCCAAATAATTACTAGATGAGGGGTTAATACCTAAATAAAATTCTGTTTTTATCTCCCAATCATTCATTGTGTCTGTTGGGATATTTATGGTAGCTATTTGTGTTGATGTTTGGGCGGATAAGCATGTTTTTACATCAAATCCATTACTTGGGTTGTAGCAAAAGCTATTTGGAGGATTTTGTTGGCATGATTGAAAAAATAGGCTGTCGGTAGTTTGACACACAACCTTTTGGATTTGGGATGTACCTAATCCAATTAATACTATCCAATAAATATTATTTAGATATTTTCCGCATTTTCCATTGATACGAGAGAAATGGTGCAGCAATACCCAAAAGGGGTAAAAAAACAGTTTGACAAATACTAGAAAGGCTAATCCACCAAATTTTTGTATTATACAGATGGTATTTAAGCAGTTTGTTTCCGAACAAGGTGTCGATAGCGATTTTCGCGGGAATTGGGATAAAAGCCAGTATTTCATACTCGCCGTACACCGCTGTAACGGAAAGTACCCACAGGCTTATAAGGTAGAAACCAAAAAACGACTGTTGAAACAGGGTTTTTTGCGATTTTTGCAAAAAAGATTTTTTAAACCAGCGCATTCGCTGATGAAAAAACTGAGAAAATGTTTCACACAATTGGGCTTTTACAACTGCACTTTTACAGTTGTTGATTACAACTGATTGGGTATGGTGATTGAAAAAAAGTTGGGTAGTGAAGATATCGTCACCGCTGGCTATATGTTGGTGGGAGGAAATATTGCCTAAGGCGAGCCATGTTGATTTGTTAAAGCATAAGTTAGCACCGTTTGCTGCAATGGGCGCAGCATGTTGAGCTGCCGAAAGACCAATCGCAATTAATACTTGGTTTTCAAGGGTTTCATAGGTTGATAATAGTGGTTTCTTGGTATTTTGGTTAAAAAATTCTACCCTACCAATGATGCATTCAGCATTGGGGTTTGAGTTTGCTATGTGTGAATGCGAGTCTACAAGTGTTGAAGGTAGTTCACAATCAGCGTCAGTTGTTAAAATCCAATCAAATTTGGCATGTAAAACACCGGTTAAGATTGCTTGTTTTTTGGAAGGCAGATTCGAAGAAATGAGCTTAGCCGATATATGCGTATTAGTTTGAATCCAAGTTTGAATTAAGCTGCAAGAATGATCGGTTGAAAAATCGTCTATGAAAATAACCTCCCATTCTAAGGTGGATTTGATATTTGTTAGTGAGTTAAGTAGGGGTTGGATTCTATGAGCCTCGTTTCGAAAAGGAATCAGTATGGTGCAGTTTTTAAATTTTATTTTCGAACTAGTTTTGGCTTCGATGTTGTTAGGGTTTTCTGCAGGAGTTTTGCAGAGATTTGAATTGGTGGAATATTTGGTGGATCTTATTGTATTTCTCCACCACAGAAGGTATAACAGCGCTACGATACTATTTATCAGAGCTAAGCCCATGGGCTGTAATGATTTTTCTTTCGATTGAAGTGGTAGAATATCCAGGAACAAAATCTAATGTTTTCACCTCTCCACCGTGTTTTATGACCCAATCGGCACCAACAATATTGTTAATTTGGTAATCAGAACCTTTCACGAGGATGTCTGGTGTAAGCAGTTCTATTACTTCTTTTGGGGTAGGTTCTGAAAAAATGATAACACAATCTACGAATTGCAAAGCAGCCATTACTTTGGCTCTACTTTCTTGAGATTGTAGTGGGCGTGCTGGTGATTTTTCCAATAGTTGAACGGAAGCATCGGCATTGATTGCAACAATCAGTTTGTTTCCTAATTGAGCTGCTTCTTCCAAATAGGTAACATGACCGGCATGAAGAATATCGAAACAACCATTCGTAAAAACTACTTTCTCGTTGTGTTTCTCGCATAGCTTGCGCCAAGAAATCGCCTCGTTGAGGGTTTTGATTTTTTCGTTAGTTTTCATTCTTCTAGCCTAGCTAACTTTCTCATTTCGAAAAAATAAAGCAAATATGCCAATGCACCAAAAACAATCATTAGCGTATTGGAATAGGCCACAGAGAATATTCCAAATGTTTGCGCATCGTTTTCGGAGTAACCATAAACAAAATGAAGTCCAAAGGCCATCGTTGCCCAAACTCCAGCACCTGCGGGTAATGGAATAATAACACCTAAGGCGGAAAACATCATAAAGCCTAATGCGTTAGCAAGGGTTCCATCGGCTGTGATTTCTAGCGCCTTCATTGAGAAGTAACCTGATAACCAATAGCCACACCAAATAAGAACGCTGTAGAGCCAAAATTTTATTGGACTTTCTAACTGAAAAACGGTTTTAAATCCATTGGCGAATTTTGAAATAAATCCTTGGTTATCTTGTGGTTTGCTAATCCAAGTAGTGATTTTTTTTCTAAGGAATAAAAAAGCGAAAAGCAACAATGCCGCAAGAAATCCAAGCAAGGTAATTTGTATTCCTAATGACATTTGGTAGAAACTGTGAATTAATGTTTTCAAAGGTTGAAATAGGAATAGGAATCGAACCATTTCATCAAATTGTATGATTAAACACAGCACGGCCATGAAAGCCAATACTACCAAATCAATAAGTCTTTCGGTTAAAACGGTTCCTACAAGCGTTTCAACGGGGGCTTTCTCGCTTTTTGCCGCAAGGGCGCAGCGTGCAATTTCTCCCCCACGGGAAGTGGCAACATTCACTAAGTAGCCCGACATTACCGCATAAAATGATCTCCGTTTGTTTAGTGTATAGCCTGCGGGTTGAGACAACATATTCCATCTAGCTCCACGCAGCCAATGAGCAAAGAGCATTGGGATTACGGCTAATCCTATCCAAGTTGGGGATGCATTTTTTATCGCATTACCTGTAGTTTCCCAATCGGTTTTTATACCAATCCAAGCAAACATGGCAACACTTAACAAAATTATAATTGCTTTGGAAGCCAGTTTCTTGAGGTTTTGCATATTAATGTATAATTCGATTGTGTCTGTCTGGGAAGATGTTTTTGGGTTGGTGCGAGGAGAGTTCTTCCGAATTTACATAACAAAACGTCATGATTATTAATTCGTCACCTACTTGTCCACGTCTAGCGGCTGCGCCATTTAAACCAATTATTCCACTACCTCTTTCGCCTGGGATTATGTACGTTTCAAATCGTTCTCCGTTGTTGTTATTTACAATAAGAACTTTTTGGTTAGGAACCATTCCAGCGGCGTCTACCAAATCCATGTCCACCGTAATGCTGCCGGTGTAATTTAATTCGGTTTGAGTCAATCGAACGTTGTGTATTTTTCCCTGTAATACCTCGATAAACATGCTTTGCAAAGGTAATACCTTTTTACTATGTAGCACTAATTCAAACAACGCAACTGCATATGTGCTATTTTTGAACCGATGGAATTCAGTTCAAAAATTGTTTCCGATGCCGTGGAGGCGTTGTCTGGTTTTCCCGGGATTGGAAGAAGGACGGCGCTGCGATTGGTAATGTATTTATTAAACCGTCCGGAGATGGAGGTTGCTAAATTGGCTGAATCTTTAATTAAGTTAAAAACCGATTTGCATTTATGTAAGCATTGCGGAAATGTTAGCGATGCTTCGGTATGCGATATCTGCAATAATGCTTCCCGTTCCAATGGGATTTTGTGTGTGGTAGAGGACTTTAGTGATTTGATGGCTATAGAATCTACCCGTCAGTTTTCGGGGAGGTATCACGTATTGGGAGGATTGATTTCGCCCATGGATGGCATAGGGCCGGATGATTTATCCATCGCCAATTTGGTTCAACGAATTGAAGCTGAGGGAATAAACGAGGTGGTAATGGCTTTAAGTGCAACCATCGAAGGAGATACAACGCTGTTTTATATCGGTAAAAAATTAAAATCATTACCGGTAAAAATGACTTGTATTGCACGAGGGATTTCCGTGGGTGGAGAAATTGAATATGCCGATGAAGTTACATTAGGAAGAAGTATATTGCAGCGTACTGAGTACAACCTGTAGCCATGCACCAGTTATCGGTAATTATAGTTAATTATAACGTCAAGTATTTTCTTGAGCAAGCGCTTTTGAGTGTGCAAAAGGCTTCGGTTGGATTGGATATCGAAGTTTGGGTGGTGGATAACAGCAGCGTGGATGGATCGGTGGAAATGGTAAAAGCAAAATTTCCATCGGTAAATGTAATTGCTAATGAGGGTAACGTAGGATTTTCAACCGCCAACAATCAGGCCATAAAGGCCAGTAACTCCAAGTATGTCTTGTTATTAAATCCGGATACTGTGGTTCAAGAAGATTCCTTTGTGAAGTGCTTGGATTACATGGATAAGCATCCCGAATTTGGAGGAATGGGAGTACGAATGATAGATGGGAAAGGCCGGTTTCTACCCGAAAGTAAACGGGGATTACCCACGCCTTTGGTAGCGTTATATAAAATGACAGGATTGGCCTCTCTGTTTTCGAAATCCCGCAAATTTGGCAAATACCATTTGCGTTATTTGGATGAATTTGAAAATCACGAGGTTGAAGTATTAAGTGGAGCCTACATGCTTATGCGTGTCTCGTGTTTGGATAAGGTTGGATTGTTGGATGAGGATTATTTTATGTACGGGGAGGATATCGACCTCAGTTACAGAATTCTAAAGGGAGGGTACAAGAATGTTTACTTTTCTGAGACAACCATCATTCATTACAAGGGGGAAAGCACTAAAAAGCGGAGTGCTAATTATGTAAAGGTTTTTTATAATGCCATGGTGCTGTTCGCCCAAAAACACTATTCTCAGCGAATGGCAGGTTGGTTTTCTTTATTAATCAAATTTGCAATTTACGTACGAGCGGGTTTGGCTTTTGTTGTTCGATTATTTCAGCAATTGTGGTTGCCTGTATTAGACGTATTGCTCATGGTTTTAGGTTTTTCGGGCATTGCCTGGTACTGGGAGTTGTATCACAAGTTTGTTCGAGGATTTTATCCCAACGAATATTTTTTAATGCATATTCCGGTTTATTCCTTAGTGATAATGGCCTTTGCATACATCAGTGGAGGATATGACCAGCCCGTTTCCGCTAGAAGACTGCTGCGTGGTGGAGTTATTGGATCCGTAGTGTTGTTTGCGGTATATGCCTTCTTGCCAAAAGAGCTACAATTTTCAAGAGCCATTTTGGCGTTGGGTAGTTTTTGGTCGATTGCTTCTCTGTTTTTAGCACGATTTATTGCTTCTTTGTTTGGGAAGTCTGAATTTTTACAGGACAATTCACACAAACGTCGAGTAGTTATTGTGGGGTTGGGCGAAGAATGTGAACGTATTCAAGGTTTGCTTTTGCGATCAGGGGTACAAATGGAAATTGCCGGCAGAGTTCACCCCTCGGAATTAAAAGTAAATGGTTATTTGGGCGGTATAGATCAATTGTCTGAAATTGCTGCAGTACATCGAGTTAATTTGGTGATTTTTAGTGGTAAAGATGTGAAAAGTGGGAAAATCATGGAGATGATGGGTGCGTTTAGGGATTGGAATGGTCAAATAAAAATTGCTCCGGAAAGTAGCGAAACCATTATTGGATCGGACAGTAAAAACGAACCGGGAGAGCTGTTTACTGTTGATGTGAAGTTTCATTTATCTCAACCGCATAATCGACGTAAAAAGCGGATTATGGATATGATTATAGCAGTACTGGCTTTGTTGTTGTCTCCATTATTGTGTTTGTCTGCTAATGGGAGAAATATCCTTATGAACAGCTTCTCTGTATTGTTGGGTTTTAGAACTTGGGTTGGCTACCAACAATTGGATAAAAAATTACCTCGGTTAAAGTTGCATTGCATCGAAGCATCTGGAAAGTTCTACGGTACTGAATTTGAATGGGATGCAAACTTAAGTTACGCCAAAGATTTTGAGCCATTGATGGATTTAGAATTGGTTATTGCTTATTGGAGAAATCGGTATTAGCCATGAAAAGTATTTACGAATCGCGTCGATATATCAAGTTGTTACTGCTGTTTTTGGCTTTGGGAATTGGTGTTTTAACTCTGTATTTAAGTAACTTATTGGTTCAAAAAATTGCGGGGGAAGAAAAGAAAAAAATGGAGATTTGGGCGGAAGCCGAAAACCAGCTGACGGATCCCAACATGGATGGTGATTTGGGTTTTCAGTTAAGGGTTGTGAAAAGCAATGAGACCATTCCTGCTATTCTTGCCGATAGCTTAAACAATATTAAGACCATTCTGAATATTGATACTGCGGGAGTGAAAAAAATGGATAAATTCTTGCAGGAAAAATTGGAAGAATTTCGGAATGAAAATGACAGAATTGTTGTTCCTGTAGATGAAAACACCAATTATTACGTGTATTACGGACAGAGTTCGGTATTGATCCAATTAAAATATTATCCATTTGTGGTTTTAGGGATAGTTGCGTTGTTTATGCTTGTTAGTTATGCCGCATTTTCATCCTCTACACGTGCAGAGCAAAACAAGGTTTGGGTTGGATTGGCCAAGGAAACAGCACATCAATTGGGAACACCAATTTCTAGTTTAATGGGTTGGGTAGAATGTTTGGATATGGGTGTGCTACCGGAAAATGCTAGTGGGGAAATGCGAAAAGATATTGATCGTTTGAACACCATTACGGAACGATTTAGTAAAATTGGAAGCGAACCAATATTGCAATTGTGCGATGTAAATGAAGTTTTAAGCCAGGCCATTGCATACATGGTTACACGAAGCGGAAAAGGGGTCCAACTGACCTACAAGCCAGCAGTGGAGCCGATGATGAGTATGTTAAATGTAAATTTATTTCAATGGGTTGTAGAAAATTTAATCAAGAACAGTATTGATGCAATGGAAGGTAAAGGGTCGATTTATTGTGCTTTACGTTCTTACAAAGAGAAAATTTATATTGATTTCACGGATACTGGAAAGGGGATTCCTCGAAATCAGATGAAATCTATTTTTAAGCCGGGATTTACTACGAAAAAAAGGGGTTGGGGATTGGGGTTGAGTTTAGCGAAGCGCATAATTTATGAGTATCACGGAGGCGATATTTTTGTGAAGGAGAGTATTCCGTTTGAGAAAACCACCATTCGTATTATTTTGAAACGCAAATAGATTTGCGGTGTTTACAATAACCCAAATTAAGCAGTAAGTTTGTATTATTATGATACAGAGAATTCAATCGATATATCTATTAGCTGTTGCCTCTATTGCAATTATTCTGATGTGGGTTGATCCGTTTTATGCGGAATTCGAAGCCAATAGCGGTATTGTCTTGGGGCTGAGCTTTTGTAATAATGGGTCGTTTTCAGTTGGTCAACAAGGCCAGAAAGTATTGTATACACCAGATTTGCTTTCCATTATTTTGTTGGTTGCTGTTGGTGCTATAGCTATAGTTGGTGTTTTTTTGTATAAAAACCGAAACTTACAAATGCGGTTGACTAAGTTTTTAGGATTGGCCGTAATTCTGTATTGGGTGGTTTTGTTTGTGCGTTTCTTTTTGGTATCGAAACAATACGCAGATCATTACAATTTAGGGGTTCAAATAGTATGGCCTTTGGTTTTGCTGATTCCTGTAATTATGGCTTATTTTGCTATAAAAAGTGATGAAGACCTAATAAGTTCTATGGATAGAATTCGATAATGATCAAGACATTTAGGACGATAGTAATTCTGTTGGTTTTAGGTGTTGCCTCAGTTCCGCTTGTGGCCCAATCAAATCAGAAGAAAATCCAAGTAAAGTTGGATCCAAAACAACAGTATTCAACCGTATTTGAGGGGGTGCCATTAAAAAAAGGATATCGATGGGAAAAAGGATATCGATGGGTAGGGCCATGTGAGGGAATTGGGGTTAGCAAAGCCCTGTATCGGTCGGATTTATTTAATTTTAAGGTAGGTCCGCAATTCCGAGATTCCATGAGTATGTTTTGGGATAGCCTATTAACCCCTTGGGAAAAGAGCGAAGGTAAATCTACGGCAACCTATGAAGAATGTGTTCAGTGGTATGCTACCGCTGCACGATTGTTTCCGGGTTGGGTGAGTTTCGGTTCAATCGGTACTGGTGATAATGGATTGCCAATATATGCCATTAGTTATTCTACAGAAAATCGACAGAAATTAAGTCGTTTTGGAACACCGCTTAAAGAAATGGTGGCAGAAGTTGATAAGAGTTTGAATTCAGGGGCGGGTGACGGTAGTTGGAGCTGGAATAGTTCTGCAACTTCAGCGGATGGTATTGCAGTGGATTTAGGTAAATCGGACAAGTCTAAATACATTTCTTTGCTTATTAACAATAATATTCATCCTGGGGAACCGGAAGGTACGGATGCAAGTATGTTGTTGTTGCGAGACTTAATATTTTTTCCCGAGCAGTATTACAATCCTTACACAATTAAACCTCTAAATCTTAAGATTACGATTGTTTGTCAGTACAATGTGGATGGAACCGTAAATCGGGGTAGACCTTCTCGGGCAAACCAGGTGGGTCCAGATGCTTATGGTTTTAGAGGAAATGCCAAAAATCTGGATTTAAATCGCGATTTCATCAAGATGGACAGCAAGAATGCTATGGCCTTGGTGAGATTGATGGCATGTAAGAAGTTTGATTTTATGATTGATAACCACACCAGCAATGGTGCGGATTATCAGCATGTGCTCACTTATTTTCATACTAGGCCGGAGAAGTTTTTTCATCCACGAGGACAATGGATTGTACCATTTGAGCAGGAATTTCGTAAAAGATTGTTGGCCGATAGTTGGAAGACGGCCCCGTATGTAGAAACATTAAAGGCCATACCCGATAGCGGTTTGTATGCATTTTGGGAAACAGGAAGGTATGCAACCGGGTATGCAGCGTTGTTGGGTACCGTAGGATATACGGTAGAGACCCATATGTTAAAACCCTTTCCTCAGCGTGTTTTGGCAACGTTGGCCTTTATGGAGAATTTTATTGAAAATCTAGGTTGGGTTGTGTTTCCTGAAATTAATTCGGAATATGGATTAACCCGTATGCCCGAGTTTAGAAAATCGGGAACTTTACGTCCTATGCCTTCGCGATATACAATTAAATCAGAATACATGCCATTAAATTTCAAGTTGGATAACACAGTTTCTGAAAAAATCGATTTTTACGGATATACTGCGGGTTATAAGCTTAGTGAAGTTACTGGTGCGCCGAGATTGTTTTATGACCGAACTAAGCCATGGAAACGGAAGATCGACTATTATTCTACATATCGTCCGTTGGATTCCGTGAAAGTGCCTAAAGCCTATATTATTTCTTCCGCATATCCTGAAATCATTGATATGCTGAAGAGGAATGAG
>JACCDX010684361.1_pt1 | contig 13852 bp, 21 predicted proteins | sample 7449681 | NCBI WGS metagenome assembly JACCDX01 (sample SAMN15323450, study PRJNA562643) | freshwater metagenome | isolation source: river surface water | place: USA:Blue River Watershed | collected 2017-08-18
AATTCTTTGCTTGCTCTTGATGGGGGAACAGTTTCATCGGTTTCCTCGGTTTCTCGGTTGAAATGAGCCGCCATTGTGCGCCTGTATTTTTTTTGACGCAAGAAAAATATTTGTGCTAAAGTGCAATCCCAGAAACGCAAAAACGGGAAGAAACGTGGAAAAGAAGAAACGCAACAGATGGACAGATGAAATGCTGGCTGAAGACGCTAAGCGTTTCAAGACGCGCACGGAATGGGCTAGGCTCTCGATGGCCGCCTACAGTTCCGCTCAAAGGCGCGGCATCTTGGATTCATGCTCTTCCCATATGGGTGACAAGCCTGTGCGTTGGACCAAGGAAATGTTAATTGCTGACTCCTTGCGATTCCAAACACGCCAAGACTGGCAGGCCAACTCAAGCGGCGCATACCAACTTGCGCACAGGAGAAAAATCTCCGAATGCTTTGCGCATATGCCATTGCAAAGAAAACCATGGACAGATGAAATGGTTTTGCTTGACGCCAAAAAATATAAAACACGCGCAGATTGGGAGCGCCAATCTAACAGTGCATACAGTGCCGCTTGCAAACGCGGTCTTTTAAAACCTGCCTGCCAGCACATGGAAGACCGCACCCCCACTGACAATGATGCGATCTATATTTGGAAGGCTGTTGGTTGGCAGTTTGACGGTATGGACGTATACAAAATCGGCGTGACATCCGCGCGGCTTGACCATTTACGAATTGCTCAAGTTGCCAAGGCATCAGGCGCCGACCCGCAGATTGTGGTACTTGGTATGGTGAAAGATGCTAAAGCCATCGAGTGCCAACTTCACGCATTAGGTGTAAGTCCGCAATACAGGGGATTTAATGGATGTTCAGAATTTCGTGCGTTAGACACTGCGGCCTTGTCGCTGGCGCTTGAAATTGTTGAACAAGCCTTACAGGAATGCTCTTCAGAGCAGCACGCTGCCAGTCGGTCACTGGCGATTTAAACGTTGAAACAGGAAAAAACCATGAGCACTCGCGTCACTACAGGTGTTGTTCGCACCAGCTATTTCTCAGCCTTGACCCCTCGTAAAAATGAGATGAATGGCAAAGATGAATTCAGCACTCAAATTCTGATTCCCAAATCAGACACCGAAACATTGTCAGCAATCAAAGCAGCGGCGAAAGAGGCTCTTACTGCAAAGTTTGGTGACAAGATTCCAAAGAACGTGCGTAACCCGCTTCGTGATGGGGATGTGGAAACCAAGGCCGATGGATCTCCATTGGGCAAGGAATATCAAGGCCATTTTTATATGAACGTCAAAAGCACCACAAAGCCTGGCGCAATTGACACGCATGGCAATGACCTGATTGGTTCTGATGACATCGTGAGTGGCGACTACATTCGAGTCAGTTTGAATTTTTACGCCTACAGCACAAACGGAAATAATGGCGTTTCAGGCGGCCTCAATAACATCTTGCTGGTTCGCAAGGGTGAGCCTCTTGGTGGCGCAAAGCCCACAGCGGCTGCTGACTTTGGCATTGGCCGCAGTGCAGCGCCAGCGGCTGCCACTGCTGATGTGGGGGATGATTGGTAATCAGCCTTTGGCAGCGATCAGTTTGAGCAATGCTTGTTCAAGCTGATTGACTGACCCCCATAGAGGATCGACAGCCCCACTCAGCCACCTGCTGACCTGGGGCTGTTGTATTTGTGCCTCCAAGCAAACGGCCTTCATGCTGATGCCGTGCTGCTTGGCCAATGTGCGGATGTCGTGAACAGATGTCATGCCAGCATTTTACTTAGCATTGTTGTTAATTCCAGACACAAATAAATAGGTGTTGCATTATTGATGTAATGACTACACAATATGTTTCACGGTTCGCCGTTTAAGACGTTTGCAATGACTACACAACCCGTTTCACGATTTAAGGAAGACCATGAAACACCACAAATATCACCAGCACTACCAAGTCAAAGCCGCCAAGCTGCACGCCCGTGCGGACGCTGCACTGAGTGTGGCATTGGCCTGCGCCATCGGCTTTGGCTTGGCTGCTTGCCTCTTTTACGGGTTGTCATCATGAGAGTCAAAGACCTCACCATTGCTGACCTGCCGGAACTTGAGGCCCAACTCCAGCACGCACTGGATCAGGCTCATCAGATGAGCCTGCCAGCCCACGCCGTGCGCAATTGCCCGAGCGACCTGCAAGGCCGTGACCAGGCATGGCGTAAAGTCCAGAATCTCCAATACCAAATTGATTGCTTAGAAAATGGCCGACCAATCTATTAAGACCCCACCCACCATGATCAACAAGATGGCTGGCACATACGATGGCAAGGAGTTGCTGCCTTACGCCAGCCGACCTGGCGCCATGGATGCCTTCAAACTGCCAAGCCTGATGCACTTTGGGCCGCTGTACCGCAAAGATGCGGAGGATCTGAAATGAGCATCACGCCAGCGTTGGATGTGGCCATCGATTTGCTCGATGACCTGCTGGACCCAGATGGCAGTGGCCACGCAATACCGCAAGAGTTGCGCACTCGGGCTTATGTGGCCAGAGGGATGCTTGAGCGTGCCAGGCGCAGGGACTTGGCGCTGTGGGAAGTCAAACAGGATGAGGCAAGAAAATGGCTGGAGGATTGAAGCCGGGCAATAAACCTGGAATAAAAGACCGTGTGCGGCCTAAACTAGATTTGATAATGGCCGATGGCCGGGCCAGATGCGACAGGGAATTGATGGAAATCATTTTCTGCAACAGGCGTGTGGTGCAGTGGGAATTAGAAAAAATGCACCGTGATGGCCTTGTGCATATTGCTGGATGGGCCAAGGCTGGTGACAGTTACCGATGGCGACCCCAGTATGCGCTGGGGGCTGGCATTGATGTGCCATGTCCACCGCCGACAGGGCGCACAAGCACTCGGCGGGTGCAAGAGTTTAGGGAAAAGCTGACGATTGAGGACAAGGCATTCAAGGATGCCAGGCGTAGGCAAAAAGAACGGGTCGTTAAACGTGACCCGCTTGTTGCTGCGTTTTTTGGGTCTGCTTAATTATTCTGGTGCAGCGCCAATGATTGAGCCGTAGCCGAGTTCCTCGGCCTTCTTGCGCAGTGACTTGGCCAGCGGCTCGACCTTCATGACGTTTGCCTTGCTCATCATCTGGGCTGCCAGCTTGGGGTCCAGCATGGCCTCGACCAGCAACTGCTGCACCTGCTGATCGGGCAGCTTGTACAGCCAATCGAGAGGTCGTGTCATGGTGCGCAGTGTGGTGTTGTCGGCCATCGACTCACTGAACACACGGCCAATCAGGTTGCCCATGCTCATGTTCTGGAAGGTGTTGGAGCCTGGTGCACGCACACCTGGGGCAGTCGCAGCCTGACCGCGGTTGATCTCGTTGATGATGTTGTCCAGGCGTCTTTGCGCTGCTGGCGACAGGTCGGCTCCGATCTCTTCCTTCTTCATGGCCAACTGCCTGCGCAGTGCAGCGGCTGCCAGCACAGGCTCACCTGTCATCAGGTTTGGCTGGCCTGTCGTGACTTGGGCCTCGATGCCTTGCAGCAGGCGCATCTGGTCGATGGCGCTCGATGACTTTTCAAACTGCTGCATATAGCGATTGAAGCCTGGCGCACCAGATTCGATGACTGCATCGATGACGGGCAAAAGAGATCTCAATTCACCTTTTGCAAGTTTCAAGTTGGAGGCATCTCCTGAAAGTTTTCCAGACATAGCCGTGCCAATGTCTTTGCGCACGCCATAAAGCGCCATCGGGTTGATAGTCCCTGTCGCTGGGTCAACACGCTTGGCCAACAAATCGGCCACATACTTCATGGCCTGGTCAACAGTTTCACGCTGCGTTGCTGGGTTGCTGGTGATGCCTTGGATGGCGGCAGCAATTGGCTCGACAGATACGGGCTGTGCGTTGGCAAATGCCGACTCACGCATTGGCGCGGTGATGCTTTGGCGCTTGGCCTCGGCACGTTCAACAGATCCAGGCTGGCCCGACAGTCTGCGGAAGCCTTCAAGCAGGGCTTGCTGGTTGGCCGACAGTCTTGCGCCAAACTGGTTGGACGGGTCGAATACAGCAGATCGCAGGGGTGTCTCAAGACCAGCCAGGCCAGGATCTCGGGCAGCAGCGGCTGTGGTCAGACGCAGCCCTGGGACTGTGGATTGAGCCTGCTGCAAGTTGGCCATGGCTTGTTCTGGATTTGTTGCGACATTGCGCAGCACATTGCCCACGATGACCTGGCGACCTTCGCGTGAGAATGGCTGCACCAATGCACCAGTGCCAGCCATCGCACGCTGAGTCAGTGGCAGGCTTTGGCCACCAGGGGCGATCATGCCAGCACCCATTGCGCCGACCAACTGCACGCCTGGAGAGAACTCGCCCTCACGCAGTGCACCACCAGCGGCAGATGATGCCAATGCTGCGGAAGACTGCGCCAATGGGTTGGTGGCCAGCATCTGGGTCACGCCCTGCGCCGTTGGTGATGTCACGATTGGCGCTGCGCGCGCGGCCAGATTGGCCAAGCCGCCCACACCGTAACCAGCGCCAGCAACGTCTTGCACCACGCGCTCTTGCGCTGTGCGAGGTTGCGGGAAGCCCATGCGGTTGAGCGTTGTCTGTGTGGCCTGCGTCATGGTCGGCACGTTCGTGCCAGCAGCCAGGTTGAACAGGTTCACCAAAGGGTCAACAGCCAGCGGCAGCATACCGCCGCCTGTCATCACAGCCTGGGCCATGGGACGCACAGCCAAGCCAGCTTGGCGAGACAACGTGTCTGGTTGCTGCTCACCACCACTTAGCAGATCGCCAATGGCCTTTAGGATTTCCTCATCGGTCATTGCCGATGGGAATGCCACTCGTCCGATGTTCGGGACTTCAACAATTTTGTCGGCCATATCTTTACCTTACTTATGGGACGTAACGCAACATACCATCTGGACCGCGCTCAAGCCGTGGTCCTGTACTTGTTCTGGCGCCACCGCCAGCACCGCCGCCAGCAGCACCGCCAGGCGTTTTGCGCACAAGAGATGGGATGTTGGCCGATGGGCCAAGTGCAGTGTTCAAATTCTTGAAGCCGTAGGCTTTGCCAAAATCCTCATACTCTGCACGCTTTTTGTTGTACGCATCTCCAGCGGCTGCATACAGTTCGTTGGCCAAAGCCTTGAAGTCTTCGCGCTGTGTTGGCGTCAACTTCTCACCCGTGATCATGTTGTTGAAGTAGTTCTGCAAACGGTCCATGCGGCCAGCAGCCTGCATGGCAATGGCCAATTCAGACTCTCGCACCACAGACCCTGGGTCCAGCAGCTTCATGATCTTGGTAGCGCCAGCCACATCGCCGATTGGCGTGCCAGCACTCAGTGAAGACACCACCTGGCTGAATGAAGACTTCATGTCGCTGAAGTCTTTGTAAATTGGCTCACCCTTAAATGCGCTGCCAAGTTTCATTTCATTTTCAAAACCCTTTTGGCCACCTGTCATGTCAACTGGCACGTTGACCTTAACGTTGGATGCACCAGACTGACGCAGGCGCATGATGTTTTCAAACGTCACTGGCGTGTTGGTAGCTTGCAGAATTCTGACTTCTGATGGTGATGCCTCTGGCTTATCGAGTTGACGCAAACCCTCCAAAGTAACAGGCAAGCCCAATGCTCTCAGCGTCCTGATGGCTTCTGGTGTGGCCTCTGGCTTCATGGTATCCAGCAGATACTGAGTCCCCTTCTCGCGGCCAAGGCTGCCAACCAGCGCGCGCTGCTCTGGCGTCAAGTTGCTGAAAATGCCAGCCTGAGGTGCAGCAACAGGGCGCACAGGCGCATCTGGTGCAAACACTTGCACGCCTTGGCCATCAATAGCCGCTGGTGGCATAACAACTGGCCCACCTGCCGGCGCTGGCTGCGCTGGAGGGTTGAGCAGATTCCTGAAGGTTTCTTCAGCGGTGGCATTGCGCTGAGCCTCTTTCAACTTCTCACCCAGCAGCAACTCTTGCAGAGATCCTGCACGGGCCTGCTGGTAGCCTTGCTGGCCAGCCTGCATGGCAGCGCCAAGGGCTTGGCCAAGGCCAACACGCTGGCGGCTGGGGCCGCTGGCTGCAAGCAGGGCAGCAGCAGCCGACAAGTTTGCCTGCTGGTTCATCAGTCGGCGCTGGTCAGCATTCAAAAGCGCATCAAGTCCCGTGGTGGTATTGCCACCGAGCAGGTTGCCAAAAATTTCAAGTGCCATGTCTTACCCCTTAACGGCCAGCGATTGCTGCGAGCAAACCACCACCAATTAGACCCATTGGGCCTGTTAAGCCAGCAGCAGCCATGCCAGGCATACTGGCTAATTGAGCGCCAGCCAATGCACCACCAAGTGCACCAGCGGCTGGGTTGCTGTACATCGGTGTGGACGCAATGCCGCCAAGGTTGGCAGGCTGCGCACCCAAGGAGGACTGCACGATGCCCAGACGCTGCAAACCAATGTTGCGGATCGCATCCATCTGCTGCTGGTCCAGAGCCTGACGCGCACCGCCAGCACCCATGACAGCCTGTGCACCGCCAAGGCGCAAAGCCTGCTGCTGTGCGGCCAAGCTGCCGAGTTGCCCTGCGCCAGCCAAACGCAATTGAGCGCCCTGCAAGCCTGCCGCCTGGTTGGCCGCTTGCGCTTGCTGCTGGCGTGCCAAATCAGCGGCCTGCATCTGCACGGCTTGGTTGAATGCTTGCTCGTTCAAGGTCGTGCCGAGCGTGCCAGCCTGGCGTGCAAACCCTGCGTTTGTCAAAGCCTCTGCGACCCCTTGGCGTGAGCCACCAAAGGCACGCGCCTGCGTTGCGCGTTCGCCAGTTTGCTGGATAGCTGATCGGCGTGCTGACTCCAGATCAGCCAAGGCGTTGGCACGCACCTGGCTGGTAAATGGGTTCATGTATGAGCCAATGTTGCCTGGCCCTGTCATGCCGAGGTTGGCTTGGCCAGCAGTCTGCATGGCTGGCTGGTACACGCCGCCATATGCAGCCATCTGGGCTGCCAAGTCAGTGCCACTGATGCCAGGGCCAGCCAGGGCCGTGTTGACCAAGGCCTCCTCACCAGCCTGATACATCGGGTTGAAGCCAGCAAACTGCTGCACGGGCAATGCGCTTGCAATGCCTTGAGCGTTCTGGAAGTTGGCAAGGAATGCCTGTTTGATGTCTGGATCGACCGCATTAGTCGTGACATCTGGTGCGCCGCCTTTTGACATTTCCTTCTCCTTAACCCAAAAGTGATTTCATCTTGCCTGCTGGAATCTTGCCTTCATTGACTTTATCCAGCAAGCCCTTGCCATATTTGTTCACGGCATCTTTCTTCACGATGTACTCGCCTTTCTGGACAAACATCGTGCCATCGTCTGGTGTTGGTGGCTTTGGCCCCATGACCTTGGTGATCAAGCCACCATCAAACCCGCCGTAGTCCATGGCAGTTTGTTGCGCCGCTGTGGCTGCCGCATCAGCGGCTGCTTTGTCTGCACGCTGCTGCACAAAGTTTGTGAACAGTTTGGGGTCGTAGATGGTGGGGTCATAGCCACCCATGAACTGGCCACCAACTACGTTAGCGTAGGGATTGCCAACTGGCTGCATCTGGGCGCGGATCTGGCCGTAAGGAGATGCACCACCAGCGGTCACGTTGGGGTTGTATTGAGCGCCGATTGGGATCGAAACGTAATTGTTGAAGTTCTCGGCAAATGTCGCAGACGTTGGCGACATTGCTGGTGGTGGCGTGTATGTACCCATGTTGGATGGCACACCAGCATTGGCAAATGGCAGTGCAGTGTTGGCTCTGTTGGTGACATCACGAACTGGCACGCCAGTGATTTTTGAGACTTGCTGCTGAGAGATGCCAAGCCGCGCCATCTCGGCAGCAATTTGCGCATCTGTCAAGCCAGGTGTGCGCATGAATTCTGTGAAGAATCGGTTTTGTGCGTCAGCAAGAGGCACGCCTGTAATGTTTGAAACCTGCTGCGGAAGAATGCCAAGCCTGTTGGCTTCGGCAGCAATCTGCGCATCGGTCAGGCCAGGCGTTTGCAAGAAGTTGAAGAAGCCCCTCTCAGCAGGCGTGTAGTTGGCAGTTTGCACACGGGTGTTGACTTGGTTGACAGGCACGCCTGTGACGTTCGACACCTGCTGCGCTGATGCACCCAAGCGTTGAATCTCGGCAGCAATCTGTGCATCTGTCAGACCTGGAGTCTGCAAGTAATCAAGCAGACCTTGCTCAACTGCTGGGCGCGCAGTGGTTGCTGCTGGCATTGCCGCAGCAATACGGCTTTGCACCTGATCCACTGGCACGCCAGTGACGTTCGACACCTGCTGTGCTGTTGCGCCAATGCGGTTCAACTCGGTGGCGATCTGCTGATCGCTCAGGCCGGGTGTCTGCAAGAATGCCAAGATTTGCTGTTCTGTCGCCATCATCTATCTCCTAAAGTGCCTTCGCAAGGACAGTCCACTGTGGGCTGTACCCCTCATCCTTCAAAAATGTCTTGGCCCAGCCCCTGCGGCCTGCCAATGACACCCTGGTGCATCCAATCGATTTGCCCCAGGACTCGATCATCGGTCGCATCCGTGAGAGTTCATCGAGGTCGCCACCAGCCAAGAAGTAATGCAAATTCTTAAGCCTGGGATAGACAATGATCTCAGTGAGCACCACAGAATTGACAGCAGGCCATACCTGCAACTTGTTCTGCTTGACCATCTCAATGACATCATCGAAATGGTGTGTGCCTCCAGAGTATTCTAATGCCGCCTCCACATGGTGGCGCAGTCGCTCCAGATGCTCCAAGTCGTTCATCGCTTGCCCATTGGCACAGCGTCAAGGCGCATCACGCCAACCCGCCAATCGGCCAGGGTGTCGCCTGTCACCTTCATGTTGATCTGCCTGCCCGAAAAGCGCACGCTGGTGGGGTTGGCTGCCGAATACGGGCCAAATGAGGTTTGCGCCCCTGTGGGATAAAGTCTGGACTTAAACGACACCACGGCATCGCCCAGGTTTGACTCATCCGGCACGACCTGGCGCACAGCCATCACGTTGTCGCCATTGCCAAGCTGCACTGGACCAGACTCAGCGTAAACAGACGCACCGTCATAGGCAAAGCCCACCTCATGCTCGTAGATGTAGCCATCACTGGACACCATTAGCGGATATGTAAACACACCAGAATCCGTGCCAGCCGTGCGTGACAGAGAGCCTATGTTCCAGTGGTTTTCGCGGTAGTTGAACGTGACATAGCTGTCGTTCTCGTTGCTGCCGCCGCTTGGGTAATACCACCAGATTTCACCAAACTTACTGTTGTGCACACAGTAAATCTTGGAAGCCTGGGCCAGGTTGATGTCTTTAAAAACAAAATCGCTTACGTCACTTGGCAGTGGCTTGACGTAACCGTCATAAATCCAAAAGCCAGCCTTGCTCATCCAGATGGCCGCAGTGTCAATGGCAGCCACTGACTGAGCCGAGATCAGGCCGCAGCCCGAGCCAGCCTTCTCAAAGCCATAGACGAATGGCGCACCCACATACTGCGCTGTGTGCACATCCACATCGGTAAACAGCAGGTTCACACCCTTGACGCGCTTGCCAGCCAGGAGTGACCCAGGTGTGGCCAGTTCGTAGTCACCAGCCAAGTTGTCGGTGGCAGGCGTCCAAAGGGTGTTGTTCTCCTGGTCGCACCACTGCACCTTGCGAGGGTTGCCACCAGCGCCAAGCGCAAACAAGATGCGCTCTTGCGTGACCAGCAAGGCTTCGTTGTTCGTTGGTGCGTTGGCAATGGTTGCGGCCAGCGTAGGCGATGAAAAGCCAAGCTGCCACTCGTACAGCTTGCCATCGGCATTAGAGCAAGCCACCAAGTACTCGCCCCAATTGTCCAGGCTCCAGGTGGTGGCAGGGATGGGCTGGCCAGTGTCAGGCCGCGCCACGCCATAAGCAAAAGAGCCATAGACGTTTGCGCCGTAGCCTGTCAGCGTGGTGGAGTTGGCCACGCCTGCTGTGAAGCCAGATGGCGTGATCTCCTTGAGCGTGCCAGCCTCATTCATGACATACAGCTTGGTATGCGTGCCAGCAGCAATCCAGCGGTTGGCGCTGTTGTCGCGCCAGGTGATCAGGCCACGGCAAGACCCAGACATCTGGGCATTTGCCCTCTTGCGCCAGCCGCCAATGGGCCGCAGCGTGTTCTCGTACCAGCGCACAAGGTTAGCGTCATACCAGCGGCCAGCAGCCTGGTACTCAGTGCCATTTCGGTAAATGCCTGGCGGCAGCTTGATGGGTAGATACATGGCTGTTAACTCGGTAAATTGGACACAAAACTCATGGTCACAATGGCTGATGGCACTGCTGGCCTTGTGGGGCTTGTGCTGATTGGGAACTGCTCCAAACTAACATCAGTGCTGGTGGTGCGCCACATAATCTCAATGTAGTCATTGGCCACCATGCTCACATAAAAATTCATTGCTGCAACCAAGTGGCTTGGATCTCCAGAAGACTTTCTCGCTGGGATGTGAAATCGGCTGTTGCTGTTGTCAATGTTTGTGCCGTTTTTCCTGAACCAAATATCAACATCCTGGCCATCGTTGCCAATGTTTTTGAACTGGAAAGAAAACTGCAAATTCCACAAACCATCCACCGCAACAGTGATGCGAGAGTCGCTGACCACCGTCACGCCATTGGAAAAGTCTGTGGTGTTGAACTTGACCGCATAGGCGGTTGTGGTGTTGGCTGCTGTTTGGTCAGTGCTGTCTTGAAACGCGCCATATGGATTGTTCAAGAACTTGCCCCCCCTGGGGCCGAACAGCGATCCAAGACTGAAGACCAACTTCAAAAAGAAATTGTTCAGCGCACCGTAATTCTCATTAAAGTGCCTGCGCTCGTACACCTCTGGAGGAAATCCCAGACTCGGTACAAAGGGCGTTTCTAATTGCTGTTTGACGTTGGCCATAGTCCAATTATTCCACCTTTACCCGCCCAACACCTCAAGGGCGTGATTCGTGTGCAAGATGCGGTCATCCAGGCCAATCGTGCCGCCGTTGATCTTCTTGGTCAGCGCCAGGTTGTTGCCTGACTCAGCCAAAGCATTCAGCTTCTGCGTGTCCCAAAACCAGCCTGCCGTCAGGGCAGCATACTGAGGTGTGGCCACAAGGTCAGGCTCCATGATGAAGTCCACCTCCAGCGCCTTGCCTGCATGGTAGTAATTTGCAGATCCTGTCAACTGGATGCAGCCACGACCACGAAAACGATACCCATCACCAGAAGCCTCGTCCCGATTGCCCATGCGGTTGCTGTAAATGCGGTTTGCAATTTTCTTCGGTTGGCGTTCATATGCAGCAGCCTCTTCAGGCGTAAAGCCCCAGGTGCGCCGTGGCGTTCTGGGGAATAGTTTGAGCAGCGTTGCCGCCCGATAGTTGAGGTTTTCTTCCAGCACGCGAAAGTTGGCACTCTCATGGCCACACTGGCCGATGAAGGCGGCCTGCTGGCGTGGCGTCAGGATGTTGAATCTCTCGAATGTAGCGTTCAGCGCATCGACCCACTGAGGGCCAATGTGCAGCTTCTTGAGTTGGTCAGCGTTGAGCATTGATGATGTTCCTCATGTTGTCGTAGGCGTCTATGCACGCATTCAATTGGTTGATCGCCCTGTCGCCATCGGCTGCAATCTGCGCGATCAGTTGGAGGGTTTGGCGCTCGGCCTCGCTGGCTCCACTGGAACCAGGATCTGGGTCAGGCGCTCGGTCAGGTTGGCTTGGCGCTTGGTTGCTATCTCTGGCGGCAATGGGGGGATTTGGGCTGGCTTGTACGCAACTTGCGGTGGGGATGCGCACCCTGCCAGCAGCAATGAGGCGATTAAGGTCAGTTTGCTTTTGAGAGACAACATCGTTGGCCTTTCTCAGTTCGGTTTCTTTGTCTGCGACAGCCTTGGCCATCTCTTGCTCTTTGGCTCTCGCCTCTTCATTCTTCTTGGCAATCTCTGCCTGCATCTCGGCATCTCGATCACCCCAGCCGCTGTTGTAGCCGTATTTGTAGATGCCAAAGATCGCCAGCAGCGTCAGCAGCACTGCAATACCCGTGCGCTGTATGGAGGTCATGTCGCCTCTTTCCGAGCCGCTGCAATCTCTGCACGGTCCTCTTCAGGCTCTTGATGCTCTGGTGGCGTGGTCGGTGGTGGGCCAGGCGTCCAGGACTCATCCAAGTCTGGATTCTTGTAACCCATCCAGTTGAAGTCAGGCATCGACACCGTGGTTGATGGGGCGCAATAAGCCTGGGGCGCTGCTGTGGTGGTCTGCGCCGCCGTGTTGGTGGCTGTGTTGGTGGCCACAGCAGAGGTGGCTGGTGGCTTGTTATTGATCACGCCACTGACAGCACGCTTGCCAACGATGCCACCAATACCGCCCACAATCAGCAGCACGATGTCGTTGAGCATCTTGGTATATGCCTGGTCAATGGGCGCCATCGACTTGATCGGCTGCGTCACAAAGGTCACTGAGTACAGCAGGGCAAAGACGATGCCAGCCAGGATCAGTGTGATCATCACGACCACAAAGCCCCACACCCTGACTTCCAGTTCCTCAGCGGTCAGCTTTGGTGTCTGTGGGTTGTTTAGTTTGATCAATTTGCTTCTCCAAGATAGGGGCCACCAAATACTCAGGGCATTGCTGCGTGAACAAACACTTAGGCTTTTGGCAGTCTGGTTTGTGGAAGTTGTCAGGGTTTTGGCAAGGGTATCTGTACCGATCTTCTAGGCAGCCTGACAATAAAGCCACGCCAACAAATAGCAAAACTGCTTTAAACATAAGCCACCTTGTGATGAGTGAAGTACAAGTCTTCAGCCTTCTTGCGAGCCTCAACGGCCTCCTCGGCTGTTGCAAAGTAGCCTAAATGCTTTTGCTTGTAGTTGTGCGTAATCGTGGCAGACCAAGGCTTTGATTTAAGTCTTGATTCTTTGCGCACACCTCTAAATCCAGAGGTGTTTGTTTTGGCTCGGAAAATGTTTTCGCTGTTTTGTTTTGGAGTTGCCAGCCTTAAATTTACAGGTTTATTGTTGGCTCTGTCACGATCAATATGATCAATGTTGAGTAAAGGAATTGCACCATATACATACAGCCACATCAGCCTATGCGCAAATTCATCTGTTTTATCAACACGAATCACAATGTATCCGGCAGCATTTTTCGCCCCAGCAATTTGTCCTTTTATAGCTTTGCCCCCCATGGTGTTTTTCCACCTGAAGACTCCAGCCTCTGTGTCAGCTTCCAATAACGTGCATAAACGCTCGCGCGTTAAAATATTCTTAGCCATGTGATGCCCTCTTGCTGTGTGGTTAGAAACACCGATTGCTGTCATCAATCGGTGTTTTGCATTGTAGCAAGACAGGTTACTCATGCCAAGTATTTTCATATGCCTAAGTACCCCAATGCTGCTTCAATAATTCGCTCTGCGATGTAAACAGGCAAGTATTGGAGCAAGTCAAACCCCACACCGATGAGGGCAAGGTAGCATGAGATCTTGAGCCACTGGTCAAAACCATCTTTGACTTCTTTCCACTTGTCCACATCAGCCACACCCCACATCAGAGCAATAAGCGATCAGGGCAAATACACCCCACAGGATGATCACGCAGATGACGGTGATGAGCGTGATGCCCACACCCAACTCGATCAACTCTTTGCGCCGCTTGGCAGCGTTGGCGGCACGGGCTGCTTCTCTGCGCTCTTCTTCCCGGTCCTCTTTGTTCATCTCCATCACACGAACCTGGATCTGGTTCCAGACGTCCATGTTATTGGTAGAAAAAAACAGATTTTTTAACTCGACCTCGAAATCCTTTTGGGCCTTGATGGCCAGTTCGATCTCGATGGCCTTGCCCATGTTGGAGCCGCCGGACTTCTTGGCCTCTCTGGCCGCTTTGGTGGCCGTGTGCTTGGC
>JACCDX011834352.1_pt1 | contig 13852 bp, 14 predicted proteins | sample 7449681 | NCBI WGS metagenome assembly JACCDX01 (sample SAMN15323450, study PRJNA562643) | freshwater metagenome | isolation source: river surface water | place: USA:Blue River Watershed | collected 2017-08-18
ATTTTAAAGATATATATTTTTAATAAAAAAATAAAATCTAAAATTTATTTGTAAATATTTTAATTATTTTCTTTAAATTTATTTATTTGAACCCTTTGATTGTTTTGAAAAGAAAACATAAGTTGTTAAAGTTATTATTAAAATTAATAAAATAACAGCTAATAAAGTATAAATAATTTTTTTCTTATACATGTTTCTTTCTTCAGCTAATTGTAACATTCTTGAACGAGTTAAAACAAGTTGAGTTTTTTCAGCTATTTCAGCTTCTTGTTCTTTTTGTCTTAATTGTTTTTGTGCAAGAACCAAATTTTTAGCATCATATGTATTTGATATATTATCATCTAAAGAAGCAATTGTGTTATTAATATTTGTGGTATAAGCAGATATTTGTCCTAAATCTAATCCAGTAGACATTATGAATATTTTTCTAATATTAATAATGATTTTATTTTAAAAAAAATATTTTTAGTAAAATTTAATATAAATGATAAAAATAATTAAAATTAATAAAATTAAAATACTTAAAACTTGAGTCATATTTATTTTTCTGTTTTCAAAATTTTCTTTATTTTCAAAACCTTCTCTTGAAGAACTATTAATTTGATCACTACCTATAAATTGTAAATTTGCCATTTCAGGAAGTTTATTTCTAGCAATTGAACCTTCTGCTGTAGATCTAAATAAATCTTTTAATTTACTTATTCTTGCATTAGTATTTGTATTATAACTATAAAATTTATCATCAAATCTACTTAATTCTTTTTCGGTTTCAAAATATCCTTGAATATTTTTTAAATAATTTACAAAATTATTTTGATATTTATCCATAGATTTACTAGATATAACATTTCCTATTTTATTATTATTAACTCTTTCTGATTTATTTATTAAAACTCCTTTACCAATTTGATTTACTTGATTCCAAGCACATTGAGCATTCATATCAATATAGTTGTTTGATTTATTATTTTTTATACCATTAAAACAATTTCTTACATCAAGACGATTATCTCCATAAAAATTTTGAAACCTTTTATTAATACAATGTTTTTGAACATTTTTTTTTTGTGTATTATTTAAATTTTTATAACTATATTTTAAATCTGTCTTTATACCACTTTCATATGGACGTTGATTAGTATTAATTGATGAAGGATATCCCTTAAATGTCATACAATCTTTATTACTTCTATTATAAGTATATGAAGTACAAGCAGGATTTATATTACATTTTGTTTTACAATCCATCAAAGTATTTTCTTTAGTTGTTGGAAAAGAATCAATTTTATTAAAAGTTGAATTATCAAAATTTCTATAATTTTGATATGGACAGAATATATCATAATACATATCATTATTAAAATTATTTGAACCTAATGCATAAACTATAGGTTTGGGAGGTGAAGGTTTCTTCTTTTTTTTGATTCCTAATATTTTATTTTGTGTTCTAGCTAGTTTTTGTTGATTTTTTTTACCAATAATAGCTGCAGTTGATTTTTTAACTAAATTACTTAATCCTTTATTTAATTTTTCAGTATTTTTTTTACCAAGAATAGCAACTTGAACTTTTTTAACAGATTTTCCTATTTTTTTAAAAAAATTGGGTTTAAAAGTATCATTATCAATATCATTAAGTTCACCTTCAAAATTTTCAATTTGAATATCATTATTTATACTTTCAAAATTTTCATAATTCATTTAATATTAAATTATCTCTAAAATAAATAAATAATTTTTTTATATATATTTTTCAATTTAAAATAAATTTTTTATTTTTATATATTTATAAAAATAATAGAAAATGGAATCAAATAAAAAAGATATTATTATATTTTTCTTAAATAAACTTCTTGATAATTATAAAAAAGATCCTTCTAAAAAATTTCAAACAAAGGCTTTAATAAATGGTATTCAATCTCTTCAAAATTTTAATGGTCAAATTATAAATGGAAGTCAATTACAAAAAGATGTAAAAGGAATTGGTAAAGGTCTTAGTGACAGAATTGATGAGATTTTAAATACTGGTTCTCTTAAAGAATGTTTGATTATGAATAATAAAAATGATATATGTGAATCTTTTAAAAGTATCACTGGTGTAGGAGATAAAAGAGCAGAAGAATGGTATGATTTAGGATATAGAACATTAGAAGATATATTTGAAGCAATTAATTCTAAAAAAATATCAAGTACTCATCATATTGATTTAGGTATAAAATATTATAATGATTTAAAAGAAAGAATTCCTAGAAAAGAGATAGATAAAGCAAAAAAAATAATAGAGAAAACATTAAAAAAAATAGATAAAGATTTAATTTTTGAAATTTGTGGAAGTTATAGAAGAGGACTTGAATCTTCTGGTGATATGGATGTTATCATAAGTAATCCAAAATATATTCATAATATACAAGAACAAAATTATTTAAAAAAAGTAGTAGAAAAATTAACTGAAGATGGATTTATAATTGACCATCTTACAGAAAAAGGAGATAAAAAATATATGGGATTCTGTAAGATCCCTGAAACACAATATAAAAAAGCAAGAAGAATTGATATTCGTGTTTTTGATTATGAAAATTATTGGTGTGGAATTCTTTATTTTACAGGCAATAAAGAATTTAATATAAAAATAAGAAATAAAGCAATTGAATTAGGTTATTCTTTAAATGAATATGGATTAACAAATAAAAATACAAATGAAAAAATATTTTTGGAAAATGAAAATCAAATATTTGAACTATTAAAACTACCTTATTCAAGTCCAATTGAAAGAAATATTAAATAAATTATTTTTTTTAAAAAAACATAAATTCTTTTAAATCCATATGATTAAAATATTTAATCATTAATAAAATAAGTATAACAACTACTATAACCATAATAAATCTTCCTAACTTGTTTTTATGTTCATTTTCAAATTTTTCTTTAACTTCATTTGAAAAATTATCAACAACCATTGATTTTATATAAGGACAATTGGTACAATAAGGACAATTATTTGAACATTTGCAACCTACACCATAAGGACATTGTTTACAGAAAGGACAGCCACCTTTATGAGGACAAAACATTTTTTGAAAATTATCAGGTTTATTAAATTCATCAATACTATCAGATGGTTGATTAAAAATAATTGAATTTTTACCATTGATAAGGTCATCGTTTTCAAAATGTTCAGTGGGATTTTCATAATCTGACCATGATTTATCAACTCCAGAATCAAACATTGTGATATTTGGCATCTTTCCTAATTTAATATCAGTATTATATTCTGGATAAGGAACATTTTTTGGAAAATCACTAATAATTGGATCATTTGTACATTCTCTCTTATTCATTTTTTCTTCATATTCTTGTACATTTAAAGGTCTCATTGGATTCATAACTTTATAAGGGAATACATAAGTAGGTAAACCATTTTCTGTAAATCTTTGCGGTTCCATGTAAGTTTGATAATTTTTATCTTGTTGTATTTGCCAATCAGGTTGGGGATAAAATGTATTTTTATCAAAAATAACTTCAGGTTGTTGCATTTGGAAGTCACTGGGATAAATATTACGAGGTTCAGGAATTTTTACAAAAGGAATAGTTGGTTTAGGTTCATCTTTGTTTCCAAAAAATTCACCATCTGCATTTTGGACAGGAGGAACAACTTTATAAATCTTTTTTTTCTTAAATTGTTTACTTTGTGGAGGAAGTTGTTTATAATCTTGACCAAATAAATTACCTCTTGCAAAATTTGAATTATCACTTCCTCCTGCATCATTACATACTAATCCCACTATTCCTTGACCATTATCTGTTGTTAAATAACAAGCATCTTTAGTATAAGGTAAAGGATTAGTAAAAGGACATTCAGGTCCTTGATAAGGAACATTTATTTGTTGTGAACGAGGAGCAGGAGGTAATTCATTGCAATATTGTACTTTATCATATTTAATATTAGGATAAGGCATTAAAGGCATTGGATTTCCTGATTTACCATAATTAACACCTTCAGGAGCTGATGGAGCAACACTGCCTTGAATAGGAACAGGAAGAATATTGGAATGAGTATCTGATATGTCATCATAAGAATATTTTAATTTTTGTTCATTATATCTAGGATTTAAATCTGGATTTATGACTTTAGGCATATTTTTCTTTACTTCTATTAACTATTTATATAAAAAAATTAATATTTAATTGAATAAAAAATATTAATTTTATAAAAAAAATTTTATTATTTATTATTTATTTGATTAAAATATTTATTAGATAAAAAAAAATTAAATTTTAATATGATATTTAAAAAGAACATTTGTTCTTTTCTTATTTAACTAAACGATAATAATAAGTAAAACCTGAAACATTTGATACTCTTTCAATTTTACAAATTTGTCCATTCTTCATACCATAATATTTTGCTACAGGATCAGTTTTTAAAATACGAGGTAAATCATTTTTATTAAATCTTAATTCGTTCTCTTCATCAACTGTTAAAACAGAATGTTTAGGAACTAATACATGATGAGTAATATTAAATACTAAATTTTCTTGTAAAAAAATCTCTACATTTTTGTAATTTGGCTTTTGTAACTCTTTAGTCACCATTGCATTTTCTTTCTCCTTTAAAATTAAAATAACCATAATATTATCATCTTGATATTTTTCAATAATTTTTGTCATTAAATCCTTTAAATTATTTTTACTAAAACTTTTACCATAATAAAAATGTATATAAACTTTCTTATTTTTTTCTACATCATTAACATAAATATCAATATTGTTTTCATCATATTGAACTTTAAACTGTTCAAAAGTAATATTTAATTCAAGAGGAATATTAATACCTCTATCATGAATCATCTCTAAAGCAGTTTTACGTACTTTAAATAATCTGTCTTGTTCTTGAAAATCCATTTTTAGTTTTCTTTTTATATCTAATTATTTAATTTATTTTAAATCCGAAAAAAAATCATTTTTTTTTTCATTTAATTAAAGAAAAGTGTTTTTTCTTTTATGATTTTTCTTCTTTTTATATTTTTTATTTTTTTTCTATTTTATTTAATCTTCATAAAGCTTAAAATAAATAAAAATCAGTTTAGTTTATTTAAAAAATACCGAAAATATATAACAGAAAAATGAATATTGATACTGAAAATAAATCTAATATTTTACAAATTCAAGTTTATGATAGTTTTACAATTGATTTTAATAAATATCCACGCAAAAATACTCCAAAATATGAAACAGATGTTGTAATGATTCATTTTTTAATGCATCAAGATTATTTAGAAAAAGTAGCAAAATCATATACAACAGCTATTCAATTTTATAATGAATGTAAAGAATATTATTTTATGTTAAAATCCTTAGATGGTAAAAATAGTAAAAGATATTCGGCTCAAGAATTAATGTTTATTATTAATCAGATAAAAATATTTTCAAGTAAAAATCCAGACATTTATTCTATACAAAAATATATAAGAAATTTTCATCCTCTTGATCAATTATATTATATACTTATCAAAAATAAAGAATTTTATTTAGAATTATTCAGAAACATGACTGATGCTAAATTTGCTTTTTTTGAAAGAAGAGAAATTAATTATAAATTTTTTATACCATTTGATTTTTATGGAGATATTAAATCTATGAATTCAAATAAAGGACAAGTTTATACAGCTTTAGAACTATTAGAAATAAATGCATATGTTCAATTTTTAGTTAAAAAAAAGATTATAAAAAACTTACCAGAACCTCTTCTTGTTCGTAATTATTTTGATATTGACAAACATATAAAACCTAAAGATATTAAACCAAATAAAAACTTAAAAAATGAAATAAAAAATAAAAACAAAACTATTATTCAAGAAAATAATAAACAAAATTTAAATAACTCTTTTCCTACTTCACTAAATCAAAATATTTTACAAATAAAACAACCATTTGAATCAAAAAAACAAACTAATTATATCGATCAAGAATATTTAGATGATTTACAAAGAATTATTAATGAATCAGAAAAAGAAATAGAAAATAATGATAATGATGATTATAATGATGATTATAATGATAATTTAAATGAAATCTATGAAAAAAATAATGATTATAATAATGAAAATAAAATGAATTATTCTGATACAAATTTAAATAATCAACATCAAATTAATATAGAAAATATTTTGGAAAATCAAATAAATGGTAATGAACAATATATACAAGATAATTATTATGATAATAACTATGAAGATAATATGATAAGAGAAAAAGAAGATAAAACAAGAAGAATGGAAAACAGAAAAGAAAAAAATAAAAATAAAGGAGAAAAAAAATACAAAAAAGATTTAAATTCAACAAAAAATGAAGAAAATTTTAATGAATTGACAGAAAACAACAATTTTTCTTTTAAGGAAAAACATATTTCATTAAATTCAAATAATGATATTAAAACAATTTATTTTTCATAATTTATTTAAATTTTTTAAATATAATTTTTTTATAAAAAAATATATTCTATTTTTAGTAGAATATAACAAAATGAGTACAACTGATTTATTAAATGGTCCTGTTGATTCAAACTTAACCTATAATATCAAAAACAATTGCAGTATCTTCAATGTTATCGGAAATACAACTGATAAAATCAATTATTATAGATCTGCTTTATTAGCAATTGCTTGGAATGCTCCCAATTTCCTTAATATAGTATTAGATTTTAGAAATTTATCTCGTTCTTATTACAATCAATCTCCTAAACGTTTCTGTTCAAGTGTTAAATTTGACGCAGTTCAATATTTCCAAGGTAAATATGCAACTGTTTATCTTCCTCAACCTGGTGGTATGATTCCTAACTCGATTCCCTATGTCGAATATAATGGAACTACAAAGATTAATATGTTACGCATTTTAGGTCCTAACTCTCTTCCTGTATGTTGGTCAAATGTTGTATATAATAATGGTAAATGCAAAAATGATGCTACTTTTGATCCTTCAGTTTTAAGTGATAATGAAAAAGTTTTATATTATTATATTAAACATGCTGACTTCTTTACTAAAATGTTAGATATTATGACTCGTTCTTTCTTCTACTGGTCAGAATTTATTTACTTTAACTATACTGCTGTTTTCCCTGGTGATTTATATCCAGGTAATAAAGATGATAGAACTATTCTTTTAACAGGTGAATTCCTTAAAGCAGTTTATTCTCAATATTTAAGAGAAAGTCGTTATGGTAATCCATATGGTTATAAATTACCTTGTCCAAGAGTAATTAATCCTACATATGTTCTTCCAGTTATTAACAAATCAAAAGCTCAATTAGTCAAATATATTAATGGTAATACTGATTCTTTCCCTATTTAAATAATTTTAAAACTCATATTTTTTTTTATAAAATTTATCAATAAAAATAAATTTTAAAAACTTTACCTTAAAAATCAAGTTTAAAAAAATAAAAAAAATTTATATAAAAATACAGAATATTATATCAAATATTTAAAATGAAAAAAAAAATTATTGTCATTGGTGATGTTATGATAGATAGATATTTATATGCAGAAGTCAACAGAATTTGTCCTGAAGCACCTATTCCGATATCAAATATTAAAAAAATAGAAAATAAATTAGGAGGAGCTGGAAATTTAGTTTTAAATATTAAAAATTTATTAGATGAACCAAATCAAATAATATTAATTAGTGTTTTAGGAAATGATAATGAATCAATAATTATTGAAGAATTATGTGTTAAGAATAATATTCAAACATTTTTTATTAAAGATGTGACTAGAAAAACAACTATTAAAAATAGAATTTATTCGAATGATCATATGATTAATAGGTTTGATATTGAAGATACTCATGAAATCTGTTTTTCAATTCAAACTCAAATTTTGGAATTTATGAATAAAAAATTATTAGATAAAATTGAATATGTTGTTATATCTGATTATAATAAAGGTGTTATAACTGATTTTTTTTGTTCTAATTTATTAAATTATTGTGAAAGTCAACAAATATTAACTTTTGTCGATCCAAAAGTGTCAAATTATGAAAGATATAAAAATTGTTATCTTATTAAACCCAATTTATCCGAAGCTAAAAATATGTATTCTTTTTTAATCAATAAATTAAATCAAAATAAAAATGATCTTTCTTTGAATAATTTTTATAATAGTAACGAATATGAAAAAAATAATATTAATATTATCTTAAATGATTTATATCAAAATTTAAATTGTAAATATATTGTTTGTACTTGTGGAAAAGATGGAATGATATTTTATACAAATTTAAGTAAATCAGAAATTAAACATCAGAACCCAGATAATATATTTGCAAAAGATGTGACTGGTTCAGGAGATGTTGTATTTGCTGTTTTAATTAGTCAATTTTATAAAACAAAAAATTTATATGAATCAGTTTTATGTGCAAATTATATAGGAGGTTTATCTGTACAAACAATTGGAACTTATTTATGTAATAAAGAGGATATTGAAAGTTATTATAAAGTAGGGCAGTGCTTAGAAGATGAACCTTTAAAATTAAATAATAAAACAATTCAATATCGAAATAATGATAATCTTATTTTTAATTTTGTTATAAATCAAATTAAAAAAAATAAAAAAAAAATAATTTTTACAAATGGTTGTTTTGATATTTTACATTTGGGACATTTAGAACTTTTAAAATATTGTAAATCTTTAGGAGATTATTTGATAGTTGGTTTAAATTCTGATTCTTCAATCAAAAAATTAAAAGGACAGAATCGACCTATTCATAATCAAGATTATCGTTCTAAATTTTTATCTTTTTTTGATTTTGTTGATTTAATTATAATTTTTGATGAAGATACACCTTCTAAATTATTAGAAAAAATAAAACCTAATATTTTAGTAAAAGGTGGAGATTATACTTTAGACAAAATTATTGGTAAAGAATTTGTCGAAGAAGTAAAAATATTTAATACTATTGAAAATTATTCTTCCACTAATATTATATCTTCTATTAACTCTCGTTCTTAATTATATTTATTTTTTATTATTATTTAAATATTATAAATAAATAATATTAAAAAAAAATTATTTAAAATATATTTAATCTGAATCATATTCTAATTCAATATCTGATTCCGCTCTAGCATAAAAATAATTATTGCATGATTCATTATCTGTTTTATTTTTTTTTGTACATGATTCTTCAATAATAACCTTGTTAGTACATCTTTTTTTTTTACTAATTTTTCTTTCCGCTTCTTTATAAACTATTTTTTCACAATGTTCCTCAACATGTTTACAATTTTTTGGTACATATCTTGAATAAGTAAATCCAGGACAAGTACATGTTCTATTCTCTTTATCAACTTTATATATCTCATTTGAATTTTTACTTTTAATTTTTATAATATTTGTTGATCTCATCTTTAAATTATCTTCATCACTATAATCACTATCATCGGTATCACTATATTCTGATTCATTATCTCTATCATCGTCACTAAATTCTTTTTCATATTCTTTAAATTCTTCATTGTTTGTAATAAAATTATTATTATTTTTTTTTGATTCAAATTCTAAATGATTCAAGAATACCTTGTTCAACTTAAAAATATCATATGAAGCTTTAAGTTTATTTTCCAAATTATTCGTTCTCTCAACTATTTTTTTTACATAATTATTTGAATAATTTATTTTAATTTTTTTATGTTGATCGAAAATAATATAACCTAAATACTCCATTCTTTTTATTATTTTACTTATTTCATGAATTTCTGTCAATCTTTCATATTGATCAATACCTTTTTCAAAATATAAATTTTTACATAAATATTCAATTATAAATTCTTTCATTGATAAATTATGATTATCATGATTTATCAAAAAATGTATAATATCCTCACGGATTGTGAAAAATTTTCCACTCATCTTGTATTTATAATTTTTATAAAATATTTCTTTAAGTATAATTTTTAAATAATTATTAAATAACTTTAATAAAATCGTTTAAATTTAACTTAAAAAAACTTTTGAAAAAGAAGATTATAATGGAACTTAATTTGAAGATGGACAAAAAATGGATTATTATATCAATTGTAATTATTATAGTTGTTATTATAGGTTATTTTATTTATAAATATTTTATTAAAAAACCAGAGAATAAATCAGAACAAATAAAAAATGAAAGTGAAAATTCATTAGAGAAAAAAGAAGATTTTACAAATTCAATTATTGGAAAAGACCCTCCTATTAAAAAATCACATAATTTAAATGATACTTCAAATTATGTATATTTTGATATTCAAATTGGAGATGAAAAACAAGGAAAAATTATTATGCAATTATTTGATGATGAAGTACCCAAAACTTGTATGAATTTTAGATCTTTATGTTGTAAAAATATATTAAATAATAGTTCTAAACCTTCTTTTGCTGGTACTAAATTCCATCGTGTTATTCCTCAATTTATGATTCAAGGAGGTGATATTACTAGAGGAGATGGAACAGGTGGATATAGTATTTATGGTGAAAAGTTTGATGATGAAAGTTTTGAATTAAAACATAATCAACCTGGTTTACTTTCAATGGCAAATGCAGGTCCTAATACCAATAATTCCCAATTCTTTATTACAACTGAAGCAACACCATGGTTAGATAATAAACATGTTGTTTTTGGTATTGTTTCACAAGGATTTGATATAGTACGTAAAATAGAAAATATTAAACGTGATTCGGAAAATGATTGTCCTATTATACCTTGTAAAATAATCGATTCTGGATTAATGTCAAAGGAAGATTATGATAAATTATATCCAATGGATCTAGGTGATAGTGACGACGAAGGAAAATAAAAAAATGATTAAATAAAAAATTAAAAATCAATTTATTAAGTAATAAATTAAATAATCTTAAAAAAGGATAACGTAAGACGTATATTTACGTTGTTCTTGTGTCTCCTTATACAATAAATAATTTTTTTGTTTTAGTCTCTTTTGTGGAAAAATAGACAAAAATGGAAGAGTATTCGCGAAATTCAATGAAATCTATTAATAAGGAACTATGGGATGATCATGCACATTATGGATTTTTGTTACCAAATTTAATATATCGTCAAAAAGATGATTCATATTACTTTAAATGTAAAAAATATATTCGTGTATTTGAAGATATTGTATATGAAGCAAAATTAAATATCTATCAAACATTTGGTAGTCTAAAAATTCGTGTTAAAGAAGGTGATATTTTTAAAAATTATACTGTCTTTTATCAAATGTGTAGAGAAGAAAGACATGACGGAATAATATGTATAGTTGGAATAAATAATGATTTATTCTTAAATAAAGAAGAGTTAAAAGTATTGGGAAAATGTTTGGAAATGCATATTTTAAGAATAAATTTTGAAAATAATTATACTTCAAATATATATAATATTCATAATATCTTGAAAAAAATAAAAGAAGAAAATAATAGTGTTTCAAATGAATATTTTGAAGATATGAATTATGTGATAAGTATGAAAATGCAAGATAGAATTAACTTAATTGATTCTATCAAAAACAAAAAATTATTAATTTAATGAATTTTTTTAATTTTAAAATTCAACAATTTTTTATAATAAACTTTTAAATTATTATTTATTTTTTATTTAATTTATTTTTTTTTAAATATATACCTTTATATTAGAAGATTAAATAATGAACTTTTTACAGGATAAAACTTTATATTATTCACTTTTATTATTTGCTAATTTTTTAATATGTTTTTCTTTAATCCCTTTAGTTTATGAAACAACGCTGTTAAAAATGACTATTAATATACATTTTTTCACTTTAGTATGTTTTGCTGTAGCATTCTTTATTTTTATGGTAGTTTCATTATTAAGATATTATTGGGTACATCTTTTTATTTATTCTATTGCTTTTATATCCGTTATAATTTTATTTGTTAACAAAATGCAATTTGATAAAAATAATACAAATATTCGTAAAAAAGTTATAGAATTTATTTATAAAAATAAAGAAGTTTGTCAAGAAGAAGAAGATGATGATAATTAAAAATTATGTGATTATTTTTTTTAATATAAATTGATATAAATTATATTCACCAAAAATGATATATTTTTTTTTTATAATTAATGAAGAATTTATTTTTATATAATAATTTTTTATTGTTAATAATTCTTCATTAAATTCAATTAAATTTTTTAAATTTCCAATTGGTAATTTTGTTATTTTTTTTATTTGTTTACGAATGAAATTCTTTTTTTTAACATTATTTTCTTGTTGATTACATATACCATGATACAAATAAATTAATCCTTCATTTTTTAATAATACATATATTTTTTTTAATAAATTCATTAAATTATTATCATATATAGAAGAATGATGTATCATAATATAATCATAATGATTATGAGGTAAAATATTATCTAACATAAATGGATTTTCACAAATAATATTTATATTTTTTTCGTTTTCTTCATTTTTTATATCATTTAAGAGTTTATTTTTAAATTCTATATCTTCCATATGTAAGGTTATTTTTAAATTATATTTTTTTATAACATTTTGAAAAACATGAAAAGGATTAAAGGTACAATTATTTAATATTAAAATATTTTTATTTTTATATTTTTTATATAAAATATCATTTTCATCATTAAATTCATTTAATTCAATTATATTTTTAATATTAGTATTTTTTGTTTCATTTATTTTATTTTTTAGTTTATCCTCTTTTTCTTTTTTCGTATTTTTTTCGATATTTTGAAAAGTATCTAAAAATTTATCTTTATTTTTAAAATATTCTTGTGAATATTTATTTTCAGATTTTATGTTATTTATTATTTTATTATCTTCTTTATTGGTATTATGTATCAAAAGATGATTTTGTAAATCATTATTATCTTCTTCTGTTTCATTATTAATACTATTAATATCATCATCAATATCTCCATCATTATCGTCAATATTATATTTTTTTTTTAATTTTTTTGAATTACTAATATTTTTTTGTATATTATTTTTTTTTTCATAAAATGTTTTATTAGTTTCTTTATTATGATAAATTGAAGAATTAGTATTTGAATCAAGTTTTTCTAAATTTTCATTTTCTTTATTTCGATTTTTAAAAGTTGAAAATATAAATTTTCTAAAAGAAAATCTTTTACTTTCTTCTTTCTCTTCTTTTTCTTCTTCATTTTCAATATTTTTATTTAAATAAATATTTTGTTTATCATTATTATCATTATTATTTGAATCACTTTTACTTTCAGAATTAGTATCAGAATCAAAAGTATCATCAGATAAAGAACTAATATCATCTAAATCAAAATCGTGTTTTAAAAAATCATTATCATTTTGAGAAAGATCATTTACATTATTTAATTCGTTTTTATAAATAAAATTATTTTTTAGATCAATAAAAAATTCATTATTTAATAATAATTCAAAACAAAAATTATAATAATTGTCAAAAAATAAATGATCTATGTTTTCTTGTTTTAAAAAATCTAACTTCATCTCTTAAAATAGATAAAAAAAAACATTTAAATTTTTAATCTAATTAATAATTTAAATAATTAAATTTATTTAATATTTTTTATTTTATAAAAAATATTATAGAATGTTTATTTTTTTCTATTATCGATTACGATTCTTTTACAACCATTACAGATTATAACTGGACCACTTTCGGTCATTATTATTTGTTTGTTACATTTACCTTCACAAAATTTTGTTCCTTGTTGTGCGAAATTTTCTAAATTCATAGTTTTATTTTTATACAAAGTTAAATGAACTACACAATGACTAAAGATCATTGTGTTTCCAGGCCAATATGACCCTTCTCTTTAGACGTTTCATCACCTCTGCTGG
>JACCDX011365667.1_pt1 | contig 13849 bp, 16 predicted proteins | sample 7449681 | NCBI WGS metagenome assembly JACCDX01 (sample SAMN15323450, study PRJNA562643) | freshwater metagenome | isolation source: river surface water | place: USA:Blue River Watershed | collected 2017-08-18
GACCAACGCGGCGGCGCCCGCGTCGGCGGCCCCGCGGAGCAGCGGCGTGCCGTTCATCCGGCCGGGCAGCCGGGCGCCGTTCGGCGACGAGGCGGCGCTGCAGGCGGGGTGGGAGAAACTGCACCGCGCGCGCGAGATTCTCGAGGCCGAGCAAAACCACCTGCGCGTCGACCGGCTGACGATCCGCGAGCAGGAGACCGCGGTCAAACGCCGCGAAATCGCCGTCGCGGAGCGGGAGATGCAGGTCGCGGCCCGCGAGGCGGGCGCGGCCGCGGCGGTGCCGGCGCCGACGGAGGAGCCGGTGGCCTCGGAGCACACGATGTCGGCGGTGACGCGGCTCACGCGCGCGCCCTTCAATCTCGCGCGCACCATGCTGTCCGGAAAGCGCTGAGCGCCGAAACGATCTTTCCGTCGAGGCAAGCGACGGACTGGGAATGGAAGGCGGTGGCCGCAAGGTCGCCGCCTTCTTTCTTTTTCTCCGTCCGGGTGCGCACGGCGAGCGCCGGATTGCGCCCGGCGACCGGCACCGCGCGGAAAAAATCCGCTTGCGCCGCGCGGGCCCGGTGCGCATCACCTCGCCCCGATGAATTCCTCCGTCAACGCCCGCGCCTTCGCCCTCGTCGTCACGACGATGGCCAAACGCGTCCGCTGGCACGGGTCGGCTTGGCGACGAGGAATGAGCGCGATGTCCGCGCGACACGGCTGAAGAAGCCCGAGAATTCCACCGCCAAGCCCGACTCACCCGAGTCGGGCTTTTTGTTTTTCCGATTTCCCACCCATGCCTCCGTAACACGACCAGAATACCGCTCCCATGCCCACGCTCGCTCCCGCTCCGCTCCTCCCGCCCGCCGCCGCCAGACCACCGAGGCCGCCCGCCACGCCGGTGCTCGACCTGCCGGTCGTCTCCTTCTTCGGCCGCTCGCTGGCCGAATACACGAAGTTCTTCGCGCTCGACGTCGCCGCGCTGAAAGGCCGCGACGTGCTCGATGTCGCGGCGGGGCCGTCGTCCTTCACGGCCGAGGCCTGCGCGCGGCGCATCGACGCCGTGGCGGTCGATCCGTTCTACGGCCGGCCCGCGGCGGACCTGGCCGCGCAGGTGCAGCTCGATTACGCGCGGATGTTCGAGCAGATGCGCGCGAAGCGGCGGCTGTTCCGCTTCCGGGCGTTCGCGTCGTTCGACGAGGCCGAGGCGGAGCGGCGGGCGGCGGCGCAGCGCTTCATCGCCGACTACGAGGCGCACTTCGCGCACGGCCGCTACGTGGGCGGCGTGCTGCCGCGGCTGCCGTTCTTCGACGGGACCTTCGACCTCGTGCTGTGCGCGCACCTGCTCTTCACCTACGCGGCGCGGTTCGACTTCGACTGGCACCTCGCGGCGCTGCGCGAGCTGGTGCGGGTGAGCGCGGGCGAAGTGCGCATCCACCCGATCGTGGGCCCCGACGGAAAACCGTATCCGGGGCTGGCGCGGCTGCGGCGCGAGCTGAAGGCCGAGGGCATCGCGAGCCAGATCGTCGAGGTGGACTACGAGTTCTTCACCGGCGCCAATGCCATGCTCGTGCTGCGGAGGGCGCAGCCGTGAGCGCCGGCAACGGACTCGCCCGCACGCCGGCACCGCCCTACCACGCGGTGATCTTCACGTCGAAGCGCGCCGCCGACGACGGTCGCGCCTACGGCACGGTGGCGCAGCGCATGGTCGACCTCGGGTCCCGTTACGACGGGTTTCTGGGGATCGAGAGCGCACGGGGCGCCGACGGCGTGGGCATCACCGTGAGCTATTGGCGCGACGAGGCTTCGATCCTCGCGTGGAAACGCGACACCGAGCACGAAAAAGCGCAGCGCGGCGGACGCGAGGCGTGGTATGACGCCTACGAAGTGCGCGTGGCCAAGGTGGAGCGCGCCTACGGATTTGCGCGCGACGCGGCGGGCTGACAGGCTCGCGCGCATGTTGTTTCCCCAGCACATCATCGCCAAGAAACGCGACGGCCACGCCCTGACGCGCGAAGAGATCGGGGCCTTCGTGCGCGGGGCGACCGACGGCTCGTGGGCGGACTACCAGCTGAGCGCGTTGCTGATGGCGATTTTCCTGCGCGGCATGACGCCGGAGGAAACGGCCGACTACACCGACGCGATGATGCGCTCGGGCACCGTGGCCGATCTCGCGGCGGTGCCCGGCGTGAAGGTGGACAAGCACTCGACCGGCGGCGTGGGCGACAAGGTGTCGATTCCCCTCGCGCCGATGGTGGCGGCCTGCGGCGTGCCGGTGCCGATGATCAGCGGCCGCGGGCTCGGGCACAGCGGCGGCACGCTCGACAAGCTGGAGTCGATCCCGGGCTTCCGCACGGATCTGTCGCTCGCCGACTACGGCGCGCAGGTGGCGCGGATCGGCTGCGCGTTGATCGGGCAGACCAAGGACCTCGCGCCGGCGGACAAGAAACTCTACGCGTTGCGCGACGTGACGGCGACGGTCGAGTGCATCCCGCTTATCTGCGGCTCGATCCTGTCGAAGAAACTGGCCGAAGGCATCGACGCGCTGGTGCTCGATGTGAAATTCGGCCGCGGCGCATTCATGAAGACGCCGGCGGAGGCGCGGCGGCTCGCGGAGGCGCTCGTGCGGGTGGGGCGGGAGGGCGGCAAGCAGGTGCGCGCGGTGTTGACGGCGATGGAGCAGCCGCTCGGGCGGGCGGTGGGCAACGCGCTCGAGGTCGCGGAGTCGATCGCCTGCCTGCGCGGCGAGGGGCCGGCGGACCTGATGGAAGTCACCTATGAACTCGGCGCGCACATGCTGGTGCTCGGCCGCGCGGCGGACGATCTCGCGGCGGCGCGGAGTAAATTGGCGCGGGTGGTGGCCGACGGGTCGGCGCTGGCGAAGCTGCGTGCGATCGTGGCGGCGCAGGGCGGGGACGCGCGGGTGGTGGACGAACCGACGCGTTTGCCGCAGGCCCGGCTCAAGGTCGCGCTCACGGCGCCGCGGGCTGGCGCGGTGACGGACGTCGACGCGATGGGCGTGGCGCTGGCGGCGTTGCGGCTCGGCGCCGGACGGGCGAGGGCGGAGGACAGGATCGATCCGGCGGTGGGCGTGGGCGATCTGGTGAAAGTCGGCGAGCGCGTCGCGGCGGGCGGCCGGCTGGCCACGCTCCACGCGAACGACGAGACGGCGTTGGCGGAGGCGCGGACGATGCTGGCGGCGGCGATCACCGTGGGTGACACGGCGCCGGCGCCGGTGGCGCTGATCGCGGAGACGATTGTCTGAGACCGCGGGGAGCTGGGAGCCTAGAGCCGAGCGTCCGGAGCTGAGAGTTGATCCGTGACGTGCGGGTTGATCGTGGTGGGAGCGGCCTGGGGTTGGGGGTGGGCGCGGGCGGACACCGCGGGGCGATTTCGACGGTGCGCTGTGCGCGGCGGCGGGAGGTTTTTCGTGTTCATCGCGGGGCAGGCGTGGCCTGCTCGGGCGGAATTTTCCGCCGATGGCCCGTTTTGACCGCTACCTGGATGAAGTCCGCCCGACGCTCGCGTTGGCGGCGCCGATCATCGTGGGGCAGGTGAGCCAGATGCTGATGGGCGTGACGGACAGCGCGATGATCGGGCACGCGGGGACGGTGCCGCTGGCGGCGTCGGCGTTTGCGGGCAACGTCTTCAATCTCTTCTACGTGGCGGGCATCGGGCTGATGGTGCCGGTGTCGATCTTCGTGGCGCGGGCGCGGGGCGCGCAGGCGCCGCGCGAGGCGGCGGAGTATCTGCGGCACGGCGTGGCGCTGGCGGCGGGTTTCGGCCTGCTGGAGACGGCGGCGATGGCGGCGCTGGGCTGGCAGCTGCACCGTTTCGGGCAACCGCCCGAGGTGCTGGCGATCGTGCTGCCGTTTTACCTCTTCTACGCGGCGTCGCTGGTGCCGGTGCTCGTGTATCTGGCGCTGCGGCAGTTTGCCGAGGCGATGGGTCATCCGTGGGCGCCGATGTGCATCATGCTCGCGAGCGTGGGACTGAACGCGCTGCTCAACTGGATCTTCATCTACGGCAATCTCGGCGCGCCGGCGTGGGGTCTCACGGGCGCGGGGCTGGCGACGTTGTTGTCGCGGGTGGCGGGGGTCGTCGCGATCTATGCTTGGCTGCGGCGCGACCCGCGGTTGCGCGACGCGTGGCCGGCGACGCCGAGTGGCGCGGCCGGGCCGGATGCGGGGGGCGCGGCTAATCCCGCGGGCGGCTGGCTGGCGCCCCTCTCGCGGGCGCGGGTGCGGGAGATGTTGCACGTGGGCTGGCCGGCGGCGGGCATGCTGGTGTTCGAGTCCACGGCGTTTGCGTTTTCCGGGATCATGATCGGCTGGCTGGGGGCCGTGCCGCTGGCGGCGCACCAGATCGCGATCAGCTGCGCGTCGATGGCGTTCATGGTGCCGCTGGGGCTGGCGATGGCGACGGGCATGCGGGTGAGCCAGGCGACGGGCGCGGGCGAGCGGGGGCGGCTGCGGCCGATCGCGTTTGCCTCGATCGGGCTCGGGCTGGCGGCGATGGCGATGTTTGCGCTGTGGTTCGCGCTGGGCGGGCGGACGATCGCGGGGTGGTTCGTGCGGGACGAGGCGGTGGTGGCGCTGGCGACGCGGTTGCTGGCGGTCGCGGCGTTGTTCCAGATGGTCGACGGCGTGCAGGTGATCGCGGCGTCGTCGCTGCGCGGCATCCTGGACGTGCGCGTGCCGGTGGTGATCACGCTGATCGCGTATTGGGCGATCGCGCTGCCGCTGAGCTACGGGCTGGGCATCGCGGGGCCGTGGGGCGCGAGCGGGGTGTGGGCGGGCATCGCGAGCGGGCTGGGGTTCGCCGCGGTGTTTCTGACGGTGCGGTATGCGCGGCTGACGCGAGACGCGGTTTAGCCGGACGCGGGGCGCTGGGCGTGGGACTCGTCGAGGTCGCGGATCTGTTCGATGAGGGCGGAGAGTTTCTCGCCGGTCGGGGTGAGGCCGTAGTCGACGCGGAGGATTTTGCCCGGGAGTTCGCGACGGGTGACGAGGCGGTAGTCGAGGAGTTTGCGGAGGCGTTCGTTCAGGACTTTGGCGGAGATGCCGGGGATGAAGCGTTCGAGCTGGCCGGGCCGGGTGACGCCGCGGCCGATGGCGGCGAGGACGGCGGCGGACCATTTGCAGCCGACGACGTCCTCGAGCCGCCGATACGCGGTCCGGTCGGGGAGGCTGAGGTGGGAGGCGCGGGTTTTCGGCATGGGCAAACGATAGCAGCGGGCGGCGGGGTTTGGCACGAGGGAACAAAACGGTGCCCGCCCACGCGTTTGTGCCCTCTGCCGGATTTTTCGCGCTGTGGCAGACTGGGGACGACGCGGCCGGCACAATGCCGGGCGCAGTGCAGAAAACATCACCACCCAAATACCACCATGAAAACCAACGCTGTCTTCTACCACGCGGGCTGCCCCGTCTGTGTCGACGTCGAACGCAACCTCGCGCAGGCGCTCGATCCGGCGCGCTTCGACGTCGAGATCGTGCACCTCGGAAACGACCGCGCTCGCCTCGGCGAGGCGGAAAAGGCCGGCGTGAAATCCGTGCCGGCGCTCGTCGCGGGCGGCGCCGTCTACCACATCAACTTCGGGGCGCCGCTGGCGGCGTTGCGCGGGTGAGCGGACGGAGCCGCGGCGGCGCGACGGCGAAAAACGCCGGCCGCCGCCGTCGGCAATTTTTCCGCGAGTCGAGCCAGTCACGGGAGTCGGCTCGCGGCGTTTGCCCATCGGAGGCCGGCGACGACGCGGCCGCGCGGGGGAGAAACCGCGGGGTAACCAGCGGCGCGGGCGGGCGGGCTCAGAATTTCCAGCTGAACTCGAGGCTGGCGAAGCCGGCGGCGTTGTCGGACTTCAGCTTGTAGTCGCGGCGGTGGTAGTCGGCGTTGAGCACGGGGACGAAGCCGGCGGCGAGGCGGACTTCGCATTCCGGCGACAGCGCCCAGGTGAGCGCGGGGCCGACGCGGACGGCCTGGTATTCGAGGCGGGTGCGGTCGAGCGGCGGGCGGCCGGCGACGCGCGCGGCGGGATCGGCGGTGACGTAGAAGGAGCCGAAGTCGGCCTCGGCGACGAATTCGGCTTTGAGGGCGGGATCGATCTGCCACGAGGCGCCGGTGCGCGGGAAACCGAGAAACACGCGCCAGGCGGGGGCGGGCGTCCAGTCGAGCGTGGCGACGGGCAGCAGGCGGCCGGTGCCGCGGGAGAGCGAATCGTAGACCAGGCCGAAGCCGCCGGTGAAATCGGGGCGGAGCTGTTTGGTGGCGATCGCGAGCACGCCGACGCCGAGGCCGCGCGAGCTGAAGCCGCCGCCGGCGTTGGCGAGGCTGGGGGTGACACTGGCGATGACGCTCCAGCCGTCGGCCAGTTTGCCGAAGGCGGAAAACGACAGGCCGAGGCTGCGGAGTTCGTCGGGGAGCGGGGTGCCGGCGCTGAGGTCGAGATCGTAGTGCCGGTAGTCGAGGCCGACGGAGGGGAACCAGGTGCCGTCGATGGGGCGGAGCGGGACGGAGAGCTTGGCGGCGGCCTGGGTGACGGCGATGCCGCCGGCGGCCGCGCCGCGGGCCTCGAAGTCGGTGCGGCCGGTGACGGCGGCGGAGAGGGTCAGCTTGACGGCGGAGGCGGCGGGCTTGCCGCCGGCGGGGGCCTGGGCGACGGCGGGCGAGGCGGCGACGGCGAGGAGCGCGCAGCCGCAGCCGAAGGCGGACGAAAGGCGACGGAGGAAGGAGCGGGTAATCGTCATGATGCGGGCGTGCTACGGGTCACCGCGGCGCAAGGATGCGCAAACCGGGGCGGCTTACGATTTCGGGGGCAGTTTCGAACGGAGGTCGGCGGCGGCGAGGCCGTCGATGCGCACGGTCTTGAGGCGCGAGGTGTCGCCGCGGAGGACGGTGACGGCGCGACGCGGCAGGCCGAGGTGGGCGGCGAGGAAGTCGCAGAGGGCATCGTTGGCGCGGCCCTCGACGGGGGGCGCGTGGATTTTCACTTTGAGGGCGTCGCCGAGCCAACCGACGACCTCGCTGCGCGGGGCGTTGGGGATGGCTTTGATGGCGAGGGTGGAGAACGGGGCGGACACGGAGCGGCCGGCGGGTCACTTGGCCGGCGGAGCGGACTGCGCGGGCTGCAACACCCTGCCGCCTTGGACGTCGCGGAGCGCGATGCCCTGGCGAAGGAGTTCGGCGCGCAGGAGCGGGAGAAGGTCGGCGTCGGTCGGGGCGGAGAGGCGGAGCGTGACGGTGCGGCGGGCGAGACTTTCCGAGACGGTGACCTGGCCGCCGAACTTGGCGGCGCAGAGGGCGGCAACCGTTTCCATGTTGGCGTCGACCAGCGTGACGGCGGCGCGACGGGGCGCAGATTTGGGCCCGGCGGGAGGCTGCTCGGAGAGGCCTGCCCGGCGGAGCGTGGCGCGCGCCGCGTCCAAGTCGGCGGGCGTCGCGGGATTTTTCCCGGAGTCGTGCTCGCGCAGGACGCGGCGGGCGGCGGCGATCTCGGCGACGCGCCGGAGCTGCTCGGCGTCGGTGGAGCGCGATTCGGCGGGCGGTGCGGCCGGAGACGCGGCGGTGGCGGACAGGAGGTTCGGCGCCGCGACGGCGAGGTGCGCGACAAGCACGGGGGCGAGGCGTTTCATGGGGGCGCGGGGAGAGGCGGAAAGCGGCGGGGCGGATCGGTTCAGGCGAGGGCCTCGGCGAGGGCGGCGAGGATTTCCTCGACCGGCTCGGTGCCGATGCAGAGGCGGAGGAGATCGGGGTCGAGCTTGCTCGCAGCGAGTTCGGCGAGGCCGGCGGGCGTCGTGACGAGATCGTAGTGGGCGAGATACATGAAGGGGCAGATGAGCGTGGTCTTCATGCCGAAGCTCGGGCCCTTGGGCAGGCGGAGGCGGTCGTAGACGGATTCGAGCGCGCCGATACTTTTCAGCGTGAACGTGATCATGCCGCCGGTGGACGCGGGGGAGCGGGCGAGGCGGAGGTAGTTGGCGGCGGCCGCGGGTTGCAGGGCCCAATGGACGGCCGCGACGGCGGGGTGGGCGGCGAGCCAGGCGGCGACGCGCGCGGTGGCCGCATTGATCTTGGCGACGACGGCGGGAGTTTCCGCGATCTCGTGGGCGAGGCGGGCGAGGTCGCGGGCGTAGACGGGCTCGAGGTGGGCGGGCAGCGCGGCCCGGAGGGCAGTGGCGTGGGGGCCGGCGGGGTTGACGGCGGCGAGGCCGGCGGTGAGGTCGCCCTCGCTCGCGGTGTATTTGGTCAGGCTGGACACGAGGACGTCGGCGTGGGCGAGGACGTCGAGGTTGTAGACGGAGGAGATGGACGGATCGACGAGGAGGAGGGCGCCGTGGCGACGACAGAGGGCGGCGAGGGCCGGGAGATCCGGCGTCTGGATGAGGGGATTGGTGGGGACCTCCGCGACGAGGCCGGCGATGCGGGCGCCGTGCTGCGCGAAGATGCGCTCGAGGGCGGCAAGGTCGAAGACGTCGCGGAGGTAGACGTAGTCGATCGGCGCGGCGGTGAATTTCTGCAGAATCGCGATGGTATCGAGGTAGAGCCAGCCGAGCTGGAGCCACACGGTGCGCCCGCGGGCGGCCTGGAGGGCGGCGGCGGCGCGCCAGGCGGCCCAGATGGCGTTCATGCCGTTGGGCGCGAGGAAGAGGTCGGCGTCGGTGGTGACGGGCAGGACGGTGCGCAGGTGGCGGCGGATCTCGGCGGCGGCATTGCCGGGAAACGCAGTCTCGGCGAAGGGTGCGGCGAGCAGGCCGAGGCGGACGAGGTGATCCTCGGCTTCGCGGGACGAGAGGAAGCCGCCGATATTCTGCAGAAAAACTTTGGCGCGGGCGAAGGTGGCCGGAGCCTCCGGGTGCGAGACGCCGGCGAGACCGTCGCGGCTGAAGATCGCGGGCTCCGACGCGGAGTCGGATGCAGAAAGGTGGTTCGCCAAGGCTGAGGCCATCGCCGGCGAGGTGACGAGCCAGAGCGTGCGGCCGCGCAGTTCCGGACAGGTGGCGACGAAGTGGGCCGCGAGTTGCTTCGTGAACGGGTGGACCACGAAGCGCGGGTAGCCGGAGGTGAGGTGCCGGACGGTCTCGGGGTTCTTCTCCTCGTAGCCGCGGACATCGCGCATGGCGGGCAGGCTGCACGAGACGGAGTGCGGGCTGCCGGGGATGCGTTGGCCGAGCGGAAGGTGCGGGAAGGCGGACATGCGAAGAGGGAACGAACGCTAGGGAGTTGGATGAAGGGCGGAAGGCGAAAGGAGGAGGGTGCGAAGGTGCGAACGTGGGAAGGTGCGAAGGTGGAGGGGGTGGGGCGGAGGACGGCGAGGCAAGGCGCGGATGTGTCAGGAGTGTCATGGGGCGGGCGAGTTTCCGGTTGCGGGCGGTGCGGGCGCGGCTGGTAGCGTCGCGGCGATGAAACTCGTTTCCTGGAATGTGAACGGTGTGCGCGCCGCGCTCGGCAAGGGGCTGCTCGACTGGATGCAGGCGACCAAACCCGACGTGATCTGCCTGCAGGAAGTGAAGGCGACGCCCGGCGACGTGCAGCATGTGGAGTGGCCGAAGGGATACGACGTGGTCTGGAATGCGGCGGAGAAAAAGGGCTACAGCGGCACGGCGCTGCTGACGAAGCGGAAGCCGCTCGGGGTGACGCTGGGCATCGGCTCGCGCGAGCACGATGCGGAGGGGCGGGCGGTGACGGCGGAGTTCGACGACTGCTTCGTCGTGGGCGTCTACGTGCCGAACGCGCAGCCCGAGCTGGCGCGGATCGGCTTCCGGCAGGCGTGGGACCGGGCGCTGCTCGCCTACGCGAAGAAACTGGAGAAGAGAAAGCCGGTGCTGTTTTGCGGCGACCTGAACGTGGCGCACGAGGAGATCGATCTCGCGCGGCCGAAGGAGAACGTGGGCAATCCGGGCTTCTCCGACGAGGAACGCGCGGGGTTTCGCGATTATCTGGCGGCGGGGTTTGTGGACACGTTCCGCGAGTTCGAGAAAGGGCCGGGACACTACAGCTGGTGGACATTCCGGTCGGGGGCGCGCGAGCGGAACATCGGGTGGCGCATCGACTACGTGATGGCCAGCGCGGCGCTGCGCGGGCGGCTCAAGCGCGCGTGGATCGAAAAAGACGTGCTGGGCAGCGATCATTGCCCGGTCGGCGTGGAGCTGAAGTAAGGCGCGGCGGCAGGCAAAAAACCTGCCGCGTCACCTAAATCAGGATACCGCGGAACCGTTTTCCGCGGAAACGGCCGTGTTTGTCCCATCGGTGGGAAACACCGGTTTCAAAAGCGAAGCCTCCGGGACGGATGGCACGACCCTGCAGGTGCGTGAAAAAATGCTTCTATCGGATGGTCAGCAGCTAAGGAGAGTCGGTTTGCGCTGGCACGCGCATTGCAAAATGGAGCGCACAGACCGCGAGGTGCCCGGAGTTCCGAAGCGCCGGCGGTTTCAAATCAACCCAACGACATCTCCCAATACCAACTGCTCCCATGAAGACCAAGTCCCTCGTCCTCGCCGCCGCCCTCGTCGCCGCGGTCTCCGTCAATGCCTCCGCCTTCTCCCCGAAAGAGTCCGCTCAACCCGCGCCGCGCGTGATCGCGTCCTCGGTGGTTCCCTTGAGCAATCTGCCGCCGACGTTCGTCACCTCGGTGGTCGACGTCGAGTTCACCCTCGATGCCGCCGGCAAGCCGGGCGACATCAAGGTGCGCGCGACGAACGACAAAGCGGTGCAGAAGCAGGTGGTGGCGGCGTTCCGCCAGTGGCGCTTCGAGACCGCGGCCGGCCAGACGGCCGCCGGCGCCAAGCGGTATGTGATGCCGCTCGAAATCCGCGCGGAGAGCTGAGCGCTGCTTTTCCGGCGACCCGGCGACGCGGGCCCCGGACCGTTCCGGGCGGGGCTTTCACGCGTCAGCCCAGTTCAACCTCCCAGTGCCGGCTTCCGGGCTGGGAGTTTTCGTTTCCGGGGCCGGGCCGGCGGCGCGGGCACGTGTCTTAATCGCACCGTTGCGCTCGACAGGGCGGCGACCTCCGCCGCATGGTCTCGCGGTGTGCCCACGGCCGGTTTCGGTCGGTGCGGCGCGCGTTTCCCCGCCATGCCGAGAAAACCCCTGCTCCGCTCCGCGTTCGCGATCCTCGCGTGGCTCGCGCTTGTCGCCGTGACCGGCGGCTGCGGCCGGCCCGGCGAGGTGAAGGTGATCAAACTCGCCCACGGCCTCGATCCCGCGCACAGCGTGCACAAGGGCATGGTGTTTCTCGCCGAGCGGCTGGCGGAGAAGTCCGGCGGCACACTGCGCGTCGATGTCTATCCGAGCGGACAGCTCGGCAGCGAGCGCGAGTGCCTGGAGCTGGTGCAGCTGGGCGGGCTGGCGATGACCAAGGTGTCGGCCAGCGTGCTCGAGGGCTTCGCGCCGGAGTTCAAGGTCTTCGGGCTGCCGTATCTGTTTTCCGACGACGTCCACAAGAACAAGGTGCTCGACGGGCCGATCGGGAAGGAAATCCTGGCGGCGCCGCAGTCGAAGTTCATGCGCGGGCTGTGCTATTACGATTCGGGCAGCCGCAGTTTCTACACGCAGAAGCCGGTGCGAACGCCGGCCGATCTCAAGGGGATGAAGATCCGCGTGCAGGAGAGCCCGATGGCGTTTGCGCTGATCCGGGCCTTCGGGGCCTCGGCGACGCCGATCGCGTTCGGCGAGCTCTACACGGCGCTGCAGCAAGGCGTGGTCGACGGGGCGGAGAACAACCCGCCGAGCTTCCACCTCGCGCGGCACTACGAGGTCTGCAAATTCTACTCGCTCGACGAGCACACGAGCGTGCCCGACGTGGTCGTGATCGGCACGCACGTGTGGAACAGCCTCACGCCGCAGCAGCAGAAATGGCTGCAGGAGGCGGCGGACGAGTCGGCGGTCTACCAACGCAAGCTGTGGGGCACGTCGACCGCGGAGTCGCTGGCGGCGGTGGAAAAGGCGGGCGTGGAAATCATCCGGCCGGACAAGGCGGCGTTTCGCGCCGCGGTGGCCGACCTGCACGCCAAGGCGCAGCAGGATCCGATCGTGGGGCCGCTCGACCGGCGGATCGCGGAGGCGAAACCATGAAGGTGCTGCGAATGACCCTCGACCGCCTGCTGGGCGGCCTGATCTGCGTGCTGATGGGCGCGATGGTGATCAATGTGCTCTGGCAGGTTTTCACCCGGTTCGTGCTGCGGCATCCCTCGAGTTTCACGGAGGAGCTGGCGCGCTACATGATGATCTGGGTCGGCCTGCTCGGCTCGGCCTACGCGACGGGCAAGAAATCCCACCTCGCGCTCGACCTGATCACGGCGCGCCTCGAAGGCGCGCGGAAGCGGATGTCGGAACTGGTGATCCACGCGGTGGTGCTGGTGTTCGCCGCGACCGTGATGCTCGGAGGCGGCGGGCGGCTGGTTTACATCCAGCTGACGCTCGGCCAGCAGTCGGCCGCGCTGCAATGGAAGCTCGGCTACGTCTACCTCGCGGTGCCGCTGGCGGGAGCCTGCATCGTGTTCTACAGCGTGTGCGCGTTGCTCGACGCGTTGCGCGGCGAGACGGAGGCGGCGCAGCAATCCTCGGGGCTCAACTGACATGAACGAAGCCATCGTCCTTTCGCTGGTTTTCGCCGTGCTGCTGTTTGCCGGCGTGCCCATCTCGTTTGCGATCGGCTCGGCCGCGGTGGCGGCGCTGCTGATGTCGCTCGATCCCGCGGCGGCCACGACCGTGATCGCGCAGCGCATGGCCACGGGACTCGACAGTTTCGCGCTGCTGGCGATTCCGTTCTTCATCCTTTCGGGGCAGCTGATGAACCGCGGCGGCATCGCGCGGCGGCTGATCGATCTGGCCAAGGTGTGCGTGGGCCGCCTGCCGGGCGGACTCGCCTACGTGAACGTGCTCGGGAGCATGCTGTTCGGGTCGATCTCCGGCTCGGCCGTGGCGGCGGCGGCGGCGATCGGCGGCACGATGGCGCCGATGATGAAGAAGGAAGGCTACGACCGGGAGTTCAGCGCGGCGGTGAACATCGCCGCGGCGCCGATCGGGCTCCTGATCCCGCCGAGCAACATCATGGTCGTCTACTCGCTGGCGAGCGGCGGGGTGTCGATCGCGGCGCTGTTCCTCGCGGGCTACGTGCCCGGCATCTTGCTCGGGTTGGCGCTGATGGCGATCGTCGCGGTGATGGCGAAGCGGAAGAACCTGCCGGTGGGCGAGCGGATCGCGTTGCCGCAGGGCGTGAAGATCTTCTTCGCGGCGTTGCCGAGCCTGTTCCTCGTGCTGCTGGTGATGGGCGGTATCATCCTCGGCTGGTTCACGCCGACGGAGGCGAGTGCGGTCGCGGTGGCGTATACGTTCGTGCTGTCGGTGCTGGTCTACCGGGAGATCCAATGGCGCGAGTTGCCGGGGTTGTTGACGGACTCGGCGGCGACGACGGCGATCGTGTTGCTGCTGGTGGGCACCTCGATGGGCATGTCGTGGGTGATGTCGTCGGCGAATATCCCGCAGGCGGTGACCGCGACGCTGCTCGCGCTGTCGGAAAATCCGATCGTGCTGCTGCTGATCATCAACGCGCTGCTGCTGGTGGTGGGCTGCTTCATGGACATGACGCCGGCGGTGTTGATCTTCACGCCCATCTTGCTGCCGATCGTGCAGAAGTTCGGCATGACGCCGCTGCACTTCGGCCTCGTGCTGATTTTCAACCTGTGCATCGGGCTGTGCACGCCGCCGGTGGGCAGCTGTCTGTTCGTCGGCTGCGGCGTGGCGGGGACGACGATCGCGAAGGTGTGGCGGCCGCTGTTGCCGTTTTTCTTCGCGATGTTCGTGGTCCTGATGGCGGTGACCTACTGGCCGGCGCTGTCGCTGGCGCTGCCGAAGGCGCTGGGGTTCTGAGCC
>JACCDX010475063.1_pt1 | contig 13846 bp, 13 predicted proteins | sample 7449681 | NCBI WGS metagenome assembly JACCDX01 (sample SAMN15323450, study PRJNA562643) | freshwater metagenome | isolation source: river surface water | place: USA:Blue River Watershed | collected 2017-08-18
AAAGCCACTTTTTAAAATTCCCGCAGCTGATTTTCATTTATTTTCAGTGCAGAAATTAAAAGAGCTTTTGGTGCCGATGACTTTGATTCGTAAAGAAAAAATGAACATCGAATCAGAAAAATTGAAAGTGGAATCGCGTCATCTTTCGCATCAGTTGGAAGCTGGTGAAGTGCGCGAAGAAAAATACGAAAATAAACGTAAAAAATATTTTGCGGCGCTGGAAGTTGGTGATGAACAAATTTCACCAAGAACTCCAAGAGTTGGTACTGATGGCTGTTGTGGCAAAGGTTGCAATGGCTGTTTGATTTTTTGGCATGATGATAAATATGCCAAAGCGCGTGAAATTTTGAAGACAAAAAAAATCGGCGAGATGCTCTAGTACTTCTGATCAAACTTTTCAGAAAGTGGGGAAAGAAAGGCAAAATTAATTAGTTAAAAAATGCTAAAAAATTTTCTGAATTCCAAATTCAATTCAATCAAAAAACTTTTCCTAACCTATAGTATTGTAACTTTCATTTTGCTGGGCGTGGTTTTGTTGTGGTTGATGGGAAAGACTTATGCTTCCTACATGGAAGTTAAAAAATTAGAGATGGAATATGCCATTGCCGAGATCGAAATGGGTTTTACCAATATGCTTGATTATGCAGAATCAATCATGGGTCATATTGGAAAACAAATTGGGGTTTCCAATGGCACACCTCAAGAAATAAAAGAAATTCTAACTTCATTTAGTAGAAGAAGTAGCACAGGTAAAGATTCCATCAAAGACAATCTTTCGATCGGTATTTTTTCTTGGGTTAATGATAAAAAATCCGTCACGATTAATAGCGAATATGGCATAATCAGAGTTCCTTACGATGTTTCAAATCGCAAATATTTACAGCAAACTATCAACGATCCATGGGTGATGAAAGTCTGCGCTCCTGTAATTGGCGTCGTCAGTGGTCAACAAATTATTCCGGCAGGTTTAGGTGTGGAAAGCCTGAGAAATAAAAAATATTTGGGAACGATTGTTCTGGGTTTTACCGTTGATAGCCTGACTGATAAGCTGCGTAAAATTATCAATAATCCCAATCTAGATTTTACGATTCTCAACAAAGACGGCGAAATAATGTTGGAATCAACTGCCGGAATTTTTTCTGAAGATACAGTTTTTTTAAGAAATATTGCCGCCAGTCACATCAAGCGCGAAGCTATAGTTTCAGCATTTTCAATGTTTGATTTGGATGAAACTTATTTAATCGCCAAATCTACCAACAAACATCCCTACGTAGTAATCGCTGGCTATCAAAATTTAGTGATTACTAAAGGATTAATAGCCGTGCTCTGGCCTTACATTTTAGGCTTTGTAATTTTATCGCTGATATTTTTCAGCGTTTGGTATGCGCTGCGATTGCAGATTATCAAACCAATCGTCCAGCTTTCCAACGTCTCAAGATTGGTGGTGCAAGATCGCGATGATGAAGTGGTGATGCCGGTTTCTGGTGTAGCAGAAATTATGGAATTAACCGAGCAAGTGCGTTTGATTGAACGCTATAAATTAAATCTAATTCAAGCCAAAAAATCGCAAGAAAGATTTTTTGCTAATATGAGTCACGAGTTGCGCACGCCGCTAAACGGCATTCTAAATTTTTCTTTGATGATGAAAAAAGAAATGTTCGGACCACTCGATCCTGAATATCAAGAAATGGCTTCCGACATTCATTCTTCTGGCGCTCATCTTTTAAATTTGGTTAATGACATTCTCGATTTCTCGAAAATGGATATCGGAAAAATGAAATTGAACGAAGAAGAATTCGACATGATCGAAGAAGTAAAAAGTGCGATGAAAATTGTTTTATCAGATGTTGAACGTTACGGAGAAAATTCTGCGGTTTCAGTAATTTCAAAGATCGAAATCAAAGATGTAAATTTTTATGGCGATCGTCGTATGTTCAAACAAATCTTACTCAACTTACTTTCTAACGCCTCAAAATTTGTGGAAGTTGGATCAATTATTTTAAAACTTTTTATCGACGAAGATAAGAATTTAATTTTAGAAATTGCAGATACTGGAATTGGTATCAAAGAAGAAGATTTGGCCAGACTAGTGGTAGAATTCGGTCAAGTTGGTGATGGTTATTATCGCGGCAAAAAACAAGGCAGCGGACTGGGATTATTTTTAGTAAAAAAGATGGCAGAATTGCATCAAGGAAAGTTTGAAATCAAAAGTATTTACGACGCCGGAACAACGGTTAGAGTTACCTTCCCAGGACAAAGAATAATCGCAAATAATGGTAATAAAAATGGCTGAAGATTTCGTCGTAAAAAAAGTTTTGATCGTTGAAGACAATCCGGTGAATCAAAAAGTGATGCAAAAATTAGTCAAAATTTTCGGTCACGATTCTTTAGTAATTGATGATGGTTTTAAAGTGATCGAAATTGCCAAATCTTATCAACCAGATTTGATTTTGATGGATATTCAATTGGTGGGAATTTCTGGAATTGAAGTGACAAAAAATATCAAAAAAGATGAAGAATTAAAATCAATTCCTGTCGTGGCAGTTACAGCTTCAGCCACTACCGAAGATCGCGAAAAAATCGTCCGAGAATCTAAATGCGACGATTATCTAGCCAAACCTTTCTCGCCCAAAGAATTAGCTGCAATGATGTCGCAATATTTCGCAGTGAAAAAAGTCGATTTGTAAAAGCTGAAATATTGATTATTTTTTTTGGTAAATTAAAACCGTATTTACAGTAAAACTGTATTTACGGTTTTTTCAATTTTAAAAATATTCAACATCATGACCAAATTAACTCTAGAAATTCCAGATGCGTTACATCGCACTGTAAAGTCTTTCGCCTCAGCTCATGGCGAAACTATCAAAGATTTTTTTATTGATGCGGCGATGGAAAAATTGAAAAAAAAGCCTCAATTAAAAACTAAAACCACAACCACAAAAACTATGAAAAAACCAGCCAAAAAACCTACAAAATATATTACTGAAAAAGAAGCAGATAAAATGCTAAAACCTTATTTATTGCGGATGATTAAGCGTATTCAAAGCGGGGAAGAGGAAACTTATAGCGAAGAAGAATTTTTCAAAAAACTAAGAGAAGACGATTAAACTAAAAAAACACCACACGATGAAAACCGAATATTCCAAACGTTTCTTAAAAGAGGCAAAAGATTTACGAAAAAAATATCATAATTTCGATGACGATCTACGAATTTTTGTAAACGATCTGAAGTCTGGAAAACATGTAGGAGCTGATCTGATTGAAAATATCAAACGTCTTCCAGTATACAAAGTCAGAATCAAAAACAGCTCCAGCGCTACTGGAAAAAGAGGCGGCTTTCGAGTGATTTATTACGTAGAAATTGATGAGCAGACCTTTTATCTTTTATCAATCTATTCCAAATCCCAAACCGCTAATATTTCGCAAAATGAAATTTTAGAAATTCTTAAAAGTGAAAAATTAATTAAATGAAAAAATCTTTAGTAATTGCAATTGACGGGCCTTCGGCTTCGGGGAAAGGAACTTTGGCGAAAAGAATCGCCAAGCATTTTGATCTGCCTTATCTCAACACTGGCGCGCTTTATCGACTTGTAGCTTTTCGTGCAATCGAGCAAAAAATCGATACCAATAGTTTCGAAAATAAAATTTCGGATTTGGTAAAAAACATCACCGAAGCAGATTTGGAGCCAGATGAACTCTTCAGCGAAAAAGTTGGAGCTGTTGCTTCAGTAATCGCCAAAAATCCAAAATTACGTGCTGCACTTTTTGATTTTCAGAAAGATTTTGTCCGTGAAGGCAAAAAAGAAAAAGGCGGCGCAGTTCTTGATGGTCGTGATACTACAACAGTAATTTGTCCTGATGCTGATTATAAATTTTACGTTACGGCTAATGTTGAAATCCGAGCACAGCGCCGTTTCGTGCAGCTTCAAACTTCTTTCGATGAGATTCTTGCTCAGCTAAAAAAACGTGACGAAAATGATTTGAATCGTTTGGACGCACCACTTAAAATCGCTGCCGACGCTCATGTGATCGACAATGGTAATTTATCAATTGAAGAAGGTTTTCAAAAAATTTTAGAAATCATTAAATAATGCAAAATCTACAAAAAATCTCCCGCTGTTTAATTTCGGTTTCAGATAAAACCGGAATCGTTGAACTTGCTAAATCATTGCTTGCACAAGGTGTTGAAATTATTTCCACCGGCGGCACTTCCAAACTTTTGACGCAAAATAATATCGCCAATAAAGACATTTCTGAATTTACCGGATTTCCAGAAATGATGGATGGACGTGTAAAAACTCTGCATCCCAAAGTTCACGGTGCATTGCTGGCAGTGCTTGATAATCCTGAACATGTGGCAGCTGCAAAAGATCATGGAATCTACTCGATCGATCTTTTAATCATCAATCTTTATCCGTTTGTTGAAACAGTTGCCAAAACTTCTGATGAAGAAGAAATCATTGAAAATATTGATATTGGTGGACCGGCGATGGTTCGTTCGGCTTCAAAAAATTTCGCTTATAAAACTGTAATTACTTCTGCAGAACAATATTCAAATTTGATCGAAGAATTAAAAAATAATTCTGGCGCAACATCTTTTGAATTCAGGAAAAACCTTGCGGCACAAGCGTTTAAAAATATCGCCGATTACGACATCGCGATTTCAAATTGGTTTAATAAAACCGATTTTTGTGTGAGCGGAAATCTAAAACAAAGTTTGCGTTACGGCGAAAATTCTCATCAAAAAGCTGCACTTTACGCCACTTCAAATTCGGGAATTGTTGGCGCTAAACAGCTTCAAGGAAAAGAGTTGAGCTATAATAATCTGAACGATTCTGACGCCGCTTATAACTTAATTTTAGAATTCGAAAAACCGGCTGCCGCAATCATTAAACATGCCAATCCGTGTGGAACTGCGATTGGATCGAACTTGCTTGAAGCTTACAAACGCGCTCTTTCATCTGATTCAAAATCGGCTTTTGGTGGAATTGTAGCACTTAACGGCAAGATCGACGAAGCCTTGGCAACAGAGCTTTCGAAAATGTTTTTCGAAGTAATTATCGCCAAAGAAATTGATGAAAAAGCGCTGGCAATTTTAGCGACGAAAAAAAATCTGCGTGTCTTGATTGCTGATTTCAAAAAAACGACACAACCTCAAGTAAAATCTGTATCAGGCGGATTCTTAACTCAGGATTTAGATCAAAAAAATATCACTAAAAACGATCTGAAATTAGTCTCTAAAAAATCAATTGATGACGTGGAAATTGAGCAATTAATTTTTGCGATGTCGGTTTGTAAACATGTGAAATCAAACGCGATTGTAGTGACACAAGATTTTCAAACGGTTGGCGTTGGCGCTGGTCAAATGAGTCGAGTTGATGCTTGCGAAATTGCCTGCAAAAAAGCGGCAGAATTTTTTGATGGCGACAAAAATGTTGATAAAGCGCGCGGTGGATTTTTAGCTTCTGATGCTTTTTTCCCTTTTGCCGATAATATCGAAATCGCCTCTTTTTACGGTATTAAAGCCATCATCGCACCAGGTGGATCAATGCGCGATGAAGAAGTGATTGCCAAAGCTGATGAGCAAGGTTTGGCGCTTTATTTCATCGAGACTAGGCATTTTAAACATTAATTTAGACTAAAAAATGGGCTGGTTCGGTATTTTTAAAACTGAGGATCTCGTAGGTGGTTTGCCTGAAAATGATGAGGTAGAACACAAATCGCAAAAAGATTTAGGTCGTGAGATTGAAGCTGATATGCTCGAGATTGAGAAAGGTCATTTGAGTCAACAGGTGATCGATAAAATGGTGGTTATGGTTTCAAATAGCAGTGGTCCGACTAGGGAATTGTTACAAAAAGTTCTCGATAAAATGCTCTATAGAAGAACTGAGCTTGAGGAAATGAATAAGAAAGAAGAACAAGATACAAAAACTCCAGAAGATTTGAAGAATGCTAATGGCTTGGGTGAAGAAAGAGTGATTACTCTTAAAGAAGCTGCTTTGATTTTATTGAATGAGATTGCCAAAAATAGCGGAATTCTTGGTGCGGGAGATGTAGTAAAATTTAGTCAGGAAGGAGTTGAAGATGCGATGTTGAATGTTTTTAGCATGATCAACAAATTCCAACAATTCGGCTTTAAAGTTGAAACTCAGGAGCATGAAATTGCTAATTCAAATGATCAAGGAAGCACCAAATCTTTAGCTTACGCCATCCATTTTCCACAAGGTTTTGAGGTTACGAATCTGGCCGATCTGACCTCAGATGATTTAATGCGCGCGATGACTATGAATAAAGAACAGCCAGAAATTTCAACCAAGCAACCCAATGTATTCGTTCAAGTTGTTGGTTCGCATCAAGAGCAAGATTTGCAAAAAGTTTTTGAATCTTTCGCCGCGAAAGTTGGCAAAGAATTGCAACATGGTATGAGTGAAATATTTCAGGAAGTTCGAGAAAATAGTTCTGGTTTGCGTGATATTGTGCAAGATGGTAGTGACAAAATAGGTGATCTTGCGGGAAGTTTCGCAGCTCGATTCGGTACAAGATCTGCGGCATCTGCATCCAACTCAAGATGATGGCTAAATTTTTACAATGTTAGTAAAGTAAAATTATGAAAAATTTTCTGACATTTTTTTTGATTTTTATCAGTATCGCACCCAATGCTTTCTCTCGCGTTGATGATGTAGATGGTTTTTATGTTGGTGTCGATCCTTCAAAAACTAATAATAAAATTGGTAATGCCAATCATGCAGTTTCTCTCGACAGTAAGATTGCAGAAGATCGTTATTACGGTTATAAATTTAGCGGTAACGGATTTTTTCTAGCGCCGGAAGTTTTTATGCAAAATGGCAATAATATTGCGCCAACCCAAATCAGCAGCTCTTCAACCAATAGTTCTTCGCCCAATCAAGTTGGCGGAATCCCGGGAGTTGCTTACGACGTAAAAGCCAATGTTGGTTACGAATTTAATCACTATGTTTCGGGATTTGTCAGTTACGATTTGGGAAGTTTTGCTTATAATCCAAGACAAAAAACAGTTGTGGTCGGATCAAATAGAGCAACTAATAGCGCGGTTGGAATTGGCTCACAGATTAATATTTCTAGCAGTTTTGGTGTGAAATTGATGTATAGCCAACAGCAATTTGAAAGTAGTGCAGTTGGCGGAGCTCAAGTTAGATCAGAAGTGGTAAAGTTGGGGACGGTTTATTCTTTTTAATTATTCCATCCGTTTATACCCATCCGCTGGTAGAGCGGAGTCGAGAACTCGTGAGTTTGGCTTTGAGGATTTATATATTTGTCTAATCATCTCTTCACATCGTCATTGCGAGCGAAGCGCGGCAAACCAGTGTAGTGTTCGATTTTACTGGTCTGCCGCGCTTCGCTCGCAATGACGATGTTGGAAATTTGCAGTTCAAGTAATAAATCCTCAAAGCCAAACTCACGAGATCCTTCACTCAAGTTCAGGATGACAAGAAGGGGTGATTAGGAATTCAAAACTTTCAAAACCTTCTCATGTAATTCCTTATTTGCACAAGCCACCAAACGCACATCAGATTTTAATTTTAAATCATTGCCCGCCCAGTCAGTTACAACGCCGCCAGCATTTTCAATAATTGGAATTAGTGCTGCGTAATCATAAATTTTTAATCCGCTATCAATCACAATATCAACAAAACCAGAAGCCAGCGACGCATAAGAATAGCAATCTCCGCCGTAAATTACGCCGCCAATTCTTTGATATTTGGTTAGACTAGAAATTTTTTCTAAGATTTTTTCTTCACCATTTTGGAAATAAAAAGACGAAGCAGAACACATCACAGCATCAGAAATTTCTGTACAATTTCGGGTAGTAATTTTTTTACCTTGAAAGCTTGAACCTTGTCCTTCAATCCCAATCCAGCGCTCGCTCGAAATTGGTTGATTCATAATTCCCAAAAGCGGTTTTCCTTTATGAATTAATGCGATTAAAGTGCCAAAAATTGCGCGGCCAATAATGAAAGAAGAAGTGCCGTCGATTGGATCTAAAACCCAAATAAAATCGGCATCGATATTTTTATTACCAAATTCTTCGCCGATAATTCCGTGATCGGGAAATTTTGTTTCGATTGCTTCACGAATTACTTTTTCAATTTCACGATCAGCTTTGGTTACAGGAGAATCATCATCTTTCGCCACTTCGCCGTTATTTACGCGAAAATATTTTTTAGCAATTGGCTGCGAAATATCTGCCAAATAATTTGCGAAATCGATGATTTCTTGAGTAAGCATAAATTAATTTGATTTAATTATTTCAGGTCTAAAACTGTTCTAAATGGATCATAAATTCCAAAATCCTAAATCTAAAATCTTAATTCAAATGAAAGAACGTATTGCAATTGTTTCAGGCTTCAGATCACCAATGGGAAAAGCTGGTGGAGTTTTGAAAAACGTGACTGCTCACGATCTTGGTGCGCGTATTGCTAAAGAAGTTGTTCTTAGATCAAAAATTGATCCAAATAAAATTGACGAAGTGATTGTAGGTAACGTCGCAAATTTGTCAGATGCTGCTAACCTTGCTCGCGTTATTACTCTTAAAGCTGGATTGCCAGAATCAATTCCAGCTTTCACCGTGCACAGAAATTGCGCTTCGGGAATGGAAGCGATGACAACAGGTGCGATGAAAATTTTAAATGATGAAGCAGAAATTATTTTAGTTGGTGGTGTTGAATCGATGAGCCACGCGCCACTTCTTTACGGCCCGAAAATGACTGATCTTTTTACTAATTTATCGAAAGCCAAAACTTTCGGACAAAAAATTGCCGTATTTTTAACTTTCAGATTAAATTTCCTCAAACCAATCATTGGAATGGTTCAGGGCCTTACTGATCCAATTTCAGGATTAATTATGGGATGTACGGCAGAAAATATTGCCAAAGATTTTGGCATTAGTCGTGCAGAGCAAGATGAGTTTGCGCTTCGTTCAAATCATCGCGCCGAAGCTGCAATGAATAACGGAATTTTTAAAGAAGAAATCATTACAGTTTTTAATAATGATGAGAAAAAATCGATGATGATTGAAGAAGATGAAGGCGTGAGAAAAGGTCAAACCATCGAAGTTCTTTCAAAATTAAAACCTTATTTCGAAAAAGTTACTGGCACAGTTACAGTTGGAAATGCTTCTCAAGTTACCGATGGCGCTGCTTTTGCATTTATTATGCGCGAATCAAAAGCTAAAGAGCTTGGTCTTACCCCGCTTGGGTATATGAGAGATTTCGCTTATGCTGGTTTAGATCCTTCGCGTATGGGTTTGGGCCCAGTTTTTGCTTCGAAAAAAGTTTTCGATAAAACTGGATTTACACTAAAAGACATGGAATTGTTCGAAATTAACGAAGCCTTCGCAGCCCAAGTAATTGGCTGTCAGAAAGCTTTCGCTTCCAAAGAATTTTGCAAAAAACATTTTGGCATGGAAGAAGCTATGGGCGAATTAAATTCTGAAATTCTTAACGTAAATGGCGGCGGCGTTGCTCTTGGTCATCCAGTTGGAATGTCGGGCACGCGAATCATAATTCACTTACTTCGTGAAATGAAACGTCGTGGTAAAAATCGTGGTCTTGCATCTTTATGTGTTGGCGGCGGACAAGGTGGAGCAGTGATTCTGGAAGTGAACTAAGTTTTAAAAAATCTACAAACCTCTAATAAATAAAAACTATGAATATCGAAAAAATCGCAATTGGAAAAGACGCGCCAAATTATGTTAACGTAATCATCGAAGTGCCGATGAATGCTGATCCAGTGAAATATGAAATGGATAAAGATTCTGGCGCAATTTTTGTTGATCGCTTCATCGCAACTCCAATGTATTATCCATGCAATTATGGATTTATTCCCAACACTTTGTCGGATGATGGCGATCCTTGCGACGTTTTAGTTGTATCCGATTATCCAGTTGTTCCGGGTGCTGTAATCAATGTGAAACCAGTTGGAGTTTTGATTATGGAAGATGAAAAAGGTATGGATGAAAAAATCATCGCCGTTCCAGGAAAGAAATTAAATTCACAATTTGAAAGCATCGAATCTTACAAAGATTTGCCAGAAAGTTTGGTCAATAAAATCAAACATTTCTTCGAACATTATAAAGATTTGGAAAAAGGCAAATGGGTGAAAGTTACTGGTTTTGAAGATGCTGCGAAGGCTAAACAATTGATTCAAGAAGGAATTGATCGCGCTAAAAAATAATTGGCTTCGCGCTAGTTTTTAGTCAGAAAAAAGCCTGATGGTTTTAAAGCCATCAGGCTTTTTTTGTTTCAAAAGATTTATAAAAAAAGAGGCCACGAAAATTTTCGCGACCTCTTTTTTAAATTTTAGTTCACTGGGTATCGAATAATTACAACACCAGAACCACCAGCAGCGGCGCCGCCAGTATTGGTTGCGTGACCACCGCCACCGCCACCACCACCGCGACCATTCATTCCAACTGTTGCTGCTGTGCTAATCTCTCCACCATTTCCACCAACTGAACTTCCGCCAGTTGATATAGTCGAGCTGTTCCATACACCGCCGCCACCAGCAACTATTAAGTAATCAATATTTTTTGTCGCCGGGCAAGACAAGGTTCCATCTGTGCTAAATACATGAAGTTTGTAAGGATTTCCTGAGACTGTGATATCTGAAGTAGTTCCACCAGTGCAGGCACCTGGTACACAAAGTCCGCTACTTAGAGTAAAACCACTAGTGCAACCAGCACAATTGCTTGCAGGATCATATCCAGTTAGGCAAGTGCTACATGAAGTTACAGCACCAGTAAGAGTAAGTTCTCCATTTGAGCAGTTGTAAGAAATTGTCGGAGTAGAACTGTAATGTGCTGACGTGTCGCAAGATAATTGACCACTGCCATCAGAGATAGAAGTTGTAGCAACACCGGTAATTGAAACAGGGCAGTTTTTTTGGCATCCTGTATTGCTCACAGTTCCACCAACGCAAGATCCGCCAATGGTGATGTTGCTACCAGTATCTCTTAAAATTTTGCTGCTCCATTTTTTAGCCAGATAATCTTCAATTTATTGTCTTTCTTCGGCATTCAAAGCACGCGCAAACATCACGATCTCACCAAGTTGTCCTTGGTAACTATTGCCGATTTTGAGCGAAGTCATTCCAGTTAAAGAATCAGTATTAGTGCTGGTTGAGGCCAGAAGTCCGTTAATGTAAGTTTTTTTGCCAACAGATTTATCGTGAACGAAAGAGAATATTCTGGGCTTACCGTTTGATGCTGCGTAATTAGAAATTGAACTGGTGTAGCTGTTATCAGAACTTTGTGAATGTTTAATCGTTCCGTCAGCGCTGTATCCCAAAGTTAGATTATGATTTGTCGTCGATTCGTTTCCTGAAGAACTGTCGCCAATAAAATAGTTATTACTTTTGTTACTTTCTCTGCTCTCAAGAACAAAAATTGTATAGTTTGAGTTATTCAAAAAACTGGCATTGGCAATGTTTAAATATCCGCTAGTTCCGTCAAATTTTACGGCGTGAATATTGTTTATCGTGTTGGAATAAGTTGGAGTGTGAGCAGAGTCAGATTGAATCGCGTTATTTTTATCGACATTTTCGCGGATGTCGTACCAAGCAGTGATCGGAGTGGTGTCAGAAGTTTCATTTTCTTTAAAACTTTTATCCAAACTGCTTTCAAGCCAAATTGTGGAATCTGCAATTCCGTTAACCGGAGAAGATATTGTTAAAGTTTGTGCAGTGCTAATACGAAACTTTGAGATGATTTTTTGTGCTGTGAGAATTCCCCCAATTAAAACTCCAATTATAAGGATAACGACCGATAGTTAGATCATTGAAAAAGCGCGGTTTTCACCAAGTGTTTTATGGGGCATCTAAAGAAAAATTTTTTAGTAAAAAAATGCTTCTAGATGGCTTTTAAACCTCGTCAACGTTTTTACCTTTAATTTTTTCTTTTAGAACGGTGTTGACTTTTTGTAATATCAGATTTTCTGCAGCTTTTCCTAAATCTTTTTGAGCCTCTAAAATCGCATCTCGCGAGGTTCTTTCTAAAATTAATTTTTCTAAAATTTCGATTTTTTCTGCGATTAATTCTTTTTCTTTATCAGTAATTTCTTCGATAATATTGAGATCTTTTTTCAGAATTGCGATGTCGTGATTGGCATCGGTAATTGCTTCGATTAGCAATCTATTTTCCATGTCGGATTTGGAATTTTGCAGTGAATCCAACAGCATTTTTCGTACTTCATTTTCATCCAAACCGTAGGAAGGTTTTACGATAATTTCTTGTTTTTCACCGGTATATTTTTCCGCTGCGCTCACGGTTAAAAGTCCATCGGCATCAACTTTGAAGGTGACAGCAACACGCGCCAATCCTGCTTTCATCGCGGGAATTTTTTTAATTTCAAATTCGGCCAAGCTGCGACAATCAGCTGCAATTTCACGTTCACCCTGCACAATATGCAATTTCATGCCAGTTTGATTATCGGCGTAAGTTGTAAATTCTTTGGTCATAGCAGTAGGAATGGCACTGTTGCGGTGAATTATTTTATCGACAATTCCGCCCATCATTTCAATTCCCAAAGAAAGTGGAATCACATCAAGCAATAAATTTTCTGAATTGCCGCTTAAATTATAAGCCTGCCAAGCCGCACCAGCAGCGACAATGCGATCGGGATCAAGTTGATCTAAAATTTTTTCTTCGCCAAAAATTTCTGCGAGTTTTCTTTTTACTAACGGAATTCGTGTTGAACCACCAACCATGATAACGCCTTTAATATCAGTGCTTTCGAGATCTAAATCGTCGATTAAATTTTTGGTCAGCGAAATAGTTTTTTCGATTTTATCTGAGATTAAGTTTTCGAAATCTTGTCGTGTGACGAGGTAGACCCCGTCATGCGACGGGGTGACAAATGTAGATGTTGGAACTAGTGATGATTCTTCCTCTTTTGTCACCCCGTCGCATGACGGGGTCCAACTCGTCACGAGTTCTGACGAAAGTTCTTCCTTAATTTTTCTAGCTGCCGCGCGATTTACGCCAAGATTTTTTGCAATTGCTTCATCAAAATCATCACCACCCAAAGAGTTATCTCCCGCAACTCCCAAAACTTTAAATACACCTTTTTGCATTTTTAAAATCGACACATCAAAAGTTCCGCCACCCAAATCGAATACGCAATAAATGCCTTCCGCGGAATTATCTAAACCATAAGCAAGTGCAGCAGATGTTGGTTCGTTGACCAATCGCAAAACTTCTAATCCAGCTAAATTTGCGGCAAGTTTTGTGGCATTTTTTGCCGCTTCATCAAAATAAGCGGGAACAGTTATTACAGCTTTTTTGACTTCAGTTTCGAGTTTGGTTTCGACAAGATTTTTTAACTTTCTTAAAATTTCGGAAGAGACTTCCGCAGGCGTAATTTTTCTGTTTCCAACAACAATTCTCAGCGCTTCTTTTTCTTTAGATTCGGCATCAATTGTAAAAGAAAATTTCTGATCTTTTACGTCAGAAAAACTTTTTCCCATCAATCTTTTTATCGAAGAAATTTCAATTTTTTCGTCTTCATATTTTACGATCGAAGGAATGATTTCGTGACCATTTTCGTCAGCGAAAAACTTCACAGTTTCATTGACAACGATCGCGACAAGTGAGTTGGTCGTGCCTAAATCAATGCCGATAACAATATCTTGGGAGCTTTCTGTTTCTTGACTTGCGCCTGGTTCTGAAATTTGAATTAGTGCCATTATTTATTCTTTTTTGCTCTTAAATCACGAAGTGTTTTATCAAAATATTTTGCCTTCATCAAAATCTGCGCTGCTTGTTTGAAGTCTTTATTTTCAAACTGTGCGACAGTTTCTTCCAACAAGAATT
>JACCDX011735652.1_pt1 | contig 13845 bp, 14 predicted proteins | sample 7449681 | NCBI WGS metagenome assembly JACCDX01 (sample SAMN15323450, study PRJNA562643) | freshwater metagenome | isolation source: river surface water | place: USA:Blue River Watershed | collected 2017-08-18
AGGGGATGGAACAAAAACAACCTCGTATCGTTGCCTTGATATTATTTTTTTAATAACCACTAAAAGCGTGGAACAATAAAAGCTAAAATCCATTGCCATTCTTTTCAAACCTGAAGGTTCAGCAGGTATATAAACAGGACAACGAATTACATTAACGCCATTTAATTCTTCTTTCTCATAATACGCATTTTCATAGCCTTTAAACAGTTTCCAATTAGGGTAGTATGGAAATCCAGTGATGACATCTGCCTTATTCCCTTCTTCAGCCAAATACTCACAAAACTCTGTATTGTATTTCCCTATTCCCGTGAGTTCAGGAGTATAATTGTACGAGATCAGAAGGATATTAAGGGGCATTAAATGGTTTATAGCTTTTTCGTATTTGCGATGATTTCTTTCGTTTTTAAAACGATGAAATATTCGTAAATGGATTGAAGCGTGGCATAAGTTATTCCTGCGGCTCCGTCTAAAAAGGCCCTTCTGATGAACATCATATAAAACCATTTAATTAGAGGCCTTCCCGGAAGACTATAAAAAATACCTTTTTGATGGTATCTTTTTTCGGTAAAATCCTTGCTGAATAAGGCTTTCATGATGGAAAAGGAAATGCCATTTCCGATATCTTCGAAACGGGTAGCCGCTTCCATATCCGCATAGCCAAGGTGTCTTTGAATCCAAAATTTAAAACCTTTACTGAAAGGGTAATGATCTAAGAAACCACTTAGTGCACCTACTGTGCCGTCTGGGATAGAAAGTGGATTTACCAATCTTTCGTAACGCATTTTCTCTGGTCGAAATAAGCGTAAGTAATAAGGGGACATTTGCGCGTACTTTAGCCATTTGCCATTCCAAGCAAAATCTCTACGCTGGATTTCATAGGCTACGTGAAGGTCATTCGCTAGGTTTTTTTGAAAGACAGCTTCTTTAAGTGATGCTGAAACCCTTTCATCAGCATCAATATACAGCACCCAATTGTATTTGAATGGGATGTTGACTAATCCCCAGTTTTGATGGGCGGACCAATTATCAAATTTTCTTTTTGTAATTTTTGCCCCTGCTTCCGCCGCAATTTGCAAAGTCAAGTCGTCACTAAACGAATCGAAGACATGAATATCATCACACCATTTAACCGATTCAAGGCAACCAGGAAGATCTTGTTGTTCGTTTTTGGTGAGGATTAGTACGGAGATCATAATCGTAATTTTGAAAAAATTCTAACTAATTTTTGAAAACAAAATCTCTCTTCTTAATAAACTTAGCCGGGTTGCCTCCTACAACATCAAAGCTTTGAGTACTCTTTACAACCAAAGATTTTGCTGCAATTACAGAGAACTCTCCTAAAACTACCCCTGGCAAAATATAACTTCCTGTTGCGATCCAGCAACAATCATTGATAATTATTGGACGAGTAATCATGGTAAATTCCGGTGATTCAACAGAATGACTACCAGTGATTAAATACACATCTTTTCCGATGCAACATTTTTCCCCTATTTCTATTTTATCCAAACAATAAGTCCATGATTTTTCTCCTAAGCTTGATAAATGTCCCATTTTTAAATTCCAAGGCAAATCGATAATCGCAGTTCTATTTATATTCACGGTTTCAGATAAATTTGCGCCAAACATTTTTAACAATATAATTCTTGGTTTTTTAAATTGATTTGGAATCCATCTAAACAACGTCATGTTTATGATTTTCCACAAATGAATTTTCAACTTAATGCTAAAACTAAATGGAGTTGTTTGAACTGGGTTGAATTCATTTTTCATCTTTCAAAATTCTTTTTTTAAGGAACTTGGCAGGATTACCACCTACAATTGTCCAGTCTTCTACATTACGAAAAACTGCTGCTCTTGCTCCAATTATAGCGCCCTCACCAATAACTAAGTTGGTCATTATAAATGCATCAGCAGCAACCCATGCAAAATCTTTAATTACTATAACTCCAGAAATAAATGGTGTATTAATCGAATCTGTTTCATGTGTTGCACTACATAAATAGGAGCCTTGAGAAATAGTAACTTTATTTCCAATAATGGTTTTTCCAATATGAAGCTTAACATTGGGACCTAAACAAACTTCACAACCCATAATTAGATTTTTGGGGGAAGGAATATAGGTAGATGAAAATATAATACTCCCCTTACCAATTTTTGCCCCAAACAGTTTTAAAAGTAAAATTCGAGAACTGTTGAAAATTGGAAGTGAGAATGGTTTAAATAGAAACAAAGAAACTATCCGCCAAACGAAACGATAAAGTTTATCTGATTTAGGTATCGAATCAATATATTTTGGAAAATTACCCTTCACTATTAATTAATCTAAAAGTGTGATATTATGAATTTAATGTTTCTACTAATTTCTTAGCCGCATTCTCAACATTGAAAAGTTTCAAATAAACTTGCTGAGCAGCCTCGCACATTTCTTGTATTTCTATTGCACTTAACTGACTCCAATGTTTCAAATTTGAAAAAGTTCCTTCAAGTGTATCTTCATTAATTATTCCTGCATTGCCAACTTCAATTTCTCTGTAAATATTCACTTTGTTACTGATGAGTACGGGTTTACTACACGCCAACGCTTCTGCCACCGCGATACCAAAATTCTCTTGGTGGCTGGGTAAAATAAAGGCATCACAACCGTATAAAGCACCCCATTTTGCTGGACCTCGTAACATTCCAGGAAAGTGTATTTTGGGATTAGCAGCTGCTAACAAAATCATTTCTTTGGCATAGTTTGAATCAGGAGGCCCTGCAATAACCAAATGGGGTAAATGCGGGTTTTCTTGAGAAAGCAGGTTGTAAGCGTTTATCAATAGGTCAACTCCTTTTTTAAAGTCGATGCGACTTAAAAAGAGCAAAAAATGCTCACTTTTTACTTGGGGACACATCATTTCAAAAGCCTCCATAAATGTTAAATTATTTATTGGTGGCGTTTCTATCCCGTATCCTACATTAATTTCCTTTTTCGGATGATATTCACTGAATGTAGTTCGAGCAAGCAACAATTCCTGTTCACAAGTAAATAAGATTCCATCTACTTGATTAATCACATGCTTCTCCACGAGGTTCCAATAGATGTAATTACGAATCGCTTTAATTTTACGCGTTTTTTCCGTTTGAAACCAGGGATCTAACATGCCATGTGGCATGCAGTAAACTTGAGGTAATTTTAATTCAGGCCTATTTTTTTGTAGCCATTTACCTGCTTTTACTGTACCAATACTATGATACAACCATAAACCGTGAATAATTACGACATCATAGTTGGCTAGGTTATTCTTTAAAAATGTAAACAACCCAGCATGATAGGCTAAAGGATTTTCAGCTTTACCTAATGCGTGAATTTTTAAGGTAGCTGGAAAATCCCAGTCAATTACATCGTTTGCATTTTCAAATGTTACAATGTCTCTCATGCAACCTAATTTAACCAAATCGGATTGGTAATTTCGGATACCTTGAATAGGCCCTCCCGCTTTCGGATTTACGCTAGGAATGACAGACAGAATTTTCAAATGCTTATTTTATAGGTTGATTAAATTATTAATCTAGTTTGTTCGTTTGAAAGAATTATTGTAAGAATCATGCTGTACTAATACGTCTAATAATAGCCAGAACAAAAAACATAAATAGTAACCTGAAGTTAAAATATATCCTTCTGCCAAAGAGTGTAAACACAAAAAAATAAAGACCCCATAAAATATGAAGATACTTTTATTTCTGTTTAAATAAGATATTCTCTTTATTGTCTTTCTGATGATAAATATTATACAAGAAAAACCTATTATACCTGTTTGTGAAGCAACTGAAAGCCATCCACTACCACTTTCCATCGTACCAGAAACCTGTCTTCCTCTTATCAAGTGAGTTGCAAATCCAACTCCCAATATCGGAGATTCCATTATCTCACTAATTCTATCTTGAAATAATTTTTGTCTCGAATTTTTACCTACATCTTTTTGGTTTTCGATTTTCAATTGTAATCTACTTGAATTACTTAAAAATATTGGATAGCTAATAATAGATAATAGAATTATTAATATCACGTATCTAATCAAATATATTCTCCTGATTTCAAACTGAAATAAAAGAAAGCAGACCACTAATAAAGAAGAAAACAAAGAAATACGAGAGGCGCTCAAAACTGTTACAAAAACAGATATTAAGGTTAAGCCTACATAAATCAATTTGATATTTATATTCTTATTGCTCAAAAAAAAATAGAACGATATAACTGTGGATAATCCCGAAAATGCACCTAACCACATTGGGTGCATCATTATTCCTGAAAAGTCAAAAATATTTGCCTTTTCTTCATTTAAAACTTGATACATATTTATACCAATCAAAAAACATATTAAGTTGACTACAGTCAAAAAAATAATCAAGTAGAAAAAAACATACAAAAACCTTATTTTAAAAATCAAATTACACCTAGAGGAAAAAAAAGGACTACAAACTAAAATGAGAAATAAAAAGTAGAAAAATCTTGGATCGAAACTTAAATTATAAATGTTACTTAGTATTAGTGCCACTATAAAAAATAAATAAAATTTAAATTTATGACTTTGTTTTTGGGCATTAATTAGTAAATAAATAAAAATACAAGTAATTGCTAAGCCATAAATTATACTTTTAGATGGCATAAAGGCGATCGAATTACCAATTATGCATGTACCTAAAATTATGTAGGAGCAATTTTTATATAACGTTTTTAAAAATTTCATTTTCTAAATTTCAGTACTCTTTTGTTTAAAATGGTTTTTCTAAATTATTATATAAGAACTATTGCCCCTTTTGCATTAATAATTTAAAACGTATAACGATAAATATGGTAAAATAAATTGCTGGTTGTCAATAATTCATTCATGGAATTTTAAAATCAAAATCAAATATTTTGAAATTTAGTTTTCATCAAAGTTTTTAAATCTTTTAAATCAAATATTATGTTATTGATAATTAAATTCAACGGTTGATTTAATAACTCACAACTAATAGGGAATAAGTAAGAAAACATAAACACATCCATCATTAAACTTCCAATAGCTGCCCCGGAGAGACCGAAATGAATGGATAATATGTAGGAAATAATAACTGAAATTAATGATAAAGCCGAAGCAGCAATCGTAAACTTATATGGTTTATTAGCTGATAAAATTATTTCTGAAGAAATAGTCCATAATGTATTAAATGATATTCCGGCGATAAAAATATACCACATTGTATCTGGTAGGAATACAGAATTTCCTGTCCAAAGTTTATAAAACCAAGGGCCAATTGTCAGCAGTGATACTATTCCTAAAAATGAAATGGTTCCACCCATTAAAATACAAAACCTAAATAACTTTCGAGCCAAATTGTAATTTTCTTGCCCAATAGAGTATTGTAATTCAGGAGTTAAAGAGCTTAAAATTAAAGCATTTCCTTGATAAATAGTACGAGTTAAAGCCCTTACAGTATTAAATATAGTTACAGAAATTGGCCCTAAAACTACTCTTACAACAAATGTCGTTCCTTGAAAGAAAATAGCTTGCCATAGCGGAGCTAAAAGATATCCAAAGCCAATTTTAAGTAGGTTTAAAATTTCTGATTTTATAATAGTCCCTTGGTGAGATTTTAAGGATAAAATTTTTTTCGCTACAATGGAATGTATTGTTACATAAAAAATCGTAAAAATCAGATTTGAAATTGCAAATAATAGAATACTTCCTTTTAGTGATAGTATTATTATGCTTGATATTAGAATCAATAAAGAATAAACACTTTGGAGATTAATACTTATGTTAAACCTTCTTGAGGCTCTATAGAAAGCATCATAAAGTTGTTTATAAAAAGTTATAATTTTCGAAGTCATTAATATCGAAACCGTAATAATGGCATCATTTTTGTTAATTAATAAGTTGTTAAATACTTGGAAATAATTACAGCCCGCAATAACTAAAAATGAAATAATTACACTCATAAGTATTATAAAACTCAATGTCAATATGCCACTTTTGTAAATATTAGCTGCCCCTTGTTTATCCCCAGCCGCATATTTCAAAACAAATGTATTTGCCACAGCTGTGCCAAAGCCAAAATTTGATAATCCAATAACTGATGGAATAATAGTTAAGGTCAACCACTCTCCATAATACGCTGTTCCCCATGCACTTATAAAAAATGGAACAAGCAATATTTGCTCTAAAGAGTTTATTGATTTTAATAGTATTGATGAAATACCATTCTTTATTAAATTTTTCTTAACACTCATAAGTTAGTTGAAAAATTATTTAAATCTCCCTCCACCATCTCCTTCACCAATCCCGCCAAATCATAAGCTGGCTCCCAGCCTAATTTCGTTTTGGATTTCGTCGGATCGCCGAGTAATAGATCCACTTCCGTAGGACGGTAATATTGTGGATCCACACGAACCACGATGGTTCCTAAGGGTAATTGATATAAAGGATTGTGACAAGCTGCGATGATGGCAATCTCATTCTCCTGTTCGCCTTCGAAGGCTAATTCAATGCCCACTTCCGCAAAGGAAAGACGGACAAAGTCGCGGATATATGTCGTGACGCCAGTAGCAATGACGAAGTCTTCTGCGACGTCTTGTTGCAAAATGCGCCACATCGCTTCCACGTAATCTTTCGCATGGCCCCAGTCGCGTTGCGAATTCAGATTCCCTAAATACAAACAATCTTGTTTGCCCGTGGCAATGGCCGCAGTAGCCATGGTGATTTTCCGAGTGACAAAGGTCTCGCCACGTCGCGGCGATTCGTGGTTAAATAAAATGCCGTTGCAAGCAAACATCCCATAAGCCTCGCGGTAGTTTTTGGTAATCCAAAACCCATAAATCTTCGCGGCCCCATAGGGAGAACGCGGATAAAAGGGCGAATGTTCATCGTAAAATCCCTGCGCATTTTTGTTCTCCGCTAAACCACCATATAACTCTGACGTAGATGCCTGGTAAATCCGCGTTTTCTTTTCCAAACCCAAAATGCGTACAGCCTCTAAGATACGCAAGGTTCCTAGCCCATCCACATTCGCCACATATTCCGGTGAATCAAAGGATACCTTTACATGGGACATCGCACCCAGGTTATAAATCTCATCGGGCTGAACTTCTTGAATGATCCGAATGATGTTCGTGGAATCACTTAAATCCCCGTAATGCAAGGTAAAATTTACGAGGTTCTCATGCTGGTCCTGGTAAATGTGATCGATACGCTGCGTATTAAACGAAGAGGCACGTCTTTTGACCCCATGTACTTGGTATCCTTTTTCTAATAGTAATTCGGCTAAATAAGATCCGTCTTGTCCGGTGATACCGGTAATGAGGGCAACTTTTTGACCATTGTTTAAATTGATGTTAGGCATATGTTATACTAATTCGGTTTGTTCGATATAATGAGCATAGGTTTTTTCGAGTCCCTCTGCTAAAGGCGTGCGGTGTTTCCAACCTAGATTGTGCAGCCGACTAACGTCCAATAATTTTCGAGGAGTTCCATCAGGCTGATCTGCATTAAAGGTAATGTCTCCGGCAAAACCCGTTAGGGATTTAATCTGCTCCGCTAAATCCCGAATGCTGACATCTTCTCCCGTGCCAATGTTGACGATTTCGCCTCCGTGATAGCTGTTCATTAAAAACACACAGGCATCCGCTAAATCATCCGCAAAGAGAAATTCACGTTTAGGCGTTCCAGATCCCCAGACTTCTACCGATGGCGTATCATTCAAAACAGCTTCGTGAAACTTGCGCAAAAGCGCAGGTAACACATGCGAGTTGTTCAGATCATAATTATCGCCATAGCCGTATAAATTTGTGGGCATCACCGAGATGAAATTGCAACCATACTGCGCGCGATAAGCCTCACATAATTTGATGCCGGCAATCTTCGCAATGGCGTAAGGCTCATTCGTAGGTTCTAAATAGCCATTTAATAAATATTCCTCTTTGAGTGGTTGGTCAGCCAATTTGGGATAAATGCACGAACTGCCTAAGAACAATAATTTGGTCACTCGATGAATCCGTGCTGCATGAATGACATTCGTTTCCATCATGAGGTTATCATACAGAAACTCCGCGCGGTAGGTATTATTCGCGTGAATTCCACCCACTTTGGCAGCGGCTAAGAAGACATATTCCGGTTTTTCTAAACCAAAAAAGTCATTCACGGCATGTTGGTTCCGTAAGTCCAATTCCTTCGAAGTCCGCGTAATTAAACGCGTATATCCCTGCGATTGCAACAAGCGGTAAATGGCGGAACCCACCATGCCTCGGTGCCCGGCAATGTATATTTTAGAATTTAAATGCATATGTTTAATCTACTAGGGCTGATTTTACTTTCTCTAAACGTTCGTATACCTGCTTCACATCTTGGCTTTTGTGACGAGGCAGAATCAAAATCGCGTCATCCGTTTCTACCACGATTAGGTCTTTGACGCCTAAAAATTCAATGTGCTTTTGGTTCGTACTCAGGGCTAAATTCTTATAAGGTGCCTTGGAATGTGGTTCTTGACTTTCTCTAAAATCCCAGATGGCATCGAAAGAGCCCATGTCAGACCAGGCGAAATCTGCCGGAACTACTTTGATCTTATCAGACCGTTCCATCACGGCATAATCAATGCTAGTGGAGGGAATTTCAAGGCTTTCATCGAGTGGTAGGAAATAATCTACTTTAGCATTATACGCAGTCAAGGCCCGCGCAAATAAAGCAGGTTCATAACGCTTCAACTCCTGTAAGTAGGCGCCCGCTTGAAAACAAAAGATTCCCGCATTCCACAAGAAATTGCCAGAAGCCACAAAATCAGCCGCAGTAACCGCATCCGGTTTTTCCCGAAAAGATTTCACATCGAAGCCATCGCATTCGATATAGCCATAACCTGTTTCTGCATGCGTGGGCACCACACCGAAACACACAATATTCCCACTTTCTGCTAAAGCCACCCCCTGCTTCATGGCTTTCACATACGCAGGTTGATCCTGTATAATATGATCAGAAGGAGTCACTAAGACAATGGTTTCTGGGTCTAAAGAGAAACAAGGAAAGGCAATGGCCGCCGCAGTATTACGCGGAGTGGCCTCTAGCACCTGCTCGTATTGCATAATGGTGGAATTAATGAAGCTATTCTCCACTAATTCATAATGCTGCTTATTCCCCACAGAAATGAAAGAATCCGTCAAGACCTTATTCCGTTCGATGGTCATCTCGAAAAGTGATTTTCCATCGAAAATGGGCAAAAACTGCTTCGGTTTTGACTTGCGCGAAAGTGGCCACAATCGACTACCCACTCCCCCTGATAAAATGATATTAACTAGCTTAGACATCTATTTTTAAAATTTAGGATTTCCCTAGTAACCTTTTCAGCCAAGGTCTTTTCTTTTCCTCCTCATGGTAACCGTAGCCGTATCCATAGCCGTAACCGTAGCCATAACCATATCCGTAGCCATTCCCATACGGAATTACTCCGCGTGGTTTAATACCATTGAACACAATCTGTAATTGATTAAAATGATTCAATTGGACTTTTTGCTGGATGAGTTTCAAATAACTTTTAGGCGTTTTCGCATGACGCACCACATACAAGGTGGCTTGAGCATAAGGCGCAAAAATCTGTGCATCAGTCACTAAAGAAACGGGAGGTAAATCCGCTATGATGTAATCAAACTGATCCTTTACTTGATCTAAAAATTCGGCAAAAGCGGTACTCGAAAGGAGCTCCGTCGGGTTAGGCGGAATAGGTCCTGAACTGATGATGGATAAGTGAGGTAAACCCGCCGGTTGCTGTAATATCTCTTCTAGAGAAGCGGTTCTTATCAGGTAATTCGTTAATCCCTTCTTGGAATTCAAATTAAAGTAGCTAGACTGTTTCGGTTTGCGAAGATCCAATTCCAGTAATAATACTTTCTTGCCTGTGAGCGAATAGGTGATAGCTAAATTAGAGGCGATAAAGGATTTCCCTTCTCCAGAGATGCTGGAACAAACCTGGATAATATTTTTTTCTTTGGTTAATCCAGCATAGGCTAAATTAGTCCGCAGCATCCTAAACTGCTCCGCGAGCAGGGTGCGATTACCATCAGAAACAACGATAGGTGATTCTTTTTTCCCTAAAATCAACTCCCCTAAAATAGGTGCAGATACATTCTTCTCGATGTCCTTTCTAAACATGACCGCAGAAGTAAGCGAATCCTTTAACATAATAAGTAAAACGACTATCCCTACACCTACCGCTAAACCGATTAAGTAAATCATATTCGTTTTAGGACGTATCGGTCCAGCACTGGCTACCGCGGGTTCTACTACTCGACTATCAGCTGAGGCGGATGAATAAGAGAGAGCCGTTTCTTCCCGCTTTTGGAGTAAAAAAGAATAAATATTGTTCTTGATCATCTGCTGACGCGAGATATCGATTAAGGCTTTTTCCTTTCCTGGAATCGTACTTAAGAGCTCTTTATTCTCCGAGATTCGACCTTCAATTTTGCACTGACTGGTCACATAGTTCTTTCGGATGTTGCTGATGATCTCTAAAATGTCTGGCTTCAAATGCGCGATCTCTTCCTTTAATAAATACACCTGATCACTTTGCGCACCACTTACGCGCAACAACTTCACTAACTGAATTTCAGATTCGTATAATTTACCTAGAAGTCCTACTAAGGTCGCGTCATTAATCCCTAATAAGGACGGAACAATCTTCTTATTGTCCGTCTTGCTATTGACGTATTTCTCTACATCTGATAAAACCGATAGCTGCACATTGATTTCAGAAAGTCGCTGGTCATTTTCCTGAACCGTCTCTAAATACAATTTCCCTTGAGCGCTGATGTCCACAATGCCTTGTGAGGACTTGTAATCCTTCAGCTTTTCCTCCACTTCTGCCAGATCCTTTGACATTAAACCTAACCTGCGCTCTACAAAATTCAGCGTGTTCTTCGCCAAGATATTTTTATCATTTAGCGCCTCGTGGTCATACACGGTAAACAAAGTATTGATGATGTCCTCCCCTTTTTTAGGCACAGCCGTTTCTAAGCGAAGATTAATCACCGTAGACTGCTTCGAACTAGCTTCCACGGTTAGACTCGATTTTAAACCTGTGGCTACTTGATGCACGGGTTGAATAGCAAGTTGAAAATTTTCTTCGCCCTTAGGGACATAAGTTGGATTTAAGTTAATGCGAAATGCCTGTCCATTTAGAAGTATCCGAGAATTAGCGGCCATTCGCTTTTTTCCCAGCATGATTTTCTTATTCTTCCAATCGATCGAAAATGGCAAAGGCGTCTTCAAAACGCTGACGCTATCTTCATTTTCGGCATACATCAGTAATGGTGCAGATTTGCCATAATACTCGATATCGCGCACGTTCCCAAGGTGCGTTTGGGTGACATACAAGTTTAAATCTTTTACCACCTTTTCTAACAGCGGGGTAGAATGAATAATCTCTATTTCATTTTCGATGATTTTATTTTCGCCAAAAACATTCAAGGCATCCAACACCTTACTCGCATCCACCCCTTTCTTCTCATCTTTCACTAAGATCTTTGCATTTACTTCATAGTCCGGATTTGCATACCGCAAATACGTATTTGCTCCAGCTAAACACAAGGCAACAGAAAAAACAAACCAGGGCCAAAATGGCAAATAGGTCTCCAGTAAATTCGAGAACAGATTCCCCTCCTCTGAGTTGAACTCATCAGCGTAGAAATCGTCTGTTTGGTTTTGAATATAGGGTTTATTTGACATTATTTCAGAAAGCTATTTACAACTAAAACCAAAAGTGAGATACTCGTCGTAAATGCGGGTAACAAGACAGCGACAGGAGAAGAAATATAGGCTTTCGCCTTGTTTGGCTCTACATACAACACATCATTACTCTGCAGGTAATAATAGGGCGATGAAAAGAGGGAATAATCATTTAGCGTTAACCGTTTAGTCTCCTTCACTCCTTTGTTTTCATGTATCAATAAAATATTATTGCGATTCCCATACATCGTTAAATCCCCCGCTAAACCCAAAGCCTCTAAAACAGAGACGCGCTCATTCAAAATGGGCAAAGTCCCGGGACGATTCACCTCGCCTAATACCGTCACCCGGTAATTCATAAAACGAATGGTAACGACTGGCTCTTTTAAATACGGCTGAAGGGCTTCTAGCAAGGTATTTCGCAATTGATCTTTCGTTTTCCCCCTAGCTGATATCTTACCTATTTTAGGCAACTCAATTGACCCATCATTATTCACTAGAATTCCTAAGGTTGTATTAGCAGGCAGGGTATTTGCTGTTTGCATTCCAGGCGCAGCACTCGTTCCCGTGGTGGAAAAGTTAAACAACGCAGAACTCACCGGATCTAAACTGTTCACCCCCACATACAAAATATCTCCTGTCTGAATAATGGGTTCAAAATCCTTCTGACTCACCGTGATACACGTATCAGTGGTTGATTTAAAGTAGGCTAATTGCTTATTAAAGCCGCAGGAGGCAATTAAAAACAAAGAACTAATAATTGCGAAAAATCTGATCATTTTTTACGGCTTCGCCCTCCTCAGTCACATGGGTTTAGGCTAATTGAATAAAGAAACATAAATAAGAATAATGCAATTTTTGCTACTCTTATTTCTGTTACAATTTTACCTGAATAAAAAATAAAATTTATGTCACAGACGGTTATAACACACATTAACATAAAATGGGGCTTAAAATGAAAGAACTTCGCAAGACTATCAAAAATCAAGAACAACGTATAGTACAAATCATGAAATACATTATAATGTATTTAACATATAGTTGCCGCAACAAACACTTAATTTGTTTATTCTGAATCAATAAGTTTATCAATGAATGAGTTGTATTTACTAGGTTTGTCAGGGATAGTGGGCTTGCTCATCGGAACTTTTTACAAATACAAGCCAACCTTTAATCGTCCTGATAAAAAACTGGAGCCTATAATTAGACGTTTCAGCATAAGCGAAATACCATTGGATAAACAGATTTTCGATCTGAATGAAATACAATTCATTCAGCAATTGATACATGGTGCACAATATGGCACTAATGTATCTACCATGAACTTGGTAGAAATCCTAGAACTTCAAGAACTCTCCGCCTACACAAAAAGAGTCGAATGTAATAACTTCCTTAAAAGCCTCAACCTTAAAATCTTAGTTAAATATGGATTTAAAGAGGCGATACTGACTCTAGGCACAGAAACAGACAAACGAAAAAAGTGCTACTTAATCGATTCAAACTTTTTACAACAACTTTCCACATCAGCCATTACGAGCTAATCTAAGCAACAATGAAAGCATTTCGGATTAAACTTAGGAGTGAGAATACGCTTACTAGTTCCGTTGACTTTATCTTTCTCGAAAAGTGTTTAAGTATTGATGTTGATTATTCGTTACTGGAAGAATCAGCTGTTGTCGAAATACACACCATAACTAGTAAAAAATACCTCCTCAAGAAAAGTATGACTTCCGTAGAGTTTCTGCTTTTTGAATCCAAAATAAAAAAATTCCAAATTAGAGATGACCTATTTTTCGATCTTGGAGAATTTGTCGTTAAAGTTGAGTCCATGGGAGGTAATTTGTGCTGAAAAATAACTTCCTTTATTAAATGTTCTAAATAAACTATGGGTTTAATTACTAGCCTATTTACCCTATTTAATGCTTTACTTCTTTATGGCAGCTACGGAAAGCTAACGAAAGGCAATGCCTACTTAGCCGTAGTCTTTTTTATTTTAGGGATGTTAGGATTGTCTTCTCCAGATGTATTAGGCATCATTAAGCCCCAATTAGGCATATTTATTTTCCCCACTTTACTTCCATTAAACTTCGTAATAGGCCCATTTATCTTTTTTTAC
>JACCDX011890202.1_pt1 | contig 13842 bp, 14 predicted proteins | sample 7449681 | NCBI WGS metagenome assembly JACCDX01 (sample SAMN15323450, study PRJNA562643) | freshwater metagenome | isolation source: river surface water | place: USA:Blue River Watershed | collected 2017-08-18
ATTGAGTTTTTACCTCTTTCTGTAAATTCAGAAAATGTAAAACCAGCACTTTCGTAAACACGCTCTAATTGAGCATCTTGGAATCCAGGGTCTGCAACTAGATCATAAGTGAATATCTTTTTGATCTGTACTTTTTTATCTGGTCCAACGTTACCGGCTGCTCTAGATGAAATAGAAAGTGGAATGCCAGCGTCAACAAGTTTTTTAGCAATTTGCCCAGCTGGAGTATCAAGCAATCTTACTTTAATCTTAAGTACTCTTCCGTCTTTATCGTAGGCTAAATCCTCTACAACGTGAGAGATGTTTTTTAGGGAAACGTCAAATTTTTCAGGGTGGTCCAATTCTCCAAGCAATCTCTTTTGCTGGATCTTGTCATTCAAATACTCTAGGTGAGGAAGATATTCACCTTCTTCGTAAATCCTGTTGTTATTGTTTTCTTTGCCGAATTGAGCAGCAATACCCTGAAGAACATAGCTGTCTCCTGAGCTAGTTTTTTCCTTAGAAGCATCTAAATTATGAGATTGCTTTTCTAAGATGAAAACCAGATTTTCGTTCATAGACGTGGATTTTTCCATTCCTTCAGTCATCTTTTATTTAAGTTTATATATCTTCCCTCATTTCGAGAAAATTTGACGTTTTTTTATCAATTGTATTTTATGCCAGATTTTACCTTATCGATGAGTTTTACAGCGGCATCGAATCCAGCTTCACCCTTCCTAATTCTTCTAACTTTATCAGATCCACCAAACTTATTTCTAAGAATTACCTTGATTGGGTTTTTTGCACTGTCATATCTAACTGTCATTTTTGTCAAGTTCTTCCAGTCTTTTATTCCCAATTCTTTTTTATCCTCTTCAGAAACGAACTCTTCCAAAACGTTTACATCCTCTTCGGTTTCGGTGTCAGTATCTGAGATAACCAAAGAATTTTTTTTCTGCTTAACGTCTACGTCTTCCCTGTTGGTTACAAATTCTGGATTTTTTTCCAAATCCTCTGGTTTAATTGGTTCAATCTCTTCTTGATCCTGCTGTCCTTCTTCACCTTCTTCTTCAGGTGGAGCAGGAGGTACGTAAGTTGCAAGTCCGTACCTTGGTGCATTTACTGCATCATCAGAGGTAACCTCAACATTAATAGCTTCATCTTTTTCTGCATCTAAACTTTCGTCACCAACTATGAAGTATCTAAATGTTGGTGATTGTCCTTTTGAGGCTGGATCTACAAATTGAATTTCAGTAGCTTTATAAACAGGCATAGAAACCTGCCCATATGGGCTTTCTGCATTTTTTGTTTGTATCTCTTGTCCTTTAGCAATATTTGAATCCTTCGTATAATCGTTTACCCATTGGTCGATTATCTCCTCTGCTTCTTTTTTACTATCTTTTTTGTCTTCCGCTTCAAATACTAAAGATGAGCTAAACTCTGAGAAAGAAAGTACTTTTGAATTTTCATTAACTAGCTTATAATTACGGTAATCTTGAAAAGATTCAGAAGCGGAACCAGAAGAAGACATTGGAAGAATTTCTTCTATGTTAATTTGATCTAACTCGTCCGCAGAAAGAAGACTTCCACTTACGTTTATCTTTTCTCCCTTGTTGTTACTATAATTAAATTGGTATTGGCTAGGAGCATTTTCAGGAACGTAGTAAGGCACATCTGGTGCTTTATTGTATGCCTCCTGCATATCTCCCCATCCACAATATCCTACAAATGAAGTTGATATCATAAATGCCTTCATATCAGGAATAGCAATTGTGTTGAATTCCAAATCGTCATTGTCTAAATACCCTCTTTCAAAAGTTACGTCGTTATCAAAAGAAAGCATAATCAAATCGTTTTCTTTTAACGTTTGCTCCATTGATTTAGAGTGTACATCAAGAAGGATAAAAATTGATTTTCCTCCGAAGTCACCAATTTTTACTAGATCCATTGTTGTTCTAGTGTCATCTTTGGTTAAAGTTAAAACTTTTAATACACCACCCCAAAAACCAGCACCACCATCGCTTGTCCAGCAAATGGTAATAGGTTTTCCAACAGGTATCTGTGATGGTTTAAATTCTCCTTTTGCAAAATCGTCTACGTCACTAAATCTTGGAGCCTGTTTATCACTAAGCCAATTGTAAAGCTGTTGACCTGTGCTTGCAATCGCTGTAGCTGCTGCAATTATCCATCCTACTGGATTTGATGCTTCTGCTGCGGCTAACCCGCTTCCACCTGCTGCAGCACCAGCTTGTGCTGCCCCAGCTGCAACTGTTCTAGCAGCTGCTGCTTGAACACCTTTTGCAGCTGCTCCCCGAAGAGCAGTACCAGCTGCATTGTAAGCAAGTCCTCCCTCAACATAGGCACCGGAGGGTAAAACAACTCTAGCAGCATTTGCAACGTTAGAAGCAGAAGAAGCTGCACCTCTTCCGAAAATAGATGATCCAAAGTTTTTGATCTTATCCCACATTCCTGGGCTATTGACAACTTGTGAGACACTTTTAGATTTTGTAAAGTTAGAGTAAACACCCTTCACAGCTTTATTTAAAGCCCAAGCGCTTGCCAATCCACCTGCTACCTGTCCAACAAGTATTAAACTTCCAACTGCTACTCCACCAACTAAAACTGCTGCTGCGTATTCTCCAACCTTTTTAAGTAATGAACCAGGGTCGTCTTTAATCTCTCCAATTGGAATGCTGTAATCTACAAGACCGATAGTAAGCTTACTAGTGTCTTTAATTTTTGCAAATCTTAAAGCCTGTCTACTTTCGGGAATTGGTTTTCCCGCTTCGTCTCTAAAATCTACGACTACAGCAATTTTCTCACCTTCTTTTATATCATCTAAAGAAAGATCTGCTTTCAATGTTCCTGCTTTAGCAAGAGATTCTATCGCATACCCAAGCTTGATAAACTTTTTTGTAATTCCTGAAGCATCAGCTTCTTCAGCTTCATATATTTTTGCAAACTCATCAAAAGTTGATAACTTGCCTTTTTCTAAAACAGATGAAACCTGAAAATTAAAAAATTGAGAATATGGATTAGGTTGGTTGAAGATTTCTTCCCAAATCTTCTCAGCTTTATCTACAGGACTTTCCTCAGATTCTGCTGTCCATTCCTTAGGATTTTTTTTCAGCCATTGATTCCATTGATCTGTGTATGCCCACCATTGGAAATCGTTTAACTCAGTCGGGGATCCTTCTTCATTTACAGGAAGTGATATTAAAGGAAAGGTGCTACCCTCGCTATCAATATCGTTGCTTCCAATAGTACCTTTGTACTTTGACCCTTTTTTAAAAATTAAAATCATTTTAGCTTCTTTTATTCTGAGTAAATTCTACCATAAGCACCAGAAATGATATCTATGAGCTTTTCTATATATCCCTCATTTCTAAGCTTCTTAAAGGCAAGATTACCCACAGAGAATTCACCACCTTTTGCAAGGTCTTCTTTTCTCATTTTTTGAAGCTTCTCCTTTACCTTGTTTGCTCTTTTATAAAGGTCTTTTGCATCGGAAGGCATATTCTTAACAAGCAATAGTTTTGACTCTAGCTGGTTAATGTCTGAAGCAATACCATCAAACTTTTTCTGAACATCTTGCTCGTCCACTGATGGTGGATCAAACTTAGGATTTTTAATCCATTCGTTATTCTTAAGTGAAAAGAGACCAGAAGCTACGTGTGGCTCTTTTGCATCCTGTAGATAGAGTTCCACATCGTGACCCCTTATTATAACGTCGTGCCTTAGATTCCATATAAATCTTATTCCGTCTATTGCTGCTTTCAAAACATCCTTTGGAGCGTCAACGTCAGAAAAATTTATAAGAACATGAACATCCAGATCCGAATAGTCTGTGTAATTGAAATTGGCTAGGGATCCAGTAAGTTGGATGTCTTCTATTTTTGCACCACCTAATAGGTCATCAAATTTAGAGAAAAAGTCATCCGAGATTTTTAAAAGCTTTTTCCTTACTATTGGATCAAATTCGTATTTGACGTCTCCGTCTTTATTGATCTGTTTATCCCAAAATTTTGGATTAAGCTCATCATTATAAAATGGGCCTACTTTATTCTCAAAGAGAAAATCGGAGAAGTTTTTTACAGGATTCACAAAAAAGGATTGTTTGGACTATATATCCAAACAATCCTTAATTAAAATCCAAATTTTAGTGTGAAACCTTATCTAGGACACTCATAACCGTCTCAACGTCCTTTTCACAATATATTTTAATCTTTTCGAAATCTCTATCACTCCAAAACGTTTTGTGAACTTGAGATCCATCGATATCCTCCTTCGGTGATTCAACTCCTAGAGAACAAGCAAGCAAATCAAGGCTGAGGTATTTTTGTTGAGACCAAGACCCAAAAGCAAAAATTTCAGACGTATCCAAATATGGGACCTCCCAAGGTTTCTTATCCCATATACTTAATATCTTTGAAGGCTCAATAGAATTATAAAGCATTCTCTTTCCCAAGCAAGGAACGTCAAATCCTTTTATATTATGTCCACATAATTTCATTCCTTTCGCAGATGCATTTGAAAAAACCTTATTAGATTTTTCCAGTATTTCTTTTTCGTTTTCACCATAGAATGAAACAAGTCTAGGTTTTTCGATTCCATCGGTATCTACAAAAATAGTACCGAAAGAAACACAAACAACTTTTGCATATTCAGGTTCCAAGCCTGCTTTACTTAGAAAAACCTCATCGATTGTTGAATTTTGGTGCTCTCCTGTACCTAGATAGTATTTGTACCTTCTATTAAACAATTTAGCTAATCTTGGGTTTTCTTTCTGTAGTGTCTCGTAGTCAGGTGCACATCCTGAAGTCTCAACATCAAAAAAGAGACAGTTTTTTAAAATTTCTTTTGCTATCATTTTATTTCCATTTAGGATCATACCAAAATGTACGACCGTTTTTATCTAATACTTTTTCCATCCCTTTGACTGCGTAGCACTTCATAAATTCGCCCCAATTTTTTGGTGGCTCTTCACCGTTAGGATTTTTCCAATCCTTCAATCTACCCCCACCTAAACTATAGGCTAACAAGGGAATATCTTTACAAAGACTTAGTATTTCGGGATATTTGACAATTGCTTCTTCTGCTGAAATAAACGGATTACATTCTGTCCTATAGAGTATCTCAGCTCGGAGGTAGTTTCCAATTCCGTTGAAATACTTCTGGTTCATCAAAACCTCATGGATGGGCTTTTTAAATTCTTTGCTTGTTAATCCATTCTCTCTAATGTTCTTTTCGAAAGAATTATAGTCTGTTGTTGGATCTGGGCTTCGGTCTGGATTCCACCATCCGAATCCCCATCTACCAAATCTTCTGACGTCAACGAAGCAAAGACTTCCAGCTTCACTTTCAAAAGAAAGGTGAGTGTGCTTAGGTTTATTGTCGGATTGTGCCCATTGGAAATGACCGGACATTCCCATAGTCATTTTTAGCGGAAGAAACTCCATATTATCCTCAGTTGCAAAATCACCGACAGTGCTTATTTGAAGAATCAATTCCTTACCCCTGGAGACTGCTTCTATAGAAAATGGAAAGGCAATTTTAATTTCATTTCCTTTGTGTGCTGGATTTTTCCACACATCGTGAAATATTCTATCCTTGGCACTTCTGTTGATAAAATCAGCAGTTAGTTTTAATTCAGCTAATTCGGGCATATCTGTCTTTTTACAAAGATAAACACCTATTACGTAAATAAAAAATTACTTAGCTATTTTATTAATTACAATAGGTTTAAGACCGTACGATTCTGCCATGTATCTTAAACAAGCTTTTTTTGAATCGGGGGTGTCTATGATCACATCCACCTCTAAACCAAAGGTAGGTATTCTATGTTTTAACAAAACGCTGGGAACTACAGATAAAGCTAAACCATTCTCATCCATTTCTTCAGGTTCCCCGTGAATAAAAATTGGCTTTATTCCATCCTGCCAAGTGGAGCAACTTAAAAACAAAGCTTCCCTAGCTGATAAACCACCGGAGTTAAACTGATGCGGAAGAAATCTAAAACATATAGGCAATTTTGTGTCATAGAAAACCCCAGACATTAAATCAGTTACGGAAAAGAGGCTAGGTTTTTCATCGTTAGTTACACACAAAAGCTTTCTAACTCCAGAATGAAGCTTATGAACCTCTGAGTTGAATCTTGCCATTGTAATTTTTCTATTACCATAAGCGCTTCCAATCCTTATTATAATCGAAGGTGTTTTTATTCCAAGGTGCTCTAAAAAATAAGAAATCCTGTATAAAAGGGAAGATGTATCGGATACTACTGTCTCAATTTGGCTTCCAAGAAAATAATATTGTGGAAGTACGAAGAAAATCCGATGCGAGCTATTTCTAAGAAAAAAAGTTAGCTTTTCTAACAAATCGTTCTCCGGCTCATATTCTTCAACTACACAGAAATCTGGAAAAGTAATAGACTCTGGTAATATCTCAAAGCAGCTTAGTTCAATCCCAGCTTTATGATTTGACTCTGCAGAAATCAGTATCTGCTCTACGAATTCAGAGCGGGAAACATCAGTCTTAACTGAGATAGGTTTGTTTTTAATTACACACCCTAACTTGTGTGGGGTTTTGCTCAGGATCATCTAGATCTCTAGAGGATTAAAAGGAGAAAGTTTCTTAACCTCCAACAGCTTCAATACCAAGACCAGGATTATTGTAAACTGTCTTTGAATTGTAAACGTCTGCAGGTAGATTATTGAATTTATACTGCGAAACCAATTGTCTGTGGCCTTTATCTCCCATGTCGACAAATTCAACAGTATCGGGTACTAGTTCTAGCACCTTCTCGTCTTTTTTGCCTTTTTGGTGTACCTGGACAAAATATCTATAATTCTTATTGTCTGCTGTTCTAACATTTTTAACAACCATACCAGCAACCTTTTTTTCTGAATTTAAAGGCAGACCAACAACTATATCACCAACTTGAAATTTAGAGCCTTCGATGTTTCTTGGAACATTTGGGTCAGGCCCTACTGTAACTGAAAGATCCCTATATGGTTTATAAGCAACTTTAAAGATACCGTTTGCACCTCCGTACCCATAAGTATCACCGAAGATACCAGAGTCAAAATATTCGTTTAAAGATAAGAGATGCTTCAAAGTTTAAAATTTCTTTCTACTATTTATCTTATTGCTCAGTGTTATTTGTGAGCTTTAAGATTTCTTGCAATTTTTGTGCTAATTCATAATCTTCTTTAGCAAGAGCTTTGTCCAACATAGATTGCAAAGCTGAATAATCCGACTTAGTAGCAGTTGGTACTTGTCCAGAGTTTATATCAATTGTAAGGCAAATTCTCTGTGGGGCATAGATCACCTCAAGACGAGATTCGGTAGTTACAAACTCTATTTCAAGATCCTCATCCTCGCCCATTTCTTGTCTCATTTCTTCCTCCTCAAGTAAATCCCATTCCTGGTTAATCCAAAAAATCATCCATTGTCCATAAACCATCTTGTTAAGATCGTTCTCTATGACAAACTTAAGTAAAGTTTTTAGCTCGTTTTTAATGTCGTTCTTCGATAAACTTTCGCTAAAAACTTTTCTTTTTAAACCAGGAATAACTTCGCTTCCCTCACCTACACCGAATTTAAAAGCTTTATGTATTGTATAGATCGAATCCCAATCTAAACTTTGTACCAGCTTATCTATTAATTTTTGAAAATCTTTGTTCATAGCGGATGTTTCTTAATCTATATATCGTCTTTCTTTGTTACTGGTCCTAATTGATCATTAATCGATTTCATCCACCCTTGATATCTTTCAGGAAAAAACCTTTTAATGTCTGACAACTCTCTTCTAGAGACCTCGAACTTTTTCATCACTAACTCCTCGGCTTGCTCATATACCTCAGCAGGTTTTTGTTCCTCTACTTTTGCTTTTTTCTTAGTGCTTGTAAATATCCATGAAGGTTGTTTGCTGTAATGTCTTGATAAAGTATTATGCCACCAATCAACAACCGGTCTAGGTGAAATTTTTGTGTGGTTGAATTGATTTGCCTGGGTTGGAAATTGAATTGACATGATACGATTTATCATAAAGAAATTTCTTACCTTGTCATTCCTACCAACATTCTTCCAATCTTTGTCTGACTTGAAGATTGTTTTTACTATATCAAATAATTCCATGTTTATTTAAAATCTGCAAATGGATCAAAAGTTTTGGGCGCTGATTGGGTTGTTGCCCAGTCAGTTCCTTCTAGTATTTTAATTCTGTCTAAAGTTATAGATTTTCTAGGCAAATCAATTCCTCTTGAAATCTCGTCCTGGACTTTGTTTGTTACCCAGGCGGGAATAACCGTCTCATCTAACCACATTAGTGTGTAGTTTCTTAGAAGATTTTTAGAAACTTTATCTCTATTTTCCTTGCTGTCTACGTCTTTCATTAAACGCAAGGTGTAGCCTGAGATCCAATCCAAAAATTCAGAATCAGAAAGTAGATCTGCAAAAGCAGAGTTTGCCCATTTAGATTGTACAAGAGATTCCATGATGGACTCAGCCTTTTTTGGAGAAAGCCTAGAAATTTTACCGGGTGCTGCCTCAAATTCCCAAATACCAGGAACTGCGTCTCCCTTGTCACCAACTAACATTTTATTGAAAATAAAGTCCCTGGGATTAATTTTTTCTAATGTAACCTTATTTAGGAATTCCTTCATTTTATCCTTGTCTGGGGACATAGCTGAAGACATCTCAAAAATAGATACTGGTCCGGAAGCATTTAACCAATTTTCCTCCCATCCTTGTGGAGTAGAAATGATATTGTTTTTGGAATTGCTATTCCATACTACTGTCCAATTATCACCACTAGATCTAGCCATCTGATGCATATCTTTATCGCCAGATATAATTATGCAATCCTCTCCCAATTTGTTGAAATGATTTGCCCAAAAGTACAAAAGATCATCACCCTCCGCTCCATCAACCTTAGAAAAAATATATCCCATTTTTTCTAGCTGTCTACCGAATCCTAGCATTAGATCAAAGAAAATTGTCCAATCAACATTTTCATCCTTGACCCTGTTAGACTTGTATCCTCCATCTTCTATTTCAACGTCCTTTCTCCAACTCCTGCTATCTGCTGTAAAAACTAGTCTTCCCCCACTGGGAAGCATTTTCAAAGATGCACAAAGGTCAGTAGCAATTTTTCTTATAAACATAGCCTGCTCACCTTTTGTTTTAAGGATTTCAGCAGGATCTTTTGTACCATATCCTCCAAAAACACCAAATGTTTTGTGAAAAATATAGTTGCCGTCTATTAAAATGTTAATCATTTCAAATGTTATTATTTTTTAAAAAACTTAAATTCTGGAGATCGAAGAATGGATCATTAATCAGTTCGTCATAATCCATAAAATCTGTGAAATCCAAACGATCTGCTTCTAATCTTCTCTGGACATCGTCTGCATCTCTCCTCAGAAGTAATCTCTCTCTTCTAATGTCTTCTGGAATATCCAGATAAATGATATGTGAATTTTTTCTGTCTTCGGATTTTAACTTTTTTACTCCAGAAGGTGTCATGATTAATAGGTCACTTGCTCTAAATTCAGAAATAGATGTTCCATAAAACCATCCATTGAAAGTAACCCATTCATAGAAATTATTTTCTAAAAATTCAGGGTCAGAAACCTCGCCTATATTTACAAAGAAATAATCTCTTCCATTTTCTTCATCTTGTCTAGGAGGTCTTGATGTATGTGAAACGCAATATTTGTAACCAATTTCAGAAAGAGATTTTCTGAGATGGTCTTTACCTGACCCTCCCTTTCCAACTATTATAACCCTTTTATTCATCCGACTTCTCCTCCGAATCCTCGTCAATCATACCAGATTCAATTCTTTCAAATATTTGTTCAGCCCTTTCAATATACCTGGTTGCCCAAGCCCATTTACCAAAATCCTCGTTGCCTGGGAATATCTCTCTTTCGTTAAGCTGAATCCCAAACACAACCTTAGGTTTGTCCACTTTTATTTTGAAAATCTCATACGCAACAATATCTCCTTCCTCGGGGCAAATCTGACGATAAATCATAGCCTTCTCACCTCTTTTTTCAAGACGGTAGATGAATCCGTTCTTTCTGATTTCTTCCGATAAAAGTTCCATTAGTTGTCTGTTAGTTTTTGTATTTTAAATATTAATGCAAGGAGCGAAACAACAGGATCAATTACTTGGGTTCTTTGTGCTTGGTGCTCGGCTACTAAGACTACCACGCCAGGTATAATCTTAGCCTGATCTTGCTTATTTTTTATTATCCAATTTATAAATTCCTCTCCCAAAGCAGTCATAACATCGTCTACCTTACTAGAGTATTGCCCAACGATTACTTGGTAATTTGAAACAGGATCTTTTGATTTGAAAATCATTTGATATAAATCCTCATACGACCAAGCTGAATCTTTTATCTTAGAAGAGTCAACAGAAGCAATTCCTTCTATCTGCCAAGACTGGATTCTATTTAGTGCTGATCTTAGATCAGGAAAGTATTCCTTTTCAAATTCATCCAGCGAAGAATCATCGATTGAAATTCCAAGCTTAGTCAGAATAAGTCTGATCCTTCCCTTCCATTCGTTTTTAACAAAGTCTTCTTCTTCCTGGTTAATAGGGTCGAAGTTTATCACTTCGAATCTACTTTGGATAGCTTCGGGGACTTTGTTTATCCAATTACAAGTTGCAATAAATCTGGTATTACCAGCAAACTTTTCTATAGTGCCACGAAGAGCTTTATAGAATTGGTCTGATGCTCCATCGAACTCATCAAGTACAACTACCTTCTTTGATGATTTGCCGTCTAGAATACTGATAGTAGAACAAAAATCATTGATCTTCGTTCTAATAGTTTCTACTGAGCTTTCGTCAGAAACGTTAATAAAAATGTGGGGCAGATCCTTGGATAGAATCTTTGCTAGTGTTGTCTTTCCGCAACCAGGGGAACCAGCCAATAAAATGTTCTGATTTAATCCCTTACCCTCAAATAGGACTCTTATCCTATTTGGGAGAATCATGTGCTTAACTTCCTTTGGTCTTAATTTCTCTGTAAGTAATTGGTCTATCATGGAAAACCTTTTCTTATCTTACAGGAAAAGGGGGGTTAAGTTTCCACGTTTAGAACATTTTCGAAAGGTCGTCTGCTGCATTTTTATCGTGACGAACCTCAATGAAACGGGGCAGAAATAAGCTTCTTCCTCCAAATTTATCGGTGATCGGTTCATTGTACTGGACAGCTGCAATTTTACCGATTAAGGTATCTGGGTTTACACTGAGTTCTTGAAGATCTTTATCAGTAAAACCTGATCCGATTTTTACTTCCAAAGTTTTTGAAGCATCAGTACAGATAAACCCTCCAATAAAGCCTTCTCTCTTTCCTTCTCCTGGGTACCAACCGATTATTTCCAAATCACAATCTTGGATTTGCTTTAACTTCACCCAGTTTTTGCTTCTTTTGCACTCATACACATGATTTTCCGGTTTGAGGATTACTCCTTCTCCTCCCATTGAAACAATCATAGCATATATTGGGTGGGTTTCTTCCATAGAATCTACCACCCACTGGCGAGCTAATTTTACTGAGCTTTGTTCAGATAAAAATCCGGTTAAAAATTCAAGTTCCTTTCTCCTCTGAAGAAACTGGGTTGTTCCCTTCCCTGTTTTCAAAACTTCAGATTTTTCTATATCGAAAACATTAAAAATAAATTCTTTGTCAATATCATTTGGAGCAGTTCCTTTAAGAATCTGTGTTACCTTTCCAGAAACGGATTTTCTATTAAGATCTGTAAGTTCTCCATCGAAGAAAACATCTGAGATAACGTTAGCAGAGTGGAGCATTTTAATTAGCTCAGATTCTATTCTTGATAGTTTAACTTTATTAAGTTCGTTAAAAGCTCTGGTGTAGAACTGAAATCCGGTTTCTCTGTTACCAACCGCGATAACACGAACACCGTCATATTTTTCTTCACAATAGATTTTACTCCATCCTGATACTTCCTTTTGATCATCAGAAGCCAACATAACCGAAGGATCAGGAATAAGTTCTCTTCCAACAGCTTTATTGATTAACTTAGCACCAATTCCGATGTTCATCCTTTTAGTAAGGATTTTCATCAAAATGTCACGAAGTAAAAGATCTTCTTTAGGATCTTCTACAATACGACTGTTAATTAAAAAGTTAGCTCTTTGTCTGAGTGAATCGTTTGCAGCTGGTGCTTTCTTTAAATCCTCAACCAGATCTCGGAAAGCTTGAAATCCAGGAAATGGCGAGGGTGGTATAATTCCTCTAGATTTTTCAATTTCTAACTTATGAAGTTTTGTGGTAATAAATGGATTGAAACAAACGTCAATTACATAAAGCATTTCCTCGGATAGATTCTCCGAAATAAGTCTCTGTTTTTCTTTTTGCGAACCGTTACCAGTTAAAAGTTCAACTTCTGCTAATGTTCTTAGTTCTTTGATCATACAGCAAATCTAATTATTAACTACGTTTTAAAAAAATTAAACAAAAATTGGTGTTCCATCACTAAGAGAAACCAGCGGGTTATTTCTTGAAATATAGTTAAAAAGTGATTCTGGAGTAATTTGTACAGCACCCGAGACTTGGCAAACTAAAGAGCCAGAGGTGTTAGCTAGTTTTAAACAATCTTTTCTATCCAGATCAGCACTTAAACATAAGGAGATAACAGCACTTACAGTATCCCCAGCACCTGATACGTCGCTAACTTCTATCTTTAGGCCGGGTTCATAGATGTCTTGATTTCTGTCTACGTAAAGCATTCCCCTTTCAGACATTGTAATCAGAAAGGAATCTATTTCAAGTTCAGCTATTTTATTCTTAGCAATCTCGACAATTTCTTTTTGACTAATATCTTTATGCAACGGAACGCCAGCGATTGTCTTAAATTCAGAAAGATTTGGTTTAATAAGTGTGCAGCAGGAATATTTTGAAATGTCAGGGTCCTTTGGATCGATTACAGTTTTTTTTCCGTTCAGATTACACACAGAAATTATTTCAGAAACCAGCTCGCTTGCTAACATGCCTTTATCGTAGTCCTGCAATATAACGATGTCAAAATTCTGGATTATTTTATTTAGTAATTCAACAATTTGCAATTGAATTTCAAAACTAATTTTTTCGGTTACCTCTTCGTCAATTCTAACTATTTGGTGGTCATTTCCAATTATTCTAGTTTTTATAGTTGTGGGCCTACTATTGTCAACTATCGATATACAATCTATGTTTTTTTCTTTGCAGAGATTTTTTAGATCATCATGTGCTTGGTCTTTTCCTGCAACAGTAAGTAAAGTGCATTTAGAACCGAAAGAAGTAATATTCTGGGCTACGTTTGCTGCACCACCAAGAAAATACGAATCCTTCCTTTTAACTACAACAGGAACAGGAGCTTCCGGGCTAACCCTATAAACTTTACCGTAAATATAGTGATCCAGAATTGAATCACCTATTACCAATATATTTTTATTGGAAAGTATTTGCCTTAATTCCACTTAGAATAAATTTAAAGGGTAAAAGATCCACCAGCTTCTTCTGCTCCACCTTCTTTTTTCTTCTTTTCCGCCATAGCAGCTTCCTCGTCTTTATACTTCTGATTCATTCTATACTCATCCATACTAAGACCAAGCCATCTTTTAATTAAAAACTCCTTGTCAAAATATGCAACTTCTTCTTCTCCTATCTTTTGCTTCATATCGCCCATAGACGTAATGAAATCTGTTCTTTTTGTATAGTTTGAAAGTTGGATAAGCTGTTCAAACATATTTTCCTTAACGTAGTTTAAACCAAGATTTGCTTTAAACATCCTGTCTTTTGACAATTCCGGAAAATCTAGACACATTTGGATATAGAGAGG
>JACCDX010238024.1_pt1 | contig 13840 bp, 13 predicted proteins | sample 7449681 | NCBI WGS metagenome assembly JACCDX01 (sample SAMN15323450, study PRJNA562643) | freshwater metagenome | isolation source: river surface water | place: USA:Blue River Watershed | collected 2017-08-18
AATGAGCCGGGTAGATCTTCGCCCGGGATTCCTAATTTTCGTCCGCGGCTTGAACCTGTGGCAATTACGACCGCGTCATACATTGATTCAAGTTCTTCGAGAGAAATGTCTTTGCCGAGTTCGATATTGCCAAACAATCTAAAGCCTTCAGTGGTTGCAATCTTTTCAAATACTTTGGCAACGGTTTTGATCTTTGGATGATCGGGTGCGACACCACTGCGAACCAATCCCCACGGGGTTGGCAATCTTTCAATCATGTCGATAGAAAACTTTAGATTTTCGCTCTGGGAGTTTTGTAAAGCTTGGGCAGCAAAATATCCGGCCGGACCAGCGCCAACAATTGCTACCTTGAAGGTTTTCACTTACATCCCGTCTTTGATGGTTTATTAGAAGGCGGATAATACCTTTTTATAACATTAAAAATCCCCCGGCCAAGTAAGCCGAGGGATTAGCGAGAAACTATTTGGAACTACGCCTGCGCAATAGCGGAGATTTCAAACTCCAACTTGATCTTTTCTGAAACCAATACTCCACCAGTTTCTAGGACTGCGTTCCAGGTTAGACCGAAATCAGGACGATTGATTTCTGCTTCACCCTCAAGACCAACACGCTTGTTTCCGAATGGATCGGTCGCTGCGCCGGTGTAAGCAAACTCGATTGTTAGTGGCTTTGTAACATCTTTGATTGTTAGGTTGCCATCAACTACAAATCCGTCGCCAACCTGCTTTACCGAGTTGGAAACAAATTTGATGTGTGGGAATGCAGCGACATTGAAGAAGTCCTCTGACTTCAAATGGCCATCGCGATCCGCCTGGCGGGTGTCGATGGAGTCGGCGTTGATTGTTACCTCAATGCTTGCCTGGCCATCCTTTACCGAACCTTTTCCTTCAAATGTGTTGAATGCGCCGCGGACTTTGGTGATGACCGCGTGACGCGCTGAGAAACCAATACGTGAGTGGGTTGGGTCAATTACATATGACCCGGCTGGAATGAGTGTTACTGCGGACATTTTGCTCCTTTAGATTTAGTTGAAATTTCAACTAAATTAGACTAGCAAAGATTAAGAAGATTCGCCAATCGGATCTATTTCCAGGTTTTGAAAAGAGGAGCCACTCCATTTGGGTAAAGATTTGCTGCGAGTGGTGCGCCAACCAGATGATCCCCTTTGGCGGCAACAACTTTGCAGGCCATTTGTTTTTGCACTTCATTTGCAATTAAGCCGGTGTAAAGCTGACTTTGTGAAAGACCGCCGAGAAAGGCCAGTTCTGGTGTTTCTTGATTTGATGTACTGACTTTTCGCCAGGCCGCAACAACGGTTTTGCCTAATTCACTTGCGCCCTGCTCCAAAATCTGAATTGCTGATGGAGCGCCATCTTCCGCGGCTTTAATTACCGTTTTGGCGGCTGAAATACATAGCGCAGCAGCTTCGGTCCCGGTTTTAATTTCAAGCTGCGAATGCGAAGTTAACTCTTTGGACATTAACTCCACTAAATCTTGTGCATTATCTCGTCCATCAAGGGTTGCAATAGCACGGCTTAATCCACTTCGGCCTACCCAAAATCCACCGCCAAAATCGCCAAAGATCTGCCCTTTGCCATCGGCGTGACCAAATTTTCCATTGTTGCCAGCGACCGCAACTACTCCACCACCAAGTGTTAGAACTACGCCATTGCTATCGCCTAAAGCACCAATGTAAGCAGCAAGACCATCATCCATTACAAAAACTTGTTTGGCTCCAAAATATCTCTGGCAAATTTCGCCATAGGGATCTACATCTCCAACATCACCAAGTAATCCAGTTAAGCTCAAGTAAGCATTTTCAAACTTCGCACTTGGTAATGAGGAAAAAATAGTTTCTAGGGTACTAACTACGGAATCGGTCGCTTTTTTCGCAATCGGCAAATTGGTAATTTCATTACCGGTTTTTACCCGTGCTCCGGATTGCCCTAAATCTACGACGATGTCCACGTGTTTATCCTAGTTAGTGAATCGCTAAACCAGTTTTGGTGAATATCTGATGGCGCAGCTCCCCCGAGACAGTTCCAGCTTGAGGGTGCTGGCCCGTCCAGGTAAAAATCAGCGAAACATGGCCATTTTCAAGGTCTTTTTCCGTCACTCGATACCGCAAATCCATGAACTTAACTTTCTCATTAGGGGCCAGCTCAGATGCGCTAACCGAGCTCTCTTCACAATCATGGGTGATCGAAATATTGGAAAGAGAAGCCGTGCCATGGTTTTGTAGCCGGCCACTAAATCTAAGTTCATCTCCGAGGTGTAAACCGGGCGATACCGGTCCAAGAATTTCATCAAACTCTGCCTTGGTAAAAATCGGATCTCCGCTGGCAGATCCAGAGTTCGGGCCAATCTCTTTTCGTTCCGAGCTCCTAAAGACTGACATATCAACCTTAGGAATGTGACGTTTAATGGAGCCTTTAAGTTGATTTAGTTTTTCAAGATCTCTGCCAGGTCGCACATATCTAAAAGCAACTTGAAATTCGATTTGATTTTCATCGACCTCTAGCGGCAAGATTGATTCAGTCGAATTCATCTCATCAAGATTAAACCTGCAAAACACCATTTCGGTATAACCAAATCTTTCAAACAAAACAGCAACTCTGCCATCTGTTAATTGGCAGGCGGTTGAGTAAGCAGAGCTCTCGCGCTCCAAAACAATTGCCTTAGGCCAAGTTACTCCGCCATCATTAGACAGCTTTGCCACAGTTCTTCTTCTCAAATCATGATCATGATTATGTGTTGCAATCACCGCGCCATTGGAAAGCGCACATAGGGAGCCGTTATCGCTTGGATCTGGTAATTGTTGATGTGGCTTCAATGATGACAGAGTCAATCCGCCGTCATGAGAGGTTCCAGTTAAACGATATGGCGTTGATCTTGAATGAAAAAGAATCGACCCGTCAGATAAACAAGCAACCCCCGATTCATTTCCACCTGGTATTTCTGCTCCTAATTTCCAGGTAATTCCATGATCATCGCTGTAGGCCAGTGCGCCTAGAAGTTCGGCACCGCGACGCAGAACAAATGAATGAATCAAGCGACCAGCGTGCTCACCCTGGTTTATCCGTGCCCCCATGCCGGAGGAGGCGAAAATTCCATGTGTTTTCGCATCTTTTACCTGCTCTGTGATGATTTCGTGGGTCCAGGTTTCGCCATCATCATCTGAAAAAGAACGCGAGATATGGACAATGGTTGGATCATCGATATCTGAGCCAAGAGAGCTTTCAAAGAAACTCGCTAAATGTGAAGCCTGACAAAAAACTATTACTCGACCTTTATCGCCAACACTGGGATCAATAATGATGCTGGCATCACCATAGCCAGAAACTTCATGGCTTTCTAAAAAAATTTTCTGAGGCGACCAGGTATCGCCATTGTCATCGCTGATTCGAATTACTAAATCAACTGGACCAGGTAAATCATCGAGATCTACCCGGGCATCATAAATCGAAATAATTCGACCAGATGGCGTAACCGTCATGGCCGGAATTCGATATTGGCGATATCCGCCATGTCCTCTGGTGGCGAGTACCTGAAAATCCATTAATTACTTGAGCTGTAATCCGGCTTTAGTAAGAAATGGTTTTATTGCCGCAATCTCATTATCGTTTAATGGGATTGCAGGAGGTGCAGTGCGAGCATCTTCAATGATTCCAATTAGTTTTAATGCTGCTTTGAATGCGCCAATGGCAGATGAGCCACGTCCCATTCGATCCGCAGCTCCAACATCTACTAAAGCAAACATTTCAAACAGGCGCTCTTGTTCTTTGCGCGCCGCGGCGTAATTACCGCTTTTTACTAAGTCGTAAATTTTTACATATCCTGCAGGATCTACATTGCCGATACCTGGAATAACACCATCGGCACCAAACATCAAAGCTGAATCCACGGTCAATTCTGATCCAGTTAGTACCACGAAGTTTTCTAGATTTAATTTTTGAATTCCCAGAATTACCGCGCGAATTCCCGCATCATTTCCAGAGGAATCTTTAACGCCATGGATTACGCCCTCTTTTGCCAAAGTCATCAAGGTGCCGAGATCTAATTTCACGCCATTTACCGCAATCGGGATGTCGTAAGCGTAAATCGGGGTATTTGGGCAGGCCGCTTTGACCAGGCGGAAATGGTTAGCGATTTCAGCTGGGTGGGTGCGCACATAAAACGGTGCGGTTATCACAATTCCTTCGACTCCCGCCGCAACCGCAGTCTTAACATGTTCAATTACGCGCAAGGTAGTTGTATCGATTGCGCCAACCACAACTGGCACGCGGCCCTTAACTTCATCCATGGTAATTCGGATGACTTCAGCACGATTATGGTCAGTTAGGTAAGCAACCTCGCTGGTGGATCCAAGAATGAACAATCCATGTACGCCACCATCGATTAGATGATTGATCAATTTGCGTAATGACTTTTCATCAACCTGGTAATCAGCGGTAAATGGTGTACATACAGGAGGTACTACACCTTTGAGAATTCTTGGATTTGCTGGTGCGGTCATGATTACTCTCCTGTCGGTGGTGTTTCGAGGTGGCAAGCAACTTGATGGCCAGCTTTGCCATCCGCTGCAATACGTAAGGTTGGGCGGGTAGTTTTACAAATATCCATTACATAAGGACAGCGAGTTGAGAATGCGCAACCACTTGGTGCATCAATCGGGCTTGGTACCTCACCCTGTAACGCAATCTGCTTTTTCTTGCCTTGCAGATTCATATCTGGAACCGCAGATAACAATGCGATTGTGTATGGGTGCTCGGCGTTTTCTGGAAGAGCTTCGGCTGGCAAGATTTCAACTACGGAACCTAGATACATAACCGCGATGCGATGTCCGACATATCGCGCTACCGCTACATCATGGGTGATGAAAACAAATGACAAACCAGTTTCTTTTTGAATCTTGCGTAGCAAATTAACAATCTGAGCTTGAATCGAAACATCAAGGGCGGAAACAATTTCATCAGCGATGATTAGTTCTGGCTTTACCGCTAGACATCTTGCGATTGCTAGACGTTGGCGTTGGCCACCAGAAAACTCATGGGGATATCGCTGCAGGTACTCAACCCGCATATTGACCATTTCGCAGGCCTCTTTTATGCGGGAAAAGCGCTCCTCTGGGTCCTTTACGCCATGCACCTGAAGCACTTCATCCATCGCGACGCCAACTCGTTGGCGTGGATTAAATGAGGTGTAAGGATCCTGGAAAATCATCTGTACTTTTTTGCGGAAGGCTAACTCTTCGCCGCGATCTAAATGTGCTACATCCTGTAAACCATCGCCAAAATCAAATGTGAGTTCGCCATCAGTTGGTTTCTGCAATACGGCAAGCATTCTTCCTAAAGTCGTTTTGCCGCAACCTGATTCACCAATAACTGAAATCGTTTCTCCACGATAAATATCAAGATCGACACCATCTAGCGCTTTTACCTGACCAATTGTGCGTCGCAAAATTCCACCAGTGACTGGGAAGTACTTCTTGATGGATTTTGCTTGGTAAAGCGGGGTAGTTTTTTTATTAGTCATTAGCTGCCGCCTTACTCAATTTTGGTAAGTTGCCTTTTTCATCAAGTCGGATACAGCGTACTTGATGATTTTCGCCAAATGAAAGAAGTGGAATTACCTGCTCACGACACGCATCGGTTACAAATGGGCAACGTCCGGCAAATTCACAACCCTTTGTTACATCAGCTGGTGACGGAGTCTGTCCATCTACGGTTTTTAATTCGATGTTTTTATCTGCAGCGAGAGATGGAACGCTTTGCAAAAGCGCTTGAGTATATGGATGGCGTGGGTTTCTTAATACTTGGTTTACATTCCCATATTCAACAACGCGTCCCAAGTACATAACTGCTACATGATCAGCAACCTCTGAGACCAAAGCCATGTTGTGGGTAATAAGGATGAAGGTTTTGCCAGCACTCTTCTGCAGATCTTTTAGCAGCGTCATGATCTGAGCTTGAATTGTTACATCAAGTGCGGTTGTTGGCTCATCGGCAATAACTAAATCTGGTTCGCAGACCGTGGCGATTGCAATCATTACGCGCTGGCGCATTCCGCCGGAAAACTCATGCGGGTAGGCCTCGTATCTACGCTCTGGATCGGGGATTCCCAGCTTCTTAAAGAGCTCAATTACCTTGGTTTTTGCCTCATCTTTGGAGATATCCATGTGCTGGAGCAGGCTCTCAGCAACCTGGCGGCCCACTCGGTGAGCTGGATTTAGCGAGGAAAGAGTGTCTTGGAAGATCATTCCAATTTTGGCACCACGCAAACCACGCATTCTGGAGCCGAATTTTTCTAATTTATTGATCTCTAGTTTTTCACCCTGATCATAAAAATTAATGCTGCCCGACTCAACCTTGCCGTTGTCTGGAAGAAGTTGGACGATGGCTTGAGCGGTTACAGATTTACCACAACCTGATTCGCCAACCACGCAAAGGAATGATCCCTTTGGAACCTCTAAAGAAACATCACGCAAAATGTGGAGCTGTCCGGCTTCGACATTGAAAGTGACATTTACATCTTTCAATTCAAGTATGTTGCTCATGCGTTGCGCTTTCTTGAACCAAATAGTTTTTGCTTCAAAGTTGAACCGAAAGATGCTTCTTTTACTTGAGTGCGAGATCTAGGATCTAATACATCTCGCAATCCATCGCCAATGAAATTCACGCCGGTAACAAAGACTACGATTGCCGCGGCGGGAAATACCCAGAGCCACCAATACTGTTCTACAACTACCGGTGCTTGTGCTGCGGCTAGCAAATTGCCCCAGGTTGGTGTTGTAACTGGAACTCCCAAACCAAGGAATGAAAGTCCAGCCTCAGCAATAATGTAAATTGCGGTATTGATTGTGAACGCCACAACTATTGGGCTCATTGTGTTTGGTAGCAAGTGACGGAAGATAATTCGCTTGCTGGAAAATCCAAATGCCCGGTCCGCCTCTACGAATGCTTCCTCACGCAAGGACATGAACTCACTTCTTACTAATCTAAAAGTGGTCATCCAGCCAGTAATTGCGAAGATGAAAATAACATTTGCTACGCCCTGACCTAAGAAGGTCACGAAAATCAAAACTAGAACTAATTGTGGGAAGGTCATAACTAATTCGGAGAGACGAATCAGAATTGTGTCGAACTTTCCACGCACATATCCAGCGATGGCGCCTAATACGGTGCCGATTAGATTGCCCAAAAACGAGGCCAAAACCCCAATTAATATGGAGTTTCTTCCACCATAAAGAACTCGGCTAAAAACATCTTGGCCCAGCTGATCAGTACCCATGAGATGGGTAGTTGATGGAGGAAGGCTCGTATTGGCACCATCAAACATATTTGGATCGTAACCAGAGATTTGCACCGCGAAAATTGATGAGGTAACAACCAAAAATACAATTGCTAAACCAATCATTCCGGTGGTGTTACGGACAAAGTTAGAGAGCATTAACTTTGCGGTGCTAGGTGGTTTTTCAATCATTCTGTTGTCGCCCCCAATCGCACGCGTGGATCAAGAATCGACTTAACAATGTCAACCAAGAAGCTAGCGAACAAAATCGCAACGGCGATTAATAAACTAACCACCATAATCACTGGGAAATCCGAAACTGTTACAGCAGCAACAACGGTGCTGCCGATTCCGGGCCATTGAAAAACGGTCTCGACAAGAACTGAGCCACCAACAAGTAAAGGTAAACGGAAAGCCAAGATAACCATTACTGGACCCAGCGAGTTGCGGAATACGTGACTCCACATAACTTTCCACTCTGGAAGTCCTTTGCTGCGGGCGGTCTTAACAAAATCTCGATTCAAAGTATCAAGCACTGAGTTGCGGGTGTATCTAATCAAAACCGCAAGCATCGCGATACTCAATGTTGCAACGGGAAGAATTAGGTGAGGTAATCGATCAAAAAATGTTACTTGGCCCGGGCTGATTCTCTGTCCAGTCGGGAGCCAGTTCAATCTGTAAGCCAAGATATTTAGTAAAGCCAGGCCGATGAAGAAATCTGGTACTGAAATTCCCACCGCAGCAAGAGCGCGTGATGCTTTGTCGGTAAATCCACCGCGATTTGCGCCTGCGACTAAACCAATTGCTAGAGCCAGGATTGTTGAAATAACTAATGCGGAGAGGATTAGCTCCAAGGTGGCGGGCATGCGAAGCGCCAAAATTTCTGAGATGGGCTGGCCGGTTTGAATGCTGTAGCCAAAATTGCCTTTAAACATCTCGGTTAACCAGTTGAAATACTGCACAAAAATCGGGTCGTTGAATCCCAAACGTTCTTTCAGGATAGCCAGGTTGGTCGGATCTGCTGCTGCATCTGGCGAAATTAATGAGTTAAGTGGATCAATTGGAGAAAGTCTTGAAGCAAAGAAAATAATGGCGCTAATAGCAAGCGCCATCGGAATCACGATTGCGATTCGCCTGATGATAAAAGCTAACAAGTTTTCTTTTCCTCTTCTATTTAACCACTAAAGCGAATCAGTGGGCTGAATTTCTCCAGCCCACTGATTCAACTGCTAAATAACTAGATGCTTTCTATTTTTAAGAAAGTGTCCAGTTTAAGAAGTTGTTCTCATATAGATACAACCATGGACCGTACTTGGTTGGCGCACCAGCGATGCGCTTAGAAACAAATACGTATGCAGGTAGTAGATATGTAGGCAACTTGTATAGATCTTCTTGCTCAAGTTCCTGCAAAGCGGTTAGAGCTTTTGCTCTCTGCTTCAAGGTAACTGCGGTAGCAAGTTGAGCGTTCAACTCTGCGTACTTAGGTTGAGCTCCAAGAATCTTGGCAAAGTTTGCGTTGCTGTACTCGCCAAACCATTCGCTTACATCGAAGGTTGATAGACCCTTCAACGCAATGTCGTAGTTCTTGTTGGTGTACAACTCTGTTGTTGCATCGCCAACAAATCGAGTTAGCTCAACCTTCATTCCAAGCGCTTGCATCTGTTGTGCAACAGCGCTCATGAAGATCAAGTCAGCTGGTCCAACATGGTAGTGACGTAGACGAACTGTCTTGCTAAAGTCGAAGTTTGCTTCCTTTAGAAGCGCCTTTGCTCTAGTCACGTTGTACTTGTACTTCTCAATTGACTTCAAGTGGAATGGCAAGCCAGCTGGAACACCGCTATTGATTACTTTTCCGTGTGGATAAGCGGCCTTAACGATGTTAACCCAGTCAATTCCATACTTAAGAGCTTCGCGCGCCTTCACATTTTGTAGTGGGCCATTTGGGTTTGAGAGGTTAAATACCCAATAACGGTGGAATGGAGCACCTGAAGTTTGATAGCTCTTAAAGCTGTTTACCGAACGCATTCCACGGATTGTGTCTGCGTCCTGAGTAATGAAGAAATCAACTTTTCCTGAACGTGCATCCGCTAATAAAGCGGTGGAAGAAATTACATTGATCTCTTGAATCTTTGGCTTTGTGCCTTCGAAGTTTGAGTTAGGCACCAAAGTAATGAAGTTATCTGGGCTCAACTTTCCAACTTTGAATGGACCAGAGGTAACTGGATCTAGCCAGTACTTGCTGGTGTCTAGACGAAGCAAATCTTCATCTTCCAAGATGTGCTTTGGCAAAATGATGAACTGAGCCAAAATTGGAATCAATAGTGGCTGTGGTGCACCAAGCTTGATGGTAATTTCATTACCTTTAGCGGTAAGTCCACTCATGGTTGCTTTGTTTGCTGCAGTTACTGCAGAAGCTCCATCAATTAACTTAAATGAGTTTGAGTAGTTCGCATTGATCTTTGTAACTCGTAGTGCGGAATTCATTGACCAAAGAACATCATCTGTTGTAATTGGCTTGCCATCTGACCACTTCAAACCTGATTTCAAAGTGATGGTTACAGTCTTTCCATCCTTAGAGATTTTGTAACCGGAAGCGAGATCTGGTCTGACTGTTGTCATGTCTGGGCCGGCCTTGAAAAGCGCACGGAACATCGCACCTTGTGTGAGCGAACCTGAGTTTAACCAGGGTGGCTCTACCTGTTTGATTCCAACGCCACCTTGTCTGGTTTCGGCGAAGGTAAGCGTAGTTTTCGCGTCTGCTGCTTTTGCTGGCAATGTCAGTGAAGTCAATGCCAATGCTGAAGCTGCAACCGCTACTACTAACTTCTTGAGGGTTCCCTTCATTCAATAACTCCTTTAGATATAACGCGTTCGAGGCCAAAGGTTGTTTCTCGCTTAAGAAATAACACTCTGTTTGGTCTAATACGGGTGATAACTGTTCTAGACCATTTGCCAAAAATATAGTAAGGTTCAAATAAGTCAATAGGCAGGAAGGGCGCGTTGAGTAACGTTTTTGTATCGAGGGAACAGAAAATTGAGCCCTTCGCGCCCTTAAATAAAGGGCTAGTTGTCTCCTGCCAGGTTCCAGATGGCACTCCAATTGATACCCCGGAGTTCATCGCCGCCCAGGCAAAAACTGTTTTGCAGGCCGGAGCGGTCGGAATCCGTGCTCAAGGGATCGCAAATGTAAAAGCGGTCGCACAATCTGTTTCTGTCCCCATCATCGGATTAGTTAAGCGTTACTCAGAATCAACTTTGATTCATATAACACCCGCCATTGATGATGTTCTTGGCTTAGAACAAGCCGGAGCAACAATTGTTGCTTTGGATGCAACTGGACGTCTGCGAGAAAACGGATTGTCCTTTCCCGCATTCATGGAGGAGCTGCGGAGTAAAACCGATATTCCGATATTGGCTGATGTCGACACTGTAGAGGCTGCAATCTTGGCTGAGTCTCTCGGTTGTGATGCTGTCGCAACCACACTCTCTGGTTACACCGAAGTGCCTGCCCCAAAACTTCCAAACATTGAGTTGATTTCAGAAATCGCTAAAGCGGTCAAGATTCCAGTAATTGCAGAGGGTGGATTTAATAAACCTGAGCAAGTACTACAAGCATTTAACGCTGGCGCTTGGTCAGTATGTATCGGAACTGCAATTACAAATCCGTATTTACTTGCCAAAAGTTTTGTGCAAGTAATTAATTAAGCTTCAATACTAAATCTAAAATCATATTTATCGCCGCGCTTTACGGAGATGCAATGCTCCATAGTGCGGCCACGCATATCAAATGCGGTTAGAGTAAACATCAAAGATGGTGTATTTGCTGGTGCTTTTAACGCGCTTGCTTGATCTTTATCAAGCAAGATCGGTGAAATTGTGGAATCAGCCTTTATTACCGGGCGTTCGTAAACCTCTTTAAAAATCTCATACAACGAACCTTTTAGGTTTTGATCCAATAAACCCGGTGCGTTATCACATGGAATATGGGTATCTTCTAATGACAATGGGGTTCCGTCTGCCAGACGCACACGCTTAATGCGATACGCATAATCCCCCACAGATATCTGCAGTATTTCCGCTAATTTCTTGTCATTTACCTGAACTTTTTCCGCTTTCAATATTTGCGAAGTGGGTTTCATGCCCTTTTCTTTAATCTCCTCAGAAAAAGAGACAAATACCAATTTCTTGGAGAGTTTTTCCCCTGCGACATATGTTCCAGAACCTGGAATGGTGTAAATCAATCCATCCGCTTGCAATCCAGCCAACGCTTGGCGAATCGTCATGATTGAAACATCGTAGGTTGCCGCCAAATCTCGAGCGGAGGGAATTTGTGAGTGGGGTTTTAATCTTGAGAATTTTGCCTGCAGCTTTTCCCGCAATACAACATGCTTGTGTTTCTTAGGGGCGCCAGCCATTTGAAAATCCTCTCACAACACTAGCTTTCAAACTAGCGGGTGATGGTCACCTTACTTAAACCTTCTGGGCTATCAGGGTTCAGACCATTTGAGGTTGCTAACTCATGGGTGATTTTCTGAAACGCCACCGCATCGGAAATGCTTGCCGTTAATTCAGAGGCATTGTGTGGGGTCTTAAGAACTACATCGGCTTGATCGCTGCCGCTCGGATTACCAATCCACAATACTTTTCCAGTTACTGCTCGTACCCGTTTTGGTGCTTCACCAAAAGATTCTTTAGGTAAATGCTCTGGGGCAATAAAAACGAGTTGCGCTTCATTGTTTAAGGAAGCGATCGGACCATGCAGAAAATCAGAGGAGGACATTCCCTGCACTGGTATTAAGCAAGTCTCCTGCAGTTTTAAAGCAAACTCCTTGGCATTTGGATATGAGAAGCCACGACCTAATACATAAACTGGTTTGGAAAGATCGATTTCTTTGGCAAAGTTTTTGTATTCCACCTGGTCGGCAAGAATTTCCTTCGCGGCATTAATTATCGCTGAAACCTCGGGAGATTTACCCGCCCATGCGCTAACTAATAGGTAGGAAACCATTAATTGACCGACATAAGACTTGGTGGCCGGCACCGCTAACTCTGGCCCCGCAAAAATAGGCAGATGTAGGTTGGAAAGTTTGGCTAATGGTGAGTTTTCATCATTGGTTATTGAAAGTAAATATCCACCGCCTGCTTGTGCGGCCTTTGCGAAGCTCAATAAATCAGTGGACTGTCCACTCTGGCTAATCGCAATTAATAGGCAGTTTTGATACTTGAAATTGGTCGGATACATAGTCGCAGCTGATGGCGATGCCAATCCAACGGGAAGTCCCAACTGGGTCTCTAGTAAATACTTCAAATAATGGCCCGCGTTATCTGAGGTACCGCGGGCCAAGATAATTACTGAATCAAAGTTGTGTTTAGTAAACAACTCTTTGGCTTCTTGGTTGGTGGACATCGCCTTCGCAATATCACCCAACATGCGTGGAATCTCAGAGATTTCCCGCAGCATTACCTCGCCTGGAGTTGTCATTATTGCCTCGCTTTCATCACCCATTCTATGGGCAACATTCAGCGAGCCATGTAACCACCATCTATTACCAGCTCAGATCCAGTCACAAATGAAGCATCATCACTAGCTAAGTAGGCAACACCAGCAGCGATTTCTTCAGGTAATCCAAGTCGATTCATGGGTGTTACTTGCAACAAGACTTTGCCAAACTCGGTTTCCTTTGCATTGCCTAAAATTGGAGTGTCAATAAAGCCGGGGTGAACTGAGTTGACCCGGATACCTTGTGTTGCCCAACCTAGGGCCGCACTCTTAGTAATTGTGCGTACCGCACCCTTTGCTGCGTGATATGCAGGCGATGCACCAAATCCGCCACTGATTCCAAATATCGAGCTGGTATTAATAATCGATGCGTGTTTGGATTTCTTCAGCAGTTCAGCAGCCAATTTCATGCCGAGAAATACCGAGTTTTGCGTCACCGCAATTGTTTTTTGATAACTCTCCATTGTTGTTTCTTCAATAGTTAAAGTGTCGCCAATTCCAGCGTTGTTGAAGAGAATATCCAAGCCACCAAACTTTGCTTCTATCTTTTTCAGTACATCTTTCCAAGACTCTTCACTTGAAACATCGTGATGCAAATACAAAGCTTCGCCGCCAATTGCCTGCAACTCCTTTTCAACTGCGGCACCTTTATCATCTTGAATATCGGTAATTACAACTTTTGCGCCTTCATTTACAAATCTAAAAGCTGTCGCTTTCCCGATACCACTAGCGCCACCGGTAATTAGTGCAACTCTTCCTTTTAATCTGTTCATGTTCTATCTCCGTTCTCAATCCGATTTATAGATTGATACTTTTATTATTGATTCAACAACTTAGGTACGCACTCTGAAATGGCATTTGGAGAAGTATTTTGAAGGTTAACCCTCAAAGCCTTGTCACATAGCTCTCTATTCGGGCAAAAGATGGGCAAAAGAATGCCTTCACCCTGCAGCCAACTTATTGATGGAATTAATCGTCTCCTCTATTTCTAAACCTTCTAGAGAAACGGTTTCGGTATAGCCAGCCTGTGGCATGGATTCTGGCGACAAA
>JACCDX011467310.1_pt1 | contig 13839 bp, 14 predicted proteins | sample 7449681 | NCBI WGS metagenome assembly JACCDX01 (sample SAMN15323450, study PRJNA562643) | freshwater metagenome | isolation source: river surface water | place: USA:Blue River Watershed | collected 2017-08-18
ACTGGTCCGTCGAAGAAACCTTGACTTTGTGAAGTGTGAAGATCTACAACCATTAAACGATCAGCGCCTGCTGTTTTATAAAGATCAGCCATCAATCGCGCAGTGATTGGCTCGCGACCGCGGTGTTTCTTATCTTGACGCGCATAACCGTAGAAAGGTGCAACGACGGTTATGCGCTTAGCAGATGCACGCTTAAGTGCATCGACCATGATTAGTTGTTCCATGATCTGCTTATTTACAGGGGCGGTATGACTCTGAATTACGAAAGCATCGCAACCACGAACTGATTCTTCAAAGCGCACAAAGATTTCGCCATTTGCAAAGTCATATGCAGAAGTTGGCGTTAGAGGAATGCCGAGTTCGGCGGCGACGGCTTCGGAAAGCTCTGGAAATCCGCGGCCGGAAAAGAGTCGAAGTCTTTTCTCTGAGGACAAACGAATTTCGCTCAAGGAAATTAGCCTTTCTTCTCGTCGCGTTTTTCGGAAGCTTCGGCAGCAATTGCAGATTTGGTGCCAGATCGCTTGCGCATGACCCAACCTAATACATTTCGTTGCTTACCTCTAGCGACACCCATGGCACCGGCTGGCACATCTTCTGTAATTACAGATCCAGCAGCGGTGTAAGCCCCGTCACCAATTGAAACTGGAGCAACCAACATTGAATCGCTGCCGATACGGACGTGATCACCAACGGTGGTGTGGTGCTTTTCTACGCCGTCATAGTTAACAAAGATTGTGGCGGCACCGATATTTGATCCTTCGCCGATAGTGGCATCGCCAACGTATGAAAGGTGTGGAACTTTTGAACCATCTCCAACTTTTACATTCTTCATCTCGACGAAGGCGCCAGCCTTGGTGTTACTTCCGAGAACTGTGTCTTTGCGAAGATATGAATATGGGCCAACATTTGCACCTGCGCCAATAGTTGCTTCAAAGCAATTTGATTCAACGATATTTGCACCTTCGAGAACGTTGCAGGATTCAAGCGTCGTGCGTGGTCCAATAACCGCACCAGAAGCCACCTTGGAAGAACCTAAAATTGCTGAGCCCGGATAAATAGTTACATCGTTAGCAATCTGCGCTGTTGAGTCGATCCAAGTTGTTGTTGGATCGAGAATAGTTACACCAGCGCGCATGAAACCTTCATTGATGCGATCGCGAAGCAGTGCTGCGCTTTCCGCTAACTGCACGCGGTCATTAACGCCCAAAATTTCGATGAAATCTTCAATCATCGCTGCAGCGATTGTTCCGCCTTCATTGCGCAAGATTTCAATTACATCAGTTAGGTAAAGCTCGCCTTGCGAATTATCGTTAGTTAACTTTCCGATTGCACCAGCAAGTTTCTTGGCATCAAATGCGTAAACGCCTGAATTAACCTCATAAATTGCTTTTACAAAATCGTCTGCATCGCGTTCTTCAACGATACGAAGTAACGATCCATCATCGGCGCGAACGATGCGTCCGTAGCCAGTTGGATCTGGGTGTTCGGCAGTTAAAACTGAGGCGGTAAATCCACCTGCATGGTGGGTATCCAGAAGTTGTTGTAAAGATTCACCGGTAAGCATTGGTGTATCGCCAGCCAAGATGAGGATCGTGCCTGAGATATCAGTGCCTGCGAGCGCCAACTGCGTTGCATGTCCGGTGCCACCACGACGTTCTTGGAAAACGGTTGTGACAGTTGGTGCAACAGCACGGAGGTGTTCTTCAACTGCTTCACGACCTGCACCAACAACGACGCGAACTTGCTTAGGGGCGAGCGCGCTTACTGCGTGTAGAACGTGGCCAACTAATGAGCGGCCTGCGACTTCATGTAGAACTTTTGGTGTTGCAGATTTCATGCGAGTGCCTTCACCGGCGGCGAGAACAACAACCGTTTCGAGATTTGCACTCATGATGTAAGTCTAACTGGTGCGGGTAATTCATTTGGTGGCTCCGCCAGTTCTATCGGCGGGCAATAAATATTGCTCCGCCACCAGGTATCGATCCTGGACCCTGGGCTTCAAAGGCCCATGTGCTAGCCACTACACAATGGCGGAACGCATATTCTCCCTCATATTTATGTGTGCTCGCGACCATTGGGGCCGATCAGCGCAAGAGATATATCCTCTAGACCTATGAGCGCCTATCGCGATGAAGTTGACCGCCTCGTCGCGGACTGGAAGCGCGAGCGCCCTGATTTAGATATCAGCCCCTTTGCGGTGCTCAGCCGTATTTCTCGCATCTCGCGAAAGTTAGATATCGCTCGCCGTGACGCATTCGCTGATCTTGATACCTGGGGCTTCGATGTTTTAGCTGCACTTCGTCGCGCCGGTGACCCATATCAACTATCCCCTGGCGCGATCATGCAGGAAACTCTCGTCACCAGCGGAACGATTACAAATCGTTTAGATCGCTTAGAAGAGTTGAAGTTAATTACTCGCCAACCAGATCCAGATGATGGGCGTGGATCACTTGTTACTTTGACGGCATCCGGAATGCGCGCAGTTGATAAAGCGCTGGAGGGGCTGCTCGAACATGAACGCGAATTATTGAAAGGGTTAACTCGCGAGCAACGAATTGCGCTGGCGGATTTACTTAGCGCGCTTGCGGCACATCTAGAAGAAAATTAACTCGTCGCTTTTAAATAACTTTGGCGCCATGCACTGGGCCATAAGCCCGAGCGACGCTTCCAACAACTCCACTAGAAGTTAACGCGACTGCCAAATCTAAGCCTTGTTCTTCATCAGCAACTAAGAAAGCAACTGTCGGACCGGATCCCGAAACAATAGAACCAAGTGCGCCATATTCTTCGCCAACATCTAGAACCAAAGTTAAAGCTGGTCGAAGTGAGCAAGCTGCTGATTGCAGATCATTATGTAAAGCCTGACCAACTGCCTTTGGATCTGCTGCCAGTAAAGATTGCATCAACGCATCGCTAGTTTGAGGTGCAGCGATATCAAGTCCAGCGCGCAAACGATCGCACTCTTGATAAACCGCTGGAGTTGATAAACCAACTGTAGAAAGCGCTAAAACCCAGTGATAAGTACCTCGCGAAAGCGCTGCGGTTAATTGATCTCCGCGACCTTGACCTATTGCTGTACCGCCAGAAATCATAAAAGGAACATCGCTGCCAAGTCGCGCGCCAAATTCATGCATCTCTTCGCGAGACATTTCGAGTTCGTAAAGATCATTTACGCCGACGATTACTGCTGCGGCATCGGCGCTACCACCAGCCATACCACCAGCAACTGGGATCGATTTATTTACTTCTATATGAGCATCAATAACAAAGTCGTATTCATTGGCAATTAATTGCGCTGCTTTAACCGCCAAATTAGTCGCATCTGCGGGAACCCCATGGGTGTGATCGCCGATGATGGAGATTGTGATTCCGTTGCCCGGTGCAGATTTAGTAATTGTGACATCGTCATAAATAGAGATTGCTTGAAAAACGGTGACAAGATTATGGAATCCATCGGCCTCACGAGGACCAACTGCCAATTGCAGATTTACCTTGGCAGGAACTCGTACGGTGACTGAGTTGCGATTAGACCTGGACACGCTAAGACTCTAAACCTTGTTGCGCGATTTTGCAGAACGCATGGATATCAAGTGACTCACCGCGCAAAGTTGGGTCGATGCCCGCGGCAATTAAGTGCGCTTCAGCTGCAGCAGAGCCGCCATAGCGGGATGAGAGTGCGGCGCGGAGCATCTTGCGGCGTTGCGCAAATGCCAGATCAATAATTGCAAATACCTCTTTACGTAATTTTTCATCGCCAGGTGTCGCGCGTCGTTTAAAGCCAACTAATTTGGAATCAACATTTGGTGCCGGCCAGAAGATAGAGCGTGAGACTGATCCTGCACCGGTTACCTCGGCCCACCACGCAGCTTTCACGCTCGGGATTCCATATTCCTTCGTATTTGGTTTCGCTGCCAATCTATCTGCAACTTCAGCCTGCACCATTACTACACCGCTTCGTAGCGTTGGAAGAATTTCAAGTAGGTGAAGAAATACCGGAACTGAAACGTTGTAAGGCAAATTGGCCACTAAAACGGTTGGTTCGCCAGGAAGTGATTTAACTTGTAGCGCATCTTGATTAATCACAGTCAGAATTTCGCTGCGGTTAGTGTGAAGCGCTGCGGTTAGCGGAAGTTGGTTTGCTAAACGTGAATCAATTTCAACTGCAATAACGCTAGTTGCTTCTTCCATTAGCGCCAGAGTTAGCGAACCTAGTCCTGGGCCAATTTCCAGAGCAACATCACCAGCAGTTACTCCGGCAGTACGGACAATCTTGCGACAGACGTTGGCATCGATTACAAAGTTTTGCCCTAAGGATTTAGCAGGCTTTAAATCTAACTTCTCAGCTAGCGCGCGAATTTCTGCGGCACCCAGCAGAGTCATAGGCTCGAACCTGCAGCAAATGACCCAAAGATACGTTCGGCGTTATCCGAAAGCGCTTGGGCGAGTGCGCCAACGCTCTCATTGCGCTCTTCCGCCATTGCGCGCACGATATTGGCGATCTGCGCTGGAGTATTGAGCGCCCCACGGTTTGGCATGGGTGCCAAGAAAGGGGAATCGGTCTCAACCAATAACTGTTGATGCGGAACTAGTTTTACGGCATCGCGCAGCGCTGGTGCGTTCTTAAATGTGAGAGTTCCTGCGAATGACAGGATGTAACCACGATCGATGCAAATCTTTGCCATCTCAACATCGCCAGAGAAGCAGTGAAAGACGGTCTTTTCTGGGGCGCCAACTTCGAGCAGTATTGATAAGACATCATCATGCGAATCGCGATCATGAATAACTAGCGCTTTATTGGTTTTCTTGGCTAGCTCGATATGCCATTTAAAAGAGTCTTGTTGGCGTTTGCGAAGTTCGGGTGGCGTGCGGAAATAATCCAAACCGGTTTCACCGATCGCTCGCACACGCGGATGTGAAGCTAGTTCTTCAATAATCTTTAAATCTGCATCTAAATCTGGAACAACTGGAGCCTCGTTGGGATGCAAGGCAACTGCGGCAAGAACGCGATCATCAAAGTGTTCAGCGGCAGCAACGCACCATTTTGATTGTTCTGCTGAATACCCAACTTGAACAACGCGATCGACACCAACAGATTTTGCATCATCTAAAACTTGTTTTACTTCTGCAGAATCCGGAGCTGCATCTGTAACAATTTCCAAATGCGCATGCGCATCTACAGTTGGGACTGGTAGCGGCTTTGGCAGTGGTGCCAGTGGGCGATCAATATCGCGATTGTGGCGATCTGCCATGGGAAATTACTCTTTAGTCTCGAGTCGTGGAAAGAGAACTGGAGTCTTGGTCACAAGAGTTCCTTCGGGAAGTTGTCCCCATTGCGCGACCTTTGATACTTGTTGATCTGCGAGCGAACCAATGGTTGCATTTGCACCTAGTGATTCCCACAGAATTTCAGTTGTCGCTGGCATAACTGGATGCAACAAAACTGCCAGCGCGCGAAGTGATTCGGCGGTGTTATATAAAACTTCTTCGAGCGCTGCTTTGTTAGCCGGATCTTTAGCCAAGATCCATGGCTCTTTCTCGGTTACGTAACCATTCACCTTCTTGCAGAAATCCATGATTGAAGTGATCCCACCTTGGAAATCAAGCGCGACCATTGCAGCATCAGCCTTATCGACAGTGGCTTGCAGCGCAGCAGTTAAACCAGCATCGGTAGCCACGGCGGGAACCTTGCCTTCGCAATACTTTTCAATCATCGCTGCCAGGCGAGATGCGAGATTTCCAAAGTCGTTTGCAAGCTCTGATGTGTAGCGAGCCGACATATCTTCCCAAGAGAAAGATCCATCGCTACCGAAAGGAATTGCGCGCAAGAAGTAATAACGGAAGGCGTCAACGCCAAAGTGATCGGTGATATCTGATGGTGCGATGCCGGTGAGCTTGCTCTTGCTCATCTTTTCGCCGCCAACTAGCAACCAACCATGTGCAAATACTTTCTTTGGAACATCAAGGCCTGCCGCCATCAACATCGCAGGCCAAATAACTGCGTGGAAGCGCAAAATATCTTTTCCGACTAAGTGAACATCTGCTGGCCAAGTCTGTGCGAACTTCTTTCCGCCATCAGTATCCGGTGCATCAGTTAGCCCAACTGCAGTTGCATAGTTGAGAAGCGCATCGAACCAAACATATACAACTTGATCGGTATCCCAAGGAACTGGAATTCCCCAATCGAAAGTAGAGCGTGAAATTGAGAGATCGGAGACGCCACCTTCGAGGAAGGAGACAACTTCATTACGTGCGCTTTCTGGCTGGCAAGCATCTGGATTATTGCGGTAGTGCTCAAGTAGCGGTTCTACAAATGCAGATAAGCGGAAGAACCAGTTATTTTCATTTACGAGTTCGACTGGCTTGCTATGAATCGGACAGAGTTTTTGTCCGTCAGCATCGATTAAATCGCCAGGTAATTTAAATTCTTCACAGCCAACGCAGTATGGGCCCTCGTATTTACCCGCATAGATGTGGCCGGCATCTTTAAGTGATTGCAGAAACTTTTGTACGCGCTCTGTGTGGCGCGCTTCAGTGGTGCGGATGAAATCATCATTGGCAATATTTAGCGCAGTCCAATTTGGCTTCCATGCCTCTTGCACCAAGCGATCAACCCAAGCTTGCGGCGCAACGTTATTTTGCTCAGCGGTGCGCATTACTTTCTGACCGTGCTCATCTGTGCCTGTTAGGAACCAGACTGATTCGCCGCGTTGGCGGTGCCAGCGGGTTAAGACATCGCCAGCAACCGTTGTATATGCATGGCCAATATGAGGCGCATCATTTACATAGTAAATCGGCGTTGTTAGGTAGAAAGACTTCACGGACGCATCTTATTCGCATCAACTACCGCTGCATAAACGATCCGCTTTGGCAGGTCGAATTCATCGGCCACCGTTGCAATTGCCGCCTTACGATCCATTCCGGCAGCCTCAAATTCACGTACTCGCGCAACCATTTGATCAGCTGTGACTTCTGCTGTTCCGACAGCGGCTCCAGCAATCACCATCGTGATCTCCCCCAAAATCTCTTTCGAAGTTGACCATGAAACTAGTTCTGCCAAAGTTCCGCGAACCGTTTCTTCGTAAGTCTTAGTCATTTCACGACATATCGCCGCTCTGCGATCTGCTCCAAAAACAGCAAGCGCATCTTGAAGCGATTCAGTAATTCGATGTGGAGCTTCGAAGAACACCATTGTGCGCTCTTCGAAACGTAATGACTCGTAAAGCGCTTGGCGCGCACCAAGTGCGCGAGGAGCAAATCCTTCAAAGGTAAAGCGATCTGTTGCTAGCCCCGAAAGCGCTAACGCCATAACCGGTGCGCTCGGACCTGGAATAACAGTTACCGCCAAATTTTCGGCCATGGCATCGCGCGCTAAACGAAATCCAGGATCACTGATTGTTGGCATTCCTGCATCAGATACAACTAGAACATTTTTTCCCGCGCGTAGAAGTTCTAAAATTTCTTGCGTGCGTTCTGTTTCATTTCCATCGAAGAAAGAGATGACGCGCCCAGTGAATGTGACTTCAATATCTGAACATAAACGATGAAAGCGTCGCGAATCTTCAGCGGCGATAATTTCAGCGCTGGCGATCGCTTCTTTTAAGCGCGGGCTAGCGTCACCTGGATTTCCCAGAGGAGTTGCTGCCAACGTGAGCGCCATGGGTACATCCTCTCAGTACGCTAGGTATGTGAAAACCCGCATCTACGTTGGAGCGATCACTTTGATCGCTCTCTTCCTGCGCCTTTTCAATCTTGGAACTCCAAAGGGCTTTGTCTTTGACGAGGTTTATTACGTTGAAGGTGCTCGAGATTATTTAGCGCATGGCGTAGAAGTAACCGGGCAAGAGCCGGAGTTTGTAGTCCATCCGCCCGTCGGAAAGTGGCTGATAGCGCTAGGTATAAAGATCTTCGGCGATAACGAATTTGGCTGGCGTTTTATGGGTGCGCTTCTCGGAACAGCGATGATTGTTCTAATTGCGCTTATCGCACAACGTTTATTTAGAAATTCCTTTCTAACCATTGCCGCTAGCGCATTGATGGCTATGGATGGATTGGCGTTAGTTCACTCTCGAACCGCACTCCTTGATATCTATCTCTCCTTCTTCGTCCTGCTTGCAACCTATCTATTTTTAGCGCGGAGACATTGGTTGGCAGGTATTGCAATTGGTTTGGCTGTAGCAACAAAGTGGAGTGCGCTTTATTACTTAGCCTTACTTGGAATCGTTGCTCTGTATCGCGTCTTCACCCATAACACTGGACGTGATTTGATTAAACCTTCCTTGAAAACCTTCACGCAATACGCCGTTATTCCTTTTTCAATTTACATAACTTCATGGTCTGGTTGGTTTATCAGCAACCGTGGATGGGCACGAGATTACTCAAGTAATTTACTTGCTTCATTTCTCCACTATCACTCCCAAATGCTCGGCTTTCATACCGGATTAGTTGAGAAGCATTCTTATCAAGCAAATCCATGGAGTTGGCTGATCATGGGAAGGCCTACTTCATTCTTTTATGAGACTCCAAAAAGCTGTGGTGCCGATAATTGTTCACAAGAAGTATTGGCACTTGGAACTCCAATACTTTGGTGGCTTGCAACAATTGCACTTGCAGTAGTTGTTGGTTTCTGGATTAAATCAATTGCAACTAAGCGCTATGAACCACCTCTAAATGTAATTGTCGCTGGAGTAATTGCAGGTTATCTACCTTGGTTCTTCTTCCAAAAGCGAACTGTTTTCTCTTTCTATGCAATCGTCTTTGAACCGTTTTTGATCTTGGCGCTAATTTATTGCGCTTACGTGGCCCTGCTCCACTTTGAAAATAAGCGAAATACTTATGTAGTGATGGGCTTGATTCTCTTTGCCATCTTTGTAAATTTCATCTTCTTCTTGCCGTTGTTCACGGGGGATGTAATTACATATGACTCATGGCAAGCCCGCATGTGGCTGCCTTCTTGGGTTTAAGGCTAGTTATTCGTTAGCAGCACGGTTGCGTTTCATACGCTCGACCGCTTCATCTGCCAACTGCTGATCAAAGATTTCATCGCGTGAAGGCGCAGCCGCAGCAAGCGCTTCTCTTTCGAGGCGCTCTTGCTCTTCACTCCACTGGCCTGGTGTTGTCAGGTCAATCACTCGCTTTGGAGTAATTGCCTTAGGCGCATTTACATAAGTTGGTACCGGCACAGAATTTGGTTGCCACTCACCGCGTGCCGCTGCAGTTCCCTTAGGCAAAATTGTTACGCCTGTTAGCTCGCGCTCGGAAAGTGGAATCCAATGCTCAGTTGATGGCTTTGGCGCAACTACATCTGCGAGGTTGGTTGAAGATACGCCGACTGTTGTGCGGTGAATTTGCGTAACGCGACGACGGCGCATGCGATCGGTTGTTGTTTGGTGACGAACATGTGCCAGATACAGAACAAAACCAACTACCGGAATTCCAATAAACGAAATAGCAAGAGTCTGCATGATCGCTCCTATCGTCGTCATTACAAAAGTAGTAATAATGATCGAAAAAATAATTCTTCGGCGCATCAGCTGTTGTGCAATTTTTGCTTCACGATCTAAATCTGTGTGAATGACTCCAGAGCCTGAACTTCCACCTGGAGAATTTTCTGCAACTATGCGAAGCGCACTTTTATATCTTTCAACATTTTTTCCGGAGAACTCATTGCGATCGTGAACCCAGCGTGGGAGAAAATATGCAACCCACATGCCGATGATCGAAAGATAGATAATTCCGGAAGCCATGATGGGTAAAGATTAGACGAGCACCCCTGCCGCCTCGTGGATTTAGAGGGTTAAATAACCTGGGAATTTTCTTTCACATAGCAGTGATGGTCACGCCATTCTCCATCGATATGTAAATATCTAGGACGTAAACCTTCAAAAATATAGCCAGCTTTTTCGGCAACTTTTATAGAAGGCGCATTTTCCGGGCGGATATTTATTTCTATGCGGTGCAATCCGAGTGTCTGGAAACCAAAGTGGGTCACCATATTTACCGCCTTTGTCGTGTATCCACGGTTGGCATATGCGCGATCTATCCAATAACCAATATGTGCCCCGCGCATAGCTCCGTACATCACGCCGCCCATGGTGATTTGGCCAATTAGATTCTTGCCCTCGTTATTAATGTGCCAAATAGCTAGAGAATATGAGCGTCCGCTACGTCCTTCGCGCCCATGCCAACGAACCATTTCGCTAAAGGCAGGCAACTTTCGTGAAGAAATCTCGCCGGGTACTTGTGGAAGCGTGGCCTCCCATTCGCTTAACCAATCTTTATTCTCGGCGCGAACCCGCATCCAACGTTTGCGATCACGCATCCGAAGTGGGCGCAAAAGTAGTTCGCCTTCTTGTAGATAAGTTGGCCAATATTCCGACATAAAAAAGTCCGTATCTACGCTTATATATAGCGACGCTCAAGCACGACGACGGTCACATCGCTGCCTGCAGATATATCTACATCACCCTCAGGAATCGCGATAAATGCATTGGCATCAGAAAGCGTGGCTTGCTCATCTTGGGCGCTTGAACCTTGAGAAAGTAAAGGCATAACCGATTTTCCATCTTCTGATAAGACGGCACGGATATACGAGCGATAACCACCTGATGAGGAGATCGCTTTTTCTAACTTGGCCTTTATTGATGGGCGATGAATTGTCGCTGCACCAAGCATGGTGCGAATCATTGGGCGAATAAATAATTCAAATGAAATGTAGGCCGCGATTGGATCTCCCGGAAGGGTAACGACTGGAGTCTTGTCAGGGCCGATTACGCCAAAATTATGTCGCCCACTGGATTCGATCGCCATATCAACGGTAGTTATCTCGCCCATCGCCGACAGAGTCCGAGTAATCAAATCAAATGAATCATCATGACGTTCACCGCTAATAATTATTAAATCAGCGCGGACTAATTGATCTTCAATCACCGCTTGCAGTTGCGCTTGGTCATCAGGAATTGTGTGTACGCGATAGGCAACCGCTCCGACTTCGCGCACTGCAGTTGTTAGTAGCCAAGAATTTGTTTCGTATTCTTCGCCATCCTTGAGTTCTTTACCTGGCTCAACTAAATCTGGACCAGCCGAGAGCACGACTACTCGTGGGTGCGGACGCGTTGGAAGATGGTCGCGCCCGATTGAAGCGGCAAGGCCAATCTGAGTTGAGCGAATTCTTGAACCTGACTTTAAAACTAAACGTTCTCCAGCGTAAATATCTTCAGCGAGCGTTGCGCCATGCGCATCTAAAAGTGACATCTCGAAAGCTTCAAGTGGTCGACAGATCGCTAATAGAGATGAGAGAAACTCATCTACGCGGGTACGGTCTGCCATAATCGGAAACAATACTTCTAGTGCAGTAGATAATTGGGGATTTAGATGAGTGCAGCTAGCGATAAGTCTGGACTTCGCACTCGCTATCGTTTTGAACGCCAAGAAAGATATCTAGATCACTCTTTCGCCTACCTTGCATCTTCTTCAGAATTTTCTAAGGCAAGCGCCATCGCCAGTTATATCTCTTATGGAGATGAACCAAGTACTCAGGAATTGAATGAAACAATTCTGAAGAGCGGTAAAGATTTATATCTGCCCAGAGTAAATGGCGAAGATTTAGATTGGGTGCGCTGGAACGGTGACAACAATCAATTAGCGGTAAGTCAGTTATCAAGAAAACTGCAAGAACCTATCGGACCGGCACTCGTGGATTTATCACTCATTCAATTAATTGTCGTGCCTGCACTGCGGATAGATAGATCAGGATATCGATTGGGGCAAGGCGGGGGCTTTTACGATCGCGCGCTGCCAAAACTTTCAGCGTGGAGTATCGGTTTAATTCATCCTGATGAGATCTCTAGCGTTGATCTACCTCGTGAAGAATTTGATATTCCGCTAAACGCAGCGGCAACTCCAGATTTAATTCTTAGATTTAATTAACCTTTAGGTAGATTGCGCGCCATAACGATTCGTTGAATCTGATTTGTGCCTTCATAAATCTGTGTGAGCTTGGCATCGCGCATCATCCGCTCAACTGGATAGTCAGATACATATCCGTAGCCACCTAGAACTTGGACGGCATCCTGCGTCACCTTCATTGCAACATCGCTGGCAAAGGTTTTGCTGGCAGCAGAGAAGAATTTAAGGTCTTTATCGCCACGCTCGCTTCGTGCAGCAGCTGCATAAGTTAGCTGACGCGCCGCTTCGATATTCATCGCCATGTCGGCCAACATAAATTGAACGCCTTGGAAATCGAAAATTTCTTTTCCAAACTGTTTGCGCTCATGCGAATATTTGGTGGCAACATCTAGCGCGCCTTGTGCAATTCCTAAAGCTTGAGCGGCGATCGTAATTCGTGTGTGATCTAAAGTATCCATGGCGAGTGCAAAACCTGCACCGACTTCGCTGATGCGGCGATCATCTCCAATTGTTACGTTGTCGAAATAAACTTCTCGAGTCGGTGATCCGCGAAAACCCATCTTCTTCTCTGGCGCACCAAATGAAACTCCGGGATCAGATTTTTCAACAATAAATGCAGTAATTCCTTTAGAACCTTTACTTGGATCAGTTTGGGCAATCACCGTGTAAAACTCTGAGACGCCAGCGTTTGAAATCCATTTCTTACTTCCGTTAATTACCCAAGATCCATCTTTTAGCTCTGCCTTTGTCTTCAGCGCCGATGCATCTGATCCCGCCTCTGATTCAGATAAGCAGTATGAAAAACCTTTACCTTTAGCTAACTGTGGAAGCCATTTCGCTTTCTGTTCTTTGCTTCCACTTAAGATCAACGGTAGTGATCCCAATTTGTTTACTGCCGGGATTAGTGAAGATGATCCGCAAACGCGCGCTACTTCTTCAATAATGATTACTGTGGCCAGAGCATCTGCTCCTTCACCACCAAATTCAGTCGGTACATGTGCTGCGCTTAGCCCTGCTTTAAGAAGTGCATCAGCAGCTTCTTGTGGGTAGCGATGGTCTTCATCAACGGCGCCAGCATGCGGTGCAATCTCATTTTCAGCTAGTGCGCGAACGCTTTCGCGGAGATCGTTGTACTCGGATGGAAGTGCGTACAAATCGTTGATGCTCATATCCGCCTCCGTTTACTCTTTCTCAATCTTTTTATCTTGTGCTGCAAGTGTAGATAAGTATGCATTGTATTGAGCAAGCTCATCAGGTTCACCCATAGCGGCTAGCCGTGCTTCATTGCGATCAATTCGTTTCGTCTCGCGCTTGTCATCACGCATCCACTGAATGAAGGTAGCCACGAGCGCAAGCAAAATCGGAATCTCGCCAAGCGCCCAAGCAATAGAGCCTCCCGCATGCTGGTCTGCTAGAAGATCTAGATTCCAAGGGGTTTGCAGCGACAAGAAATAACCTTGATCAATCACGGTGGATGTCGAGATTAGGGCTATGGCAAAGAATGCATGAATGCTCATTGCGGCAAAGAGAATTACGATGCGGATGATGTGAGGAACTTTTCTTGGATTTGGATCGACGCCAATAATCACATGGAAGAAGAGAATTCCGGCCAATAAAAAGTGCACATTCATGGCCAAGTGGCCTATATGTGACTGCATGAGATTTCCAAAAAGCGGGGTCATATATAGGGCAAATAGCGAACCATCGAATAAAGCTAAAGCCATTACTGGATTGGTAAAAATTCCAGCAGGCTTTGAATGCAAAAGAGCGATTAAAGATCCGCGAATACCACGTTCGTCGGATTGACGCCCTTGCGGCAAAGTACGCAGCGCTAAAGTAATTGGAGCGCCTAAAACAATTCCTATCGGTGCAACCATTCCCAGAACCATGTGAGCCACCATGTGATATTCGAATGAGAACTTTGCATAGACACCT
>JACCDX010892720.1_pt1 | contig 13838 bp, 13 predicted proteins | sample 7449681 | NCBI WGS metagenome assembly JACCDX01 (sample SAMN15323450, study PRJNA562643) | freshwater metagenome | isolation source: river surface water | place: USA:Blue River Watershed | collected 2017-08-18
CGGGTCAGTGTGGCCCGCGGCGGGCGTATTTGGTGCGACAGCGATACCTCGACGGTGGGCACCAGCGTGCCGGACAGCTGGCCCAAAGCCCCAGCCTCAGGGCACAAGCCGCAGGTGTTCAAAACAGAACAGCTCACCGGTGCGGTGCTAGCGCTGTCTCCTGCACAGGACGCGCTGAGCCTGTGGGTGTTTGTCACCCCCTTCAAAGACTATGACAAAGGACTGAACACGATCTGGGGTCTCGGGTGGCCGTACCTCATCAGCATCTTGGGCCTGGTGGCCGTCATCTGCGCGTGCGCCTTGTTGCTGCTGAGACACCTGCAAAGCCTGTTCAACCCTGAATGCGATGCCTTAGACCGCCTCAAGACATCCCCGCCGAGTTCAGCCAACACTTCGGGGGACGAGCACGATCTCGCCGACTGGGCCGCCCAAGAACTGCAGAGGTTGGCGCGTGAGCAAGACCACATCACCTCGCGCATGGAGCGAGCATGAGCACAAGCAGCACACGGATTCGCCATGCCAGAAGGCTGTGGGTCGCCTGTGGGTTGATACTGGCCAGCATGCTGGTCACCGCCTGTGTACTCACGTCTGTGTGGCAGCGATGGCAATTGAAATCCGAGCTTCAACAATGGCACCAAGCGAGTGTGTCCCTGATGGCGCAGTCGATGGCCGTGCAGGTGGAAACCTTCTTCCTGCAAGCGCCTCCGTCCCCCATCAACCCCACGCGTGTCAACCAGGTCCTCGAGCAAAGCGTGTCAAAAAACCCGAAGCTCTTGTCCGCCACACTGCAAAGCCCCGAACAACAGACCTGGGTGTGGCCCCCATCCCAGGCCTCCACACCAGTTGACACGCTCAATTTGGCTGAGGCCGAGACCGTGACCGTGAACCGGACGTTCGCATGGCCCGCCGGGTCAGACTGGCACTTGCAGCTGGTGTTCAAGAAGGCTGACACCGCCGCATCAAAGACCAGTCAACTGCTCTACACACTCATCGCTTGCACGCTGGCCCTCGCAGTGCTGGCCCTCATGCTGCGCTGGCTGTGGCAACAGCAGGTCAATACACCCCTTGCGCATTGGCAGGCCCTGGGCAAAAAGGCGTCGCAGGGCCTGTGGGAATCGCCTGCCCCTGCGCAAAACGCGCACGCGCTGATACAAGCCAGCCATGACGCCGTGCAGCGTGTGCGCCTGCGTGCCCAATGGATCCGCTGGCAACAAGCCCAATGGGCCAAATATGTGGCGCCTGTGACCCCTGTGACGCCTTTGACGTCTGTACCGCCAGGACCTCCCCGTGACCCGCACGCCTGAACCCAGAGGGTTTCAGACCCTGAGTCTGCGCACCCAAATCACCCTCCTGCTGTGGGGAAGTTTGCTGCTGCTCACCGCATTGCTGTCATGGCCTTTGTGGAATATCCACCATGCCCAGCAGCAAGAACGCATCACGGAAGCGCAATCCACCTACCTGCGTGCCTGGAACGCGCTGCTGAACGCGCAAGGGGACCGGATGTTGTCGGCACAAGCTGTTCGTCCCAAGGGGGGACAACAAGATGGGCCTTTCCCGTTGAATGCCGCCCTGGTGGAAGAACTCTTGCGCAACACATCGCAGGTAACAGGCTTGGTGCCATCCGCCCTGCCCGCCCAGCCCTTGCGCGCGGTGCTCAGCACCCTTCGCAAGACATCTCCTCGGGACTATGCCATGTCCAGCGCACCCCTCAGCAGCATCAGCAGCACCATTCGCGATGCCTTGGGTGCAGACTTCTTCATCGTGGACATGCAAGGTCAATTGCTGGCCACCAACAACCAGACCCATTGGTCAACCCTGCAAGCGCGACAGGCGGCGGGTCCTCAGATCGGCCTCAACCCCAACGCATCCCCGGGTGAGGAGTGGGTCAGCCTGCCCTTGCCCGGCCTGGAAGGGCCTGATATGGCTCGCCTGTATGTGCAACACATCAAGAGTTCGGCAGAACAACGAGCGGAGAGCCTGTGGGTGTTGTGCTGTCTGTTGTGGGTGGCGTTGGTGCTGGTGCTGGGCAACCTGGGCCAGAAGCTGATCGAACGCTTGTTTGCCCCCCTGGAACGCATGGGTGACGATTTGACAGCGTTGGCGCAGGGTGACTGGTTTGTGGATGTGAATCGCCCGAAATCCGGCAATGAGATCGGCCGGCTGCAACAAGCCCTGGAAGTTTTTCAAGCACAGGCCAAGGCTCTGGCAGAACAAGGGTTTGAAAAACAATTGATCAACCAGCGTGAACGAGCCTTGCTGGACGTCGAGTTGCGACGCATCGCGCAGTTGTTGCCCGAGCATGAGCAAACCGCCTTGCACGCTGTCTTGCAGCACCACGAGGGCCAGCCCCACCCGGACAACCCGGACAGCCCGCTGGCACGCGGATTTCACATGGTCAGTGAACGGGTGGTGGACCAGCAGGTTCGACTCAACGAGTTGCTTGCCCAGCGCACGGCGGATTTGAACGTGGTGCAGCAAGCGCTGGCCGAGCGCACACAGTTGGACCGCATGCGCGAGGAGCTGGCGCTGGCCAGCAAGCTGCAAGCTGCCAATCTTCCCAAACCCGACGCCGCAGCCAGCCTGCGACCGTCGGTGGATTTGTGTGCCACCATGCGCCCAGCGCGCGAGGTGGGCGGTGATTTTTATGACTTCTTCCCACTCGACTCAGACCGGCTGGTGCTGATGGTGGGCGATGCGTCCGGCAAGGGCGTTGCGGCAGGTATGCTGGTGCTGGTGGTTCGCACCCTGCTGCGCGCCCACCTGTTGGCCGGGATGTCGCCCGCGCAGTGTCTGCAAAGCTGCAACCGCTTGCTGGCTCAAGACAACCCGGGTGGCAGTTTCACCACCGTTTTTCTGGCGGTCCTGAACATACACAGCGGCCACATGGAGTTCAGCAATGCCGGGCATAACCCACCCCAGCTGCGCCGTGCCTCAGGCTCGCTCGAAAGCCTGGAACAAGCCAATGGGGTGATGCTGGGCATCATGGACGAGTGGACATTTGACACCGCACACCGACAACTGTTGCCGGGCGACAGCCTGCTGCTCTACAGCGACGGGGTGAGCGAGGCTCAAGACACAGCGCAGCACCTGTTTGGACAGACCCGCCTGGCCAACAGCTTCGCCCAGCCCCACCCAGACGCAGAAACAGCGGTCACAGAGCTGCTCGCCCATGTTGACGCCTTCGCCGGGCAAGCCGAACAGTTTGACGACATCACCCTGCTGGTCCTGCGTTTCAAACCTCAAATTTCCTGAATCTATCGCTAAAATCGTCTGTAGCCTTTTGTGCTTATACCCATGCCCGCCATCGATTTGTCCAACCGCTCAAACCCCGCGCCAATCAAGGAACGCCGGGCAGCGCGTGCAGCCGAAAATCTGGGGCAAATGCGTGCCGGTCTGCTGCAAGGCCAGCCGGTCAAGCAGATGGACATGGGCTCGGTGTTGAACAACTCGCAAAAGGAGTTGACCCAATCCCTCTCGGGCCGGGTGCAGGAAAAAGACCTGCGGGAACGCAAAGCCAGCAACAGTGACCCCAACCAGGCCATGGGGCGAGCCCAACTGGCGGCCATGCTGATGGCCATGAAGAAGACGGACAAGGCGCAAAAGGGTGAAGGCGGCAACAACCAGCTGCGCCAATTGGCCAAGCTGATTCAAAAAGACCCCAGCAAGGCACGCCAGGTGGTGCGCCAACAAGGGGGCGACGTCGCCTCCCAATACCTGACCTTGCTGGAGGTGGCGGCCCTGATTGCCGAAGGCGCCGGCGAACCAGACCCAGGCGCTGTGGCGCAAACCGCGGTGCGCGAGTCGGCTGCAGAAATGCTCGCCGAACATGGCAATGCCATTTGGGCTGACATCAACACCTTCGACTCGGCAGAAAAGCTCGCTGAGTTGAGCGGACGCGAGCAGGACGCAGGCGTCTTTCGAGTGGCCTACCGCGACTCGGTGCTCGGCTCTTCAACACTCAACGACACCCTGCGCGCTTTGCTCAATGCCAACAACGAAGGACAAGGGGCCGACTTTACCCGCATGCTGGACACCATGATGCAGGCGCTGGGGCTTGACTTGGCGGCCACACGCCCCTCCACCGACCCCACCCGCCTGCAAGCCATGGTGAGTGATTTGTTTCACCTGAAGGTCATCGCCACTGTGATCGACCAGTGCGCCTCGTTGGCCGACACGCTGAGTGAGCGTCACGGCACGCCCAAGTTTTTACCGTCGGGCATCACGGCTGACCTGGTTGCACTGTCGGGCGAACGCTGGGTGGACGCCAGCCGTGTGGGCAGCCTGGCCGCCAAATACGGCATGGAAGACCCCTTGGCCGCGCAAGTCCAATTCATTGCAGGTGCCCGCAAGGCTCTGAGCGAATTGCCGGTACAGGTGTTTCAGTCGCCCGAAGCCCGTGACGCGGTGCTGGCCGCTGCGCAAGGCGCGCTGGACCGTGCGATTGACACAGAGGAAGGGCTTGCCTGACATGAACCTCGGCCCTGCCATTCGCGCTTTTGGCGAACAGATCGGCCTACCCGATCTGGAACTCAATGACGACGGGCTGGTCAGCCTGGCACTGAGCGACCAGGACAGCATGCACCTCGAACAATCCCAGGACGATTTGCTGGTCTACCGCCTGTTCAACACCGCCCACATCTCAGCGCCAAGCTTGCTGCGAGTCCTGCAAAACTGTGATCAGCAGCAGCCCAAAACCGCATGGATGCCACACATCGGGCTGATTGGTCAAGATGGCCAGGCTCAGCTGGTGCTGTTGTGCCGGTTGGATGCCACTCAGGTCTCGGCGCAAGCCATCGAACAGGCGATGGATGAGCTGGAGCGGTTCAAGCGCGAGTCGATTGACCCTTTTGGCCGATAAAACATCAAGCCACCACACACCATGGCCACCTCCATCAACACCCCGTCATCATCGCTCAACCTGAATCACGGGCTGATACAAAACGAGGGCGTGCCGATGCCAGGCGCCAGCTTGCCCTCAGGGGCTGTCAAAACCGCCCAGGCCACCACCACGTATGTGCCTGAAGTGGACCTCTTGTATGAGTTCAAAAGCCTCCATAACCAAACGCTCGAATGGGGCAAGCCTGATATTCGCAATCGTGAATTGCTGGAACCCGCCCAGTTTCGCGATAACCTGAGAGAGCTCAGAGAGAACTTGAAAGGCATCATGGCCAAAGCAAGTCCTGAACAGCAAGCTGATTTGCGACGTGTTCAGACCTTGCTGAACGACCACGTCAGCCTGGTTGACCTGTCTCAGTCCTATTGCTTGTCCCTGCAACAAGGGTGATGCACGGCATGACCTCTGATCAAATTCAGACCTTGTCCGCACTGGGCTACTTTTACCTCTTGCATGGGTTTCCTGATCGCGCGCTCACCCTCTACAAGGGACTCAACCTGTTAGCACCCGGACATATCGCCACGCTCAAAGCCCTGACCCTGATTTACATGCAGCTCAAGCAGCCCCTCAAAGCCATGGCCATGCTGGACCAATTGGCACTCAAAGGTGCCACAGACGCCACCTACCACCTGGTACGCTCACAGGCGCTCATGTCCCTGCAACGTGCTGACGAGGCCCAGGCGGCCATGCGTGCGTACCTGAGCGCGCGCGGCAACGACACACGGGCGGCAGCATGAACGCAGTCCTGGGCATTTTTCAGAAGCTGGCGCTCCTGGCCTCCAAGCGCAACGACGTGGTGTTGGCCGTGATGCTGGTGGCCATCATTTTCATGATGATCCTGCCGCTGCCAGTTTTGCTGGTGGACATCCTGATCGCCATCAACATGACCATCTCGGGGGTGTTGTTGATGGTCGCCATGTACCTGCCCTCACCGTTGGCGTTCTCGTCCTTTCCGTCGGTGCTGCTGGTCACCACCCTCTTTCGTCTGGGCATCTCCATCGCCACCACACGCTTGATCCTGTTGCAAGGCGACGCGGGCAGCATCATCACCACCTTTGGCAATTTTGTGGTGGGCGGCAATTTGGTGGTCGGCTTGGTGGTGTTTTTGATTTTGACCATCGTGCAGTTTGTGGTCATCACCAAAGGTGCCGAGCGCGTCGCCGAGGTGGCAGCGCGCTTTTCGCTGGACGCCATGCCAGGCAAGCAAATGTCGATTGACGGCGACATGCGCGCCGGCACCATTGACATGGACGAAGCCAAACGACGCCGCAACATCGTCGAGAAGGAAAGCCAGCTTTACGGCTCCATGGACGGCGCCATGAAGTTCGTCAAGGGTGACGCCATCGCGGGCCTGATCATCGTCACGGTCAACCTCCTGGGCGGCATGCTCATCGGCGTGTTGCAAAAGGATTTAACCGCCGCCAAGGCGGTACAAACCTATTCGATCTTGTCCATCGGTGACGGCCTCATTGCGCAAATTCCAGCCCTGTTCATCTCGATCTGTGCTGGCATCATGGTGACCCGGGTGCAGTCGGAAGAAGGTGGGCTCTCCAACGTGGGCCGCGACATTGGCAACCAAATCATGGCGCAACCGCGTGCGTTGCTGATTGGCGGCGCGATTGCCCTGGGCATGGGCCTGATACCGGGCATGCCCAAAGCGGTGTTCATCACCCTGGCCGTGTTCCTGATTGCCCTGGGCATTGGCCTGCAACCGCGCAAGACGGTCAACGCCACCACAGGCGAGGTGACCGAAGTCTCGGCACTGCAGGCCAGTGGTGCCACACAACCCAAGCCCCGCAACGACGGCACCGACGAGTTCGTGCCTACTGTTCCCCTGATTTTGGATGTGGCGCAAGACCTGCGTGCTGGACTCGATGCAAGCAGCCTGAACGACGAGCTGATGCGCATCCGACGTGCGCTGTATTTTGATCTGGGCGTGCCGTTCCCCGGTATTCACCTGCGGTTCAGCGACAACATTGCCCCACAGACTTATCACATCCTGCTGTCCGAGGTGCCAGTGGCCACGGGCATGATCAAGCCCGGGCGCGTCATGGTGCGTGAGAACGAAGATGCCTTGAAGGCGCTGCGCCTGTCGTATGACAAAGACCCCGGCTTTTTACCCGGTGCAACCGAGTCCTTGTGGGTCAACGCCGATTTGATGGAACTGCTGAACAATGCCGGCATGTCGGTCATGGATGCCAGTCAAATCCTCACCTACCACCTCGCGGGTGTGTTGCGCAAATTCTCCGCGGATTTCATTGGGGTGCAGGAAACCAAATTTTTACTCTCCGCCATGGAGCAACGCTTCCCCGACTTGGTGAAAGAGGCCTTGCGTGTGATGCCGACTCAAAAAATCGGTGAAATCCTGCAACGCCTGGTGTCCGAGGATATTTCGGTGCGCGATTTGCGCACCATCCTGGAAGCCCTGGTCGAATGGGGCCAAAAGGAAAAAGACTCGGTGCTGCTGACGGAATACGTGCGCGGCGCCTTGAAGCGCCACATCAGTTTCAAATACGCCAGTGGGCAAAACATGTTGCCGGCCTACTTGCTGGCGCCCAATGTGGAAGAAACTGTGCGCAGTGCGGTCCGCCAGACCTCGGCCGGCAGCTATTTGGCGCTGGACCCTGCTGTGGGCAAACGACTGGTTGAGAATGTGCGCAAAACCGTTGGACAACTGCCCACATCGGGACAGCGGCCCGTGTTGCTGGCATCGATGGACATCCGTCGCTACCTGCGCAAATTGATCGAACAAGACCTTCACGACCTGCAAGTGATTTCCTATCAGGAGCTGACCACTGAGGTCAACATCCAACCCTTGGCGCGCATTGACCTGTGACACACGAGCTGATGCACCTGCGAATTTTGTCTGGCCTTCATGCACAGGCCCATGTGCCCATGCCCGAGGCCGGGCAAACCCTGCGCATGGGCCGCAACGTGGACAACGATGTCATTTTGCGCGATGCCCCCTTTGAAGAAGCCGAGCTGCAACTTGTTCCCACCGGCTGTCAGCTCACGCTAGGCGGGCACACCGTCGAGGTGGCGCAGGGCCTTGCCATGCAAATCGCAAGCCTCGCGTGGGTGGTTCAGCCTGCCCATGCCCCTTGGCCCCTCCAGTGGGACAACGCCTTGCGTCTTGACACCGCGCTGGCGTCAACCACAGACGAGTCCATCCTGGGCGATGCCGCTGACAGCAGCGAAACCTCTCCCCCACCCAGACGACCCACGCTGGCCACAGACGCCACCCCCGAAAGTCCCCTGGTGCAGATGCCAGAACCTGCGCCCAGACCCTGGCTGCGCTATGGGGCCTGGGCCTGCTCGATGGGCCTGGTTGTCGGATTGTTCTCGTGGAGCCCCTGGCAAAGCGGCCCCCAACAGGCGGCGGTGAGGGCGACTCCTGCCGATACCACCACCCGGGACAAGCCCGCCGACGTGTCTGTTGCAGAACTGGAAAAGCTTCTGAAAGACGCGGGCTGGGGTGACACGGTGCGTGTCAAACCGCCGGTTCAAGGCGTCTTTGCCTTGCTGGGCGTGGTCAACGACATGGAGCAGGTGGACGAGGTGCTCAGGCTGCTGTCCAACAAGACCCGACGCATCCAACCTGGCGTGTTGACACAGGCCGAGTTCGAACAACGCCTCAACGCCCTGCAACCGCAATTGCCCGAGGGCTTGCGCCTATCGGCCCAACCGGGCGGGCGCATTCTGTTGCAAGCCACTGCGGCATCCAAAAACCAGTTAACCCCGACCCGCCAATGGTTACTGGCTGAAGTGCCGGAGGCCTCGGGTGTTGACCTGACCAGCCCCAGTGACACCGACTCACGAAAGATCTTCAGTGGCCATGGGCGCTGGGACCTGCCCACTATCGTATCTGTGCAAAGTGGGGCGAACGGCTATGTGATGCTGGCCAATGGCAACAAAGTCTTGCCAGGCGGCTACCTGGACACACTCAAACTCTCCAGCATTGAAGACGACACTTTGGTGCTGCAAGACAAATCGGGGCAGCTGCTTCGCGTCAAACGGTAACATGTCGACCATGATCAGCACCGTCACCAGTTCCTCCACGTCCTCGACGTCACTCGGCCTGGACTTGGCCGACAAACTCCAGGGTCCTGCCGGGGCCCAGGAGAGGCAAATGCGCCTGGACCAGCTGCACGCCATTGAAAAGCGCTTGCTCCAACACCTGGGGGGGGATGGTGCTGGCGCGGCCTGGGTGGCGGATATTGACGTCGAATCCCTTAAACTCGGCCATGCAGCCCTGTCTGCGGTGCGCAGTGCCATCGACATCATGAGCCGCATTGAACTCAGCAAGCCGGGGCAATCCAGCCCTTTTTGAACACCAGCTCACGCAAGGAAATTCATCATGGCCTCTTCTATCTCCTCTGGCGGTCTGACCATCGGCGAACTTGGCAACCTGGGTCTCAATGCCATCGCGACACAGGAACAAAGCCTGCGCACATTTGCCAGCACGGCGGCCACGTCCGAGCTCTCAACAGGTGACATGATGAAGGTGCAAATCCTGGTCCAGCAGTTCACGGTGCTGGTGAACTTGCAAAGCACGCTGGTCAAGGACGTCTCCGATGCACTGCGGGCGGTCATCCAAAAATCAAATTGATGATTGATTGATTGGGGGGGGTGTTTTTGCACACCCCTGGTTGTGGATTTGCCTGGTATTGACATGCCTGCTGGATAGGTCGCTGAACGCTCGTTCATGGCTGAGTTGAACATGTACCTTGAACACTTCGGTTTGAATGAGTTTCCGTTTGGCATCACGCCTGACACCGAATTCTTTTTCTCTTCACAGGCCTCTCACCTGGCCTTGCACAAGTTGCTGACGGCCATGGCCAACGGCGAGGGCTTTGTCAAAGTCACCGGCGAAGTTGGCACCGGCAAAACCATGCTGTGCCGCAAACTCATCGCCAGCCTGGATGAGCGCTACCGGGTGGCGTACATTCCCAACCCGTACCTGAGCCCCAACGAGCTGCTGGTTGAGATCGCCACCCAGCTTGGCGCACACTTTTCACTGTTTGCCGCGCACCAGAATCTTCACAAAGAGATCCAAACGGGCTTGTTGGACATCCACCGCAATGGCCAACAGGCGGTGATTTGCCTGGACGAAGCGCAGGCCATGCCCATTGAAAGCATGGAAGCCCTGCGTTTGCTGACCAACTTTGAAACCGAAAAAAGCAAGCTGCTGCAAGTCGTTATCTTTGGCCAACCCGAATTGGACGTCAAGCTCAATGCCGCCTCAATCAGGCAACTGAAGCAGCGCATCACCTATTCCTTGCATCTGCTGCCCTTGCAAAAGCAAGAGTTGGACGAGTATCTGACCCATCGACTCAAGGTGGCGGGCTACCCGCACAAGACGCTGTTCACGCCCGGCGCTTTCTGGTTATTGAAGCTCAAAACCGGCCGTGTCCCGCGCCTGGTCAACATCCTCGCTCACCAGGCCATGCTGGAAGCATTTGAACGGCACAGCACCAAAGTAGGCTGGTGGCACGTGTGGAAAGCCTCTCGCGAGTCCGAGTCATTCAAGCGTTTTCCGCTGGGCTTGAAACTGTTGGGGTTGGGTTTGGCCCTGTCCGTGGCCGGCGCCACTGTGTGGTGGAGTGACTTCAGGGATACCCCCCCCAGCGCGACCACGCCCCACGCGACCGCCCACACCATTGCGGCTGTCGAGGCGCCTGCCGAGTCGGCTGCCGAGGCGCCTGCCCAAACCCCCACGGCCGTGGCGACTGCACCGACTGCACCGACTGCACCGACTGCACCGGCGGCACAAGCGCCTGCCTCGGTGCCTGAAAAGCTCGCTGCCACCCCCGAAGCGTTGACACCCGCTCAGCGTGCGAAAAACGCCTACCAGGAAGCCTTGCCCCTGATTCGCAATGGCAAGACGAAAGAAGCCCAGGCCCTGTTGCAGCAAACCTTGGTATTGCAAGCCACGCACCATGAGGCTCGGTTGGCGCTGGCCCGTTTGCTGGTGGACTCGCAGCAGCCCACGCACGCCAGGACTGTGTTGCGCGACGGCATTCAATTAGCCCCTGAAAAACCAGACTTCTGGATTTCACTGGCGCACATGCAATTGCAGGCCAATGAAACCGACGCGGCCTTGGAAACCTTGCGCAAAGGCTTGCGCCACCACAGCCTTCATGCACCTTACCAGGCCTTACTTGCCGCCGTGCTGCAAAGCAAAGGGCAACATGCTGAGGCGAATGAACGCTATCAAACCGCCTTGCAGAGTACGCCTGACAACCCCCACTGGTGGGTCGGGCTGGGCGTGTCCCTGCAGGCCCTGAACAAACCTGCTGACGCCCGAAACGCCTACCGGCGTGCACTTGAGATCGGCTTGTCGCCTGCGTTGACCAACGAAGTTCAGACCCGGTTGACGCAACTCACACAACCCTGAACCGTCCTCGTCTCGCATGTCCGCACATCATCAGCATTCAGATGGGGATGCTCACGCGCACCACCACACAGTACCGTCGTATGGTCGTGTGTTTGCCCTGGGTGTCTCGCTCAACCTGTTGATCGTCGTTGGAGAATGGGCGTTTGGCGTGTACGCCAACTCCCTGTCTCTGGTGGCTGATGCAGCCCACAACCTGGGCGATGTCCTGGGTTTGTTGTTGGCCTGGGGCGCCATGCGCTTGGCCCAAGGCAACCCCACGCCCCAATTCACGTATGGTCTGCGCAGTTCAACCATCCTCGCCTCACTCATCAACGCGGTCACCTTGTTGCTGGTCACGGGGGCATTGGCGTGGGAGGGTGTTCAGCGGCTGACCGAGCCCGAAATCATCAATGAACCTGTCGTGATCATGGTGGCCCTGGCCGGCATGGTGGTCAACGGGTTCACGGCATGGCTGTTTGTGGCCGGCAGCAAATCCGACCTCAACATGCGCGGCGCCTACTTGCATTTGGCTGCCGACGCCTCGATTTCGGCGTCCGTCGCTGTGGGCAGCACCCTGATCCTGTTCACGGGGTGGGGGTGGATAGACCCCCTGCTCACGCTGGTTGTGGCCGCCGTCATCATCGCCAGCACCTGGAAATTGCTCAAGCAATCGCTCTATCTGGCTTTGCAGGCTGTTCCAGACAACATCGACGCCACAGCGGTCAAGCACTATCTGAGTACACTGGATGGCGTCACCCAGGTGCATGATTTGCATATCTGGGCGGTCAGCACCTCGGAAAACGCCCTGACCGCGCACCTGGTCAGACCCGGTGGGCATCCAGGCGATGCGGCGCTTCAGGCCGTTGCCCACACCTTGCTGGAACAATTTGGCATTCATCACTCAACGCTGCAAATTGAGCTCGCGGATACGGACAGTGCATGCAGACAGGCACCCGATCATGTGCTCTAGCACAGCTCTGCATTGACCTTGACTTATTGGGTACACCACGCATGACCTTCCTCCAAAACTTGACAGGCACTTTCAAGAAGCGTCAACACTTGTGGCTGTCTGCCCTGCTGGGTATTGTGGTGCTGAGCGCCCTGCCCGACACCATGTCCGACCATCCCGGGACACGGTTTTTACTGGCCTGGAATGTCAGTGCGTTGACCTACCTTCTGTTGGTGGCGAATATGGTGAGAACCTCGGGGCCTGACCTCATTCGACAACAGGCCCTGGAATTCTCAGCGACCCAGCACAAAAACAGTTTGTTTGTGACGATCATGGTGCTGTCGTCGGCCATTGCTGTGTTCATTGCGATTGGCTCACAACTGGTGTTGGTCAAAGACATGACGGGGCTGAACAAGGTCGGTCACATCACCTTGACGGCCATCACGGTGCTCACCTCCTGGCTGTTCACCAACTCCTTGTTTGCCATCCATTACGCGCACGATTTCTATTTGAACCGTGAATTGCATCAACGCGACGTCATGGTGTTTCCGGGCACACCCGATCCAGACTATTGGGATTTTTTGTACTGCGCGCTGGTCATCGGCGCTTCAGGACAAACGTCCGATGTCACCTTTGCGCACCACACCATCCGGCGTGTGGCGTTGCTGCAGTGTTCGTTCTCGTTTTTCTTCAACACGATCGTGCTGGCAATGACGGTGAACATTGCGGCGGGCCTGCTCTGAAAGTCTTGAGGCAATAGACAGTCAATAGGCCAAGTTGTAGTGCTTGCCCCAAAACGCTGTGCATTGATGCAGGGCGTCTGCATTGACCGGCCCCACACGGCCTGGCTTGAACAACATGACACTGGGGGTATCGGCACCCGCATACAGCGGCCAATGAGGCAAACCTGCCAAATTGGGGTTGCCGGTGTAAGCAAATTGAGACCAATACCGCACCATCTGATCGGACAAGGCTTGGGATGCAGGGGGTAAATCGGGCGCGTTGATGGCCGCGGTGTTCGAAAGATTGGGGAACATGTAGTTGAGTTCGGACGAATGAACTGCTCCCATTTGAAAACTCGGGCACGGTTCTGCAATACCAACCCGACAGACTGGGGCCGCTGCGTCTGCAAATTCAAACTGGTACAGCGGTTGCGTCTGTTTTAGCCGCGTCCTGTAGTTCAGCAACACATTGGCGGTTTGCAAATACACGCAATTGTTAATGCCCACTTTGGGGTTGTAGTCTGACAAGACCGTGCCAAACGTTTGAGCCACAACATTCGGATCGGACGAGTGCAAACCCTGGCTGTACTGGGCACTCACCAGCGATGCATAGGTCTGCGTTGACCCTTCAGGACGGCCAGGGTAGGAGGCGGGCAACCAGAAACTGTCGATGGTTTGGTTGTTGATGGGCTTGTTGTTGGCAGGATCAAGCTTCCACCCCTGCCAATAGTAGCCGACATACAACGCCAGTTCATCTTTCGTTCCACCAATGATCATGGGCACATTCACCAACTTGTGGTGAGCTGCAGCATATTTGAATGATGCCGGCACGGTTGCATTCACCACGGGTGGTTTGGCGGTCGGATCGCCAGTGACCGGCCAAAACGGCGTGATGTC
>JACCDX011621960.1_pt1 | contig 13838 bp, 18 predicted proteins | sample 7449681 | NCBI WGS metagenome assembly JACCDX01 (sample SAMN15323450, study PRJNA562643) | freshwater metagenome | isolation source: river surface water | place: USA:Blue River Watershed | collected 2017-08-18
AGAATAGTTCCATCATACGTTTATCCAGTAGAGAAAGATCCAAACGGACCAGTACATGAAATGCAAAGAGCTTTAGGATTTACTCCAGATCTAGTTGATGGAAAGTTTGGAAGAAAAACTCTAGAAAAATATCAGGCAGCAACTGGTCAAAAGCCAGTCTCTGGTGATCCAGCTAAATCATTAGAGATTCTCAGAGCATCTCTTGCAGCTAAGGCTCCAACTGTTGCTCCAACTGCTACAGAGACCGCTGTTGTTCCAAGTCAGACTGCAAAAAGTTTGGAAGATGTTATGACGGATATAATGCCAGCAAAAATTTATCCACAAAATTACTTCATCAGAAGATATCCTGATCTCGAAAAAATCGAACTTATTAACAATCCTAATGGCCCAATGATTGGTAGCGAAGCTCTAAAGAGGGTTCGTAAACTCGTAGGAGTTAAGGCTGCATCTGATAATGCAGAGGAAAGAATTAATAAGATGGCATCTGAATATGAATCTGCTATCTTTTCAGGTGATAACGCATTCTTTAGAAGAAGATGATTATATAAGGTTCAAGTATGAAGACCAGAAAACCTAATCTTAGGAATAAAGAAGATCTTCTGCTTGAACCTTATGAGCTTGAAATATCACTTGTGGATTTATTAGAGCCTGAAGAGGGTGGTCCAGTATTAAGAAGGAGACCACCAGAAGCTCCCAGATTTCCATATCATCCAGAGGAAATGGTTTACAAAGAAGCTTTGGGACTTACTGATGTTCCAAAGGCCGGCCCTTATGGTAGTGTCATTTCTAGACCCAGAGAGTCTTATGAAGATCAGGATTTTGAGGTAGCCAATAAAACGGGATTTGGTGGACCTTCTGTGATTGACGTAACTGAGGATAAGCCTCCGGTTAATATCAGAAGAAAAACTATTAATAAAACTGATAAACCAGTAGAGTACGCCCCAACAAGCTATTTTGATTGGCTTTATTCTGGTAAATTAAGAAGGAAAATTGGAGATAAAATGTCATCAAGAATTGAGCAACTTCTGAAGTTAGCAAAAGCATTAGAACTATCTGGATATAATACACAATCATCTGAACTATATAAAGTAGCCCAGGCTTCGGGTAATATTGCTGGGTTGGATCAACTTCAATCTTTCAAAAAGTATTGGAGCTCAATTCCTATTACATCAAAAAGTGCAGCAAAATTAGATCCAAACAAAGCATTTGCTCAAGCTGCTTCCGGTGGAATGACTGGAATTGGAACTGATGAGGATCTTATGATTGCGGCAGTCTTTTATGGAACAGATCCTAAGTCTTCCATAAAACTGGGAGGAACCCCTCTTAAAGATGCCTTTGCGGACTTAGAGTGGGGATTTGAATCATTCCTTGGAACATTTAGTAGCTATCAGAACTGGAATGATTGGTGGCAAATTTTAGATAGAGAAATTGATTCTTCTTATTACTTGAGAATGGCAAATATTGCAAGATCAGATGTTGTTCACAAATACTTTGATCCAGAATCCGGAGAAATAAAGCAGGAGGCTCAGGCGGAACTTCCGCCCGTATCTAAGGATGAGCCTAAAGATGTTGGGACAAAGAAACAGGAGCCCTCTAAAACCCCTAAACCTTCTGAATCTAAGCCTCCTCAAGCAAAGGCAGTTCCATCGAGCAGATTGCATTATCCAGCAGAAACAAGGCCTGATGGTCCAATTCATTCTATTCAGAAAGAGTTGGGAGTCGATGTTGACGGTAAATTTGGTCCAATAACTTATGCGGCATATACTAAGTTAGTCGGAAAGTCTGAACTTCCAAAGGATCCAAATGCTGCATTATCAATGATTTTAAGCGAAAAACAAACTAAGACCTCTGAGGTTCCAGATATCATATTTGATGATGAAGTACTGGTAGGATATCTTTTAACAAAGAGTGGAGAGATTCCTGGTTTAGACTTGACAGCAAGATCTAGGGAGACAGATTCTTTCTCTATCGCAGAGACTTATGTATCAAATCTAAATGATGATGCCAAAGAAACTCTGAGCGAAATGGTTATGACATCTATTACTGGAAATAGGGCTGGAGTAGAAACTGCATTAAGAAACCTTTACTCCACCAGAAAGGAGCAAGAAGCAGCTTCCGAAGTGGAGGCAGAGGCTCCGATAGCAGAAGATGGTGAATCAAAATTCAAGATCGATCTAGCAGCAGGTAAGATTTATAAGATGATTGGAACTTCACAGCAGGAAGTCTCAAAACTTTCTCCCAAAGAAAGAAACCTCATCATGAAATCGGTACCATTCAAAGACAAGATGAAGGTTCAAAAAATTCTTAGACCTTTAGTTTCTAAGGCAAGTTTTGCTGATTTTCTGAGAAAAGAAGGATCGAAGTTAGACGGAAGCGGCATCGCCAAGACCGCCCAGCATTACGGAGCTTCTGAGGCCAGAAAGAATAGGCTAAGCAAGATCCGGTAATCTGGATATTTTTAGTTTTTAAAACCCATCTAGTTGAAGATACCCCATCCCGGATAGGAGTGGGGTATTTTTATGATCAAGATTTTTAAATCAAATTCTAAAAAAGAAACCTCAAAGAAGAAGTTGGCGGAACAAGCCTACTCTAGCGAGGAACTTGGAAAGGAAAAGTTATCCAAGTTGCACCCTATGGTCATTCCAATGCTTGCTGTGAAGTTGCAAGAAAATAATAAGAATGATTTTCTCATCTCATCTAGAGATACGATCTTAAATCGTCCACATAGGTTGACTGATAATTGGATTCAATCATTAAACAAATGGGTAGATAGCCTTATTGAGGCTGCTACGCTAGATGAACCCGACATTAAGATTGGACAAAGGCATGAGCTTGGACCATTTGTTATTGATACTATCAAGCAGGTTCATGATGAATATGGAACTCCTGCCTTAATCTGCAAGGATTCTTCGGGCTGGAAGTGGTATCTACGAACTTCAAAGGCTTACAACTTTAATATTGGTGACAACATTAAATTTGTGGCTATGGTAGTATCGCATAAGGATGGAATCACCTTTCTTAGCCGCCCAACAAAAATTGAATTGATTAAAAAGGAGTGTTCAACATGATCGGCAAGACCAATATCGTAGATATTGTCTCCGGTTTATGTTGGGGTTAACCCTTCGGGGTTAATTCCAAAAAACAGGTGATGAAGGAAAAGGTAAGGTAGTAAGTTATTTATCTCAAAACCCTGAATATGAAGCTACGGCAAGGTGGGCGGGAGGAAATAACGCTGGACACACTGTTTATGTTAATGGCAAAAAATATAAAACACACCTGATTCCATCAGGTGTCTTTTATGGAAAATTGTCCATTATTGGTCCAGGATGTGTTCTAAATGTTGAATCATTCTTTCAAGAATTAGAATATCTTAAAGAAAACGGTTTTGATACCTCTCTGGTGAAAGTATCTCCAAGATGCCATATCGTTACCGATAGGCACATAGAGTATGATAAAACTAAGTTGGCAGCAAAACTTGGAACAACATCTCGTGGTATCGCCCCAGCTTATGCGGATAAAGCCAATAGAGCAGGAACTCTTGCAAGAGATGTTTTGCCCCAGGAATATCTTTGGGATGAAAAATTGCCAAAGTCTTTCTTGGCAGAAGGAGCTCAGGAATATCATTTGGATATTGATGCAAAACATTATCCGTATGTAACAAGTTCCATAACCATCCCCTATGGTGCTTGCAGCTTGGGTTTTGCGCCTCAATATATAAGGGATATATACGGCCTGTGTAAAGCGTATGATACAAGATCAGGGGAAGATCCTTATTTTCCAGAATTGAAAGATGTATGCCAAACTCTTAGGGATATAGCTGAGGCCGGTGGAGAGCGTGGTGTTACAACTGGAAGGCTAAGGAAAGTAAATTGGCTAAATATTGATGAATTAATTGAAGCTATTAATATTTCCGGGACCACCATTCTAGTAGCAAATAAGTTTGATATCTTAAAGAAATTTGAGGCACCAGGAAATCTAAAACTGATCCATAATAAGGTTGAGATTCCATTTTCTACTGTAATTGAGATGCAAGACTATATAAAAAATATAGTAATAAAAGAATGTCCTCTAGTTAGAAAGATTATGTTTTGTTATAATCCAGAAGATTTATCTGGTTATGAGGTCATAATCAATAAAGGCTAGGAATATTTAATGGCAAAAAATATAATAGTAATTTATCATGCCAACTGCCCTGATGGTTTCGGTGCAGCTTGGTCTTTTTATAAGAAGTATGGACTTAAAGCAACTTATATTCCAATGAGTTATGGAGATCCAATTCCGGATCTCTCTAATAAAGAAGTCTATTTTGTTGATTTTTGCCTTCACAAAGAACAGCTTTTAGAAATTAAAAATATTGCAGAATCTATTACGGTTTTAGATCACCATAAAACCGCAAACGATGAATGTGGTGATTTGGATTTTTGCCACTTTGATATGAATCACTCTGGAGCTGTCTTAGCATGGAAACATTGCTTTCCATATGATTCTGTTCCATACTTACTAAGGTATGTGGAAGATAGGGATCTTTGGAAGTGGCAGATTCCATCGTCCCAAGAGATATTATCTGTGGTTGATTCGGTAGAAAAGACTTTTGAGAATTGGGATAATTTATCTTATAAAATAAATGTTCCCGGTTCTGATCGTTGGAATACCATTAGATGTAATGGACAAGCTATTATGGAGTATAAGAAAACTCTAATTCAAAATATAATTAAAAATGTTCATTATCTAACAATAGATGGCAAAAGGGTTCCGGCTGTAAATACCCCATTTTACCAGTCAGAGATAGGCAATCAACTTTCAGTTGACAAACCCTTTGCTGCTGCTTATTATTGGAATGGCGATAGGTACTGCTTCTCGCTCCGCTCCAATGAGGGTGGCTCAGATGTTTCAGTTATAGCCAAGAAATATGGTGGCGGAGGTCACGTTAGAGCTTCCGGATTTACCATTCAAGATATAAGTTTGTTTCTAACCTAACGAATGGATGTAGAATGACTAAGGAAACAGATGAAGAGCTGGTTTCTGCTAGCTATGATGCTGCAGAAGCTATTAAGAATTTTTTATTTGCAACCTCTAGACAAAGAGATAGGGAAACCGATTGGAACACGATCTTTGCAAAGATCGAACCCAAAGTGATTTTAAATGTTGTTCTTCATAAAGAATATATGAATATAGCTTTCAACTCGGATAGGTACCATTCTTGGAAACTAAAAACTTTTGTCCAAAAATTTGGATATAAAAATCCATCATTAGCTAATCAGTTTATCTTATCGGAAGATAAACAAGTGGTTAGAATTGCATTTGAAATGGGTTATTATGGTTCCGTATCTGACTTGGATAAGCTAGCTAAATCATCAACCGAAGATATCAGGGCTATTGCTGCGAAATATTGCAGCATCGAGACTCTCAGGGGGATGACTGGAGATAAATCTGCCAAAATCAGAAGAATCGCATTTGAAAGGCTCGGTCCAGCAGAGTGCGTAGATTTAATGCTAAAAGATCCCAAAGCAGACATTAGATCTGATGGTGTTAGGTTTGCTCCATTCGGATACGAAAAGTTGGCCGAAATGACCGGAGAGATAGCGTTTTATCCATTTTATAATCTGATCCAGAAAATATCCGCAGAGTATTTACCTATGGTTCTAGCAAATAGAAACGTAAAAGGAAATATTTCGATTGCTCATATCTTAAGCGAAAGAATGTCTGACGCAGCAGGAGCAAATGATGACTCAGTTGACAAATGAAGATAAATTTAACGAGTGCTTTAGTCATTTATCACGAGAGTATGTTTTCAACCAAATGTGCCAAAACATCTTGGATAAGATGTGTACTCCATATAGGATTAGAGAGCTAGATGGAATTATCACCAATGATAATATCCAAAATATCTGGAAAAATTTTCCAGATTATAGACTCAGATTGCTAAATTTAATTATAGCTACTGCTACTCAGGGTTGGGGTAAGCATCCTTCTTTGTTTAAGCAAGATGCTTTGCAACATTTGGAAATTTTCTTTTCTGATATTGACCAAGCCGAAGATGATTCACATGGCCTTTATTCAGTTAGGACTTGCAACGCAGCTCTGATTGAGCCCAATTTTGATTGGGTCAAAAAGTTTAAAGAACATGAAAATGATTCGGTTCGTGCAAATCTCTGGAGATCAGCAGCCCTGCAAAATTCTAGGGATAAATCAGTTTTCTCATATTTCTATTCCAGAATTAAGAATGGCAAAGGCTCTATTGATGAGAAGCGAGAAGTTCTAGAATATGCAATTAAAGCAAATTCGCTTCCGGAAGATGTTGTACAAAAGATCTCTGAATCAGCTCCTATTTCGCTTAGAAGAATCATAGTAAATGGTCTGAGGGAAATGTGGTCAAGTTTAAGGAGAACAGAGATTTATGGTACACCTTCTCAGGTTAATGGCCTGAGAGAAAGCAAGGATCGGCTGCAAAAACTTGCTCTACTTTTTGCGACAGTAGACGATTATAATATAATTGAGAACCTGTCCGAAATGTTAGAACCATCGAATCTTTCTTGGATCGTTGGTAATGCAGCAAAATATCAATATATCAGTCAATCAATCGCTCGTAGAATGAGCACGGTACAATAACAATAACTTAGTTGGAGTCAAAATGTCTTCTGAAAATATCAATCTTCGTATTAGAGTTACAAATACAGAGTCAAATGTTGTTTTTGTTCACTCGAAAGTTCCGCTGCGCGATGTGGAAATTTTGAGATTGAGTCCAAATCTAAAAATTGAAGTCCTGGGTCAATCAAGGACGGAAGATGAAAGAACTAGCCAAGTTAATAGCTAGTCTTTTTCTTCTACTTTTCCCGTCCCCTGCTTCTTCCGATACTGTACCATATAGAACGTCAGAAATATCTGATCTTAGTTTTTACGTTGCAAACAAAAGAAATATTTATCTAGATAATTACAATTATGTTTCATCGGTCGTATCTATAAGATACGGAATAGACAGAGATTCATATTTCTTCTCAGACTATATGGTAACTCAAGGAGTCATGGAATCATGGAGGGTGCTGTCCTACTACCTAGACTCTAGGGGAATTTCTAAGACTCCATGCAGAGGAAATGAATATAATATAAATATTTTTATTATAGACTTTCCACTCTTCTTGGATAAGAAAAGATTCTCTTATGTTTATGGTTCGCCTAATATAAATGTAGGAAGCGACTTCGTGTTGTATGCTTATTATGATTCCACACCAAACATTGAGAATAACTCAATGATAGTTATATCTCAAATGTATGATCCTCTAAATCAAGAGAATTTCATTCATGAAATGACTCATTATTGGTGGGATAGGCTTTGTTTGTCCTCCAGGATTTCGGGATACGATACAGAAAGTTTTGCTAGAAAAATAGAGCAAATCTATATTTCTAGAGGATCAAATTAGGAGTAAAAATGAATCAAGAAGATAGGATTATGGAAAAGCTAGAGTCCTTCGAAGAAAGGGTTATCAGAATGATGCATAAGATCGAGGAGAGGCTCTCTGTAATAGAGGCCAATTTCGAGCAGGCAGCTCAGTTAGCTTCCGGTCTTATGGATCAAAACCCAATCTTCTCCAGGGATAATATAGAACAAATCAAAAATACATTTTCAAATTTGGGAGAGCCAAAAAGAAACATGGCAGGAGACGTTCAATCTATATCAGAAATGATGGAATCTCTTAAGGGATTTAAGGATAGGCTATCTGGAATTCAGGATGTCCTTAAAACTCAAGTTTTGCCACCTAAGAGCTGAATCTAATATTCAACTCTTAGGTTTTTTAAATCAATCTAGCCAGCGATATGGGGGCATGTGAGGGTTGGCCTCGCATCGCCCGTTAACTATGAGGAGAGAGAAAGATGAATATCATTCAAACGAAAGAGATCCTTAAGCACATGCCTTGGGATAAGTCTGTCATGCTTCACGCCAAGCATGGTGTCGGAAAGTCGTCCGTTGTTCGTCAGGTTGCAGAGGAGCTGGGTATTGGCTTCTATGATGTTCGCCTCTCTCAATGTGAGGTCGGTGACATTAAGGGGCTTCCAGACAAGGATGCAGAGGCCGGTGTTGTTCGTTTCTTGAAGCAAGAGTGGTGGCCCAAGGATCCTAACTCTAAGGGTATCCTGTTCTTTGACGAGCTTAACCGTGCCGCAAAGGACGTTCTTCAAGCGGTCTTTGAGATTTGTCTTGATCGCCGTCTCGATGGTGAGAAGCTGCCCGATGGTTGGCGCGTTGTTTCTGCGGTTAACTCCGACGATGATTACGACGTTGCAGAGCTTGATCCCGCCCTTCATGACCGTTGGTTTCACATTGACTTTGATCCCTCGGCTAACGAGTGGGTAGATTGGGCGCGTGGCACCAAGATTCATCCTGCTGTGGTTGAGTTTATCAACCGCAATCAGAACCTTCTTGATCCTCCCGTTGGTAATCTCGAAGCTGGTCGTGTCTATCCTTCGCGTCGTTCGTGGGTTGCCTTTAGTGATACTGTCCTTGCTATGGACCTTGAAAACCGTGCAGATGATGGTATGCTAACTCAGGTGGCTAAGGGTTGGGTTGGTCGCGAGATTGCGGTTATGTTCCAAAAGTTCCTTACCAACGAGTTTAGCCAGCTTAAGGCGGAGGATGTTCTCGATAACTTCTCCAAGGTTAAGACCAAGATTGAGGCTGCATGTAACGACATTGAGGTTATCGCTGCACTTGCTCGTTCTGTGGTCGCAGAGGTTAACGAACGCAGCCTGACTCTGACTAAGGAGAAGCAGCGTGAAAATCTCCGCAAGTTCTTCATGATGCTTCCCAATGACGTTGCATCACAGGCTTGGGTTGGGCTTCTTGCTGGAGCTAAGTCTAAGAAGATTGTCATGGAGTGGCAGGGTGACAATGACTTCCGTGAGCATCTGAAGAAGATTTACCTTTCTTCGTGATAGCTAGTTTCTAAAACAAGGGTGCAAGAAATAGGTTCTTGCACCCACTCACGGTTTTCTTCTGGAGAAAAGATGACTAATACTGACATTAAAAATCGACTTGAATCTGCTATCTCTAAGTTGGTTGCTTTCCAGCCTCTATATGGTGAGGTTTTCCTTTCTCTTAACAAGAAGGAGACTAAGAGTATTCCGACACTTGCAGTAGGAGTCATTCGCCGTGTAGACTTGGCTCTTTACTACAACCCTGAGTTTATCGAAAAGCTCTCGCCCACTGAGCTTCGATCTGTCCTTAAGCATGAGGCGCTTCATGTTTTGCTTCATCACCTTACTCGCGTGAAGCACTTTGCCTTCAATATGCGCGGCTACAATATCGCAGCAGATTGCGCTATTAACTGCCACATTGAAGGACTTCCCGAAGGTGCGCTCTATCCCAAGCAGTTTGGACTGGAAGATAACCAGTCTGCCGAGTGGTACTATGAGTCTCTAAAGAAAGAGGCAGAAAAGAACCATGATGGTGACATGGAAAAGATGCTCGGTGACTCTGATACCGTTGATGATCACTCTATGTGGGACGAGTTTGACGATGACATTGTTACGGAGAAGATTCGTAACATCGCAGAGAAGGCTATTAAGGAACAGGAAAAGAAGGGCTGGGGAAGTATCTCTGGAAAACTTGCAGAGCAAGTTATTGCTGCTAACCGTCCTGTCGTTAACTGGAAGAAGGAAGTACGCTGGTTCATTAACAAGCTGGTTCTCATGGGTCGCAGGAATACTCGTATGCGCCCTAATCGTCGCTATGATAATGAGGCTCCCGGCTCTCGCAGAGACTACACAAGTCGTCTACTTGTAGCCTTTGATACCTCCGGCTCTGTTTCTAGTGAGCTTCTGCAATACTTTGCCACAGAGCTTAATGGTATGATTGACCATGTGGAAGTGGATTTCATTCAGTTCGATACCATTCTGTATGGTGAACCAAAGCCTTATGCAAAGCGTTCTAAGAAGATTGAAATTGTTGGACGCGGAGGTACAAACTTTCATCCAGTAATTCAGCTTGCTGATGAAAAGCATTATGATGGTCTTGTCGTCTTTACCGATGGTTATGCTCCATTCCCCGACAAGCCAAAGACTCGACTTCTATGGTGTGTCCACGAAAGGGATTCTCAGGTTCAGTTTCCATACGGCAAGAAGGTTGTTATTCAAAATAAGAAGTGACACCATCTAGTTCGTGTTTATCTTATCGGGCAGAGGATATATCCTCTGCCCTAAACTAGTTTAAGGAGCTTTATAATGATTCATACTATCTCTAAAACACACTCAAGACTCTCTACAGTAATCATTGCTTTCAATGCTGGTGCTAGGGTAGAACAATTCGGAAAGTATAATGCTGGAATTGCACACATGCTGGAGCATAGCATTTTCAAGGGTACGCCGACAAGAGATCATCTTACTTTGCAGAGAGAGATTGCCTTCCTAGGGGGTGAGTCTAATGCTTACACCTCACATGAGTTGGTGTGTTACTACATTACGGTGCCAGTCGAGAATCTAGAGCCTTGTCTAGAGATTTTGAATGATATGGTATTTAATTCATCTTTTCCAGAGGAAGAGTTTCTGAAAGAGAAAGAGGTAGTAAAAGAAGAGGAGATTGCTAGGAATGATCAGATCAACTCATACCTATGGAGTAAGTTCTCATCAAACTTCTTTGACAACTATCTAGCAAAACCTGTGATTGGCACACAAGATAGTATCTCTAAGTTTACTCGCGATGAAGTTGCATCATTTCATGGCAAGTTCTGCCAAAAGAAGGATGCCACAATTTCTCTTTGCTCTAACCTTAAGACCAGTAATGCCAAGTCGCTTTTGAGGAAGCACTTTGGTGTTCCAAATGGAAAGGTAAAGAAGTCTCTTAGCATTAGAGAGTCTGGATACCTTCCTACTCGAAGAATGGAAGTTACAAAGCAAGGTATTGAGCACACGTATGTGTGGATGGGTATGCCTGGGTTTGTTGATGATGATCGTATGGATGCAGCCGCACAAGTATTGATGAACATTCTAGGCTCTGGAATGGACTCCAGACTCTTTACGGAGGTTAGGGAAAATAGGGGGCTGGTGTATGGCATTAGTGGCTCACACAATTCTTGGGACAAAGGTGGACTCACGCTAATCAGCTTCTCCACTAGGGATAAGAATGTTGAGGAAGCAATTGAAGTAGTTCAATCTGAAATTAGGAAGATTTGTTCCGAACCTCCAACATTGGAAGAGATTCAAAGAACAAAGAATAAGATTAAGTCTTCGTTTTATCATGCAAACGAAGATAGTCATAGCTTGGCAGAATGGTCTATGAAAGAAAAGCTTGCTGATTGGCCTACGATGGATCAATACATGAAGAATGTAGAGGAAGTGGACCAGGCACTTCTAATTGAAGTAGCAAAGGTTATTCTAGATCAAGACAGAATGTTGACTATGATTTGTAGAAAGCCAGAGTGATTAGTGAACTTAGCAGATCAAATTAGGGTTATGCTAATGATGGTTCTCGGGAAGAACTCTTCTGATCCCGATGAAAATACCAAAATTGTAACCATAACTAATTCAATATTATTGATACTCTATAATAACGGAGTAATTACTTCTTCTGAGTATGAAGAACTAACTCTATCTCCATTAGATGGACTAATAATTTTGAAAGGAAAACTTGATCCGAAAAAGATACTTCCCAAGAGAGATCCTCCGAAGAAGGCTCCCGAACCTAAGTCCAAGATAGATCCAAATCCAAACCATAACCGAAACGGAGAAGAAGAATGAGTACCACAGAGGGTGTCGATCATCCATCGCATTATCAGTCAGGCCCTAAGGATGCAGATGGTTCCAGTATTTATGAGGCAATTAAAGTTATTGAGGCGTGGGAATTGGGATTCCATTTGGGTAATGTAGTCAAGTATATTTCTAGGGCTGGGAAAAAGACTCCCGACATTCTTAAGGATCTAGAGAAGGCAAGGTGGTATCTAGATCGATATATTGAGCAAGCCAAAAAAATGTAAACTAGGTGTTATATGAACAAAGAACTTCAAGAACAGATATTTAGTAAGTATCCTAAGCTATTTGCCCAAAAGGATCTGCCACCAACCAAAAGTCTTATGTTCTTTGGAATGGAAGTTGATGATGGTTGGTTTAACATTATTGACACAACATGTAAGGTGATCCAAGATTATTTGGATTCAAAGCTAGCAGTTCATCAAGTTGAATTTGTTCAGGTAAAAGAAAAGTTTGGAGGTCTGCGCATGTACGCACGCGGAGGTGATGATTACACCTTTGGTGTTATCTCTATGGCAGAATCCCTTTCTTTCAAGACTTGCGAAAGATGTGGAAATCCCGGAAAAGAAACTCATATTGGATGGATCTTTACACTTTGCCAGCCTTGTCAAAAAATTGAGAGAAGGGAGTGAATATGAATTCAGAACTTCAAAGTAAACTCTGGGAAACTTATCCAAAAATCTTTTCAGCCTCACAATCAGAAGATGGAGAATGGATGGGTCTTTTCTGTGAGTGCGATGATGGATGGTATGAAATTATTAATTCTCTATGCCGGAATATTCAGCACACGATTGACTGGAATAACGCTACCGGAGAGTTTAGTAAATATTCTCCAAAAGAAGACTTAATTGAGCAGGTTATTGCTTCTCAGATTAAGGAAAAATTTGGAGGACTTAGATTCTATTATGATGGTGGATATAAATCTGAAGCCTTGCTTGGTGACATACTAGGTATGGTGGCTATGGCAGAGGCTATTAGTCTTAAGGTCTGTGAAACATGTGGCTCTCCGGGAAAGCTAAAGAAACTTAACGGATGGTATAAAACATGCTGCGACTCATGCGAAAAGAATGATGAATCATCATGACAAAAAATGTAATAAATTAATTCCTAATACTTTCATTATATGCGGAGAAGGTGGAAATTATTGTTCCAATAGGTGCTATAACTTATCGCTAGTCGGGAAAATGACCTTTGAAGATTTCTATCTAAAATATATAGAAAGAACTTCCCTAGAAGAATTCAATAATCAAAGGCGTGGACAACTGCTTTTTAATACATTAGAAGAGTACATGCCAAATGTGTCTGCGAAGATATATCACTCATTATATGATCCAACCTATAATGATTACCTCATAGATTCTACATTGGAAATTCTTCAGAGATATTGGGACGCCTGGAATCTAGAATGATGATGTTGACGCCTAGCTATGGGTGCCTATAATCTGCAAGGCCAAGGATTTACCTAATGCCAAAAGGAGACAATATGAAAAAGCTTGTTTTTGCAGCAGCACTATTTGTAGCTGCCTGTTCACCATGTGATGATGTAGCTGTAGATTCGTCTGATACCGCAGTAGATACTCCAGTAGATACTCCAGTAGATACTCCAGTAGATACTCCAGTAGATACTCCAGTAGATACTCCTGTAGATACTCCCGTAGATACTGATCCTCCCGTAGATACTGATCCAACAACAGATACGTCAACCTGATAAATAGGCTGTAAAAATGAAAACACAAGATTTTATTTTGTTTTTGAAACAATGGAAAAATCTTACGCATGATAAAAAGGTTCATATTTTCGAGTCAACCTACGGGGTTGAGCCAGAATTTCTTGACGAATTTTATGCGGATTTAACCAGATTAATTGTTGCCGAATAATGGCAGTAATGCAAGAATAAAGTTAAAACTGAGTTTTTATTGACATGCAGCTGGCCGTGCCTATAATAAATATGGGCACGGCCTAACTCCGTTTAGAGCGCACCACAAATAAGTGGCTAGTAAAATTTACTCGTGGTATCTTATTTGTTACTCCATTAAATATGAGGAAATAAATGAAGTCCAACCGCTGGTGGATTCGCGGAACAAAGCTCCGAGTTTTAAAGA
>JACCDX010117484.1_pt1 | contig 13833 bp, 11 predicted proteins | sample 7449681 | NCBI WGS metagenome assembly JACCDX01 (sample SAMN15323450, study PRJNA562643) | freshwater metagenome | isolation source: river surface water | place: USA:Blue River Watershed | collected 2017-08-18
ACGATCTGCGTCTCCTCGCCGCGCATGACGTCGGGCTGGGCCGCGTCGTCGACAAGGCCGGGGATGATGCTGATGCGGTCGTCCAGCTTCAGCACCTGGCCGGCCAGCGCCGCGGCATCGGCCGGGCAGCGCACATAAGGCGCCTCGCGCCAGCCGTACTGGCTGCCCACCATGCCGCACGCCAGCAGCTTGAGTTCGGGGTGCTCGGCACGCCAGTCACCCACCAGCGCCGCCAGCGCGGCGGCGTACTGCTCGGCGCCCTTCAGCGTGGCGGCGCCGTCGCTGGACTGGCGCGTCTGCAGCACCTCGCCGCCGTCACCCAGCAGAAAGGCGCGCAGCCGCGTGCTGCCCCAGTCCAGCGCGATCAGTCTAGAAGCGGTCATGTCAGTTATCCGTTTTGCGGGCCGAGCGCCGGGCCGCTCCCAAGCCGGCCCGTCAGGCGATGTGCTTGCGGCTCAACGCCGCAAGCATCGGCGTCCCCTCGGGGGCTGAGGCCGGACACAGACAGTCCAGTGGACTGTCTGTGCCTGCCGAAGGGCTGGGGCGCAAGCCCCGGCGCGGTCTGCAAGACCGACCGGGCTTGCCGGCGTTCAGCCGACGCGAGACCGGGCGAGGGGCTCACCACTCGGCCACCGAGCCGTCGGCGTGACGCCAGACCGGATTGCGCCAGTCAGAGACGTTCTTGCTCGCCTCGATGACGCGCTCCTCGTCGATCTCGACGCCCAGGCCCGGCTTGCGCAGCGGGTTGATGAAGCCGTCCTCGATGCGGAAGTCGTCCTTGTTCTTCACGAAGTCCAGCAGCTCGGCACCCTTGTTGTAGTGGATGCCCATGCTCTGCTCCTGCAGCACGGCGTTGTGGGACACGAAGTCCACTGCCAGGCAGGACGCCAGCGCCACCGGGCCCAGCGGGCAATGCGGCGCGAAGGCCACATCGTGCGCCTCGGCCATGCCGGCGATCTTGAAGCACTCGGTGATGCCCCCGGCGTGCGACAGGTCGGGCTGCACGATGGAGATGCCACCGGCCTGGAACACGCGCTTGAAGTCGAAGCGCGAGAACATGCGCTCGCCGGCCGCCAGCGGGATGGCGGTCTGCTCGGCCAGCTTGGGGTAGTACTCGGCCTGCTCGGCCAGCACCGGCTCCTCGACGAACAGCGGGCGGTAGGGCTCCAGCGCCTTCAGCAGCGGCTTGGCCATCGGCGCGGCCACGCGGCCGTGGAAGTCGATGCCGAACTCGATGTCATGGCCGAAGGCTTCGCGGATCTCGGCGATGCGGGCCACGGCCTCGTCCACCTTGCGGGCGCTGTCGACGATGCCGAGTTCCTCGGTGCCATTCATCTTGAAGGTGTCGAAGCCGCCTTCGCGCAGGCGCTTGATGTCGCGAATGATGTCCGCCGGGCGGTCGCCGCCAACCCAGGAATAGACCTTCATCTTGTCGCGCACCAAGCCGCCGAGCAACTCGTACACCGGCTGGCCCATGACCTTGCCCTTGATGTCCCACAGCGCCTGGTCGATGCCGGCGATGGCGCTCATCAGGATGGGGCCGCCCCGGTAGAAGCCGGCGCGGTACATGACCTGCCAGAGGTCGTTGATGCGGGCCGGGTCCTGGCCCACCAGGTATTCGGACAGCTCGTGCACGGCCGCCTCGACGGTGCGGGCGCGGCCTTCGAGGACGGGCTCACCCCAACCGACGACACCCTCGTCGGTTTCGATTTTCAGGAACATCCACCGCGGAGGAACACGGTAGGTCGTCAGCTTCGTGATTCGCATGAGCTCAAGGGTCGTTCTGGGACGCCGGGAGCTTAGGAGTGGTAGCTAGTTCTGAAATATCGTTTATTTAGCTTCTTCTATCCTCAGTTTGAATAGCTGGCCCGCCAAATGTCAGGTGACGGGCGTATGACACCCCAACTTGGCACAGGGTTAACCCTTGGTTACCAGGTAAAAACCCTTAAACTTCTGGCGCATCAACAAAGCACCAAGAAAAGGGAAAGAAATGGAACTGCTGATCATCACGCTGGCCTTCTCGGTCGTTGCCGTCGTCGCTCAACTCGGCGACCTGCTGGGCCGCAGCCCCGTCAAGACGGCGCTGACCCGCGCCTGACTCCTGGCGCCGTGGCGCCGCTGGGTCATCTCGAGGCAACGGCAGATGCGACTGGTGTCGCCGGCCGACTGAGAACCCAGACACCTCCCCGGGGCGCCAAAGGCGCCCCGTGTCGTTTGTGGGGCCGCCGCGTCGGGGCGGGTCGGGTCACCCCCACCAAAAACTCTCCCTCACCTTGATCGGCCGCGGGATCAGGCCCTGGGCGTGGAAGGCGTCGGCCACGCGTTGCTGGTCGGCGGCGATGGCCTCGTTCACCGGCACGGCGCCGAAGCGCGCACGGCGGTGCATGGGCAGCAACACGTCCAGGCTCAGGCCCAGCAGCGGGGCGCCGATGCGGGCGGCAGCCTCCGGGTTGGCCGTGGCCCAGGCGCCTTCAGCGGCGATCACGTCGATGACCTGCCGCAAAAGGGCGCCTTGCGCCTGCGCGAACGAGCGCCGGGCCTCGTAGAAGCTCCAGGGCGGCTGGACCGCCGGTGCCAGCGCCCCGAAATCCGCCAGCACGCGCACGGGCTGCGCGGCCTGCACGATGCTCAGGTAGGGGTCCCACACCACCCAGGCGTCGACGGCGCCGCTCTCGAATGCCGCGCGGGCATCGGCCGGGCCGAGGTAGACGGGTTGCACATCCGCCACCCGCAGCCCGGCCTTCTGCAGCGCCGCCAGCAGCAGGTAGTGCGAACTTGAGCCCTTGGCCAGCGCAATGCGTTGCCCGCGCAGCTCGGCCAGTGTGTGCACCGGGCTTGATGCGCGCACCAGCAGCGCCTCGCTGTGCAGCAGGCCCGGCTCGGCCGCCACGGCGACGAAGTCCCGGCCGGCCGCCTGTGCGAACACCGGCGGCGGGGCGCCGGTGACGCCGAAGTCGATGGCACCGGCATCCAGCGCCTCCAAGAGCGGCGGCCCGGCCGGGAATTCCTTCCACTCGATGGCCACGCCAGGCAGCGCCTTCTCCAGCGACCCGCGCAGCTTGACGAGCAGCAACAGCCCACCCTTCTGGAAGCCGATGCGCAGGCGCGACGGCGCCGCGAAGGCGGCCACGGGCCAGGCCGCCGCCGCCCCCACCAGCAAGCGGCGCCTCATCGCGACACCACCGGTCGCTTGAGCCCCAGGTGCTCCCGCAACGTGCGGCCCGCGTAGCGCGTGCGGAACAGGCCGCGCCGCTGCAGCTCGGGCACCACGAGACGGGCGAAGTCGTCGAGCCCGGCCGGCAGTGTGGGCGGCATCACATTGAAGCCGTCGGCGGCCCCCTGCTCGAACCATTGCTGCAACACATCGGCCACGTCGGCTGCGGTGCCCACGAGGCTCAGGTGGCCCCGCCCACCGGCGATCTTCAGCGCCAGTTGCCGCAGCGTCAGCTGGCCGTCCCGCGCCAGGCCGCTGAGCAGCTGCTGGCGGCTGCGTTGGCCGGTGTCCGTCAGCGGCAGCTCGGGCAGCGGCTCGTCCAGCGCATAGGCGCTGAGGTCGAAGTTGCCGATCATGCGCGACAGCAGGCCCACCGCCGCGGCCGGGTCGACGAGCGCCTGCAGCGCGCCCTGCTTGTCCTCGGCTTCGGCGCGGCTCTCGCCCACCACCGCATAGACGCCGGGCAGGATCTTGATCGCATCTGCCGGCCGCCCGGCGGCCTCGGCGCGTGACTTCAGGTCGGCATAGAAGGCCTGGGCCGCCTGCAGCGTCGGCTGCGCCGTGAACACCAGCTCGGCGCTCGCCGCGGCCAGCCGCCGCCCGGCCTCGGACGCACCGGCCTGCACGACCACCGGCTGCCCTTGCGGCGAGCGCGCCACGTTCAGCGGCCCGCGCACCTTGAAGTGCTCGCCATCATGGGCCAGCACATGGCGCGACTCGGGCCGGTAGTAGAGGCCACTGGCGCGGTCGTTGACGAAGGCGTCGTCATCCCAGCTGTCCCACAGCCCGCGCACGACAAGCAGGAACTCCTCGGCACGCGCGTAGCGGTCGGCGTGGCCGACATGCTGGTCGCGGCCGAAGTTGCCCGCCTCCGAAGCGTTGTCCGACGTGACGAGGTTCCAGCCCGAGCGGCCGCCGGACAGATGATCCAGCGACGCGAACTTGCGCGCCACGTGGTAGGGCTCGTTGTAGGTGGCGGTCACCGTGCCGACGAGGCCGATGCGATCGGTCACCGCCGCCAGCGCCGACAGCAGCGTCAACGGCTCGAAGCGCGCCGAGCGCGAGAACCGCTCGGCGCCGGCGCCCTCTTCCACCGCGACGCTGTCGGCGAAGAACACCAGATCGAACAGCGCGGCCTCGGCCGTCTGCGCCAGGCGCCGGTAGAGGCCGAAGTCCAGCCCCGCGCGCTCGGGCACGCCGGGGTCGCGCCAGGCGGCCACATGGTGGCCCGACTCCATCAGAAAGGCGCCCAGGTGAAGTTCGCGTGTCATCAGAAGCCATCTCCGAAATCCACGCGGCCGAGCAGGCCGTCGCGGCGTCGCCAATCAAGGCAGTCGCCGGTACTACTGCGAGCATTTGCAACGCCGAGTGGCGGCGTTGCGGCGGGATGGGCGGGCGTGTGGGGTTCGGTCATAGCGTCTTAAAAGTCCTTGCGCACGTTGACGCCGAAGTAGCGCTGGTCGTCACGCGGCACGGCGCGGTTCACATAGCTGCCGCCGCGGGCGAGGAACGCGGCATAGGAGCGATCCGTCAGGTTCTTCGCCAGCAGTGCGACGCGCCAGCCGCGCTGCGCCTGCGTGAACGCCAGCGAGGCATTCCAGATGCCGTAGGCGCCCTGCACGGTGTCGGCGGTCTGGCCGATGTCGAACTGCGTGCGGCTCTGCCAGCTGTAGTCGGTGCCGATGTCGGCCTGCCAGCCGCCGGCCAGCGAGACCTTGTAGTTCGCGTTGATGGCCGTCTTCCAGTCGGGCGCGAACGGCAGCGGCTGGCCGTCGACCTGGCAGCTGGTGGCCGCACCGGCCGGGCAGTTGAAATGGTCGATGCGCGCCCTCGTGTAGGCCAGGGCCGCACCGAAGGACAGCGCTGCGCTCGCCCGCCATGTCGCGTCCAGCTCCGCGCCGCGCGACGACACATCACCGGCATTGATGAGCCGCGTGACGACCGAGCCGGACACCAGGTCATAGAAGTTGGCCTGGTAGTTGCGGTACTTGGTGCTGAACAGCGCCAGGTTGAGCCGCAGCCGGCGCTCCAGCAGCTCCGTCTTCAGGCCAGCCTCCACGCCCCGCGAGGTCTCCGGGTTCAGCGCGAGCGTGTCGCGCGGCAGCATGTTGAAGAACACATTGAACGCCGGCCCCTTGTAGCCCCGCGAATAGGTCAGGTAGGTGGTTGTCGTCGCGTCCACGTCCCATTGCAGGCCGGCACGGCCCGAGGTGGCGTTGCGGCTGGTGCTGCCGCTTTGCGCCACGTCGGCGTTCACGCCCGGCACGGTGCCGGCGAACTGCGCGTCAGGCACGGAGCGCGTGCGCTGGTGGTGGAAATCGAGCTGGTCCTCCGTCCAGCGCAGCCCCAGCAACGCGTGCACGTCGGGCCGCAGGTGCCAGCGCCCCTCGCCGAACGCCGCCGTGCTGTCAGACGACGAACCGAACGCGGCCACGCCCCAGTCCTCCAACAGCGCGCCGCCGGCGCCCAGGCGCTTCACGTCGCGCCGGTAGGTCTCGGCGTCGCGGGTGTGCAGGTAGTAGACGCCGGCCACGTAATCGAAGGTCTCGCCCTGCGGCGACGCCAGCCGGAACTCCTGCGACCACTGCTGGAAGGCCACGGTGCCGCGGTCGTGCGACTGCGGCTGGCCGGCCACGGCTGCGGCCAGGCGGTCGCCGTCCTGCAGCTGGGTGTTGTCCCAGCCACGCCAGGCGGTGATGGCCGTCAGCGTGTGCTCGCCCAGGCGGGCCTCGCCGGTCAGCGACGCGCCACGGCTGCGGTCCTTCACCTCGGTCTTCAGGTTGGCGTTGATGCGGCGGTTGTCGTCGCTGGCGACCACCGGCGCGAGCGCGGCCGCAAAGGCCGGATAGGCCGTCACCGCACCGCTCGGGTAGGCCACGAGCTGCGTCCGCGTGACGACGCCGGTGGGAATGTCGTCGTGGGAGTTCAGCGCATCGGCCGCCAGCGTGAACTTCAGCGCCGCGTTGGCCTGCCACGCCAGCTTGGCACGCACGCCTTTCTTGTCGTAGCCGTTGACGGTGCTGCCGTCGTAGACGTTGGTGACGTTGCCGTCATAGCGCCCCAGCAGCGCCGTCACCGAGCCGTTCAGGCCGGGCGCAATCGCACCGCTGACGCCGGCACGCAGGCGGTTCTCGTTGCCGCCCGTGTAGTGAGCAACGTCCAGATAGCCCTCGGTCACCGACGACGGTGCCCGCGTGACGATGTTGACGACGCCGGCCGACGCGTTCTTTCCGAACAAGGTGCCCTGGCTGCCGCGCAGCACCTCGATGCGGTCCACGTCCAGCAGGTCCAGCGTGGCCTGCCCGGGCCGTGCCAGCACCACGCCGTCGATGACGGTGGAGACCGTCGGCTCCACGCCCGGCGAGGTGGAGATGGTGCCGACACCGCGCACGAACAGCGAGGTGTCCTTGTTGGACGCGCCGGTGCGGAAATTGACGCTGGGCACTGCGCTGGCCAATGCGCCCAGCGTGTTGCGGTTGGCCTGCTCCAGCGCGTCGCCAGACACGACCGACACGGCCACCGGCACGCTTTGCAGCGACTCGGCGCGGCGCGTCGCCGTGACGGTGACGGGCGCGAGCCGCACCGTGTCGCCCTCTGCAGCGCCGCTGGCGCCACCGTCACTGGCATCACCAGCCTGCTGCGCCAGCGCCGGGGCCGCTGCCAGCAACGCCAGCACCAGCACGGTGGGGCGCGCTGGCCTCGACCACGGCCGGCCCGACGCCCGAGCCACCCCGGCCTCCCCTTGGAAGACTTCCCTCATTGCCAAATCCTTGATTGATTTTTTCGCCGGCCACGCCAGCGCCAACACGGACGGCATCGTGGTCCCCGGCTCGCGGCGGCACAAACGACAAAAGCGTGTTTGCTTTCTCGGTTTGCGCGACAAGCCGGCCGCGCGAAGGCCGCAGCGATGCGGCGCCGAGGTGCATCCGCCGGGTCCCCGAGCCCGCCGCCGCGCCCCCCCGCGCGGCCCTGCGCTCGTGCGTGAAAATAGCGCCACGCTTTCGCTCACATGAACGTCGCCCGCACCCTTCATCGTCCCTGGCTGCTGATGCTGCTGCTGGCCTGCAGCCTGCTCGGCCGGCCGCTGCACGAGAACTGGCACATCGCGCATTGGGCGAGCGAGCTCGCGTCGACGATCCACCTGGCCGGCGACGCCGCGCCGCAAGAAGGCCGTGACGACGTCAGTGAAGAGGGTCTGAAGGCCGGCGACGCCTGCGCGTGGTGCCTGTTCCATCTGCAGGCCAGCGTGCCGGCCGCGGCGCCGCTGGCGGTTGCGGCGCCTGCCACTGTCATCGCGCGGGCACAGCCGCCGCGCTGTGGGCAACCCACGGGGCGATGTGCCAACGCGGCGCACGCGCGCGGGCCACCGCAGGGCTGAGAGGCTTCGTCAACACCGGCCATCGCGCCGGTGCGTCCTTCGACGGCGCCGCGTGCACTGCGCGCCGCCGTCGCCTCTCGCGTCTGCCCGCGCCGCCTTCGCGCCGTGGGCGCCCCTGCCTTGCGTTCCATGAATCACCCCCGTTTGTCGGCACCCACCTCGGTGCCCCGTTCACCCCGCCGCTCCTTGTCGGGCGCCCAGCGTCGTCGCACCGCGCGCCTGCCGTTGCTGAGCCTGTGCTTCACCGCCGCCTGCGCGGCGCAAGCCCAGGAGCCCCCTGCCACGCTGGAGACCGTCGCGGTGCGCGGCCAGGCCCAGCCCTACCGCACGCTGTTCGTCTCCGGCGCGATGAAGACCGACACCCCCGCGCGAGACCTGGCGCAGAGCGTGCGCGTGCTGTCGGCCGAATTGCTGGCCGACGCTGGCGTCACCCGCCTGGACCAGGCGCTGGACCTGGGCAGCGGCATCTCGCGCCAGAGCAATCTGGGCGGCCTGTGGGACAGCTACGCCATGCGCGGCTTCACGGGCGACCCGAGCTTTGGTTCGGACTTCCTCGTCAACGGCTTCAACTACAGCCGGGGCTACAACGGCCGGCGCGACACCGCCAACGCGGCAGCGGTGGAGGTGCTCAAGGGCCCGGCGTCGGCGCTGTATGGGCGCGGCGAGCCCGGCGGCACGGTCAACATCACGACCAAGAAGCCGCTGTTCGTTCACGCGCGTTCGCTGGAGACGTCCGCCGGCAGCCACGATGCCTACCGGGCGACGGCGGACCTGACCGGGCCGCTGACCGAGCAGCTGGCCTACCGGGTCAACCTGGCGCATGAGCGGGCCGGGAGCTTTCGTGACCATGTGCAGTCCGAGCGCACGCTGCTCGCGCCGTCGCTGCTGTGGATGCTCAGCCCCGACACCACGGTGTCTTACGAGCTGGAATACGCCCGCCAGCAAGCCCCCTTTGATCGCGGCGTGGTGGCCGTGAAGGGGCGCCTGGGCGAGGTGCCGCGCAGTGCCTTCTACGGCGAACCCGGCGACGGCCCCAACACCATCGACGCGCTGGGCAACCAGCTGTTCGTGCAGCACCATTTCAGTGACGACTGGTCGCTGCAGGCGGGGATCAGCCATCGGCGCAGCGCCCTCAGCGGCATCGCCACCGAGGCGCGCTTCCTGCAGGCCGACGATCACACGCTGACGCGCCAGCGCCGCACGCGCGAGAACTCGGCCCTGGACGTGTCCGGCCGCATCGAGCTGGTGGGCCAGGTGCAGGCCGGCGGGTGGCGCCACCACCTGCTCGCGGGCGTGGATGCCTACCGCTTCGTCGACCGACGCGAGCAGTACCGGGTGGCAACGTCCACGCCCATCGACATCCACGCGCCGGTCTACGGCGCGGTGCCGCCGGCCATGACGCTGAACACCTGGACGCGCGAAACCCAGCGCGCACTGGGGCTGTATGTGCAGGACCAGATCGACCTGGGCACGCAGTGGAAGCTGCTGCTGGGCGCCCGCCATGATCGCTACGACCAGGCGCTGCTGAATCGCCGCAGCAGCGTCACGACGCAGCAGGATCTGGATGCCGTGTCGCCCCGCGTGGGCGTGGTCTACCAGCCGGGCCGCACGGTGTCGCTGTACGCGACCGCCGCGCGCAGCTTCCGGCCCAACAGCGGCGTCAGTCGCAGCTTCACCCCCTTCCCCGCCGAGCGCGGGCGCTCCACCGAGGTGGGCGCCAAGTACGACGCCGCAGACGGCCGCCTCTCGGCCACGCTGGCCCTCTACCGCATCGCCAAGAACAACGTGCTGACGCCGGACCCGACCGACCCGAACAACTTCTCGGTGGCGGCCGGCGAGGTGCAGAGCCGCGGCGTGGAGCTGGACGTGGGCGGTGAGCTGTCGCGGGGCCTGCGGCTGTCGCTGGCCTACGCCTTCACCGATGCGAGCGTGGTGCAAGACCACAACGCCTTTCTCGTCGGCCGGCAGCTGGCCAACGTGCCCCGCCACAGCGGCAACCTGCTGCTGGTGCAGGCCTTCGAGCTGGGCGGGCGCCGCGCCACCGCCGGCCTGGGGTTGACGCACGTCGGCGCGCGCGAAGGGGCCGTGGCGCCACTGAGCGCGGCCGACGACTTCCGCCTGCCGGCCTACACCACCGTCAAGCTGCTGGGCAGCTGGCAGCCCGCGCCCGCCTGGCGCGTGGCGCTGGACGTGGACAACCTGTTCGACAAGACCACCTATGCCAGCTCTTACAGCCAGGTCTGGGTGCAGCCGGGCGACGGCCGGCGCTTCACGCTATCGCTGCGCCATGCGTTCTGATCGAGAACTGAGGAGGGCTGCCTGATGTCGTCCCCGTCTTCCGTCGCGCACGCCCAGCGCATCGGCGCCATCGATGCGCTGCGCGGCCTCGTCATGATGGTCATGCTGCTGGACCACGTGCGCGAGACCTTCTTCCTGCACCTGCAGGTCAGCGACCCCATGGCCGTGCCCGGCACGCCGCCAGAGGTGTTCTTCTCGCGGCTGGCGGCGCACCTGTGCGCGCCTGTGTTCGTGTTCCTCACCGGCCTGTCGGCCTGGCTGTACGCCCACCCGCCGCAAGGCGCGCCGCGCGATGCACGCAGCTTTCTGCTCAAGCGCGGGCTTTTTCTGATCGCGCTGGAACTGACGCTGGTGAACCTGGCCTGGAGCGGGCGCTACGAGGTGCTGTACCTGCAGGTGATGTGGGCCATCGGCCTGAGCATGCTGGCGCTGGCTGCCCTGCTGAGCCTGCCGCGCGCCGTGCTGCTGGGCCTGGGCGCGCTCATCGTCGCCGGCCACAACCTGCTGGCCGGCGTGCAGGTGGCGCCCGACAGCCCGTGGCACGCGCTGTGGACCGTGCTGCTGCAGCGTGGCTGGCTGGTGGAGGAGGGCTGGGTGCGCGTGCGCCTGACCTACCCGGTGCTGCCGTGGGTGGGCGTCATCCTGCTGGGCTGGTGCTTCGCGCCCGCGTTCGCCGCCACGGCAAGCGCCGTGCGGCGGCGCGCCCTGCTGCTGGCCACCGGCGTGGCGTGCCTGGCGCTGCTGGCCCTGCTGCGCGGCTTCAACCTGTACGGTGAAAACGCGCCCTGGCAGCCCGGCGCCACCGCGCTGGAGACGGCGATGTCCTGGCTCAACTTCACCAAGTACCCGCCGTCACTGGACTTCCTGTTGCTCACGCTGGGCATCGGCCTGCTGTTGCTGGCGCTGCTGGAGCGGGCCGACAACGCCTTCACCCGCGTCTGCGCCACCTTCGGCGGTGCGCCGATGTTCTATTACCTGCTGCACCTGTACGTGCTGCTGGCGGGTTATCGGCTGGCGCTGTGGCTGTGGGGGCCGAACCAGGGCGCGCGCTTCGGCGCGGGGGCCGATCAGTTCTGGCTGATCTGGGCGATCTGGCTGGGCCTGCTGCCGCTGCTGTACGGCCCGGTGCGTGCGTTCGGGCGCTTCAAGCGGCGCTCGGGCAAGGCCTGGCTCAAGTACTTCTGAGTGCCGCGCTGCGCGCCCGTTCCAGCGCACGCTGCGTGCTGGCACCGGCGCTGAGCTGCTCACGCAGGTACTGGGCCAGCCGGGGCGGCTGGGCGAACGCGACGTTGAATCGCAGGTGCGCGTCGCGGGCGCCGTCTGCCGCAAAGGTGGCGCCGCGCACCAGCAGAATGCCGTTGCGGAAGGCGTCCTTCACCAGCGCGTCGACGTCCACGCCCGCTGGCAGCGCCCCCCACAGGAACAGCCCGCCCTCGCCCGGGTGGTCCAGCAGCACGCCGGCCTCCCGCAACTGCCGCGTGGCCGCGCCGCGCGCCTGGGCCAGGCGTTGCTGCAGGCGGTCGAGATGCTTGCGCCAGCGCCCGGCGGCCAGCACTTCCAGCAGCACGTATTCATTGAGTGCCGCCGTCGTCAGCACCGAGACGATCTTCTCGCGCAGCAGCGCCTTGATCAGCGCCGGCTCGGCGGCCATGTAGCCCATGCGCAGCGCCGGGCTCATGGCCTTGGCGAAGCTGGAGTAGTAGATGACGCCGTCCAGCCCCGACAGCTGCGCCAGCCGCGTGGGCGTGTTTGGCGTGCCGGGGTGGAAGTGCCCCTGCACGTCGTCTTCGGCGATGAGCAGCCCGTGGCGCTGCGCCAGCATCAGCACGCGGTGCAGGTTGGCGGCCGTGCTGCCCCAGCCGGTGGGGTTGTGCAGCACGCTCTGGATGAACAGCAGCCGCGGGCGGTGCGCCGTGCAGGCGGCGTCGAGCGCCTGCAGGTCGATGCCGTCATGCCGGCGCGGCACCGGCACGATGGTCACGCCGGCCTGGCGCAGGCGGTCGAAGAGCAGGAAATAACCCGGCGTCTCCACGGCCACCGCATCGCCCGGTCGCAGGAAGGCGCGGCAGATCAGGTCGATGGCCTGGGTGCCGCCGTAGGTCGTCAGCACGCGCCCCGCGTCCACGGCGATGCCCTGGCCGCGCAGCAGCATCGCAATGCGCTCCCGCAGCTCGGGCAGGCCCTGCGGCGGGCAGCGTGAGGCCATGCCGGCCTGGGCGCGCGCCAGGCCCCGCTGCACCGCGGCGGCGGGCACGGCGTCTTCCAGCCAGCTCGCGGGCAAGGCCCCGCTGCTGGCCAGCAACACGCCGGCCTTCTGGTCGTTGGCCTGCTGGGCCAGCCAGACGGCCTCCTGCTCCTCGCCGGCCTCCACGCGCGCCGCGTCGGGCATCGCGTTGGCCGGCCCCTCGGCCACGTAGAACCCGGCCGTGCCGCGCGCATCGATGAGGCCGGCCGCCACCAGCCGGTCATACGCCGTCACCACCGTGTTGGGGCTGACCCCCAGTTGCGTGGCCAGCTGGCGGATGGACGTCAGCCGCGCACCGGGCGGCAGCTGCGTGGCGAGGATGAGCGCATGCAGGCGCTGCTCGATCTGGTCGGCCAGCGGCGTGGAGGAGTCGCGATCCAGCGAGAACATCAGCACATCAAGGTGACGGCCAGCACGGCCAGGGAGGCGGCCATGATGGCATTGAACACGCGCCGCCGCGCCGGGCTCTTCAGGAAGCGGCCGATCCACGCACCGAACAGCGCCCACAGCGAGACGCACGGAAAGCCCACCAGCGCGCCGATGCCGCTGACGAGCAAGGCCCCCGCCACCACGCCCATGCCGGCCGGCATGAACACCGACGCGATGGTGACGGCCTTGATCCAGCCCTTGGGGTTCACGGCCTGGAACAGCGCCGCCTCGCCGAACCCCACGCGCTGCGGCGGCCGCTCCTGCGCGGCGGGGCCACCGGCGAGCTTCCACGCCAGCACCAGCATGTAGGCCGTGCCGGCGAGCTTCAGCGCCAGGTGCGAGGGCGGCCAGGCCAGGAACAACGCCCCCAGGCCCAGGCAAGTCACGAAGGTCTGCACCGCCCCACCGGCGTTGATGCCCAGGATGGCCGGCAGCGTTCTGCGGTAGCCGTGGTGCGCGCCGCTGGCCACCAGCATCATGTTGTTGGGGCCGGGCGTGCCGGACATCAGCGCGCAGTAGGTCAGCAAGGGCAGCAGCTCGTTCATGCCGCCATTGCAGCGGGTGCCGCCGCGCCCGAAAAGGGGCAGCGGGGATGGCGCAGCGGTGTGCTGTATCAGTGCCAGGACTCACACAGCCTGCATCCACGATGATCCGGCCACCATGCGCGAGGCCTCTCATCTGCTTTTCCTGCCGGGCATCACCGGTGACGGCGCGTTCTGGCGGCCCGTCGCCGAACTGCTGCCCGCCGGCAGCGTCAACACCTTCGTCAGCTATCCCGGCCTGGGCCGGCAGCCCCCGTCCGCCGACGTCAACGGCCCGGACGATCTGCTCGCACGCGCAGCGCAGGCGCTGACGCAGCCAAGCGCCGTCGTGGCGCAATCGATGGGCGGCGTGCTGGCCATTCAGCTGGCGGCACGGCACCCCGAGCTCGTCACGAGCCTCGTGCTCGTGGCCACGTCCGGCGGCTTCGACGTGTGCCGCCATGGCGCCACGGACTGGCGCCCCGCCTTCCTGCAGTCCTTCCCGGCCACGCCGGGCTGGGCCCTGGCGCCGCCGCCCGACCTGACCGACGAGCTGGCCCGGCTGCGCATGCCGGTGCTGCTGATCTGGGGCGATGCGGACCCCATCAGCCCGGTGGCCGCCGGCGAATACCTCGCGTCACGGCTGCCGAATGCGACCCTGCATGTTTTGCCGGGTGGCACGCACAGCCTGGCGCTGGAGCAGCCCGAGCGCGTGGCCGCGTTGATTGCGGCGCACCTGCGCTAGCGC
>JACCDX011436265.1_pt1 | contig 13833 bp, 11 predicted proteins | sample 7449681 | NCBI WGS metagenome assembly JACCDX01 (sample SAMN15323450, study PRJNA562643) | freshwater metagenome | isolation source: river surface water | place: USA:Blue River Watershed | collected 2017-08-18
ACCGGGCGTCGGCGGGCCCGCTCGCCATCTCGGTGCCATCGAGCTCGATGCGTCCGTTGACCTGCTCGTAGGTCGCGGCGAGGTCCGACGGCGCCGACGCGCCGCCCGTGGCGGATCCGTCCGACGCGCCTGGCTTCGCCACGCCACCGAGGACCAGGACGGCCAGACCGACGAACACCGACTGGACACCGTGCGCGCCGAGCGTTTCGGACACGCCCTGACCGAACGGCACGTCACCCTTGCGCACCTCGAGCGCGGCGCCGACGAGCAGGATCAGGTTGATCGCCCACGTCGTGGCGCAGAGCACGCAGAGCGCGCCCACCTGCTGGCTGGCCCACGCGAGGAACACGTCGTAGCCGACGCCCACACCGGCGAGGAGCGCGATGGCCGACGGCGCACGCGGCGCGACGCCCCGCAGCCACTGCACGGCGAGGAACGCCACCGCCGCGAAGTAGCCGGCGCCAAGCAGCGCGATCGAGACACCGCCGATCTCGCTCCAGGCGCTCGTGTTCACCGCGTCACAGTTCAACGTGCTGTTGATGTTGCAGGCGCTCGCCCCGCCAGCCTTCGCCGCGTGGTGCTGCACGAACAGGTAGGTCGCGAGGCCGAGCCCCGACACGCCGGCCAGGACCAGGCCAAGTGCACGCTTCGTCGCCGTGAGCAAGGCCACCACGAGCACGAGCGCGGCGAGACCGCCGATGAGGCCAGTGCCGCCGCCACCGTCGGCGGCCCAGGCCGGCGAGATGACCACGGAAAGAAGCAGTTCGGGAAGGGACACGTCGCCTCCAAGACGCGGCACGCTAACCGGAAGGCGGCCTCCGGGCGTCCCCAACCCTGTCGCGGGATGTCGTGAACTACCGGACGCGGAGCGCCTTGGCGCGCTCGGCCTCACGACGATCGTCACGCTCGCGGATCGCGGCACGCTTGTCGTGGAGCTTGCGCCCACGCCCCACCGCGATCTCGACCTTGATCCACGGCCCCTTGAAGTAGATCTCGAGCGGGACGATGGACAGTCCCTTCTCGCGGGTCGCCTCGCGGAGACGACCGATCTCGACGCTGTTCAGGAGCAGGGGCCGAGGACGCGTCGGCTCGTGGTTGTTGCGGTTGGCCTGCGCGTAGACGGGGATGTTGCACTTCAGCAGCACGGCCTTGCCGCCCTCGAACGCCACGAAGGCGTCCTCCAGGCTGGCGCGCCCCTGCCGAAGCGACTTCACCTCCGAACCCTGGAGAATGAGGCCGGCTTCGAGCGTGTCGTCGAGGTCGAACTCGAAGCGCGCGCGGCGGTTCTGGCAGATGGTGCGTCGGGTGCTCACGACGCGCCCCTATCGCGCTGCGCCGGGCGAGGGGGTTCGATTTTTGTAAGGCCACGATTCCGACGGGTTGGGGTGAATCTCGTCACGCACCCTTGCTGCGGTGGGAAAAAGTGGTTTCTAGTGGATCACGGTGGATCGGCGGTGCGTGCCCCTCGCATCCGTTCACCGCGCGAAGGGTTGTCGCCCCACCATGCTCGACGTGCATCTCAACACGCCGCTGACGCTCGATCCGAAGGGCCGGATCATGCTGCCGTCGCGCCTGAAGGGAATGCTCGAACACGCCGCGTCGAACGTGCTGGTGTGCATCGTGCACCGCGAACACCTCCGCATCTACACGAAGTCCGACTTCAAGGCGCACGTCGAGGAGCCCCTCCTCGGGCTCGACAGCTTCGATCCGGCGGTGGAGCGCAAACAGCGGCTGCGCCTCGGCTTCGCGGTGGAGGTCAGCGTGGACGCGCAGGGACGGCTCCTCATCCCGCAGAACCTCCGCGCCCGCGCGGGTCTCGAGCGGGACGTCGTGCTCATCTCCGTGGCGGAGCGCCTCGAGCTGTGGGACGAAGCACGCCTCAACGCGTGGCTCGACGCGGCGATGGACGAGGAGGTGCCGCGTGCATGAGCCTGGCCGCTGGGGACACCAGCCTGTCCTGCTCGACGCCGTCCTCGACATGTTCGGGGACGTCCGCGGGAAGACGATCGCCGACGGGACGCTCGGACGGGCGGGTCACGCGCGCGCGCTGCAGGAGCGTGGCGCCGTCATCGTCGGCTGCGACCGGGACATGGAGGCCATCGCCGCCGCGCGCGAGCGCCTCGCCCCCGGGGCCGAGCTCCACCACGCGCCGTTCTCACGACTGGCGGAGCTCCTCGGCGACAGGCGCGTGGACGGCATCCTGCTCGACCTCGGCGTCTCGTCACCCCAGCTCGACGTCGCCGCGCGTGGGTTCTCGTTCCGCGCCAACGGCCCGCTCGACATGCGCATGGACACGAGCACGGGCGTCACCGCCGCGGAGCTGCTCGAGCAGCTCGAGGAGGAAGAGCTCGCCGACGTGCTCTACACGCTGGGCGAGGAGCGCCAGTCGCGTCGGGTCGCACGCGCCATCAAGGCGGCCCTGCCGCTGACGACCACCACCGCGCTCGCCGAGCTGGTCGCGCGCGTGCTGCCGCACGAACGGCGCATCCACCCCGCCACGCGCACCTTCCAGGCCCTGCGCATCGCCGTGAACCGGGAGCTGGAGGAGCTGGACGAGGCTCTCACCGCGCTGCCCAAGCGCCTCGCCCCCGGCGGCCGCATCGCCGTCATCAGCTTCCATTCCCTCGAGGACCGGCGCGTGAAGCAGACCTTCCGCATGCTCGCGGGAGAAGGCGCACCCGTCGACCTGCGCGGCCAGCCGCTGGTCACCCCCGACTACCGCCTCGTGGAGCGCCGCGCGCGCAAGGGCGAGGACCTCGACCCCAACCCCCGGGCGCGCTCCGCGCGTCTTCGCTCCCTGGAGCGCTTGCCATGACTGCCCTCCTCGATCGTCTCGCGAGCCGCGCGCGGCTACAGGCCTTCGCCATGCAGGATTCTCCTCCCGCCGTCACGTCGACGCCCTTCGTGACGACGTTCACCGCCACCGTGCTCATCGTGGTCATCGGCTGGTTCCTGGTCGCCGCCGGCGGCGCCCAGACGCGCGCTGCGGCGCAGCGCCTCGACGAGCGACGCGGCGATCTGCGCGACCTGCAGATCGAGCACCGCCACCTCGTCGTCGAACGGGCGCTCCTCCGCAGCCCCACCCGCTTGCGCACCGTGGCCGCGGAGCGCGGGCTCACGGCGCCGGCGCAGGTCGTCCACCTCGAGGCGCTGGGGAGCCTGCCATGATGGGTCGCAAGCCAACCCTCCAGCGCCTGCCGGGCGCACGCCTGCCCGGCGAGAACCGCGCGGCGCACCGCGCGACCACCCCGTCGAAGTGGATCCCTGCGTCGGCCCGCGCCTCGCGCGAGCAGGAGCAGTCCCAGCTGCGGGACGGCATCGCGCGCATGCGCCAGTTGCTGGGCGGGCTCGGCCTCGTCGCGGCCGTGCTGACCGGCCGGGCGTTCTGGGTGATGAACCTCCCCCACGAGGCCATCGAGACCCGCGCCGCGGGCCAGGGAACGCGCGCCACCGAGAAGCACGGCGAGCGAGGCGACCTGCTCGACCGCACGGGGCGCGTACTGGCCACCACCGTGCACCTCCCGGCGCTCTACGCCAACCCCCGCCAGATGCCGCGCGACGAGATGGAGCGCTGGCTCCCCGACGTCGTGCGCCTGACGGGCCGCGACGAGGCGTGGGTGCGCGCGCGCATGATGCCCGCCGATGGCAGGCCTCCCGCGGAGATCCGCCTCGCCGCGGGCGTGGATCCTGAGGCCGCGAACGAGTTTCTCGGGCGCTACAACGCGCACATCGAGGCGCTGAAGAACGCGAAGACACCGCCGAAGCAGCAGTGGCTCTGGATCCACCAGGAGCCCACGCGCGTATACCCCGGACGCGAACTTGGCGCGCCGCTCATCGGCTTCGTCGACGCGCTCGAGAACGGCGGAGCCGGCCTCGAGAAGGTGCTCGACCGCGAGCTGCGGGGCGAGAGCTACCGCGTCCTCGTGGAGCAGGATCGCAAGGGCTACTCGGTCGGCGCCGGCGCGGACGAATCCCGCCTCGCGCGCGACGGCCACACCGTTCGGCTCACCATCGACGCGAGCCTTCAGGACACCGTCGAGGACGCCCTGATGCGCGCGGTCGAGGCGTCGCGGCCCGAGACGGCGTTCGCCGTCGTGATGGACGTTCGCACCGGCGGGATCCTCGCCATGGCGAACTGGCCCTCGGGCAACCCGAACGACTTCGTGCAGCGCGGCAAGGCAGAGCTCTTCAAGAATCACGCGGTGATGGACCAGATCGAGCCCGGCTCGGTCATGAAGCCCTTCGTGGTCGCCGCTGCGATGGAGGAAGGCCTCGTCACGCCGGAGCGCCTCATCGACTGCAAGAACGGGCACTGGGCCATCGGCGGCAAGGTCATCAACGATGACCACCCGAAGGGCGTCATCAGCGTCACCGAGGTCATCAAGTACTCGAGCAACATCGGCACCGCGCAGATCGGCCTCGAGGTCGGCGGTGCCCGGCTGTTCAAGTACCTCAAGCAGTTCGGCTTCGGTCGTCGGACCGGCCTCGGCTTCCCCGGTGAGACCGCCGGCACGCTCCGCAACGGCGAGACGGCGACCCCCCTCGACGTGGCGAACACGTCCTTCGGACAGGGCATGACCGCCACGCCGGTGCAGCTCGCCGCCGCCACCGCAGCGCTGGCGAACGACGGCATGCGGATGCAGCCCTACCTGGTCGACGCGACCGTCGAGAGCGGCGTCGTCACACGCCACGAGCCGCGCGAGGACCGTCAGGTTGTCTCCCCGGAGGTGGCGCGCACGGTCCTGGCGATGATGCAGACGGTGACCGAGGAAGGCGGCACCGGCACGAAGGCGCGCGTCCCCGGCTACAAGGTCGCCGGCAAGACCGGCACCGCGCAGAAGGCCGACAAGACCGGCTACAGCGCCACGAAGCGCATCGGCTCCTTCGTCGGCGTCCTCCCCGCGGACCGGCCCGAGATTGTCATTGCGGTGTCCATCGACACCCCGACCGTCGGCTCCAAGTACGGCGGCATCGTTGCGGGCCCGGCGTTCGCCGAGATCGGCGCCTTCGCCATGCGTTACCTCGGCGTCCCGCCAGACCCCGAGCCCGTCGAGCCGCCAGCGCCCCTGACACCGGAGGCTGCGGCCGGCGCCGTGCCGGAGCCCGCCGCCGCACCAGCCAGGCCCACGAAGCCGGCGGCCGCCCCGCCGCCCAGCGGCCCCGTACAGCTCGAGCGCGAGGGCGCGAACCTTCTCATGCCGGACCTCAAGGGACGCGCCATGCGCGACGTCCTCGCAGGGCTCGGCGCCGCGGGCCTCCGCGTCGACGTCCAGGGCAGCGGGAAGCTCGTCGAGCAGACCCCCGCCGCCGGGAGCATCCTCGCGCCCGGCAGCACCGTCACCATTCGTTTCCAGTAGTTCTCTCCACCTCCTCCTGCAGGGCGGGCCCACCGAACCGCGGAGCCCGTCGCCTCCCCAGCGCCTTGGTCCACCGCGTGGGCCCGCTCCCTCCCCCCGGGCGAGTCTCCCTCCCCGAAGGCCGCTCTCCTCCCCGCCGCCTTCCGCCCGTGCGCCCCTCGCGACCCGTTCCGCCGCTGTCGTCGTCTCCACCTGAAGCTGACCGGACCGGACCCGCCCTGCAGCCCCCCCCCTTGTGCGATGCGCCTCACCGACCTTCTGCCGCTCCTGTCGCCGCTCTCCGTCACGGGTCCCGTGGCGGAGGTCGTCGTGCGCGGCATCACCGACCGTGACGACCAGGTCGCGCCCGGCAGCGTCTTCGTGGCCATCCGCGGCGCGCGCGTCGACGGTCACGACCGTGTCCGTGGGCTGCGCGGTGCGGCCGCGGTCCTCGTCGAGCGCGATGTCCCCGCCCCCGACGGCGTGCCGGTCCTCCGCGTGGCCAACACGCGCCGCGCGCTCGCCACCGCGGCCGCGGCGATGCACGCGTTTCCCGGCGCGGCAATGCCCGTCGTGGCGATCACCGGCACGAACGGAAAGACCAGCACCACCTTCCTCTTGGCGGCCATCGCCCGCGCAGCGGGACGCGTCCCCGGGATCGTCGGCACGACCGGCCACTTCGTGGGCGACACGCAGCTGCCGACGGCCTACACCACGCCGGACGCGCCCACGACGCAGGCGCTCCTCGCGCGGATGCGCGACGCCGGCGTCGGGCTCGTCGCCATGGAGACGAGCTCGATCGGGCTCGCAGCGCACCGCTGCGACGCGATCCCGTTCCCGGTCGCGGTGTTCACGAACCTCACCCGCGATCACCTCGACGTACACGGCACCATGGAGTCCTACGCCGACGCGAAGGCGCGCCTGTTCACGGAGCTCTGCGCGGGTCGGTCCGTCCTCAACGGGCAGGATCCGTGGACCCCCACCCTGCGGTCGCGCCTGACGTCCCGCCCCGTCTGGACCTACGCCGTCGACGACGAGGCCGACCTCCGCGCCGACCTGACCTCGTTGAGCTGGCGCGGCACGAACGCGCGCGTCACGACCCCGAGGGGCACCGGCGACCTGCGGCTCCAGGTGCTCGGTCGCCACAATGTCCAGAACGCGCTCGGCGCGCTGGGCGCCGCGCTCGCCCTGGACCTCGAACTCGACACTGCGCTCGAGGGACTCGCTTCGTGCACCGGCATCCCCGGGCGCCTTCAGGCCGTGCCGAACACGCGGGGCATCACCGTGCTGGTCGACTACGCGCACACCGACGATGCGCTCGCCCGCGTGCTCAGCGAGCTGCGCGCCCTAGGACCGCGTCGCGTGCTCACGCTGTTCGGCTGTGGCGGCGACCGGGACAAGGGCAAGCGCCCGCTCATGGGCGCCGCCGCGGCCGCCGGGAGCGACCTCGTCGTCGTGACGTCGGACAACCCCCGCTCGGAAGATCCGCGCGCCATCCTGGCCGACATCCTGCCCGGGGTGGGCGCCGCGCCCCATCTGGTCGTCGAGGACCGCCGCGAGGCGATCGCCGCCATCCTGGCGCGCGCGGAGCCCGGCGACATCGTGCTCCTCGCAGGTAAGGGCCACGAGGCCACGCAGACCCTCGGCGCCGAGGTCCTCCCCTTCTCCGACGCCGATGTCGCGGCCGAGGTGCTGGCATGAAGTTCACGCCCGAGCAGATCGCCTCCGCGACCGGTGGGGTCCTGCACGACATCGGGCGGGGGGCTCACGCCGCCCCCCGCAACGCCCCCGGCGCCTCGCCGGCGCTGCAGGTCGTCACCGATTCACGCAAGGCCGGCACCGGAACCTGCTTCGTCGCCCTGGTGGGCGAGCGCTTCGACGCGCACGCCTTCGTACCGCAGGTCGCGGAGGCCGGCGTCGCGCTCGTCGTGACGAGCAGGCCGCCCGAAGGATGCGCCGTCCCCTGGGTGGAGGTCCCCGACACCCTCGTCGCGCTTCAGGATCTCGGCCGCGCCGTGCGTCGCGCCTTCCACGGCCCCGTCGTGGGCATCACGGGCAGCGCCGGCAAGACCACCACGCGGGTGCTCGTCACCGAGGTCCTCCGTGGCCTCGGGACGGTCCACCACACGCAGGGCAACCTCAACAACCATGTCGGCGTGCCGCTCACGCTTCTCGCCTACGACGACACCGCGCCCGCTGCCGCGATGGTGCTCGAGATGGGCATGAACCACCTCGGCGAGATCGCGGTGCTGCAGGACATCGGCGCCCCGACGATCCGCCTGGTCACCAACGTGGGCGAGGCCCACGTGGAGGGCTGCGGCAGCCTCGAGGGCGTCGCACGCGCGAAGCAGGAGATGTTCGACGGCGCCCGCCCGGGCGACGTCTGCATCGTGAACCTCGACAACGCGTTCGTCGCCGCCATGCCGCTGCCCACCGGCGCGCGCCGCCTCACCTATGGCGTCCATCCTCACGCGGACGTGCGCATGGTCGAGGCCCGGATCGACGGCGAGGCCCTTACGACGCACCTCGTGCTCGATGTCGCCGGCACGCGGGTGACGGCCATGCTCGCCGTGCCCGGCCTCCACATCGCGCACAACGCAGCCGCCGCAGCCGCCGTTGCGCTCGCCGCGGGCGTGCCGCTCGGCGGCCTCGGCGAGGCGATCTCCCGCTACGCGCCGGAGGGAATGCGCAACCGCGTCGAGCACCTGCACGGCCTGCGCGTCATCGACGACGCGTACAACGCCAACCCCACGAGCATGGACGCCGCGCTGCGCCTCCTCGCCGCGCTGCCCGGCCCCCGCGTGGCCGTGCTCGGCGACATGCTGGAGCTCGGCACGGCCGAGGCGGACGCCCACCGCGCGGTGCTCACGCTCGCCGTGGACCTCGGCCTCGAGGGCGTCCATGTCACAGGGCCGCGCATGACCGCCGCGGCGCGTGATCTCGACGACCACTTGACCGTGCACGCCGACGCCGACGCGCTCGCCGACGCGCTGCTCCCCCACCTCGCCCCCGCTACCGCGCTGCTCGTGAAGGGCAGCCGCGGCGCCCGCATGGAGCGCGTCACCGCGCGGCTCCGCGGAGGAACTCCATGATCCCGGCCCTGCTCCTCAAGCTCTCGCCCGCCTTCAACGTGTTCCGCTACACGACCTTCCGCACCGCGTGCGCGATGGTGACGGCGCTGATCTTCTGCTACCTGCTCTACCCGCCGCTGATCGCCTGGCTTCGCCACCGGAAGATGGAGCAGGCGATCCGTCGCGACGGCCCCGAGGCCCACCTCGACAAGATCGGCACGCCGACGATGGGCGGCGTCGTCATGCTCGCGGGGATCACCCTCACCACGGCGCTCTGGGCGCGATTTGACACCTGGGTGCCGTGGGCCGTCATCGCGGTGACGCTCGGCTACGGCCTCATCGGCCTCTATGACGACTGGAAGAAGGTGAACGAGCGCAAGGCCGACGGCCTCGCCGGCCGCTGGAAGCTCTTCTGGCAGACCGCCGTCGTGGGGGCCGTCCTCGGCATCGCGTACGCGACGGGCCTGATGGACGCGAAGCTGCACGTGCCGTTCTACAAGCACCCGGTGATCGACTTCGCGGAGCTCTGGGTCGGCGCGCCGGACGTGCTCGGCTGGCTCTACGTGCTCTTCGGGGTGTTCGTGTGCGTCGGCGCCAGCAACGCCGTGAACCTGACCGACGGGCTCGACGGGCTCGCCATCGGGTCGACGATCACGAGCGCCTGCACCTTCGCCGTGCTCGGCTACGTCGCCGGCCACGCGGAGCACTCGCAGTACCTGCTGATCCCCTACGTGCCCGGCGCCGGCGAGCTCGCCGTGGTGTGCCTGGCCATCGTCGGGGCCGGGCTCGGCTTCCTCTGGTACAACTGCTACCCGGCGCAGATCTTCATGGGCGACACCGGCAGCCTCGCGCTGGGCGGCGCGCTCGGCACCATGGCGGTGCTCACGAAGCACGAGATCCTGCTCGCGCTGGTCGGCGGGATCTTCGTGATGGAGGCGCTCTCCGTGATGATCCAGGTGTTCTGGTACAAGCGCACGAAGAAGCGCGTCTTCAAGATGGCGCCCATCCACCACCACTTCGAGAAGGACGGCTGGAGCGAGCCGAAGATCATCGTACGCTTCTGGATCATCTCCGGCCTGCTCGCGCTGGTCGCCCTCTCCACCCTGAAGCTCCGGTAAGGAGGCGCCGTGGACCTCGCAGGAAAGCGCGTCACCGTGATGGGGATGGCCCGCTCGGGCCAGTCCGCGGCGCGCCTCGCGCTCGCGCAGGGCGCCGTCGTCACGTGCACGGATCGCCGCGCGGACGCGCCTGCGATCGCGGGCGCGTCCTGCGTCTACGGAGAGCACCGGCGCGAGGATTTCACCGGCGCCGATCTCGTCGTCGTGAGCCCCGGCGTGCCGGCGGCGCAGGCCGACGTCCAGGCCGCGCTCGCCGCCGGGGTTCCCGTCCTCGGCGAGCTCGCCTTCGCCGCGAGCCTGCTCACGGCGCCGATCCTCGCGGTGACAGGCACCAACGGCAAGAGCACCACGACGCACCTCCTGGCGCAGATGCTCTCCAACGCGGGCCACGCCGTCTTCGCGGGCGGCAACCTCGGCCGGCCGCTCTCGGAGGCCGTGGGACTCGAGGTCGACTACGTCGTCGCCGAGGTGTCGAGCTACCAGATGGAGCTGCCGGGCAGGTTCAAGCCCCGCGCCGCCGCGATCTTGAACCTTACGCCGGATCACCTCGAGCGGCACGGCACCATGGAGAGCTACGCCGCCCACAAGTGCCGCGTGTTCGCGCGCATGGGCCCCGACGACGCCGCCATCGTGCCTGACGGCGATCCGCGCCTGATGCGGCTCGCTGACGTGCTTCCGGGCACCCGGTACTTCCTCGGCAACGCCCCGGGCGTGCGCGTGCACGGCACCACCCTGCGCTTCGACGGCGTGAGCGATGCGGGCGAGCTCTCCGTCGACGGGTTCCCGCTGCCCGGCGAGCACAACCGCGAGAACCTCGCCGCTGCGGCGCTGCTCGCCATGACCGGCGCGGGGCTTCGTCGCGAGGCGATGGACGTTTCACGGCTCCAGGGCCTCGACCACCGCATGCAGCCGGTCGCCGTGCGCGCCGGCGTGACGTGGATCAACGATTCGAAGGCCACCAACGTGGACAGCACCCTGGTGGCGCTCCGCGCCGTCGATCTGCCGCGCACCCACGTGTTGCTCGGGGGACAGGGCAAGGCAGGCTCGCCGTGGGCGCTGCTCGGGGACCTGCTCCGGCGCGCGGCCAGCGTGACGACGTTCGGCGCGTCGGGCTCGGCCATCGCCGACGTCCTCGAGGGCGAGGGCGTCCGCGTCCACCGCGCCGGCACCCTGGAGGACGCGATGCGCCACGCGGCGGGCCAGGCCAGCGCAGGTGCATCGGTGCTGCTCTCTCCGTCCTGCGCAAGTTTCGACGCCTACACCGACTACGAACACCGAGGCCGCGCCTTCCGTGCGCACGCCGAGGAGATGCCCGAATGAAGCCTCCGTCCCCCACGTCCCGCGCAGACGCGCTGCTGCTCGTCACGACGATCGCCCTCCTGATCGGCGGGCTCGGCATGGTGTTCACGGCCTCCGCCTACCTTGACGCCGTGGAGTCCGGGCGAAGCTACGCGACCGTCCTCAAGCAGGCCGTCGCGACCATCGCCGGCCTGGTGATCATGTTCGTGCTCGCGCGCACCCCGTACCGCAAGCTCCGCACCTGGTGGAAGTACGTGGCCGGGGCGTGGTTCCTCTCGCTCGGCGGGATGGTCGCCGTCATCGCGCTCGGTCGCGAGATCAACGGCGCCAAGCGCTGGATCAACATCGGCCCCGTCAACGTGCAGCCGAGCGAGTTCGTGAAGTTCACCTCGCTGGTGCTTGCGGCCGTCGCCATCGACAAGTTCCGCGATCGCGTGAACGACAAGCACTTCCTCGGGATCTTCGGCTTCGGCGCGTTCTGGCCGCTGGTGTTCCTCGTCCTGCAGAAGGACCTCGGCACAATCGTCATCCTCTGCGGCATGCTGCTGATGATGCTCTTCCTCGCCGGCTTGAGCGGCCGCATCGTCGCGACGCTCGTCGGCACGGGCATCGGCCTCGTCGCGCTGCTGATCGCGATCGAGCCCTACCGAATGCGCCGAATCATGACCCTGTTCGACCCGTTCGCCGACTGCACGAACGACGGCTACCAGGTGTGCCAGTCGCTCGTCGCCTTCCACAACGGCGGCCTGCGCGGCCAGGGTGCCGGCGAAGGCTACGCGACGCTTGACTACCTCCCCGAGGCCCACAACGACTTCATCGCCGCGGTCATCGGCGAGCAGGCGGGCTTCCTCGGCATCCTCCTGCTCATCGTGATGTTCGCGCTGTTCACGTGGCGAGGCGTGACGACGGCGCACGCGGCGAAGGACTTCTTCGGCTTCCTGCTCGCCGCCACGATCACGCTGATGATCGCCGGTCAGGCGTGCATGAACCTCGGCGTGGCCCTCGGCCTCTTCCCCAACAAAGGGCTGGTGCTGCCGTTCCTCAGTTATGGCGGCAGCGCGATGGTCGTGAACCTCGCGGCGGTCGGGGTGTTGCTCGCCGTGAGCGCAGGCAACCCTCGCACGGCCCCCGCGACCTCGATGGGAGCGGCTGAGGTGACCGTGACCCAGCGCTCGTCGACGGGGGCCTGACATGTTTCGCGGCAAGTTCGGACGCGTCCACTTCGTGGGCATCGGTGGGAGCGGCATGTCGGGCATCGCCGAGGTGCTCCTGACCATGGGCTTCGCGGTGAGCGGCAGCGACCAGAAGGAGGGCGCCGCCGTGCAGCGCCTCCGCGGGCTCGGTGGCCGCATCCTCCTCGGTCACTCCGCCGAGAATATCGCCGGCGTGGATGTCGTCGTGCGCTCGACGGCGATCCCCGACGGCAACCCGGAGATCGTCGCGGCCCACGCGGCAAAGATCCCGGTGATCCCGCGCGCGGAGATGCTCGCCGAGCTGATGCGCATGAAGTACGGCCTCGCCGTCGCCGGCACGCACGGCAAGACCACGACGACGAGCATGCTCGCCACCTGTCTGCACCGCGCGGGCCTCGATCCCACCGTCGTCATCGGCGGCAGGCTCGACGCCTTCGGGAGCAGCGCGCGCCTCGGGCGGGGCGACCACCTGGTCGCGGAGGCCGACGAGAGCGACGGCAGCTTCCTGCTGCTGCATCCCACCGTCGCCGTGATCACGAACATCGATCCCGAGCACATGGAGCACTGGAAGTCCTTCGACGCCCTCATCGACGGCTTCGTGCGCTTCGCGAACCGGGTTCCATTCTACGGATTCAACGTGGTCTGCCTCGACCACCCCGTCGTGCAGAAGATGCTCCCGCGCCTCAACCGCAAGGTGGTGACGTACGGGCTCGGCCTGCAGGCCGAGGTGCGCGCGGACCGAATCCGTCAGGAGGGCCGTTCCATCGCGTTCCGGGCGTGGCGCCGCGACGAGGAGCTCGGGGAGCTGCGTCTCGCCATGCCGGGGAAGCACAACGTGCGCAACGCCCTGGCGGCGACGGCCGTCGCCCTGGAGCTAGACCTCCCCTTCGCGCGGGTGCAGGAGGCCCTCGAGGGCTTCGGCGGCGTGGATCGCCGCTTCTCCGAGCGCGCCCACGTCGATGACGTGCTGATCGTGGACGACTACGGCCACCACCCGGTCGAGATCCGGGCCACCCTGGACGCCGCCGCCGAGGGCTACGAGGGCCGGCGCATCCTCGCCGTGTTCCAACCCCATCGCTACACGCGCGTCGCCGACCACCTCGCGGACTTCTGCGCGAGCTTCAACGCCGCGCGGCAGGTGTTCGTGTGCCCCGTGTACGCCGCAGGTGAGGCGCCCATCGCTGGCGCCGACGCCGAGAGCCTCGCCGCCGGCATGATGGCCCAGGGTCATCGCGCCGCGCACGCCTTCGCGAGCCTCGATGCCGTGCTCGACGCCGTGGCGGACACCGCACGCCCGGGGGACATCGTCATCACGCTGGGGGCCGGCGACGTGAACCGCATCTGCGCGCCGCTCGCGGAGCGGCTCCGCCAGCGCGCCGAGACCCGCGGGCGATGAGCGCCGTGCCCTCCATGCTCGCCGGACTGCCCGTGCGGCTGGAGGTTCCGCTCGCCCCCTCGCTGCCCCTGCGCGGCACGCGCGCCACCGCGGAGGCCTGGGTCGAGGCGCCCGACGAAGCGGCCCTGGTCGCGCTCATCCGCGAGGCCCGCGCCGAGAAGCTGGCGGTGCGCGTGCTCACGCCGCTGACGGACGCGCTGCCGCCCGAAGGCGGCCTCACGGGGATCTGTGTGCGCCTGGGCGCCGGCTTCGAGCGCGTGGAGGAAGGCACCGCCGGACTTCGCGTCGGAGCCGGTGTTCCGCTCGCCGTGCTCGGCCTGCGGAGCGGCTTCGAAGCGCTCCGGGGCGCCCCCGGCGTGCTGGCGGACGCGCTCGCAGAGGGCTGGATCGCACCCATGGTGACCCAGACGCGGCGCTTCC
>JACCDX010229689.1_pt1 | contig 13830 bp, 12 predicted proteins | sample 7449681 | NCBI WGS metagenome assembly JACCDX01 (sample SAMN15323450, study PRJNA562643) | freshwater metagenome | isolation source: river surface water | place: USA:Blue River Watershed | collected 2017-08-18
TCCAAGTTTGAAATCTTTAGATAATGTTCCGGTGGGATGCAGTTCTTTACAAGCAGAGTTATATTTTAACAAAGGCCAAAAACTAAATATTCCTGATAGTGAATTACTAGACAATGTTATTGAAAAATTTATTGGTATTGGATTGTTTAATGCAGAAGATATAGTAGTAAAAGATATTAGAACTGAAAAGTATGCAAATGTGATATTTGATCATAACATTTATGAAAATAGACAAATTGTCGTTGATTACTTAGAGAGTAATAAAATCATATCTGTAGGCAGATTTGGGGAATGGGATTACTTCTGGAGTGATCAGAGTATGATGAGTGGAATAAATGGGGCAAAAAAAATAGTAAATCGTGGCGAATAATTTTACATTAATTATACCGACTCATAATCGACACCATTATCTAAAGCGGTCTATAGAATATTATAAAAATTTAAAAGCGGAGGTTATTTACTGTGATTCAACTGTAAATAGATTTGATGGAGAGCTAAATTCCAACATAAAGTATATACATCTCCCAGGAGAAAATTTTTCTTCCAAAGTATTATTTTCTTTATCACAAGTTACTTCAAATCTTGTAACGTTGTGCGCAGATGACGATTTCATTGTACTTGATTCTTTATACAAAGGTGTTTTATTTCTTAACGAAAATGAAGAATATAAGACTATTCTAGGTAAATATATTTCTTTTAAAGAGGACTTTGATGGCCAATATTATCCTCTTTATGATAAAATGCCTGATGATTTAAATTTTATTCCTACTATAAATGCCCAGCGTTTTTTTTCAAATTATTATCAAATTCTTTGGGGGATGTATTACAAAAGCAATTTAACAAATGCTTTCAGAATTATAAATAATGCAAATTTCAACAATGATAATTTTATAGAAATGGTTATCGGAGCATATATGTGTCATGCAGGAGGAATAAAGTTTTTAAATGATATATGGGGTGTACGTGAAATAAGCACTATTGAACATTGGGGGAGTAGGCATGAATCAATATTTAGCAAAAAAATAGCAAATAAATATGATGATTATTCAAAATTTCAAAAACTAGTTGATTCATCGACTAAGATTGGATATTCGGATCTAGTGTTGAATAATTACATAAATTCTCAACGAATTAAAATTGGAGTAATAAGGTATTCTATTAGTAAACTGATTCCCAGAAAACTAAAAAATATTTTTCGCAAGATATTTAAGGTTGAATCGAATACTACTTGTCTTAAACTAGAAAAATCAGATATTGAAGCACTTGAGTTAGTATCGTTGGTGTTAACTAAATACAATCAAATAAATAAAAGAAATTCTTTTTAATGGGAAGTTTTTTAGGAATTATAAAACATGGAGGGAATTACCTTATTGCAAGCTTTGCAACAAGTGCTCTATCATTTATCTCAATTCCAGTTTACACTAGATTGCTTGAACCTGACGAATATGGAATTCTAAGTATTTTTATGGGAGTAGTTAGTCTTTTAGCTAGTATAATGTCATTTAGTACAGATAGATCTGTTAGTAGATATTATTTTGACCAAATAGATACTGATGATTTTAACAGATTTGTTGGAACAACTTCCATACTAACTATTATTTTTTTTGTAATAAACTCTTTAATTCTTTTATTTTTTGCTGCGGAATTCGGAACGTTTGTTGGGCTAGATATTAATACTGTATATTTAATAATTCCAATTACTGCTTTAAATATAATTGGTCTATTGTTTGAGCAGATTTATGGACCTTTAAAAAAGAGTAGAGAAATAGCCATATCTTCAATAATAAGAGTATTTCTTGGCTTTACAATTTCTATAGTCTTTATTTATCTTTTAAATGGCAATAAATTTTACGGACAGATATGGGGACAGATTATTGCTGGATTTATAGTATCGATATTTTGGATTCGGGCTATAAGTCAATTTTTCAAATTGTCATTTGATTCTAAATACATCAAATATATCTTTTTATATTCTGTACCATTGATACCATATGCTTTAAGTGGTGTAATTATTGAACAGTTTGGGAAAATAGCAATTGGCATAACCTACAATCATAGCCAAGCAGGGTTCTATAATTTAGCTATAACAATTAGTAGCATTGTCGGCATAATAATTTCAGTTACTCATCAAGCATGGAATCCTTATTATTTTGAATATATGAATTCGAAAAATTATGAACAATTAGATAATGATTTTATAAAAATTTTTAAATTTACAATTTTTGTTGCATTTGGGGTTTCGTGCTTTGGCCAAGAGATTGGTCATTTTTTAGCAAATAAAGAATTTTCTCAGGCGTTATATCTAATACCAATTTTTACTGTAGGGTATATATTTTATCAATTAGCTTTTGCTTATTTAAGGAATTTTGGATTCACAAAAAAAACACATTTCATGACTATTACAATTTTTTTAAGTGGCATTTGTAATATGATTTTTAATTTTTTTTTAATTAAGCTTTTTGGGGTTTTAGGAGCTGCCATTTCATTTGTGTTATCTTATATGTTGATGGCTATAATTGGGATGTTATTAAATCTCTATGTCGTAAAATTACATTCTCCTCCCTTAAAAAAGTTAATTTTACCATTAATTTTTATTTTACCATTTTATGTATTGTTATACTTTTTATTAGAAAATCATCAAATATTTTTCGTGTTTATTCTTAAAGTGGTGTTATTTGTCATTTCCGCCATTTTGCTATTTTGGAGTGACAAGGAAATAATAATATTGACTGTTAAACAATTTCAATTATTGAAACCAAAAAGTAAAAAGTAGTTTTATCAAAATTATGATCTAGGAAAAAATGAAAACTATTTCTATTGTTAGTCCAGTATATAAAGCCGCTTTAATATTGCCTGAATTAATTGAAAGACTCGAAAGGGCTATTTTACCATTGACGTTGGACTATGAGATAATCTTAGTAGATGATGATAGTCAAGATGGATCCTGGGAGATTATTAAGGAGTTAGCTCACGATAATAATAATATAATTGGAATTAAGCTAAGTCGAAACTTTGGTCAACACGCTGCAATTACTGCAGGAATCGATAAAGCACAAGGAGAATGGGTAGTTGTTATGGATTGTGATTTACAAGATATTCCTGAAGAAATACCAAATTTATATTTTAAAGCTCAAGAGGGCTATGATATAGTATTAGCGAGAAGGGTGATTAGGCAAGATTCATTTTTCAAAAAATATTTTTCTCTTATGTTTTATAAATTTCTTGAATATCTTACTGGTACATCTCAGGATGCTTCAATTGCAAATTATGGTATATATAATTATAAAGTGATCAATGCGGTCGTTTCATTGAGAGAGTCAATAAGGTATTTTCCATCTATGGTAAAATGGGTTGGATTTAAAGTCTCAAAAATAGATGTTAAACATGGAAGTAGACTTGTTGGAGAATCAACTTATAATTATAGAAAGTTATTTTCACTAGCTTTAGATATAATTTTAGCATATTCTGTGAAACCGATTAAAATAATAATCAAGTTTGGTTTTCTTGTTTCTTTCTTAAGTTTTCTCGCTTCTATTATATACTTTCTTAAATGGTTAAATGGTTCTATAAGTGTTAGTGGATATGCCAGTTTAATTATATCTATTTGTATATTCTCAGGAATTATTATTGCAACATTAGGTATAATTGGTTTGTATATAGGTAAAACTTTTGAAGGAGTGAAAAATAGACCTATTTATATAAAGGCGGAAGAAATTTAATAATATAATTTATTTGTACAATGAGAATTACCATCCTTACTGATAATCCTAATAGTTGGATTTTACCCTATGTTGGTGAATTAAAAGAGAAGATTTCTGGACATGAAATTTTACATGTCTTTAGTGAAAAAGAAATCCTCGAAGGTGACGTAATGTTTATTTTAAGTTGTGAATCAATTTTAAAAAATGAAACTTTAAAATTACATAAAAATAATATTGTAATTCATCCAAGTAAAGTACCTCAAGGTAAGGGTTGGTCTCCCTTAGCCTGGCAAATTATTGAAAATAAAAATATAATTCCGGTTAGTTTGTTTGAGGCAGTTGAAAAAGTAGATGCTGGAGACGTCTATTTGGTAGATTTTATTGAATTAATCGGAAACGAATTAAACGATGAGATTAAACATAAACAAGGTGTTATTACCATTAAAATGATATTAGAATTTTTAGATAAATATCCTAATATTAGAGGTATTCCACAAAAAGGAGAGGAAAGCTTCTATAAAAAAAGAGGGAAAAGAGATAGTGAGTTAGACGTGAATAAATCTTTATCAGAACAATTTAATTTATTAAGAGTCGTCGATAATGAAAGATATCCAGCATATTTCTTTCAAGATAATGTGAAGTATATAATTAAAATATATAAAGAATAGAATTGAGATTTTTAAATTATTTAATTAATATAAAAGATTTTATGTCTAATAAAAAAATACCTTTTAACAAGCCATATTTAAGTGGTAACGAGTTAGAATATATTAATGATGCAGTATCAACTGGTAAGATATCTGGTAATGGGAAGTATTCTCAGTTATGTCAAGAGTTTTTTAGAGAAAAGTATGGTTTTAATAGCTGTCTCTTAACAACGTCTTGTACTGATGCATTAGAAATGGCTGCAATATTGATAGACATAAAGCCAGGAGATGAAGTGATTATGCCTTCATATACATTTGTAAGTACTGCAAATCCTTTTATTTTGAGGGGGGGTAAAATTGTATTTGTTGATAGCAGAATTGATCATCCTGGACTTGATGAAAATAGAATAGAAGATCTAATTACAGAAAAAACTAAGGCAATTGTGCCAGTTCATTACGCAGGAAGCGCTTGTAATATGGACAAAATAATGGAATTATCCACTAAATATAATCTATGGGTAGTAGAAGATGCCGCTCAAGCGGTAGATTCATATTATATAGATTCAAATGGAGTACGTAGGGCTCTTGGATCTATTGGACATTTGTCAGCATTTTCATTTCACGAAACAAAAAATATTATTTCTGGTGAAGGTGGCATGTTAGTTATTAATGAAAGTAAGCTTAAAGCCAGGGCTGAAATAATTTGGGAAAAAGGAACAAATAGGTCAGCATTTTTTAGAGGTGAAATTGATAAATATGGTTGGGTTGATATTGGATCTTCTTTTTTACCATCGGATATAATTGCTGCATTCTTATATGCTCAATTAGAGAGTATTCCTAAAATTCAAAGTAAAAGAAAAGAAATTTGGGAGTTATATTATTCTAAACTGTCTCAGGGTAGAGCCAATGAATTTTTGAAATTACAAGTAGTCCCTAGTTATTCTACCGCAAATTATCATATGTTTTATATAGTTTGTCCAAATCTTGAATTTAGAAACAAGCTTACTAATTATTTATTCGAAAATAATATTCATTCAGTTTTTCACTATCAAAGTTTACATAATAGTCAATATTACAAACATAATAGTAATGGAATCAAGCTAGAAAATAGTGATAATTATTCTGATTGTCTTTTGAGGTTGCCGATGTTTTTTGAACTATCCCTACAAGAGGTTATTAAAATCAGTAATTGTATTAATACCTTTTGTGATAAATTAACCGTAAATAATTTAATCAAATGAGAGATTCTTCATGGGGTTTAAACATGTTCACCATGTTATTATTTATACCTTTTATCTCATTTTTTCTTTCTTCGCTTATTGGTCAACCTATCTTTATAGATTTTCTAAAGTTTTCAGGTCTTTATTTTTTAGTAATAATTCCTTCTAGTTTAGCACTGTCAGGCATATTACTTCGTAGTAAAATTTTGAGCTTTTTTGAAAGAGTTGTATTAGGATATCCCGCAATGGTTATTTACTATTCTATTGTATATTATGCATCCATAGTATTAAAAATTGATTTTTGTATATATTTTTCAATAGTTGTTTTATATATCTATTTAATTTTTAAAAATAATACATTTCTAAAGACTAAATTTTGTAGTAAGGAATTTTACCTTTTTGTGTGTTTAATCACCCTAGTTTCCATTCTTTTTTTTATATTTTTCTCATTAACTACTAGACTCCCTGAAATCAAAAGGGATGGTTTATTTTATCAAGATATATTGTGGACAATTGGCAATACTTGGTCAATAATTAATGGGGGATTTCCGGTAACTGATATAAGATTTTCGGAAGTGCCTTTTTCTTATCATATGGTGCAAAATATTTATTATGCATTTACAAATTACTTGACAGGAATTGATCCTTTTTTTCTGCATATGCGTTTTGGCCCTATCTTAGATATTTTTATGCTAGGAAGTATAGTTTTAGTGGGGTCAAAAGTGTTCTTGCAATGGAATTTAAAAAAACGGCTTATATTATTTTGCATACTATTTTTTACTTGTACCTTCCCTAATTGGGTGTTTAATGGATATGTTTCACATATATACAATAATCCGATATCTTTATTTTTTGGATTAAGCAGTTTCATACTGCTTTTTTTTCTTGTTTTTAATTACTCATTAACAAATAAGTTATTCATTGGATATACATCAATTGTATTAATTTTCGCTTTATCTTCTAAATCATCTTTAATTTTTAGTTTAATTCCTTCTTTGACAATTTTTCTCATATTTAATTCAATCCTAAGAAAGCAAATTTCAAAACGTGAAATTTATTTTGCTGGGATTGTTATTTTTATTTTGATTTTGTTGCTAGCTACTATATATAACGGAGCTGGTGGGAATCTCTCTTTGAAAGATTATCCAATCAATAATATATCTCAACTTATATTAACTCTTATTTTACGTTTATTGAAGCCATTGTGCACTTTATATATTTGTACTTTTTTATTATTGTTAATTTTAAATAGAGGATTTAGAATTTATATAAAATCTAATATCAAATTTATTATTTTTCTTATAGTGCACTTTATTATATCAATCATTTGGATTGTCCTATTTAACTTTCCTGGTGGTGAGGTCTATTTTATTTGGTATCCACTTTTGTCGTTCTCATTCTTATTTACTTTCTCCTTGGACTACTTATTTAATTATAATAAATCTCTGGTGTTAAAGGCTCAAGCGGTTATCTTATTTTTTATCGGTTTTGCATTTTTTGTTCAATTAGCAATACAATCAACGTTTAGAAATAGTATTTGGAAGTATGCTTTATTAAAAGATGAAGTTTGGGATAAAAGGGCTTCAATATCTTACAATGAATATTTGGCAATGAATTGGATCAAGTCAAGACTTAGATTAAATGAAATAATTATTTCTGATCGGAGAGGTTTTGCTCATGAAGTAAATGGTCAATTTGTAAATAGATTTTTTGGATATTCTTCTTTTTCAGGTAAACAATTCTATAATGAAGGGGATGAGTTTAGTAGTCAGTATAAAACCTTGGTTGCAGAACGTTGGGAATTAGTTAATAAATTATTGACTTCAGATAATCAGAGTGAAGCACGGTATTTATGGGATAAAACTTCTGCTAATTATATTGTACATAGTAAACGCTTTACCAAAATTGGTAGTGCAATAGGGAATTGCGGTATTAAGGTTTATGAAAATAGAGATGTAACGATTTACAAACGAATAAATTAATTATGTTTTGAAAAATTCTAGTGCCTATATAATAACTAAACCTCTACAATATATAAATAGTAGGAATATACCTGATATCCTTGATAAGGATCTTTATATTATTGATAATTTCTTAGATTGTGATAATTTCAAAGATAGTATTGTCAAAAGTGAATTTAATCCTTGGAGATCAATACATAAGTTTAAAACTAAAGAGCGTGCCTTAATTTATATAATATTTTTTAAATCTAGGTATTCTAGAATTTTTGTTGATTCTGATTTTGGAATAGTTTTGAGATTCTTACTCTATTTATTAAATAAATCTTCTATTTGTGTTTTTGAGGAGGGCTTTGCTTCTTATGTTCCTCAATTAAGACCTATTCATGGGATTAAAAATAATATATTCTCTTTGTTTGATAGATTACAGGGGGGAGGTAATTGGTCTGGGGGTTTTAAGTATACAGATTTAATATATTTATATAATCCTAAATTATTTGCAATTAAAGTTCCTGAATGTGATAAACCTTTGATGAGTTTTGCTAGGGACTTTGCAAGTAATTTAAATCAAATTAGGGAATTAGACGAGTATTATAGTGAAATTGACTATTTGATAAATACTCTTACAAACAAACAAGTATTTTTATATTTATCAGGATACTCAATTAATGATCAATTTAAATCTATAAGTGAACAATATTCATCTTATGTTAAATTATTAAAGCCACATCCAAATATGAAATTTATAGAGAATGGCAAATTTGATTTGATAATTCGAAGTAATATTTTAGCTGAAGTTTTAGTTGTTAAATTATTGGATGTTGTAGATAAATTAGTTTTGGTACATGAGGGGAGTTTTGGTATGCTTAACATCCCAAAAGATGATAAAATTGTAGAATACATTATTGGTGAGGAAATTTTTAAGCAATATTTTTTGGATTTCAGACAACTTATATCAGATATTAAGTGAAGCTAATGAAGGAAATTTTATATTCAGGAATTTCTAGCGTATTATTAATTTTTTTATGCCTAAGATCCACTTTGTTTAAAGATGATTTATATAATGCGATATACTACGCCATAATTTCTTTATTGAATGGTTATTTTTTTTATTTAATTATTTCGAATAAGACTAAGATAAATGTAAAATTATTTTTTTTAATTTTAGTTTGTTTGTTTTCGTTGGCTTTTAATTATGCTTTTGGATATATTAACCCTGTCCTTTCATCTTGGCAGAGATTTGTTACTTTTTTCTTAGCAATTGTCCTGATAGGTCCCCTGGTTCTTAACAAAGAAGTGAAGCTATTCCGTTTTATACTCTTTAAAATTACAATAATCATCGTTATTTTATTTTTTTTGATTAATTGGGCTGTTGTGATTAGAATGGATACAATTAATTTTGAAGGATATAATGGTATTCTTGAGAGTCAAATTTTGCTAGGGGCACTTGCGGCACTATCAATGATAGCCTTTATAATTTTTTTTCTTAGAGCTACTAATTCAAAATTAAAGGTTATTTATATTTCTTTATTTTTTCTCTCGTTCCCTGTTTTATTACTATCAGCATCACGTTCGGCTATTTTAAGCCTTGTTTTCGTTTTGATTATGTTTTTTATTATGCATTTCAGGAAGAGTGCACCAGTATTTATTTTCTTGTGCCTTGTTGCATTTACTTTTTACGATCAATTAAATGTCTACTCTCAAGTATTAGTAGATAAAATGGAAAAAAGAAATGACTCAGGGGATATTACAGCAGGAAGGGCTGGAATTTATTCAGATAATTTACTAGATTTTAAATCCAATCCTATAATAGGTGCAGGATTTTATAATGTTATAAATTCTAAAAACTCTAAAATAAATGAGGATGGATCATTAGAATATTCTTCGGGATGGTTGTTTATTCTTTCGTCTACAGGATTATTGGGGCTCATGTTTTTTTTACATTTAATTTATACCGTTTTTAAAATCGTTTTTAGAGCCAATAAATTTGCAATGAATCATTATGAAATCATAGCGTTATATTTTATGGTATTTTTTATAATTCATTCAAATTTTGAGGGTTACATATATTCTGCTGGCGGGTTATTATTTTTTATTTTTTGGTTATCGTTCTCAATTGTCTCATCTATAAGATATAATGAAGATTCTTCAGATTTCATCAGAGGGTAATATTGGTTCTGTTGGTTCAATAGCAGAGCAGATAGGAGTAAGTTTGATTGATAATGGTCATGTTAGTTATATCGCTATTGGAGACTATTTACGCCCAAGTAGTTCTTATATTTATAAAATTGGTACATTTTTTGATAAGTATATTCATGCTATTGAAACTAGATTTTTTGACAGAAATGGTCGAAGTTCAAGAGGCGCTACTAGGAAATTAGTTGGATGGATTGACAATATTTCACCTGATGTGATTCATATTCATCAGTTTCACGGCTATTATTTGAATTATGAAATTTTACTAAAATATTTGGAGCATGTTAAAATTCCTGTAGTTGTTACATTACATGACTGTTGGATTTTTACAGGTCATTGTACTTATTTTGAAAGCGTGGGTTGTAATAAATGGCAATCAGAGTGTAACAACTGTGAATTAAAATCTGATTATCCTAAAAGTCTTTTTTTTGATAATTCTCGTTATAATTTTCAAGTAAAGAAAAATCTTTTTAATAATATCGAAAATTTAAATTTGGTGTCTGTGTCAAATTGGGTTGATTCTCAAGTTGCTAAATCATTTTTGAGTAATAAGAGGAGACATGTAATATATAATGGAATTAATTTAAATATTTATCAAAGAAAAAATTTAGATAAATGTAATTTGTTGCCTAAAAACTTATGTAATAAATTTGTGATATTAGGTGTTGCGAGTCCATGGAATTCTCGGAAAGGGTTAGAGGATTTTATAGCACTTTCCAAGCTAATTGATGAAAATTATGTTATAGTTTTAATTGGACTTACTCCCTCCCAAATATCATCACTACCTTCTAATATTTTAGGGTTAGAGAAAATTGTTGACCGTACGATTTTAGTAGATTATTATAATATTGCTGATGTTTATGTTAGTTTTAGTAGAGAAGAGACCTTTGGGCTTACTACAGTAGAAGCAATGGCTTGTGGTACACCACCAGTCCTTTACAATTCAACTGCTTCACCTGAAATTATATCAAACAAAACAGGTTTTTTAATTGATAAGTTTGATATTCAAAAAGCATATCAAGTAATAAAATTTTTAAGATCTAATCCTGATGTATTAAACGAATACAGCATTAATTGCGTTGAAAGAGTTAATTCTAAATTTAACTCTTTCGATCGCTACAATGATTATGTAAAATTATATTCTAAAATTATAAATCTATGAAGTATCAAATTTGTACTAAAACGATAATGGACACTTCTGACCCAAGAATTGTCTTTGATCAATTTGGTGTATCAGATTATTATCATAATTATGTCAATTCAATTCTACCTAATTGGCATACAGATGAAAATGGATATAATGAATTAATATCCATAGCAGAAAAAATCAAAAAACAAGGGAAGGGTAAAGATTTTGATTGTATAATTGGATTAAGTGGGGGGCTTGATAGTTCTTATGTTGCATATGTTGCCAAGGAAATAATGGGTCTGAGGCCATTGCTGTTACACGTAGATGCAGGTTGGAATACCGAGCAAGCAGTTTCTAATATAGAAAAACTAGTCAATGGATTAGGGCTAGATTTATATACAGAGGTTATTGATTGGGAAAAGATGAAAAATGTTCAAGTTGCATTTTTAAAATCTCAAATTCCAGACCAAGATTTGCCTCAGGATGCAGCTTTTTTTTCCTCATTATATAAGTTCGCAAATAAGTATAAAATAAAATCAATTATTACAGGAGCGAATTATTCAACTGAATGCTGTAGGGAGCCAGAAGAATGGGGAGGATATCCAGGTATTGATATAACTCTATTTAATGATATCATTTCAAAGTACGGAGATAAAAATATTGGTTCTTTCCCTCTTGTAGACATTTTAAAATACAAGATTTGGGATAGGTATATTAATGGTATGGAAGTTGTAAAACCCTTAAATTTAGTGCCATTTTCTAAGAAAGATGCTGAGAAATTGTTGAACGATAAGTTTGGGTGGGAGCCATATTTGCATAAACATCACGAATCTCGTTTTACCAGATTTTATGAGGATTATTGGTTGCCTAGAAAATTTGGATATGAAAAAAGAAGAGCTCATTTTTCTAGTCTTATATTGACAGGTCAAATGACTAGAGAAGATGCATTAAAGAGGATTTCAAGGCCTGAAATGGATGAATTATTTCTGAAACAGGAATTTGAATATGTAGCTAATAAATTAGATTTAACGAATGAAGAGCTTGAAAGGATATTTGATACTTCCAATCTTAGTTATAAATCTTATCGAAATAAAATTGGCATAATTAAATTAGGGGCAAAGCTTATGAAAATTTTTGGTTTAGAAAAAAGACTTTTCCGATGATAACTATTATAGATTATGGAGTAGGGAATATAAAGGCTTTTTATAATATTTTTAAAAAATTATCTGTTGATGTAAAAATTGCTCAAAAGCCGAGTGATTTATTAGGTTCATCAAAGTTAATTTTACCTGGTGTAGGTCATTTTGATTATGCTATGAAATGTTTTAATGATTCTGGAATGCGAATTGTTGTTGATGAACTAGTTCAAAGCAAGAAAATTCCTGTACTTGGGATTTGTGTTGGAATGCAAATGATGGCACATTCAAGTGAAGAGGGGAATATGCCAGGCTTGGGTTGGATTGATGCCAAAGTAAAAAAAATTGAATCTGATTTGTTAACACAAACTACTAGGCTGCCACATATGGGTTGGAATGATATAAGTGTTAATAATACAAATCCGTTATTAAATAATCTTGAATCTAACTCTAGATTTTATTTTTTACATAGCTACTATTTTGTGCCAAATTTTGAAAATGATACAATTGCACGTTCAAAATATGGGAACGAATTTACATGCGCAGTTAATCATGACAACATATATGGTGTTCAGTTTCATCCTGAAAAGAGTCATCAATCAGGTATAAGATTACTTCAAAATTTTTCAAATATTTAATATTAATTAATGCTGAGACCCAGGATAATACCTTGTTTGTTAGTCAGGAATAAGGGCCTTGTTAAAACCATACAATTTAAAGACGGTAAATATATTGGAGACCCGATAAATGCTGTTCGAATATTTAATGAAAAAGAATCGGACGAATTAATGGTGTTGGATATTGATGCTACGGCTAAATTATCTGAGCCAGATTATAGAATGATTGAAAATTTGGCAACAGAATGTAGGATGCCTCTGTGCTATGGTGGAGGTATTCGAAATTTGGATCAAGCCCAGAAAATATTTTCTTTGGGGGTTGAAAAAATTGCAATTAGTTCTGCCGCTGTAAAAAATCCGACCTTAATTTCTGATATCGCATCTAAAGTTGGGAATCAAAGTGTAGTAGTAGTTGTTGATGTAAGGAAAAAGCTTTTCGGTGGTTATGAAATGTTTACTGATAATGGTAAGAAATCTACTGGTTTAAACCCAATTGATTTTGTAAGAAAAATGGAAAATGAAGGGGCGGGAGAAATCGTTATAAACTCCATAGATAATGATGGGGTAATGAAAGGTTACGATTTAGATTTGATTGAAAAAATCCGGAATAATATTTCTTTACCGTTAACTGTTTTGGGTGGGGCCGGAGGATTAGAACATATTGGTCAAGTTATCAATAAGTATGGAATAATAGGCGCGGCAGCGGGTAGTCTTTTTGTTTTTAAAGGAAAGTACAAGGCGGTATTAATAAACTACCCTAATTTTAAAGAAAAAGATGAGTTAATTAATCAATATTTTAAAATTTTATAAATGCAAAATAATAATATTTTACTTATAACTGGTGGTACTGGATCTTTTGGTAATGCAGTTCTAAATCGTTTTTTAAATACGGAGTATTTTACTGAAATAAGAATATTTAGTAGAGATGAGAAAAAACAAGATGATTTAAGAAAAAGAGTTTCAAATAATAAGGTCAAGTTTTATATTGGAGATGTTCGTGACAGAGATAGTTTAATCCCAGCTATAAATGGAGTTGATTATATATTTCATGCTGCAGCACTAAAACAAGTGCCATCTTGTGAGTTTTTCCCACTTGAAGCTGTAAAGACAAATATTATAGGCACTGACAATGTTTTGACTGTAGCACAAGAATATCAAGTTAAAAAGGTTGTCGTTCTTAGTACTGACAAAGCAGCATACCCGATTAATGCAATGGGAATGTCCAA
>JACCDX010949600.1_pt1 | contig 13822 bp, 11 predicted proteins | sample 7449681 | NCBI WGS metagenome assembly JACCDX01 (sample SAMN15323450, study PRJNA562643) | freshwater metagenome | isolation source: river surface water | place: USA:Blue River Watershed | collected 2017-08-18
CACCGGCTGCCGCATTGGGCGTCGCACCGACCGGGCCAGCAGCCGCCGGGGCAGCGGCCGCGGCGGTCGCGGCGGCAGCGGACACCGCGACGGTCACCGGGGCCCCGGGCGGCTCGCCCCCCGCGGCCGGGTCCTCGACCAGGAGGACGAAACGGCGCGCCAGGCGCTGCGAGCAGCCGACGCGCACCTGCACGCCGGCATAGGGTTCCTCGAGGGGCGTGGCCACGCGCAAACGCAGCATGGCCTGGCCCTCGCCCGCGGGCAGCACCTGCAGGTCCAGGTTGCGCGGGTTGATCCGCTGGTCGCCGTAGGCCACCTCGGCCTCGGGGCACAGGTCGCCGGCGGACATGCCCGGGTCGAGGGAGACGGGGACCTGCAGGTCCAGGGGCCGCCCCAGGAGGGTCGCGCCCTGCGGGCGGCCGATGCCCAGGGCATGACTGGCGCCGGCAGCCAGGATCAGCAGCGAAAGCGTCGCGAGGTCACGAAGACGGTGGGAACTCATGGGCAAGCACATTCTTGCACACCGGTCCGATTTCGTAACCAATTTGGCGACCATACCCGCAAAGGCGGCCGTGGCCGACCTGCCCGGCATCACTCCCTCGCCCTTCCTGCATCCGCACCGCGGCCTGATGGGTGCAGGCCCGCCGCCGCCCGGTCGGATGGCCCGCATGCGCCCCTGCGGGCCGTCGATAATCCCCGGATGCACACCACATTTCAGACCATCGCCGTGATCGGCGCGGGCGCCATGGGTCGGGGAATTGCCCAGATGGCCGCCCAGGCGGGCTGCCAGGTCCGCCTGTACGACCAGCAAGCCCAGGCGGTTGCCGCGGCGCAGCAATTCATTCTCTCGCAGTGGGAACGCATGCGCGACAAGGGCCGGCTGGACGAGGCCGCCGTGTCCGCCCTGCGTGGCCGCCTGCATGGGGTCGACACCCTGGACGCGCTGGCCGGCTGCGACCTGGTGGTCGAGGCCATCATCGAGCGGCTGGACGTCAAGCGCCAGCTGTTCGCCGCGCTCGAGGGCCTGCTGGGCGAAGACACCGTCCTCGCCAGCAACACCTCGTCCCTGTCGATCACCGCCATCGCCCATGGCCTGAAGTACCCGGGCCGGGTCGCCGGGCTGCACTTCTTCAACCCCGTGCCGCTGATGAAGGTGGTCGAGGTGATCCCGGGCCTGCGCACCGATCCGGGCGTCGCCGACCGGCTCGACGCCCTGGTGCGCGCCATGGGCCACACCCCGGTCCGGGCGCAGGACACGCCCGGCTTCATCGTCAACCACGCGGGCCGGGCCTACAACACCGAGGCCCTGCGCATCATCCAGGAGGGCGTCGCCGACTTCGCGACCGTCGACCGCATCCTGCGTGACCAGGTCGGCTTCAAGCTGGGCCCCTTTGAACTGATGGACCTGACCGGGCTGGACGTGTCCCACCCGGTGATGGAGTCGGTCTACAAGCAGTACTACGAGGAGCCGCGCTACCGTCCGAGCGCCCTGGCCGCCCAGCGCCTGGCCGGGGGCGTGGTGGGCCGCAAGTCCGGCGAGGGCTTCTACCGCTACGTCGACGGACAGGCGCAGGTGGCGGCCGAGCCGCCCGCCCCGACGGTGGCCGAGATCCCGCCGGTGTGGGTGTCGCCGCGGGCCGCGCGCCGGGCCGAGCTGCTGCAGCTGCTCAAGGATCTGGGCGCCAAGATCGAGACCGGTGCCTCGCCATCGATGAACGCCCTCACCCTGGTCGCGCCGCTGGGCTTCGACGTCACCACCGTGGCCGTGGTCGACCGCCACGACCCGGCGCGCACCGTGGGCCTCGACCTGCTGGTCGAGGACGCCGCCACCCGCCGCCGCGTGCTGGCCACCAACCCGGCCACCCGCACCGACATGCGCGACGCCGCGCACGCCCTGTTCGCCCGCGACGGCAAGCCGGTGAGCGTGATCCGCGACTCCGGCGGCTTCGTGACCCAGCGCGTGGTGGCCAGCATCGTCAACCTGGCTACCGACATCTGCCAGCAGGGCATCTGCTCGCCCGCCGACCTCGAGACCGCAGTCACCCTGGGCCTGGGCTACCCCCTCGGCCCGCTGGCCATGGGCGACCGCTGGGGTGGCGCCAGCATCCTCGAGGTGCTGTTCAACATGCAGACCGTCTACGGCGATCCCCGCTACCGCCCCAGCCCCTGGCTGCGTCGGCGCGCCGCGATCGGGCTGTCCCTGCGGCACGAGGAAGCCTGAGCATGGCCGCTGAACTCCAAAGCAGCGCGCACGGGCAGACCCTGGTGCTGACCCTGTCCAACCCGGAGCACCGCAACGCCCTGGGACCGGAGATCTACGCCGCCGGCATCGAGGCACTGTCGGTGGCCGAGAGCGCACCCGAGGTGCGCAGCGTGGTCATCACCGGCGAAGGCAGCACCTTCTGCGCCGGCGGGCAGCTGCAGCGCCTGCTGGCCAACCGGCAGAAACCGCCGGAGGCGGCGGCCGAGTCGGTCGAAGGCCTGCATGGCTGGATCGAGGCGATCCGCACCTTCCCCAAGCCGGTGATCGCCGCCGTCGAGGGCGCGGCCGCGGGGGCGGGCTTCTCGCTGGCCCTGGCGTGCGACTTCCTGGTCGCCGCCGAGGACGCGGTCTTCGTCATGGCCTATGTGAACGTGGGCCTGTCGCCCGACGGCGGCGGCAGCTGGAGCCTGGCGCAGGCCCTGCCCCGGCAGGCCGCGACCGAGCTGCTGATGGAAGGCGGCCGGCTCGATGCCCGTCGCCTGCACCAGTGGGGCGTGGCCAACCAGGTGACGCCGCGCGGCCAGGCCCTGGGCGCGGCGCTGGCGCTGGCCGAGCGCCTCAACGGCAAAGCGCCGACCTCGCTGGCCAGCATCAAGGAGCTGCTGAACGAGGCGCCGGGCCAGAGCCTGCACGCACACCTCGGGCGCGAGCGGGACCACTTCGTGCGCAACCTCCACCACCGCAACGCCGGCATCGCGATCGAGGCCTTCCTGGCCAAGCAAACGCCCCGCTTCGACTAAGCGCGCACTGGGTCCCGAACGCGACACGCGGCGCCCGGGCCAGTCACTGAGAAGACACACCATGGACGAACCGATTCTTACCATCGAGGAACGCGAGGCGATCAATGCGGGACGCTGGTTCAGCACCCTGTCGCCTTCCCTTCGACACGACATACTCCGATGCGCCTACGTCAAGCGATTCAAGGACGGCGAACTGATCGTCGCCCGGGGCGACCCAGCCGAGGAATGGACCGCCTGCGCCAAGGGCGCGGTGCGGGTGTCGTCGACCTCGATCACCGGCAAGCAGATCACGTTCACCTACGTCGAGCCCGGCGTCTGGTTCGGGGACATCTCGGCCTTCGACGGGGACGCGCGCACGCACGATGCCTATGCGCATGGCGAGACCTCCATCCTGTGCGTGGCCAAGGCCGACTTCCACAAGATCCTCGACCAGCATGTCGAGCTGTATGCGGCGCTGTTGCGCCTGCAGGCGCGGCGCAGCCGGCAGCTCTTTGGCCTGATCGAGGACCTCAACACCCTGCCGCTTCGCGCGCGCCTGGCCAAGCAGCTGCTGCACCTGGTGCGCAGCTACGGCGTGGCCAGCCTGTCCGACGGCAACGAGATCCGCATCGGCCTGCAGCTGGCGCAGGAGGAACTGGCGCAGCTGCTGGGGGCCTCGCGGCAGCGGGTCAACCAGGAGCTCAAGGCCATGGAGCGCGAGAACGCGATCCGCATCGAGCCGGGTGGCCTGGTGGTGCGGGACCGGCAAGCGCTGATGCGCATCGTCGAGGCCGACAGCGACCGGGACTGAGCCATCCCGTGCCCACGATGGAGCAACCTGCGACATGAGCACCGATTTCTCCGCCTTCGAGGGCACCCGCCCCGTCGCCGACAAGCACGCCTTCGACACCGGCGCCCTCTCGGCCTGGTTGCGTGAGCACCTGCCCGGCTTCGAGGGGCCGCTCACGGTGGAAATGTTCAAGGGCGGTCAGTCCAACCCGACCTACAAGCTGCTCACGCCCGGCCGCGCCTACGTGATGCGCGCCAAGCCCGGCCCGGTGGCCAAGCTGCTGCCCTCGGCGCATGCGATCGAGCGCGAGTTCAAGGTGATGCGGGGCCTGGCCGGCACCGGCGTGCCGGTGCCCGAGATGCTGTGCCTGTGCGAGGACGAGTCGGTCATCGGCCGCGCCTTCTACCTGATGGAGTTCAAGCAGGGTCGGGTGCTGTGGGACCAGTCCCTGCCGGGGATGACGCCCGCCCAGCGCGGCGAGATCTACGACGAGATGAACCGCGTGATCGCCGCCCTGCACACGGTGGACTTCAAGGCCCGGGGGCTGGCCGACTACGGCAAGCCGGGCAGCTACTTCGAGCGCCAGATCGGCCGCTGGACCAAGCAGTACCTGGCCTCCATCACCGAGCCCATCCCCGAGATGGATCGCCTGATCGAGTGGCTGCCGACGCACATGCCGGCCAGCGCGCGCGACGAGTCCTGCGTGTCGATCGTGCACGGCGATTTCCGGCTGGACAACCTGATGTTCCACCCGACCGAGCCGAAGGTGATCGCGGTGCTCGACTGGGAGCTGTCCACCCTGGGCCACCCGCTGGCCGACTTCAGCTACCACTGCATGTCCTGGCACATCCCGCCGGGGCAGTTCCGCGGCATCGGCGGCCTGGACCTGCAGGCGCTGGGCATTCCGTCCGAGTCCGACTACATCCGCCGCTGGTGCGAGCGCACCGGCATTGCGACGCCCGAGGCGCTGGCGCAGGACTGGAATTTCTACCTCGCCTACAACCTGTTCCGCCTCGCCGGCATCCTGCAGGGCATCGCCAAGCGCGCCCTGGACGGCACCGCCTCCAGCGCGCAGGCGGCGAGCGCCGGCGCCGGCGCGCGGGGCCTGGCCGAGATGGCCTGGGCGTTCGCCCAGCGCAGCCGCTGATCCCCCTTCCCTCTTTCTCCAACCAAGCCTGGACTGACCATGGACTTCGACTTCTCGCCCCGGACCAAAGACCTGCAGGCCCGCCTGCTGCGGTTCATGGACGACCACATCTACCCCAATGAGAAGACCTTCGCCGAGCAGCTGGCAGCCAACACCGCCGCGGGCAAGCGCTGGACGCCGCTGCAGGTGATCGAGGACCTCAAGGTCAAGGCGAAGGCCGCCGGCCTGTGGAACCTGTGGCTGCCGGCGGACACTGCCGAGATCGCGGGCGTGGAAGGCGCGGGCCTGACCAACCAGGAGTATGCGCCGCTGGCCGAGATCATGGGCCGCGTGCCGTGGGCGCCCGAGGTGTTCAACTGCAGCGCCCCGGACACCGGCAACATGGAGACGATTGCCCGCTATGGCAACGAGCAACAGCGCCGCCAGTGGCTGCTGCCGCTGCTCAATGGCGAGATCCGCTCGGCGTTCGCGATGACCGAGCCCGAGGTGGCCTCGTCGGACGCGACCAACATCTGCACCCGCATCGAGCGCCAGGGTGACGAGTACGTCATCAACGGCCACAAGTGGTGGATTTCCGGCGCCGCCGACCCGCGCTGCAAGATCTTCATCGTCATGGGCAAGAGCGACCCCGACGCGCCCAAGCACTCGCAGCAAAGCATGATCCTGGTGCCGGCGAATACCCCCGGCATCCGCATCGTGCGCCCGCTGCCGGTGATGGGCTACGACGATGCGCCGCACGGCCACGTCGAGATGTTCTTCGACAACGTGCGCGTGCCGGCCGAGAACATCCTGCTGGGCGAAGGCCGCGGCTTCGAGATCGCCCAGGGGCGCCTGGGCCCGGGCCGCATCCACCACTGCATGCGCCTGATCGGCCTGGCCGAGCGTGCGCTGGAGCTGATGTGCCAGCGCACCTCCGCCCGGGTGGCCTTCGGCAAGCCGGTGTCGCACCAGACCGTGACCCAGGAGCGCATCGCCGAGGCCCGCTGCCGCATCGAGATGGCGCGCCTGCTCACGCTCAAGACCGCGTGGCTGATGGACGTGGCCGGCAACAAGGTCGCCAAGACCGAGATCGCGATGATCAAGGTGGTCGCGCCGAACATGGCCCTGCAGGTGATCGACTGGGCCATCCAGGCCCACGGCGCCGGCGGGCTGAGCGAGGACTTCCCGCTGGCCTATGCGTATGTCTGCGCGCGCACGCTGCGCTTCGCCGACGGCCCCGACGAGGTGCACCGCAACGCCATCGCCAAGTGGGAACTCGGGCGCTGGGGCAGCTTCGGCCGCAACGAGCCCGTGCCCATCACCCGCGGCAGCTGAGGCGCCACCGTCCCACCATCGAAGCAGTACCCATGATCGACGTCTACACCTGGCCCACGCCGAACGGCCACAAGGTCCACATCATGCTGGAAGAGTGCGGGCTGCCCTACCGCGCCATTCCGGTGGACATCGGCGCCGGCGACCAGTTCAAGCCCGAGTTCCTCGAGATCAGCCCGAACAACAAGATCCCGGCCCTGGTCGACCCCGAGGGGCCGGACGGCAAGCCGATCGCGCTGTTCGAATCGGGCGCCATCCTGGTCTACCTGGCGGGCAAGACCGGCCGCTTCCTCGGCAAGACCGACCGCGCCCGCTACGAGGTGCTGCAGTGGCTGATGTTCCAGATGGGGGGCGTCGGCCCGATGCTGGGGCAGGCCCACCACTTCCGCATCTACGCGCCCGAGAAGGTGCCGTACGCCATCGACCGCTACACCAACGAGGCCAGGCGCCTCTACGGCGTGATCGACAAGCGCCTGGCGTCGAGCAAGTGGCTGGGCGGCAAGGACTACTCGATCGCCGACATGGCGGTCTTCCCCTGGCTGCGCAGCTGGCAGAACCAGGGCGTGCAGATCAGCGACTACCCGCACCTGCACCGCTGGTTCGAGACCATCGCCGCACGGCCCGCGGTGCAGCGCGGCGTGCAGGTGCTGGCCGACCGCCGCAAGCCGGTGGTCGACGACAAGGCACGCGAGGCGCTGTTCGGCAAGAGGCAATACGCCAGGCGCTGAGCAACCACGGCGGCAGGGCCCTCCGCCGTCGGGTCATGTCAGGGAAGGCGGGACTTCGCAGGGGCGCACGGGCCGATCATCGCGGCCCCGCCGCCGACCCGCCCGCCTGCCATGCACGACCTCTCTCCCTCTGCCGCCCCGGCCGATGCCGGTGATGGCCTGTCCCGCCTGGGCGAGCTGATCGCCACCAGCCGCACCCCCTCCCCCGATCTCCTTGCCACCGCCTGCGAGCTGACCCGCCAGGCCGGCGGCCACCGCCTGGCACCCGGCGTCTTCAGCGCCGCCCTGCTCGACCTGGCCGACCGCATCGGCCGCGTCCCCTCAACCACCTGGCTCAGCCTGTGCCGCGGCATGGCACTGGGCGCCTCCGTACCGGGCCAGCAAGGCCTGCCCCTGCCGCTGCGGCAGGCGGCCGCCCGGGTCGTGGGCGGGCTTCTCCTGCCCGAAGGCCGGCGCGTGGCCATGGCCCAGGCGCTGATGATCGACGCGGACTGAGCCCCCACCCAGGTCTGTGTCACCCTCGACGCAGACTGAGGCGCCCGCCAAGGTGCGCGTCACGCCACCATCGACGGCCGCGACGCGATTCGATACAACTGCTCATGGCTTGATTCCTGCCCAGCGCGACCGCAGCAGCCGGTCCGTGCTAACGTCCTCCAACGGGTACAGCCACTGCGTCGAGTTGTGCGCGCGGCGGCCCGCTTGGAACGATGCAAGCCCCACCCACGCCACCGAACGAAGCCCAGCGGCTCAAGCGCCTGCGCCAGTTGGGCGTCCTCGACACCGAAGCCGAGGCAGTACTGGATGCGTTCACCGAACTGGCGGCCTCGATCACCGGCCTGCCGATCGCCCTGATCAGCCTGGTGGACGAAGACCGCCAGTGGTTCAAGTCGGCTGTCGGCCTGACACAGGGAGATGAGACGCCCCGCACCGTGTCCTTCTGCGGCCATGCGATCAATGGCGACGAGGTGTTCGAGATCGAGGACGCCCGGCAGGATCCGCGCTTCGCCGACAACCCCTCGGTCGTCAACCTGCCCTATGTGGCGCATTACGCCGGCGCACCCCTGGTGATGCCAGGCGGCGAGCGCATCGGCACGCTGTGCGTGGTGGGCGACCGTCCCGGCCGCCTCGCGCCCGAGACCCGCAAGCAGCTGGCCAAGCTGGCCGAAGGCGTGGTGCGGGTGCTGCTGCTGCGCGAGAACGAGCGCAGCCTGCAGCACTGGCTACGCATCGAGCGCGCCCTGCGCCAGAGCGAGGCCCGCTGGCGCACCATGACCGACCTGCTGCCCCAGATCGTCTGGTCGGCCGGGCCGCAGGTCAGCCAGGCCGAGTTCAACCAGCGCTGGGAAGAGTTCACCGGCACATCCGCCAACCTGGCGCGCGATGAGGGCTGGATGATGCATGTCCACCCGGACGACCGCCCTGCCGTGGCCCAGGCCTGGCACCAGTGCCTGGCCAAGGGCCTGCCCTTCGGCCAGGAGTTCCGGCTGCAGCACCGCTCGGGCGACTTCCACTGGGTGCTGGCGCGGGCCCTGCCGGTGCACGACGACGAGGATGGCGGCGCCATCACCCGCTGGATCGCCACCTTCACCGACATCCACGACCAGAAGCAGGCCCAGCAGGACCTGGTGGAGAGCAACCGGCAGAAGGACGAGTTCCTGGCCATGCTGGCGCACGAGTTGCGCAATCCGCTGGCGCCGATCAGCACCGCGGCGCAGCTGCTGCGCCTGTCGGCCCATGACCCGGACCGTGTGCTGCAGACCAGCGAGCTGATCTCCCGGCAGGTCGGCCACATGACCGAACTGGTCGACGACCTGCTGGATGTGTCGCGGGTCACCCGCGGCCTGGTGCGGATCGACCACGAGCGCGTCGACCTGCGCCAGGTGCTGCACGATGCGCTCGAGCAGACCCTGCCCCACATCGAATCGCGCCGGCACAAGATCGAGCTGCCAGCCTCGCCCGAGCCGGTCCTGGTGATGGGCGACCGTGTCCGCCTGGTGCAGGTGCTGACCAATCTGCTCAATAACGCCGCCAAGTACACGCCGGAGCGCGGCACGCTGCGGGTGGACCTGCAGGCACGCGGGCATGAGGTGGTGCTCTCGGTCAGCGACAACGGCACGGGCATCGAGCCCGACCTGCTGCCGCATGTGTTCGACCTCTTCACCCAGGCCAAGCGCACGCCAGACCGGGCGCAGGGCGGCCTGGGGGTCGGCCTCGCCCTGGTCCGCACCCTGGTCGAGATGCACGGCGGGCGCGTGGAGGCCCGCAGCGGCGGCATCGGCACGGGCAGCACCTTCAGCGTCTGGCTGCCTCGGCTGACGGAGGGCGAAACCGCCCTCACCCGGCCTGCGCAGGCCGCGCCCCCGCCGCTCACCGCCCCGCCGGCGCCCTGCCAGCCCGCGCCGGAACCTGCCGACACCCCGCTGCAGGTGATGGTGGTGGACGACAACGCCGACGCGGCCGACCTCATGGGCATCTGGCTGGAGTCGCAGGGGCACGCAGTGCGGGTACGGCTCGACCCCTTCGAGGCGCTGGAGGCGGCGCGCAGCCGGCCTGCCGACGTCTACGTGCTGGACATCGGCCTGCCCGGCATGGACGGCAACCAGCTGGCGCGCCGGCTGCGCGAGGACCCGCGCAACCGCGACGCGGCCCTGATCGCCCTCACCGGCTACGGCCAGGCGCAGGACATCCTGCAGTCGCGCCAGGCGGGCTTCGACCAGCACTTCGTCAAGCCGGCCGACCCGACCCGGTTGGCGGCGGTCATCGAGGACCTGGCCCGGCAAGGGCGCCGCAGTGCGCCGGCGCAGCCGGCCTAGCCACCGGAACCTTTCGTAACCGTCAGTAACTCATCCCCTCCAACGCCCGCCGTCTCGGGCGCGAAGAGGATGAGGGCGGACCATGCGTGACCCGTTCGACACCGCAGGCCTGCCCCGGCCTGCGCTGCCCGCCGACCTGGCGGAGCGGCTGGGCCCGCCGACGATGGCGGGCCGCGAGACCGCCGGCTGGCCGGCGACCCTGGACTTCCAGGCACGGGTGGCCCAGGGGCTGCAGCAGGCCAGGCCCGCGCGGGCCTGGGTCGGGCTCAGCGCCTGCCAGGGGCGGCAGCTCGCGGCGGTGGCAGCGGTGGTCACGCCGCAGCTGGCCGTGTTCGTCCGGAAGCGATGGTCGGTGGTACCGGAGGCGCAGGCCCACGACCGGCGGCGCCTGGTCAGCACATGGACCTTGATGAATCACCTGCTCGACTGCGCGGACGAGGCCGGCCGACGCGGTCACTGGCCGGCATCGCGGCGGCTGCTGCTGGTCGACGACGACTTCGGATCGAGGCGCTGGGGCTGGGGGCGGGATCGGCAATCGCCCGAGTCGGTGATGGCTGCCGACCCGATGGCGCTGCTGCATGCCGCCGCAGAGGCGGACCGGCTGCTCAGGACGCCGGCGGCACAAGCAAACGACGGCCTGTGGAACGAAGCGGCCACCGGGGGAAGAGTGCCTCTTTTGGCATCAGCAGCCCGGACGCAGTGAGCCGCTGAACTCGAGGCGCATCGGGTGGCCTGCCCGAGAGGAATCGAACCCCTGACCCACAGCTTAGAAGGCTGTTGCTCTATCCAACTGAGCTACGGGCAGCCGATGACGACCCGCGGATTCTCGCATTTCGGCTCAGGAGCGGCCTGGCATGCCTGGGACAAACAGCTGCCGGATCGAGGACTGATTTGTCCACCCCCAGCGCGGCCCCGGTCCCGAGAGCTGGAAAGACCGGCGGCGGCCCCATTCAACGACCGGGCTCAGGCGCGCGCCACTGGATGAATCTGTCCAGGGCCCGGATCCGGAAGGCCCCATGAATCAAGGACTTGGGGCAGCCGCAGGCCTGGCACGCAAGCTGCAGACACAGGGCATGACCTTCCCCCGTCAGGAGCGTGCCCATGGCCCAAGTGAGCTACCCAGGCGTCTACATCCAGGAGGTGGCGAGCGGCGTGCGCACCATCACCAGCGTCGCCACCTCCATCACCGCCTTCGTCGACTTCTTCCGCGAGGGGCCGATGAACCGGGCGGTGGAGGTCTTCGGCCTGTCGGACTTCGCGCGCATCTTCGGCGGGCTGGACCCGCGCAGCGAAGCCAGCTACGCGCTCACCCAGTTCTTCCTCAACGGCGGGGGCACGGCCCTGGTGGTGCGTTGCGCCTCGGGCGGTGGCGCCACGGCCCTGGCCTCCGCCAGCGCGCAGATCCGCGGGGTGAGCCTGGCCGCGCCCGAACTGCTCACGCTCTCCGCCGGGAGTGAAGGGGCCTGGGGCAACACGCTGCGCGCGTACATCGACCACCGCACTGCCGACCCCACCCGCTTCTTCAACCTCACCGTCACCCGCCACGCCAGCAACGCCAAGGACGCGCCGGTGCTCACGCAGGAGCGCTTCCTCGGCGTGACCCGCGACAACACCCACCCGCGCTTCATCGAGCGGGTGCTGGCCGCCGACTCGCGCCTGGTGCGTGCCACCGTCACCAATGCCGGCACCGCCGGCGTGCCCGCGGCCAACGGCACCACCAGCGGCGCCTTCCCCACCGCCCAGCCCGCGCTGCAGAACCTGCTGGACTCGCTGCGCTGCGTGCAGCCGCCGCCCGCCCCGCCCGCGCCCTTGGTGGCGCGGCGGCTGCGGGTGCAGGTGGGCGCGGGCACCGTCTTCCAGGCCACCCTGCCCACCTGGGGCGCCGGCGAGGTGCAGACGCTGGCGCAGCTGGCCAGCCGCCTCGAGACCGCGCTGCGCACCGCCACCGACAGCACCGGCGGCACCGAGCCCACGCCGCCGGCCCTCACCGGGGCCAGCGTGATCGTGGTGGGCAATGACCGCCTCGTCGTCACCGCCGGCGCCGACCCGGCGCGCAACCTGCAGGACACCCTGGTCTTCACCAACGCCGCCGGCCCGGCCGACAACGCCGCCACCGTGCTGCTCCTGGCCGGCGGCGGCTCGGTGGCCAATGTGCAGGCCTACCCGCTGGGCGCCACCCTACCGGCCACGCCTTCCACCCTGGCCTATGTGGCCGGCACCACCGGCGCCGACGGAGAACCGCCCGGGGCCGACGAGCTGGTGGGCGCGGTGGCCGACGCCAATGACCGCGGCCTCTTCGCGCTGCGCAAGGTGGATCTGTTCAACCTGCTCTGCATCCCGCGCGCGGCCAACCTGGCCGACGCGCAGATGCGGCAGGTGGTCGAGAAAGGAATCGCCCTGTGCGAGCGGCACCGCGCCTTCATGCTGGTGGACATCCCCGAGAGCGTGAACGAAGTCGCCGAAATGAAGGACTGGCTGGACGCGCACGGCAACTTCCGCAGCCGCAACAGCGCCCTCTTCTTCCCCCGCGTGCGCATCGCCGACCCGCTGGCCGAGTACCGGGTGCGCAGCTTCGGCAACAGCGGCACCCTGGCCGGCGTGTTCGCCCGCACCGACGCCGACCGCGGCGTGTGGAAGGCGCCGGCCGGCATCGAGGCCACGCTGCGCGGGCTCGACGACCTGGACTACCGCCTCACCGACGCCGAGAACGGCACGCTCAACCCGCTGGCGATCAACGCGCTGCGGGCCTTCCCGATCTACGGCCTGGTCAGCTGGGGCGCGCGCACGCTTGACGGCGCCGACGCCACCGGCAGCGAGTGGAAGTACATCCCGGTGCGGCGGCTGGCGCTGATGCTGGAGGAGTCGCTCTTTCGCGGCACCAAGTGGGTGGTGTTCGAGCCCAACGACGAGCCGCTGTGGGCGCGCATCCGGCTCAACGTCGGCGCCTACATGAACTCGCTGTTCCGCCAGGGCGCCTTCCAGGGCACCACGCCCAAGGACGCCTACTTCGTCAAGTGCGACGCCGAGACGACCACGCAGGACGACCGCAACAAGGGCATCGTGAACATCGAGGTGGGCTTCGCGCCGCTCAAGCCGGCGGAGTTCGTCGTGATCAAGATCCAGCAGATCGCTGGCGACCTGGACGTCTGAGGAGCGCGCGATGGCCAACACCGGATTCGTGGTCAACACCCACCGGGTGGACCCCTACAAGAACTTCAAGTTCAGGGTGCTGTGGGATGGCAAGCCGGTCCTCGGCGTGAGCAAGGTGGGCGCCCTCAAGCGCACCACCGAGGTGGTCAAGCACCGCAGCGGCGGCGACAACAGCCACGACCACAAGTCGCCCGGGCGATCGAGCTTCGAGGGCCTGAGCATGGAGCGCGGTATCACCCATGACCTGACCTTCGAGCGCTGGGCCAACCAGGTCCACACCTTCCAGGGCGACCCGCTGATGGACCTGGTGGGCTACAAGAAGGACCTCACCCTAGAGGTGATGAACGAGCGCGGACAGGTGGCGATCCGCTACTTCCTGTTCCGGTGCTGGGTCAGCGAGTACACCGCCATGCCCGACCTGGACGCCAACGCCAACGCGGTGGCGATCGAGAGCCTGAAGATCGAGCTGGAAGGCTGGAGCCGCGACCCCGAGACCACCGAGCCTTCCGAGGCGTCGTGAGGCGGCGATGAGCGAGTCCAGCAACTCGGACGGTGGGTGGGTTGCCGCCGGCGAGGCGGCGCCCGCTGCATCGGTGCCCGCGGCCGACTCGCCCTCGGGTGAGGGGCAGCAGGCACCGGGACCATCCGGGCTGGACGGACCCTGGCCCGGGCTCGAGGCTGAGGTCGTGGTGGAGCGCATCGTGCCCTCGGCACCCGGCGCACCCTGGGACACCGACCCGGGCGGTGGCCTGCGGCGCGGGGCCAGCGGCCCGATGCCGCCAGCGGCAGGCGCTCGTACGGCCCTGGCTGCACCCGCGCGCTTCCCGGGCGGGCCGGCGGCGGGGTCGGCGGATGCGTCGGCCGGGGCAGGCGATGCGGGAGCGGCTGGCGGCCGGGAGCC
>JACCDX010116841.1_pt1 | contig 13817 bp, 15 predicted proteins | sample 7449681 | NCBI WGS metagenome assembly JACCDX01 (sample SAMN15323450, study PRJNA562643) | freshwater metagenome | isolation source: river surface water | place: USA:Blue River Watershed | collected 2017-08-18
GAAAAAATACTACCGACCTACGTCAGTAATACTTTCCGTTTCTTTTTATATGTCTTTCAAAGTGTCAAATGGTGTTTATGTTTTTTGTGTTTTTGTCCTTGCACTATGCCCTTGCACTTGCACTCGCACTTCTCCCTATTCAGCATCATCCAACTTGCGTCGCAGCTGCAACTTCCTAGGAGCTCCAGGAGCAACAGAAGTAGGAATGAAGGGATTCTTCGCAGGAGTACTAGGAGCCTCCTCCTCCTCCTCGAGGTCTAAATGCTTCTTAGGTGTTCTATATGTCTCCCTACCACTAGCATATCCTTGTCCCAAATACTTGGTAGCAGGAGCCCGAGGTTGCTGTTGCTGTTGTTGTGCCCTCGGCATAGGAGCACTGTAAGTAGGCATCATGCTAGCACCCATGGTTCCAGCGCCGATGAGCTGTGTCAACATCTGAATCTGCTGTGCCTGCATCGCAACAACCTGTGCCAAATCCATACCTCCAGCTACCTGCTGTTGCCTGGGAGCTGCGTCACGATTGTATTGCTGTTGCTGTCTGGGAGCTGCATCACGATTGTACTGTTGCCGAGGAGCACCTCCAGTTGTCTTGGAAGCGATATGACGCCGTGCATCCGCAGCCTTTGGTGCAGGTGGTGCGACATCTGCCGAGGGCCGAGCCACAGCGGACTTTCGCACCTTCCAGAACCAAGGATCATTGTACGTCAATTGTACCTCTTCATCCTTCAACAACTGTTCCCTAACAGTCATATCCTTCCACTGAACGAAATGTACGAACACCTTCTTGTACTCTTCACCCTTGTCATTGCTCTTCATAACCATATCAACATGTTCAACAGTTCCCCATCCAGCCTCCTCAAAGGTGGACTTGATGCGCTTCCAACCAATGTTAGCAAACACCCTAGGGATGCAAACGGATGGCTGGGACAGAGGCAACGAAGTGTCGACATGAAGTCTCCTGATCGGTGCTGCATCCGCAGCACTCGTGTCTACAGTCAAAGCAACAGGTGCAGCAGCAACAGGAGTCTCCATGGTAGCAGTGGAATCCATTGTGATAATGCGAAGCAACGATCTCAAATGAGAAACACTGAATGCGGGGGATAATACAAATCACGAACAATCTATTTTCAATTTTTCCAGCTCAAGAGACGAAACTATCTGCGCCCTAGGTGCTTCCGCGATGTATAGATTATTATGCGCTCCCTCAGAATTGTAATATATTATACAGTACTTTTGTGTATCATATTGTAAATTACATTACATATATACGAAATCTTACAAAACAGTTTTAATATTTTAATTTTAATTTTAATTTTAATTTTAATTTTAATTTTAATTTTCATTTTCAAAAAGTTTCACAACTCATAAAATAATTTCCAGGATACTTTCCAAAATGTAAAAATGTTTTGCAACATTGCGGCCTGCGGCCGCGCGATACCCCCCTCCAAAATTTTCGGCCTCGCTTCGCTCGGCCCCATGAAACACAATACAATCTATACATTACAGCAGGGGGAGTGGGGGATTCCTGCTACGTACAGCGAAGCTGGATACAGCAGGATTTAGAAAAATTAAAACAATGATATATTCCATTACAAAATGTATAGATTCTATGAAGACTTCAGGAATTCCATAAAAGTTACAAAACAGTTTTCATAAATTACAAAAATATTTTACAAAAAGTTTCACAACTCTAAAAATAATTTCCAGGATACTTTCTAAAATGTAAAAATAGTTTTCATAAAAGTTTAACAATTTCAAAAAGACACCCCTAAAATTTTTTTCGCCTCGCTGCGCTCGGCGCTCCATAAAACACAGTACAATCTATACATTGCAGTAGGGGGCGTGGGGTTAATCGCTAGGTATAGCGAAGCTGGATACAGCAGGATTTAGAAAATTTTAAATAATGATATTTTTCATTACAGATTGTATAGATTCTATGAAGACTTCGAGGATTTCATAAAATCTACAAAACAGTTTTATAAAAGTTTACAAAATGATTTACAAAAAGTTTCACAACTCTAAAATTTATTTCTGGACAACTTTCTAAAATGTAAAAATGTTTTTCATAAAAGTTTATAAAATATTTCAGAACTCTAAAAGACACCCCTAAAAAATTTTTCGCCTCGCTGCGCTCGGCGTCCCCATGAAACACAGTACAATCCATACATTGCAGTAGGGGCGTGGGGTTAATCGCTAGGTATAGCGAAGCTGGATACAGCAGGATTTAGAAAATTTTAAATAATGATATTTTTCATTGCAGATTGTATAGATCTTCAGAAGACTTCAATTATTCCATAAAAGTTACAAAACAGTTTTCATAAAAGTTTACAAAATGTTTTACAAAAAGTTTCACAACTCAAAAAATAATTTCCAGGATACTTTCTAAAATGTAAAAATGTTTTTCATAAAGTTTAACAATTTCAAAAAGACACCCTAAATTTTTTTTCCCCGCTCGCTTCGCTCGCGCACAAACACAGTACAATCCATACATTGCAGTAGGGGCGTGGGGTTTATCGCTAGGTACATTGTAAATGGATACAGCAGGATTTAGAAAAATTAAAACAATGATATTTTCCATTACAAAAAGTATAGATCTTCAGAAGACTTCAATAATTCTGTAAAAGTTACAAAACAGTTTTCATAAAAGTTAATAAATGTTTTACAAAAAGTTTCACAACTCTAAAATTTATTTCTGGAGAACTTTCCAAAATGTAAAACAGTTTCATAACATTCCAAAAATGTTTGCGGCCTTCGGCCGCGTGATACCCCTTCAAAATTTTCGGCCTCGCTGCGCTCGGCGCTCCATAAAACACAGTACAATCTATACATTACTATAGGGAGCGTGGGGGATTTTTGTCCTGTCATGAAAAATGGTTCAAACCACTTCTCTTTTTTCTATTGTATATGTATTTTGCAGTACTTTTTATGTTTGTGTTGTAGGTTCCATACCCTATTGTATAGATATATGCACTCCCTTGGTATCACTACATAGCCACTGTCCACTGTTTCAATAGCGATAGTCATCATCATCGCAGCAGTTCCCAGGACACCACTTGTTTCCACAGTTCTCGCACTCACATTTGCACCAGTCATATCCATTACGTTCACACTGGGCGCATCCAATTGAACTCTCTTCGTCTTGTAGACCGATGAACCGTGTACGTGCAGACCATGAAATAGATTCCCATTGTTGTGAGACAGCATCCTGTTGCTTCCACCATATATCTGCCAGCATCCGCCATCGGCGCATCTCCTTCTGCTTCTTGGCGAACTCTTCAGGATGTGTCTTCATCCATGCATACAGTGGTTTCTCCTTGCAACTCATGGAGCAGACACACATACCACGACACAGGTAGTAGCGATTGCATGCACACAGTAGTGGACGATATGGTGCAGGTCCTTGTAGTCGAAGTGGTTCACCTAGTGCCTTGTAGTCAGCAAAATCCTCCAGCTGCATATTGTAGTAGTGGCGACCAGGGATAGGTTCAGGGTCCTTCCACCATTTTCCATATGGTGTATCAACTACGTATGTGAACGGTGGAACTCCACTATCGACGGTCTTGCATCCGCAAGACTCGAACTCTGGTTCCACAGGGACAACAGGATCTTTTGCAATGACACACTCCATATCTGCAATGGTAAACGCTCTAACTGCAAGACGCTCTTGCAGCGGGCACGGGGGACTATATATCTGGGCACCACAGACCGTTCAATTTTTCTCCGTTTCGTAAGCAATACTACCAGCTAATGGAAATCTCCATTGCGGATACAATATCATGAAAAAAGTGGGTTACACTCCTTCCAGCGCCGCATCTGCGGCGCGAACTGTCTCTCCTCGGTTGAGGAGAGATTCCATTTTTTCTTGTGTTTTAGGGGGCTTTTGTGATGTTTTTCTTTGTGTTTCTATGTGTGTGAGTGAGTCTATACAGTGATGGGTTTGCGGCAGATGCGATCGGCTTCGGCGCGTGCTGCGACAATGCTAGCGATCCATGCATCGGCCATGGCAGGAGTGACGACGATCCGTTCCTTGTTGGGGACCATGGCAGCCTTCTTGGCGTCGGCACAGGAGCGAATGTGTGTCTGCTGTGAGAAGAGCCATTCGATGTAGCGTGCAATGCCACCACGAGCGACTATGGCGGCGATCTCTGAGGACCTGTCGAGTCTACGTAGAACCTCCCAGTTGGGGACGCTCTTACGTGATCCAGGACGACGAGTGGGTTCGGCACCCATGCCGAGCTTCTTCATGGTCTCAACGGACACCACCTTGCGCGTCTTGGCATTCATGATGAAGGGTGCACTGCAGATGACCAGTCTATGGCCATTAGCGAAGTAGCAGTCGCTGTAGACCTCCTCGATGAGGACATGAGTCTTGTCAGCGAAGAAGCATCCAGCGAGTGTGAGAGTCTTACCTCCATAAGCACTGATCTCAGCATCATCCTGTGGGCCACTGTAGAGACGAAGAGTCCCATTATCTAGGCCGAGCCAGAGTGTGGTGATGTAGCTGTAGGAGAAGTCATCCTCATGAGCCATTGTATGAGAGCGTAGGGGAGCGGATAACGCTGTAAGCGGGGAGCGGGGGGACATCTGCTGCAGTGCCACCAACCACTTCAATTTTTTTTCTAACTTGACAAATGGCACCCTCCATAGCCCCCTACCAAAAAATCAATCCAAAAAAAAAATTGAAGTGTCTGGAAACCCAGTCTGTAATGCCCCCCACCACAGCGTATAGCTTTAGCGTTCCACGCCCCATAAGCCTATACAAGATGTCCAGCAAGACCAGCAAGAAGATCGTTGAGGATGTATCCTCTGACTCTGAAGTTGAAGTGACTCCCAAGAGCAAGCCTGTGAAGGCTCCTGCTGAGGAGAAGCCGAAGGCTGCTAAGAAGCCTGTTGACTCTGATGCGGAGGAGGAGAAGCCCGTGAAGAAGCCTGCTAAGAAGCCCGTGAAGGAGGACTCTGATGCAGAGGAGGAGAAGCCCGTGAAGAAGCCCACTAAGAAGCCTGCGAAGGACGACTCTGACTCTGAGGAGGAGGAGAAGCCCAAGAAGAAGGTGACGAAGAAGGCTAAGAAGGACGACTCTGACTCTGAGGAGGAGAAGCCCAAGAAGAAGGTGAAGAAGGCGAAGAAGGAGGAGGATTCTGATGATGAGGAGGAGAAGCCGAAGAAGAAGAAGGTGTCGAAGAAGTCCAAGAAGGATGACTCTGACTCTGATGACTCTGGCGACGACGAGCCTAAGCGCAAGCGCAAGGCCGCAGCCTCATCGGACGATGAGGACTCTGATGCAACGTCAAGTACCAAGAAGTCCAAGCGTAAGCCCCGCAAGGTTCGTGAGCATCGTGATATCGATGAGATTCTGGATGACCTCCAGGCTCTCGAGACTCTCGCTCATGAGCTGCGTGTTGATCTGCGCAAGGCCAAGGCTGGTACGAAGACGAAGAAGTCCTCCAAGGAGAAGAAGGAGAAGGGCGAGACTCCTAAGCATCTGAAGGAATGGCAGAAGGAGGTTGATGCTGTCATGGAAGAGTATGAAGAGAAGGGCAAGAAGATCTCTCGTAAGGAGGCAATGACAATCGCTTCGAAGCGCCGCAAGGCTGCTAAGGGCGAGGACTCAGACTCAGAGGACGAGAAGCCCAAGAAGAAGAAGGTCGCCAAGAAGGCGAAGAAGGAGGACTCGGACTCAGAGGAGGAGAAGCCCAAGAAGAAGGTCGCCAAGAAGGCGAAGAAGGAGGAGTCTGATTCAGAGGAGGAGAAGCCCAAGAAGAAGGTCGTGAAGAAGGCCAAGAAGGAGGAGTCTGATTCAGAGGAGGAAGAGAAGCCGAAGAAGAAGGCCAAGAATGAGGAGCCTGCAGAGGAGGAGAAGCCGAAGAACTCGCGTCGCTCGCACGCTTCTGACGAAGCGAAGAAGGCCAAGAAGGAGGCCGAGCCAGAGGCTGATGCAGATGGAGTCGTGGAGTGGGAGTACGAAGGGAAGAAGTACTTCAAGTCAGGCTTGAATGAGCTCTGGCTGCAGGCAGAAGATGGTCTCGGCGCATGGGTCGGCATCTACAAGCCTGAGGAGGACTCCATTGACACTAATGCTCCTGCCCCTGAGATCGCGATGGCCTAAGCCCCAGTGCAAGGAAAGAAAGACGAAAAACACACACATAGCATAGCATACACAACAAAAACATCACAAAACCCCCAAAAACCCAACAAAAAGAGAGAAGTGGATTGACCCATTTTTCATGGGGGGAATCCCCCCAACCCTTTAGCGGCCTTTGGCCGCAGCCGCCTACAGCGGCTATGACATTTTTCATTACAGGTTCATAAGCCCACAGAGGGCCTAAAGACCCCAACACCCCCGTAGCAATGTATAGATCCTATGGTAAACTCCATTGCAATCTATACATTACAGCAGTAGGATTTTTTATTGTTTCATTGCAACTACATACAATCCACTACATACAATCCACTACATACAAATCCACTACATACAAATCCACTACATCACAACTACATACAAACTCCATTGCAGTCACTACTACATCTATCGAGTATATGGTTTGATCAGTTCTCTATTGTTATATAATACTAACATTATATTGTCCTTCTTCTTATCTTTGAATTCATCATCTTTTTCATCAAATACTTTTTGTAAGACATCTTTAATTGCAGCTCTTTTATCAGGACTCATTTCATATTGTAATTCTTCATAGAATTGCTGTATGTCATATACTCTTTGTTCTAATATTTCATCCAATAGATCACCTTTATCAATTGCAATGAATTTTTTCATTGATTCATCATATTTATGTGCCCATTTGCTTTTAAGACTAGAGATGTATATATTTTTGAATTGGTTATATTTACCTGATACATGAGCTAATGAAACTAATTCTTCGATACTACCATATTGTTTATGTAATACTCTTAATTTTTCTTTCTTTGATAGTACGGATTCTAATTCTTCCATACCAAATGCTATAATTTGTACATTATTAATGGTACCAGCTACTGTACCGTTGTTAGTAACTATTTCATTATTCATATTTGTTATATTATTAGTTATAGAGTTATTAGACAACTTCCTCGAATGAGGAAGTGATAACGGTGCTGCATCCGCAGCACTCGATAGATCACAGTTATTTTGTAATGGAACTATTTCATTTGCTTTACATTTCTTCTCATGTCTCCATCTATTATGACGATCTGTAAACAGTTTATTGCATTTCTTACAGTTTAACGTATCTATTTTCTCTTTGGTAGTCACTGAGTGTATATCACTTTCATCCAAATGACTACCATCTTCGATGTATGTCTTTGTGTGAAATTTATTATTATGAAACCACCAGCTTTTATATGATGAAAACTCTACATCACACTCTATACATTTCTTTGGCATTTTATAGGATAGATATGAGAGATGGTTTTAAATATATACGAACACTTTGTACTATTGTTATAATATACTTTCAATTTATGCAGGACATACATCCGATTGGTAGTCATTTTTGGTAGTCATTTTGAATATAGAGGGGGGGGAGAAAATCCATTTCAAAATTGTTCCAGGAAATGAAATTTTGGGTTGCAAAACTTTTTTACAAAAATATTTTACAACATTTGCAACTTCTAGAATGTATGAGATTATGGAAACAACAATTTATAACCGTAATGGAATTATTCGTTATAGTAAATCTATACATGCGACCACTACAACTACATTACAATTCCTAAAACACCATATCGCCATAAGCAATATATTATCTCCTATGGAGCGAGGGACCTCCCTCAAAAAATTGACTATATATCCTCCTTCAAAACTCTAGTACACCGCTTCCCAGAGTATATAACTATTAAGAGACTATCAAAGACTTCATATAAAATGCCCCGTGCTGCTGCAAAGAACATCGTAGATAATAGTGATGCATCATCTGTTGATTCGCTACCAGCTGCTTCAACTGTTTCGAAGGTAACAAAGAAGGAGACTCGTACTGTAGAAGATATTATGGATGCATTGGATTCTATTTCTAAAACTGCACATGAACTTCGAATGGATTTGAAGAAGGTCAAGAAGACGAAGGGTTCCAAAGGGGAGAAGAAGGGATCTTTCCCAAAGGGAGAGACTCCTCCTCAGACCAGACCATGGAATGACTACGTAGCAACTGTATTTGAAGACATGAAGAGTAAAGCAGCTGAAGGAGAGAAGGTGCTCTATAAGAATGCTCTACAAGAAGCAAAACGTCGCAGAGATGCAGGAGAATCACCTCTACCTCCTACAAAGACTAAGACTTCAAAGAACTCGCGTCGCTCGCACGCTTCTGACGAAGCGAAGAAGGTGGAGGATACTGAAGAGGAAGCTCCAAAGAAAAAGGCTTCAAAGAAGAAGGATACTGAAGAAGAAGCTCCAAAGAAAAAGGCAAAGAAGGAGACTGAAGAGGAAGCTCCAAAGAACTCGCGTCGCTCGCACGCTTCTGACGAAGCGAAGACTAAGACTTCAAAGAAGAAGGTTGAAGAAAGTGAGGTAGAGAGCGAAGCTGAAGCGCCAAAGAAGACAAAGAAGAAGGAATCCAAAGCAAAGGAGGAGCCAGTAGAAGAGGAACCAGAGATCGAAGATGGTGAACTTGTACAGTGGTCTTTCAAGGGAGTAGAATATCTTAGATCATCTGCAGGAGAGCTATGGTTGAGTAAGGATGGTGAGATGGGTAAATGGGTAGGACTGTATGATTCAAAGACCAAGAAGATCGATAAGAAGGCAAAGGAGCCAGAGATTGCTGTGGAGTAAATAGTATACTAAAAATAATTATTTAATAACATTGTAAATAGGCCATAAATATATTTTTAATGTATTATTTCTTCGCAGGTGTTTTTCTGACAATCTTTAAAACTTTTTTAACAGGTGCTGCGGATGCAGCACAGTTGCTGTCAAGACAGTCATCTTGATTAAAATAGGATAGACTGCGAATGACAGGATGTATGGATAGTCCAGTATATTTAGGATGTGATACGATTGTTTTCATAATATCATCAACTTCTAATTCATATTTTTCAGCAATAATATCTACAATACATGTGAAGACATCCGCACTATGAGCAAATAGTATTTCCATAGCTGCTTTGAATGCTGTTTTACTGTCTCCTTTGATTTGTTCTGAAGTATATGGTACATAGTTATCAGGTATATCATTAACAACTGTAATATCTTTCTTATTCATCCTGTCTACTGTCTGCTGTCTAACTGTCTAGCTGTCTGCTGTCTAACTGTATAACTGTTTAGCTGTCTAGCTGTCTCCTGTCTAACTGTATAACTGTTTAGCTGTCTAGCTGTCTCCTGTCTAACTGTATAACTGTTTAGCTGTCTAGCTGTCTAGCTGTCTCCTGTCTAACTGTATAACTGTTTAGCTGTCTAGCTGTCTAGCTGTCTCCTGTCTAACTGTATAACTGTTTAGCTGTCTAGCTGCAACCTGTATATCTCAAATTTATAAGAAATAGAGCATTAAAAATTTTATAAACTCCAAACAACTGTATAATACTATACAGTAATTTCTTTCAAAGGAACTCCAAAGTATACCTGTGTATCTGCATTCAGATTTAATTTAACAGCTTCATCACTAGTGAACCATCCAATATTACATACTTCTCTATTATCATGTGTGATAGTACTGAAAGTGGATCGTACATTAAATAGATAATATGTTGCCATTTTGAGAGTGATAACATCGCAAGGGTTAGGTAATGATTTGCAACCAGTTTCTTCAAATATTTCTCTACTAGCACAATCAATGGGAGTTTCAAACTTCTTAGTATGTCCTTTAGGGAAAGACCATTTCATATGTTTTCTTCCTTGAACGAGGAGATATTTACCATCTTCTGAGCGTATAATGGCACCATATATGGGCATATTTTTTCTTGGTGTAACGGGTGCATAATTGGAATATGTATTAGCACCATTACGAATATCAGAAGCAGTAAAGTATGGTTTATGGCGTTTTTGGAATGATGAGAATGCTCTAGGGAAATCCTTAGTAGCCATATTAAATGTGGTATGTATGTGAGATATACTTTTTAAAAAGTGGAGTATATGTGTCAAATTTATTGGGGTGCATAGAAATGAGGCACGAATCCCGGCATAAGAATATAGAAGATATTTAGTATATAATGGATAGTTCTGAAGGGAAGGATATATATAATGAACAATGTAAGAAGTCAATGAGATTAATAAAACAGCGTGAGAAAGCGAAGCGTGATGCGGATCGATATTATACGCGTCATAGATCGAAAGTATTAGAGCGTCATAGGGTTGCTGCGAGCGAAGCGAGCAGCGTATGCAATGTATATAGTGCTATGGAATCATCTAGTAATCCTGTAGTGTCATTTGATTAATTGTAATGGATTGCTTCATTAACTAAACAATTTCATATTTTCATTAAAAGTTATGAAGTTGTTGTTTTGTATAAAATGTAGTTTGCAAAAAAGATTTGTTCGCATCCAGACTTTTTGATTCTGGTGAAGAATTTGGTTAAAATATAAAGACAGGCCAAAATGATATAAAATGATATATCTGCATTTAGCCAACAAAGTAATATAAAACACGGTACGTTTTGAAAATAATGCAACAAAAACGATCGTTTCACATATACATACATATACATTTCTGTTGATTTAAAATATAAAGCATAAAATATAAAATAATATGACAGTGATTTGTAAAGAATGTAATAAGAAATATAAGACATATACAACATGGTATGTTCATAATAAAAAGTGTCACAATTCACCAGTTGTAATAAAAGAAAACATATGTGAATATTGTAATAAGACATTTAGTAGACAATCAAATTGTTCAAGACATAGAAGTAACTGTAAAGAGAAAAATAGTAAAGTATTAGAAAGGGTCGAAGAATTAGAGCAAAAAATAAATAAAATGGCTACAACTAATACAGTTCAATACAATACAATAAATGTACAAAACAATTATATAAATTGTTCTCTAAAGTTGGAACCAATACATAATAATAAGCATATGCATAAAAAAATATCATATGAAGACTATAAAAATTATATATATGATAATGATAATGAGAACATGTTACAAAATTTATCATTATATATTTATACAACTAATAAAGTAGATGAATATAAAAATTTATATATTCCTAATAATAATAGCAATATAATATATACATATAACGACAATACAAGATGTTTTACAGAATGTGACAAAGATAAAACAATGAATACATATACAATGAGTAATATGACATGTGTGAACAATTTAGTAGAGCAATATGATACAAATGAAAAGACAAATAGTGTAGAAGAGAAATATAGTGATATATGTAGTTCAAAACGTGAAATGAATAGAATAAGTAATGATAGTAGTTCAATAATACATATGGCTTGTAAAAATGTTAAAGCAATATGTAATGAATATATTAAAATCGATAATAAATTAAATGAAGAAAATACAAATACTATAATAAAGAAGAAAAAGAAAACTGTTGAAAAGAGGGAACAAATAGAGGAAGAAGATATATAGTGATATTAAACATGTAAGATTATAATATATTATATATAGAATGTCAACTTATAAGTGTAATATATGTAATACACAGTATAAAACCGATAAAACCCTTGCAACACATATGAAAAAGAAGCATAATGATGTAAAAGAGCAAGAAAAACAACCAGAAGTAGATTCAGATACAGAATCAGATTCAGGATCTGAACAAAATGATAATACACTAAGAATTTCAATGGATGATTTAGTAAATAATTATACAACATTATTGAGAACATTAAAAGTTCTTCAAGTACAATCAGAAGTATCAACAAAGTTGATAGATCAAGTATTAAATAAAGTTTATAGTAAACATTAGCGCCGCTTCGCGGCGTCTCGGCGGTCCTTGATCACCGTTCAAAATATTTTGAGTTTCTCTTGAAGAGATACTTAAAATATTTTCTGCGAGCACCATTAAAAATTTGAAAGAGTATAATAATTCATATATAATATAGAAATATAATGGAAGTCCTTCAAGAACTCTATAAGAAATATAATGGATACGATATGGTATCATTAATATCTACAGCTGTACTTGAGAATGTTTCAGAAGAATTGAAGAAAGAGTATCCAGATAAGATTCCATTTGATAAACTTTATACAGAGAAAGAAATAAAACTGAGAAGATATGTGCAAGTATTAGGACAATATGATGCTGAACAAAGAATGGCGAAAGAAATGAAAGAGAAAGGTATTAAACCGACATCATTACTTACTGTTGAAAATTTGACGAAATGGATTGAAGAAGAGAATAAGCCATATACAGAAATAGCGCGCAATACTGGTAATAGTGCATCATATGTTGGAGAAGTTGCTAAGAAATATAATATATTGAGTAGTGGATCTAAGAAACGTCAACAATATTTACAACAAAATGGAGAATGAATTATCCAAAATCTTATATAATATATTAGTGAATTATACATATGAAGAATATAATGAAGCATATAATATTGCAAAAGCAAAGTTGCTACATATAAGTAGTAGTTATAATACTGTTATACCTGTGTGTTCTGATATTGCACCTGTAATTCCTACTGTAACTGCTGTGTGTCCTGTCGAACCTATACATGAATCACTGTCTCCTGTAGAAACTATTGATGAAAATGTAAAGAATATTAATGTAGTAGATAATAAATCATCTATATCAAAACAAACAGCAGTAGTAAAACGTGTATTAACAAAGAAAGAACAAAGAGATAAAGAGAGAGAAACGAAGAAGAAGAATCGTGAAAATAAAGTATCTGAAAAAAGTCTATTAACAAAAGATAATTTGCAGAAATGGTATTGTGATGAAGGATATAGTGCTGCATATATTGCAAGAGAGTTTATTGGTTGTAGACAGGAGAAAGTGGGAGATGCATTAAAAGCATTTGGGATACAGAAAAAATAGAAAATAAATTTGATATATATTTTTAATGTAATACTATATAGAATATTACATTAAAATGGAAGAAGATATTAAGAAGATACATGATATATTGAAACAACATGGGATATTGAACACATTACAGATGTTGAAAGAAATATTAGACAATAATGTAACTAAAAACGATACATATATAAAAAAAGAAATTCCAGAAGAGGTTACAAATGCGTTAACTGAAAGTAATTTACGTATGTGGGTTGTTGATGAAAAACAGTCATTCAAACGTATTGCAGAGAGATTAGGATGTAATCCTGAAGTTGTAAGTGCTGCAGCGAAAAAATATGGTATTAAGAGTCATTATACAGCACAAATGCGTATGATAGTAAACAATAGAATACGTTTAGGAAGATAATGAGAGATCCCAAGTGATTTCGCTGGGATACTTTTGGGATACATGATGTAACGTCAAGAGTAAATATATTTTTATTTTTGTTTGGTGACGCCTCTTGTAAATTATAAAAGAGTTTCAAAAGATCTCGTTGGGATACATTTGGGATACATGGTTGTCTCTAGTAGAACGTAAAAAATATTATTTTCTAGTTAAATTTCTGTTGCATTATAAATATTTTTAAGATCAATTGGGATACTTAGTATTTGTACCGTAGAATGCATTTTTGATATTGTATAAACTATTTGTAATAGTAATTATAGTATAAATATACAATTACTATTCTCGTTTAATAATTTCGAAATCCCAAATTTTTTGTATCCACTCCGGATAGGTGAGTTCAAATGACTAATTGGAGAAGATTCCTTCCCATAATGAACAAAGTTCATTCTTAGTCATTTGAACTCACCTATCCGGAGTGGATACAAAAAATTTGGGATTTCGAAATTATTAAACGAGAATA
>JACCDX010886245.1_pt1 | contig 13816 bp, 11 predicted proteins | sample 7449681 | NCBI WGS metagenome assembly JACCDX01 (sample SAMN15323450, study PRJNA562643) | freshwater metagenome | isolation source: river surface water | place: USA:Blue River Watershed | collected 2017-08-18
AAGCGCATGTGGCGGCCGAAGTCATCGCCGGTGAACTGCAGGGCAACAAGGAGCTGGCCAGCGCCGCCTTCAACGCCCGCGTGATTCCGAGCGTGGCCTACACCGACCCCGAGGTGGCCTGGGTGGGTCTGACCGAGGAGCAGGCCAAGGCCCAGGGCATCAAGGTCAAGAAGGGCCTGTTCCCCTGGAGCGCGTCTGGGCGTGCCATCGCCAACGGCCGCGACGAGGGCTTCACCAAGCTGCTGTTCGACGATTCCCCCGAAGCACTCGGTCACGGCAAGATCCTGGGCGGTGGCATCGTGGGCACGCACGCGGGCGACATGATCGGCGAGATCGCCCTGGCCATCGAGATGGGCGCCGACGCGGTGGACATCGGCAAGACCATCCACCCGCACCCCACGCTGGGCGAGAGCATCGGCATGGCAGCGGAAGTGGCGCACGGGTCTTGTACGGACGTGCCGCCGAGCAAGAAGTAAGCGATGCAACGCGGCAAAAACAAAGCCGCCAGCCTGAAAGGGCTGGCGGCTTTTTGTCACTTACGGAATTCGATGGCGTGAAAATCCAGCCGCGCCACTGGCAAACCAACGCCATGAAAGCCCGATCGCGAGCATCAGCAGGGCAGTTGCCGCGGCGGCAAAGAGGGCGCTGACCTCGGTGTCGCGGCGCTCCAGCGTGAACTGCGAGGACAGTTTCTGGTAGATGCCCTTGAGCTCCTGTGCAGACGACGCCTTGAAGTATTCCGCCTCGGTGATCTGGGCCACCGCCTTGAGCGATGTCTCATCCACCTGCGTGAAGAACGAGTATCCCTCGTAGCCGGGGATCCGGCCATTGGGCGTGCCAAAGCCCACGGTGTAGACACGCACGCCCAGCCGGGCCGCGACCTGGGCCGCATCGACGGGGTCGGGGCCGATGGTTCGGCGACCGTCCGAGAGCAGAACGATCGCGCCCCCGGTGTAGGAGCCGGGCGGCACGGCTGCGATTTCCTTGGCCGGCGGGGTGTTGCGCTGTTTATCCAGGCTGCGCCCCGATGACTGCTGGTCCGAGCCAGTGCCCTGACCGTACAGCACCGACTCCAGCGTGATGCCGGCATCGGGCCGCAAGGTGGAGAGCGCCAGGAGCAGACCGCTGCCGGTGGCGGTGCCGCGCTGGAGCTGGAATCGGTCGATGGCGGCGAGCCAGTCCTCGCGGCGGTCGCTCACATGCTGGACCACCTGTGCGGTGCCGGCAAAGGTCACAATGGCCACGCGCACATTGGCCGGCAATTCCTGCAGGAATTCCCGGGCCGCCTTCTGGGCAGCTTCGATCCGGTTGGGCTCCACATCGTCGGCCAGCATGCTGCGCGAAACATCCATCGCCAGCACCAGGGTCATGTAGTCCGCCGGGAGCGTGACCCGTGCCACCGGCCGGGCCAGACCCAGCAGGGCCAGCACCAGTGCCACAAAGACCAATGCGGGCGGCACATGGCGGCGCCAGCGGGAAGATGGGCCTTGTGCCTCACGCACCAGGGCCAGTGAAGAAAACACCAGGGCATGTTTGCGCCTGCGGCGCAGCATGAAGAGGTAAAGGCCCAGGACCAGTGGTGCCAGCAACAGGGCCCACAGTCCATCCGTGTTCAGGAATTGCATCGCTTGAGGGGCAAGGCGGAGGTCCAGCACAATTTAACACCGAAATCTGTATCATGATTTTCATGAAACGCGCCGTGGTGTACAGCCAACGCCCCCGCAAGGGGATCGCACCGTCTGCTGCGCCTTTGCCCGAGACAGAACCGCGGCAGGGCATGCAGGCGGTTGTAAATCGCCGGATGCGCTGGGACTGGCTGGCCCTCTTCCTGCTGGGCGTGCTGCTGACCCTGGGTCTGCTGGAAATCACTGGCAGGCTGTCTCCCAATACACAAGTCCTGACGCAGAAGGACATTGATGCGGCCGTCCTGCACACCCTGAGCACCCAGGACCTGCCTTCGGTCACGGCCCGTGCTGCTGCGGCCGTGCAGCCGGCGGTGGTGCGGGTGCAGGGCTTCGTGCCAGACCCTAAAAATCCCCAGGGCGAAGACCAGGAAAGCGGGGTGGGCACTGGCGTGGTCATCAAGGACGATGGCACCATCCTCACCAACTACCACGTGGTCTGGGGCGCCAAGCGCCTGACGGTGACCTTTGCGGATGGCACCGAAACAACGGCCGAAGTGTTGGGTGTTCATCCTCACAAGGACCTGGCCGTGCTCAAGCCGCAAAAGATCCCCGATGACCTGCAGCCCGCAGTGCTGGGCTCGAGCCGTCAGCTGGCCCCGGGCGACGGAGTCGTGGCCGTCGGCTTCCCGTTTGGCATGGGGCCCTCGGTATCGGCGGGCGTGGTCTCGGGTCTGGACCGGGCGTTCCGCTCGCCTCAAGGCAAGCAGATGTTGTCCGGACTGATCCAGTTCGATGCTGCTGCCAATCCGGGCAATTCGGGCGGACCGCTGGTCAACCATGCCGGCGAGGTGATCGGCATCGTCACAGCCATCCTCAACCCAACTCCCGCGCGCACCTTCATCGGCATTGGCTTTGCCACCACCATCGAGGAAGCCGGCCTGGCGGTCGGTTTGCCCCCGTTCTGAATCCCCACTCCGACTGATCCAAGACAAGGGCCTGCATGAACACCAACTCCGACACGTGGCGCGCCCCCTCTGGCGCGCCTTCTCAAGCTGCTGAAGCTGCCGAACAGATGCGCCAGGTCCTCTACGAGGTCAAGCGCGTGGTGGTCGGTCAGGATGCATTCCTCGAGCGGGTGCTGGTCGCCTTGCTGGCGCAAGGCCATTTGCTGATCGAGGGGGTGCCCGGCCTGGCCAAGACCCTCACCGTCAATACCCTGGCGCAGACCCTTCGAGGCAGCTTTCGCCGCATCCAGTTCACGCCTGATCTGCTGCCGGCCGACCTGATCGGCACACGCATCTTCAACCAGCAGACCAGCGAGTTCAGCACGGTGCTGGGGCCGGTCTTTGCCAATCTGCTGCTGGCCGATGAGATCAACCGTGCGCCTGCCAAGGTTCAGAGTGCCCTGCTCGAGGTGATGCAGGAACGCCAGGTCACACTGGCCGGGCAGACCCACCGTGTGCCTTTACCTTTCCTGGTCATGGCCACGCAGAACCCGATCGAAACCGAGGGCACCTACCCCTTGCCCGAGGCTCAGGTGGACCGCTTCATGATGAAGGTGCTGGTGGACTACCCGAGCGAGGACGAGGAGTTCGTGATCGTGCAGCGGGTCACGGGCGAGCCGGTCCATGCCTCGGGCGTGGTGACGCCCGAACGGCTGCTGCAGCTGCAGCAGCAATGCCGGCGGGGCTATGTCGATCCGGCACTGGTGCGTTATGCGGTCACGCTGGTGGCGGCCACCCGCTCACCCGGGCGCTTTGGCCTGAGCGCGATCGAGCGACTGCTGACCTTTGGCGCCAGCCCGCGCGCCACCATTGGCCTGATCGAGGGGGCCCGCGCGCTGGCTTTCCTGCGCGGACGCGACTATGTGCTGCCTGCCGATGTGGTCGATCTGGTGCCCGATGTGCTGCGCCACCGGCTGGTGCTGTCCTACGAGGCCTTGTCCGAAGGCCAAACCCCGGATCAACTGATCGAGCAGATCCTGCAGGCTGTGCCTGTGCCAGAGCAGCCGTTGGGCGCGCATGCTTGACTGGCTGCGTCGGCTCGCGCGGGGGGCACCGGCAGCCGCGCCGATGGCGCCGGTGCAGCCGCCTCGTGCAGACGTGCAGGCCTTGTTGCAGCGCCTGGACTGGACGGTGCTGCGTCGCCTCGATGGCGCCTTGCAGGGCGATCACCGCAGCCTGTTTCGCGGTGCCGGACTGGACCTGGCGGACCTGCGCGAATACCAGTCCTACGACGATGTGCGCCACATCGACTGGAACGTGACCGCACGCCTGCAGGTGCCGCATGTGCGCCTGCACCAGGAGGACCGCGAGGTCAGTGCATGGTTTTTGCTGGACATGACGGGTTCGATGGGTTTCGGCTCTGCCGAAACGAGCAAGCGCGACATGATGCTGTCATTCACCGGGGCCATGGGCCTGTGGCTGCAGCGCGGTGGTAACCGCGTGGGTGCGATGGTTCTCGGGGGTGACCCGCAGCGGCCGGTGCGCGTGGTGCCGGCCCGCATGGGGCGGCGGCATCTGCTGCATCTGCTGGACACGGTGCAGCAGACACCTGTATCGGTCGGCGCCCATGCCACCGACCTTTCGGCATGGCTGAGCCAGGCCCAATCGCTGCTCAAACGGCGCGCCCAGGTGTTTGTGCTGTCCGACTTCCTGAGCCCGCCCGGCTGGGAACGTGCACTGGCTGGTCTGGCCCGAAGGCACGACGGCATTGCCGTACGGCTGACCGACCCGGTCGAACACGACTTGCCGCCAGGTGGGCTGGTCTGGCTGGAGGATGCGGAAAGTGGCGAGCAGATGCTGCTCGATGGCACCGACCGGCGCTTGCGCGAACGTTATGCCGAGCGGGCGAGGGCACGCGAGGAGGCATTCCGACAGGCGCTGCTGCTGGCCGGCATGGACGGACTGGCGCTGTCCACCGACGAAGACCTGGTGCTGGCCCTGCGCCATTACATCGCCCTGAGAAAGCGGCGCACTTTGCATGCCTGACCTGATGACGCTCCAATTCCTCTGGCCTGCCTTGCTGTGGGGCCTGCTGGTGCTGCCTGTGCTGTTGGTGCTCAGGGTGCGTATTGGTCGCCGCAGTCGACCCGAGCCGGGCTCGGCCCTGGCCCGGCACGCGCCGTTCCTGCTGGTTCTGCTGGGCCTTGGCGTCTTGATTGCAGCCATCGCCAGGCCGCAGGCCATCATGCTCACGCCCGTGCGCGAAGCCACCGTGATGCTGGCCATCGACACCTCGGGCAGCATGCGCGCGAACGACCTCCAGCCCAGCCGCATCGATGCCGCACGCGCTGCGGCCGAACGCTTTCTGGAAACCAAGCCGGCCAGCCTGCGCGTGGGCCTGGTCTCGGTGGCGGGCACCGCTGCGCTGGCACAAGCGCCCACCGAGGTGCGCGATGACCTGTTGCGCGCGCTGGAACAATTGCCGCTGCAATACGGCTCGGCATTGGGGGCGGGGGTCTTGATCGCCCTGGATCACTTGCTGCCCGGGGCCGGCATCGATGTGCAAAAAATCCTCAATGAAGCCTCGGATGGACCGTCCCGCCCCAAAACGCAGGGCCAGAATCTGCCGTCTGGTCAGAGTGATGCCAAGCCCCAGGGCGGCGTGCCCGATGGCCGCTCGATGGCCATCGTGCTGCTGACCGACGGGCAAGGCAATGTGGGGCCGGATCTGATGGAGATGGCCCGACTGGCTGCACAGCACAAGGTGCGTGTCTACACCGTGGGCGTGGGCACACCGGAGGGCGCGATCGTACAGGCGCAGGGGCGCAGCATGCGGGTGCGGCTGGAAGAAGAGCTCCTGCAGCAGGTGGCCCGCCAGACCCAGGCGGAATACTTCCGGGCGAGCAGCGCCGAAGAGCTGCACAAGGTATACGACCAGCTGGGGCACCGCTTCCGGTTCGAAAAGCGTGCCCAGAGTGAAATCACCGGGGCAATGACCTTGCTGGGCATGCTGCTGGTGCTGGTGGGCTGCCTGTGGTCCCTGCAGCGTCACGGGCGCATCGTCTGAACCGGGCTAAGCGCAGCCGGATGGCCGGATCAGCGTCGCCGGTGTTGCGGACCTTTGGCGGCCTTGGCGCGGGCAAATTCTTCCTTGCGCGCTGCGCGCTCGGCATCGGCCTTCTTGCCTTCGGTGAGCCATTGGGCGAACTCCTGGGGCGTTTCCAGTGTGATGCGGCCCAGGGCGCCTGAGCGGAAGTCATGGATCACCAGCTCTGCAGCCTTGGTGCTGTTGACGCGTCCTCCGGTCTGCAGTGCGCCGCGCAGGCGGCCAATCGCCTCGAGCAGTGCCTCATCCGTCATGTTCGCGATGTCGCCCAGCTTGTAGCGCGCCTGCAGTTCTGCGGGATAGTGGCTCTGCAGGTAATTGAGTAGCTCCAGCGCCACTTCTTCGTCGTCGAAGGCATTGACGCCGATCGCTCCGCTGGCGGCCAGGTTGTAGCCGCTTTGCAGCACGATGATGCGCGGCCACAGCACGCCGGGGGTGTCGTACAGATAAAAATCGTCGGCCAGGTTGACCCGCTGCTCGGTCTTGGTGACGCCCGCGATGTCACCGGTCTTCGCTGCGGCTTTGCCCTTGAGGGTGTTGATCAGGGTCGATTTGCCCACATTGGGGATGCCGCAGATCAGCACCCGCATGGGTTTGGCCAGACCGCCACGGTTGGGTGCCAGCGCGAAGCAGGCATCCACGAGCGCCTTGGCAGGCTGCTTCATGCTGCTGTCCAGGCCGATGGCGCGCACACCCTCTTGGGCGTTGTAGTGCGCCAGCCATTCGGCGGTACGGGCCGGGTCGGCCAGGTCCTGCTTGGAGAGGATCTTGAGGGCAGGTTTGCCCTGGATGAGGCCGTTCAGCATCGGATTGGCGCTGGAGCCGGGCAGGCGGGCGTCGAGCATTTCAATGACGACGTCAATGTTCTTGATGCGCTCGGCAATCGCCTGGCGCGTCAGGTGCATGTGACCGGGGAACCACTGGATCGCCATGGGCTGCTCAGGCCGGGATCAGGCGCACGGTATAGCCCTGGCCCTTGGCAATGATCTCGAACAGACGGTCAATGTTGGGGTGACTGCCCGGGTGCTGGCGTGCCGACTCGGTATGCTCGCCAAAGAGCACAAGGCCTTCCTGTGCGGCGGCCACGTCGATGCTGCCGTGTTTGACGGCCAGTGCGTGGTAGACCGCCAGCGAACCAGCCTTGCCCGGTTTGTTTTCTATGGTGGCAGCCACCTGGCCTGCGGTGTCGATCAGTTGGAGTTCACGCAGCTGGGTGACGGGCGGGAGTTGACGAAGGTGCTCGGCAAAGGTGCTCATGCGGGTATTTTCAGATCAGGGGCGCCATTTTGCCTGTTCACACGGCATGTCGGGCGCGACAGGTGCTGGACAGCTTCTGGTCGATACTGCCCGGCATGTCTGAAGTTTCACAACCAAGTCTGCGGCCCTGGCAGGTCATTGCCGGGGGTATCTGCGGCCTGATGCTGACTCTGGGTCTGGCCCGTTTTGCCTACACACCCCTGCTGCCTGTCATGCAGGCCCAGACCGGACTTGGCGATGCAGCGGCCGGTGCGCTGGCGGCGGCCAATTACGCAGGCTACATGAGCGGCGCGCTGGCCGTATCGTGGCTCGATGATGTGCGCTGGCGGCACCGCTTCTACAGCATGGGCCTGTGGCTGGCCTTGCTGACCACCGCCGCCATGGGCCTGAGCGCCTGGTGGCCTGCCTGGGCGCTGTGGCGCTACATCGGCGGCCTGTGCGGTGCCAGTGGCATGCTGCTGGGCTCGGGCCTGGTGCTGGGCTGGCTGATGCAGCATGGGCGCCGACCGGAGCTGGGCCTGCATTTCATGGGCATAGGCCTGGGCATCATTTTTTCTGCCTTGGGAGCCTGGGGTCTGGCGCAGCTTTGGTCGGCCTGGGATGTCCAATGGTGGGCCTTTGCAGTGCTGGGGCTGGTGTTCTTTGTGCCCGCCTGGCGCTGGCGGCCACCGGTGCCGCCAGCCCCTGCGGCCCAGACGGGGGCTTCAGCCGATGCGCAGGTCTCGCGACGCTGGCTCCTGACCCTGCTGGCCAGTTACTTTTCTGCAGGCTGGGGGTTTGTCATCAGCGCCACCTTCACCGTGGCCATCGTCGAGCGCGAACCGGCACTGGCCGGGCAGGGACCCTGGGCCTGGGCGCTGGTGGGCATTGCAGCAACGCCCGCAGTGTTCCTGTGGGACCGGATCGCGCGCGTGTTGGGAGACATCCGCGCGCTGATGCTGGCTTTTGTGCTGCAGATCCTGGCGGTCATGCTGCCTGCTGCATCCAGCGATTTGTGGGCTGCTTTGGCCGGAGCAGTCGGTTACGGTGCCACCTTCATCGGCATCGTCAGCCTGACGCTGGCCCTGGTCGGACGCCGTTCTCCTGCCAATCCGGGCAAGGCCATGGCCCGATTGACGCTGAGCTACGGCGCTGCCCAAATCATCGCGCCTGCCGTCACCGGCGCGATGGCGCAGGCCTCGGGCAGCTTCAAGGGGGGGTTATGGCTGACGGCAGCAGTCATGACCGCCGGACTGCTTTTGCTGACCAGCCTGCCGCGTGAACAATGATCAGCGGACGCTGTCCTGGCCGTCTTCGGGCTGAACGCGGCGAGCACCGTTGAAGCGCTTTTCCCAGTAGGCTGAGCGCATGTCGTCGACCCGGATCGATTTGCCGGGGCGCGGCGCGTGAATGAATTTGCCATCGCCCATGTAGACGCCCACATGGCTGAAAGCGCGCTTCATGGTGTTGAAAAACACCAGATCGCCCGGCTTGAGCTCGCTGCGGTCGATGGTTTCGGTCACTTTGGCCTGCTCAGAGGCCCGGCGAGGCAGCAGGCGACCGAATGATTTTTCGTAGAGATGGCGCACAAAGCCGCTGCAGTCAAACCCGGTTTCCTCGGTGGAGCCACCGCGGCGGTAGGGGACACCCAGCAGGCCCATGGCCTGGGTGAGCATGTCTGAGGCTTTTTCTCCCACTGTCTGTCGCGCAAGGGAGAGCTGGCTGCTGATGGAGCCAGACCACTGGGCGAGCAGGCCCGCTGTGATGGGAATGGGGGCAGGCATGTCGTCGTCGGCAGGCGCAGCCAGGCTCTGGAGCGCCACCATGCTCAACAGCAGGATTGATCGACGAAACATCATGGGAAGGGTGGGCCGCAACGGCTGCGGCAAGGGTTCTAAGGTATTCAATCGGTCATTTTACCGGTAGAGGCCTGCTCAGACGACCCCGAATGCGGGGCAGGCCTGCTGCACAATCCTGCATGTAAGGAGTACACATGCTGATCGATGTCGATGAAAGCCAGCTGGTGCTGGTGGATTTCCAGCCGAAATTGCAGCCCGCCATGCTCGATGCCCCATCGGTTTGGGCCAATGCTGGTCGGCTGGCCCAGGCGGCCCGGCTGCTGCAGGTGCCGGTCTGGGGCACCGAGCAAAACCCCTCGAAATTGGGGCCGCTGGCGCCCGAGCTGCGCGAAATTTGCCAGCGCGTGCTGGCCAAGATGCAGTTCAGCGCGGTGGAGGAGGGGCTGGCCGAATGGCTGCAGCCGCCACCCACCGCACCGCGTGGCAATGCCCGCAGCCTGCCACGCCACCTGCAAAAACCTCAATCCGAACAGGCTGGCCGCAAGTCCATCGTCCTGGCGGGCGTCGAGGCGCACGTCTGCCTGCTGCAGACCGCGCTGGATCTGCTGGACGAAGAGTTCGAAGTCTGGGTGGTGACCGATGCCTGCACCTCGCGCACCGAGCGCAACCGCGATGCCGCCTACGACCGCCTGGCTGGTGCAGGTGCCGAGTTGCTGACCACGGAAATGGTCCTGTTTGAATGGCTGCGCAGTGCTGAGCATCCCGATTTCAAGGCGGTTCAGGCCTTGATCAAGTAAGCATCTGCGCCAGTCAGCCTGTCGAAAGACCCCTGCCCATAATTATGAATTCTTGCTCTGCAGGGAGCAGGTTTTCGAGGAGCACCCATGGGCAGTTACGCCGATTTTCACAAGCGTTCCATTCAGGACCGCGATGCTTTCTGGGCCGAACAGGCCGCGCTGATCGACTGGCACAAGCCGTTTGAACAGGTCTGCGACTACAGCACGCCGCCTTTTGCCCAGTGGTTCAAGGGGGGCGAGACCAACCTGTGCCACAACGCAGTGGACCGCCACCTGGCCACCCGCGGCGACCAGAACGCGCTGATCTTTGTTTCTACCGAAACCGATACCGAAAAGACCTACACCTTCCGCGAATTGCATCAGGAAGTGCAGCGCATGGCGGCCATCCTGCAAGCCCAGGGGGTGGGCAAGGGCGACCGCGTTCTGATCTACATGCCCATGATCGCCGAGGCCTGCTTTGCCATGCTGGCCTGCGTGCGCATCGGCGCCATCCATTCGGTGGTGTTCGGTGGTTTTGCCAGCCATTCGCTGGCCAGCCGCATCGACGACGCCCAGCCCAAGCTGATCGTGAGCGCCGATGCCGGCATGCGCGGCGGCAAGGCCGTGCCCTACAAGCACCTGCTCGACGAAGCCATCCATTTGGCCGCCCACAAACCGGCCAAGGTGCTGATGGTCAACCGCGGCCTGGCCGATCTGGCCCCGGTGGCTGGCCGCGACGTGGACTATGCGGCAGAGCGCGCCAAGGTCATGGACGCCCAAGTGCCCTGCGTCTGGGTGGCCAGCGAGCACCCCAGCTACATCCTCTACACGTCGGGCACCACCGGCAAGCCCAAGGGTGTGCAGCGCGACACGGCGGGCTACACCGTGGCGCTGGCGGCCTCGATGCGCCACATCTTTTTCAGCCAGCCGGGTGAGACCTTCTTCTCTACTTCCGACATCGGCTGGGTGGTGGGTCACAGCTACATCATCTATGGCCCGCTGATCAACGGCATGGCCACCATCATGTACGAAGGCCTGCCCACCCGTCCCGACGCCGGCATCTGGTGGCAGCTGGTCGAGAAGTACAAAGTCACCGTGATGTTCTCGGCCCCCACGGCCGCCCGCGTGCTCAAGAAGCAGGACCCGGCTTACCTCACGAAGTACGACCTCTCCAGCCTCAAGGCCCTGTTCCTGGCCGGTGAGCCGCTGGACGAGCCGACCGCGACCTGGATGTCCAGTGCCATCAGCAAGCCGGTCATCGACAACTACTGGCAGACCGAGACCGGCTGGCCCATGATGGCCATTTGCAACGGCATCGAGAAGGCGCAGACCAAGTACGGCTCGCCCGGCAAGGCGGTGTACGGCTACGACATCAAGCTGATCCACGAAAACACCGGCGAGGAAATCACCGAACCCGACCAGAAGGGCGTGATTGCCGTGGAAGGCCCGCTCCCTCCTGGATGCCTGCAAACCGTCTGGGGCGACGACAAGCGCTACGTCAACACCTACTGGACCAGCATCCCCGGCAAGCAGATGTATTCCACCTTCGACTGGGGCGTCAAGGACAAGGACGGTTACTTCTACATCCTGGGCCGCACCGACGACGTGATCAACGTCGCCGGCCACCGCCTGGGCACCCGCGAGATCGAGGAAAGCATTTCCAGCCACCCGAACGTGGCCGAGGTGGCTGTGGTCGGCGTGGCCGATCAGCTTAAGGGCCAGGTGGCCGTGGGCTTTGCGGTGCTCAAGGACCCGAGTCTGGCCGCAACGCCGGAAGCCGCGCTCAAGCTCGAAGGCGAGATCATGAAGGTGGTGGACAGTCAGCTGGGCGCTGTGGCGCGTCCAGCCCGGGTGCGCTTTGTGTCGCTGCTGCCCAAGACACGCTCTGGCAAGCTGCTGCGCCGCGCCATCCAGGCGGTGTGCGAAGGACGCGATCCTGGCGATCTGACCACCATGGATGATCCGTCTGCCTTGCAGCAGATCGTCGATCTGGTCAAAGCCTGATGCACCGGACCCCGCCCTGGCGGGGTCTTTTTTTACATCTTCAGCAAGCCCTGTAAGTTTGATGGCGGCCAGGCCATGGCACAATGCGACGGTTACACAAGGCCCTTCCAGTGCCACACTGTCGCATCCGCCAACCGGTTCAGCCGTGTCGCGGAAGGTAGTTCAACCAGCTAATGTTCCCTGAAGGGGAACGGAGGTAGCGAGAAAATGAGCGAGACAAAGTCCGTCTACGCGGCCTATTCGGCCAATACCCATCTCTTCGGGGGCAACGGCCCTTACGTCGAGGAAATGTACGAGAACTACCTGGCCAACCCAGGCAGCGTTCCCGACAACTGGCGCGAATACTTCGACGCCCTCCAGCACGTGCCTGCCGTCGACGGCTCCAATGCCAAGGACATCCCGCACCTGCCGGTGATCAACGCTTTTGCCGAGCGCGCCAAGCAGGGCGGCACCAAGGTCGTGATGGCCAGCGCCGATGCCGAGATGGGCCGCAAGCGCACAGCCGTGCAGCAGCTGATTGCCGCCTACCGCAACGTGGGCCAGCGTTGGGCTGACCTCGATCCGCTCAAGCGCACCGAGCGTCCCAACATCCCTGAACTCGATCCGGCGTTCTACGGCTTCACCGATGCCGACCAGGAAACCGTGTTCGACACTTCCAACACCTTCTTCGGCAAAGACCGCATGAGCCTGCGCGAGCTGCTGAACGCGCTGCGCGAGACCTACTGCGGCACGCTGGGTGTGGAGTACATGTACACCACCGACATGGCGCAAAAGCGCTGGTGGCAGCAAAAGCTCGAAAGCATCCGCAGCAAGCCCAATTTCAGCGCCGAGAAAAAGCGCCACATACTCGACCGCCTGACGGCTGCCGAGGGCCTGGAGCGTTACCTGCACACCAAATACGTCGGCCAGAAGCGCTTCTCGCTCGAAGGCGGCGAGAGCTTCATCGCCTCGATGGACGAACTGATCCAGCGCGCCGGTGAGCAAGGCGTGCAGGAAATCGTGATCGGCATGGCCCACCGCGGCCGCCTGAACGTGCTGGTCAACACCCTGGGCAAGATGCCCAAGGACCTGTTTGCCGAATTCGACCACACCGCCCCCGAAGACCTGCCGGCCGGTGACGTGAAATATCACCAGGGTTTCTCTTCTGACGTGACCACCCCCGGCGGCCCGGTGCACCTGTCGCTGGCCTTCAACCCGTCCCACCTGGAAATCGTCAACCCGGTGGTCGAGGGCTCGGTGCGTGCCCGCATGGACCGCCGTGGCGACCCCAAGGGCAAGCAGGTGCTGCCCGTGCTGGTACACGGTGACGCCGCCGTGGGTGGACAGGGCGTGAACCAGGAAACCCTGTGTCTGGCCCAGACCCGTGGTTATTCCACAGGCGGCACGTTGCACATCATCATCAACAACCAGATCGGTTTCACCACCTCCGACCCGCGCGACCTGCGCTCGACCACCTTCTGTACCGACATCTTCAAGATGGTTGAAGCCCCGGTGCTGCATGTGAATGGCGATGACCCCGAAGCCGTGGTGCTGGCCAGCCAGCTGGCGCTGGAATACCGCATGGCCTTCAGCGCTGATGTGGTGGTCGACATCACCTGCTTCCGCAAGCTGGGCCACAACGAACAGGACACCCCGAGCCTGACCCAGCCGCTGATGTACAAGAAGATCGGTGCACACCCCGGTACCCGCAAGCTCTACGCCGACAAGCTTGCCGCGCAGGGCCTGGGCGAGTCGCTGGGCGATGACATGGCCAAGGCCTACCGGGCTGCCATGGACGCTGGCAAGCACACCTCCGACCCGGTGCTGACCAACTTCAAGAGCAAATATGCCGTGGACTGGTCACCCTTCCTGGGCAAGAAGTGGACCGATGCCGGCGACACGGCCATCCCGCTGGCCGAGTGGAAGCGCCTGGCCGAGAAAATCACCACGATTCCGGCCTCGGTCACACCGCACCAGCTGGTCAAGAAGGTCTATGACGACCGCGCCGCCATGGGCCGTGGCGAGATCAACGTCGACTGGGGCATGGGCGAGCACATGGCGTTTGCCTCGCTGGTGGCCAGCGGCTACCCGGTGCGCCTGTCGGGCGAGGACTGCGGCCGCGGCACCTTCACCCACCGCCACGCCGTCATCCATGACCAGAACCGCGAGAAGTGGGACACCGGCACCTACGTGCCCCTGCAGAACGTGGCCGAGAATCAGGCCCCGTTCGTCGTGATCGACTCGATCCTGTCCGAAGAGGCGGTGCTGGCCTACGAATACGGCTACGCTTCCAACGACCCCAACACCCTGGTGATCTGGGAAGCCCAGTTTGGCGACTTCGCCAACG
>JACCDX010394041.1_pt1 | contig 13812 bp, 10 predicted proteins | sample 7449681 | NCBI WGS metagenome assembly JACCDX01 (sample SAMN15323450, study PRJNA562643) | freshwater metagenome | isolation source: river surface water | place: USA:Blue River Watershed | collected 2017-08-18
GAGAGCCGCATCCGCAAGGAAACCATTGCGGCCGAAGACATCCTGCACGACCTGGGCGCCATCAGCATGATGAGCAGCGACAGCCAGGCCATGGGCCGGGTGGGCGAAGTCATTCTGCGCACTTGGCAAACCGCGCACAAAATGAAAGTCCAGCGCGGCGCGCTGCCCGGCGATGGCGCACGCCACGACAACGCGCGCGTCAAACGCTACATCGCCAAGTACACCATCAACCCCGCCATCGCCCATGGTGTGAGCCATGAGGTCGGGAGCATTGCCGTGGGCAAGTGGGCCGACTTGGTGATCTGGAAACCCGCTTTCTTCGGCGCCAAGCCCAGCTTGATTCTCAAAGGCGGCTTCATCGCCATGGCCCAGATGGGCGACCCCAACGCCTCCATTCCCACCCCGCAACCCGTGCATTACCGCCCCATGTTCGGTGCCTTCGCCGGCGCCTTGCACCGCGGCTCACTCACCTTTGTCTCGCAAGCCGGCTTGCACGCGGGGCTGGCCGATCGACTGGGCTTGCAAAAAACCCTCAGCGCGGTGCATGGCATTCGCCAGCTGCGCAAAAAAGACATGGTGCTCAACGACTACACCCCCAAGATGGAAGTCGACGCCCAAACCTATGAAGTGCGCGCCGATGGGCAATTGCTCACCTGTGAGCCCGCCACGGCATTGCCCCTCACGCAACGCTATTTTCTGTTCTGACCATGCTCACCTGTGCCAAGTGCCTTCCCCGCGGCGGGCGCCTCTCACAGGCGCTCTTGCGCCGAGCCAGCGAAGTCGCGCTGGACTGGGATGTGCGGCAAAAGAGCCGCTTCGAAGCCACCGATTCACGGGGTCGCCCACTCGGCGTGTTCCTGCCCCGCGGACAAGTCGTGCGTGGCGGTGATGTCTTGGTGGGCGAGGACGGCTCCCTCATTCGGGTTGTCGCGGCGGCCCAACCGGTCATGCGCATCACGCCCTGCCCCACCCATGGCAGCCCCTTTGATTTGGTCCGGGCGGCCTACCACTTGGGCAACCGGCATGTGGCCATCGAGTTGCAGCCGGACCACCTGAAAATCGAACCGGATCCGGTCCTGGCGCAAATGCTCACGCAAATGCACTTGCGCGTCGAGCACTGTGACGCGGCCTTCGAGCCGGAGGCCGGGGCCTACCACAGCGGGGGCCATGGTCATGGGCACGGGCATTCACACGAACACGAACACGGCCACGCGCACGGGCACGGGCACGGGCACGGGCACGGGCACGGCCACGCGCACGACCCCTCCCACGGTCATGCGCACACGCATGGGCATGATCACGCCCACGGTCAGGCCCCCGACGGGCATTCGCATGCGTGACGCCACCCGATCCCTCCTGCCCCTCCTGCGCCTGGCCTCCCCGGCGCTGCCCATTGGGGGCTTTTCTTACTCGGAGGGTTTGGAAGCCGCCGTGGCCCACGGCTGGGTGCACGACGCCCAGAGTGCCGCGGCTTGGCTAGGCGATCAATTGCGGCTCAACCAAGCGCGCGGTGATTTATCCGCCGTTGCCCAACTCATTGCGGCCTGGCGTGCCCACGATGAAGCCCGCATCACGACCTTGGCGCAGTGGATTCACGAAACCCGCGAGAGCACAGAGCTGCGCTTGCAAACCGAACAAATGGGCCGCTCGCTCTTGATCTGGCTCAAGCAGTCGCAGTGGGCCACCCCAGAGCAAATCGCCTGGTGCGAGCGCTTGCGGCCCAGCCACCCGCTGGTGATGGCCCTCGCCCTGTCTTGCACCACCGCGTCGCTGCAAGAGGCCTTGGAGACCTACGCGTTTTCGTGGGCCGAGAATCTGGTGCAGGCGGCGCTGAAATCCATCCCTTTGGGCCAGTCCGCAGGCCAGCAGGTCTTGCAAACCCTGTGCGCGCAAATTCCACAGGCGGTTGCCGACGCCCTCGCGCGTGAGGACGACGAGCGTCTGGTGTTTGCCCCGATGCTGGCCATCCTCTCTTCCCGTCACGAATCCCAATACTCTCGCTTGTTTCGCTCATGACCGCACTTCACCACATCCCCCATCGCACCAAAAAGCTGCCCCCTCTGCGGGTGGGCATTGGCGGCCCCGTTGGCTCTGGCAAAACCACCTTGCTCGAGATGCTGTGCAAGGCCATGCGAGCGCGCTGGGACCTCATCGCCATCACCAACGACATCTACACCAAGGAAGACCAACGCCTGCTCACCATCAGTGGTGCACTGCCCCCCGAGCGCATCATGGGGGTGGAGACGGGCGGCTGCCCGCACACGGCCATTCGCGAGGACGCCTCCATCAACCTCGAAGCCATCGACCGCATGCTGAGCCAGTTTCCCCAAGCCGACGTGGTGTTTGTGGAGAGCGGCGGCGACAACCTGGCGGCCACCTTCAGTCCGGAGTTGAGTGACCTCACGCTGTATGTGATCGATGTGGCTGCGGGCGAGAAAATTCCCCGCAAGGGCGGACCTGGCATCACCAAGAGTGATTTGTTCATCATCAACAAGACCGATCTCGCGCCCCATGTGGGTGCGAACCTCTCCGTGATGGATGCCGACACCCGCCGCATGCGCGGTGACAAACCTTTTGTGATGACCAATTTGCGCACGCTCGAGGGTCTGGACGAAGTGGTTCGCTTCATCGAAACCCGAGGCATGCTCACGATGGAATCAGGAACTCCCGGCTGACTTCCGCCCCGATGAGGTTGATGCGATCGAGAAACTGGGTCAGGAAGGCGTGTAAGCCATTGGCCAGAATTTCATCGATCGAGGTGAACTGGAGTTCGGCGCGCAGCTTGCCCGCGAGCCGACAACTCGGACAGTCCGTGGAGCCACACACGCGCTCGAGGTTGTGCACCACCTCGTCCATGCAGGCTCGTAGCGCCCGGGGCATGTCGTGCCGCAGCACGAGCAGCTCGGCCACCCGATCGGGTTGAATCACGTCGCGGTACACCTTGCGGTAGATTTCAAAGCCCGAAACACTGCGCAGAATCGCGCTCCAGTGGTAGAAGTCATACTCCTGGTCTTGGTCATTGGCGAGGCCAAAAAAATCGCTCTCCACGGCATGGAACTTCACATCGAGCAAACGCGCGGTGTTATCGCCTCGCTCCAAAAAGGTTCCCAAGCGCATGAAGTGCAGTGCCTCATCGATGAGCATGGTGCCCACGGTCACACCCCGCGAGAGATGCGAGCGAAACTTCACCCATTCGAAGAACTGGCTCGGATCGCGCTCGAGCTCGCCCTGCGCGAGCAGGCGTTTGGCCTCGAGCCACGTTTGGTTCTGGGTTTCCCAGACTTCGGTGGTGAGTGTGCCCCGAACCGCACGGGCGTTTTCGCGAGCGGCTTTGAGGCAAGACAGAATGGACGACGGGTTGTCCTCGTCCTTGACCATGAATTCAATGACCTTCTGGGGTGTGATGTCGCCATAGAGCGCCTGGTAGGACGGCAGCAGCTCACTGATTTTGAGCAACCCCTGCCACCCTAGCTCGGCCACCGCGGCCGATTGGGGCAGCAGCGAGGTTTGGTAATTGACATCGAGCATGCGCGCGGTGTTTTCCGCCCGCTCGGTGTAGCGGGACATCCAGAACAAATGGTCGGCGGTTCGGCTGAGCATGATCAATCTTCCAGTATCCAAGTGTCCTTGGTGCCTCCCCCCTGGGAGGAGTTCACCACCAGCGAGCCCTCTTTGAGGGCCACCCGCGTCAAGCCACCGGGGACCATCTGCACGGTTTTACCGCTGAGCACGAAGGGGCGCAGATCGATGTGCCGGGGGGCGATGCCGGAGGCCACATAGGTCGGGCAGGTCGAGAGGCTGAGCGTCGGTTGCGCGATGTAGTGATCGGGGCGCGCCATCAGAACCTCCCGAAACGCCGCGATTTCGGCGCGCGTGGCTGCAGGCCCCACCAACATGCCATACCCGCCCGCACCATGCACTTCTTTGACCACCAACTCCGCCAAGTGGTCCAAGGTGTATTGCAAATCCTCGGCCTTGCGACACTGGTAAGTGGGCACGTTGTGCAAGATCGGCTTTTCGCCCAGGTAAAACTCAATCATTTGGGGCACATAGGGGTAGATCGACTTGTCATCGGCAATGCCGGTTCCCACCGCGTTGCAAATGCTCACGTGCCCCTTGGCGTAAGCCGCCATCAAGCCCACGCAACCCAAGGTGGAGTTGGGACGGAAAACGCGCGGATCCAAAAAATCGTCGTCCACCCGTCGGTAGATGACGTCCACGCGCTTGGGCCCACGCGTGGTGCGCATGTAAACGTAATCATCCTGAACAAAGAGGTCTTGCCCTTCGACAAGCTCAACCCCCATTTGCTGTGCCAAGAAGGCGTGTTCAAAATAAGCGCTGTTGTACATCCCCGGCGTGAGCACGACCACCGTGGGGTCGTCTGTGGTGAGCGGCGCGCTCGCGCGCAAAGTCTCTAACAGTAAATCCGGGTAGTGCGCCACGGGCGCCACACGGTGCGAGCGGAACAAATCGGGGAAGAGCCGCATCATCATTTTGCGATCCTCCAGCATATAGCTCACCCCACTGGGCACGCGTAAGTTGTCTTCCAGCACGTAGTACTGACCCTCCCCTTTGGCGTTGGGAGCGCGCACGATGTCGATGCCACTGATGTTGGCATAAACCTGGTGGGCCACGGCCACCCCCCGCATCTCGGGTCGGTATTGGGCATTGGCCAGCACTTGCTCAGCAGGAATGAGGCCCGCGCGCAAAATGTCTTGCCCGTGGTAGATATCGTGCAAAAAGTGATTCAAGGCCGTGACCCGCTGCACCAAACCCTGATGCATCTCACGCCATTCATGCGCGGGAATGATGCGGGGAATCAAATCAAAGGGAATCAGGCGCTCGGTTCCGGATCCGTCTTCGTCCTTTTCCCCATAAACCGCGAAGGTGATGCCCACGCGGCGAAAAATCATCTCCGCTTCGTCTCGGCGTGCGCGCATGACGGCGTCGGATTGCCCCGCCAACCAACTTTGGTAGCCCTGGTAGTGCGGGCGAACCGTGGTGGGCCACTGGTCATACATCTCGTCGAAATTCAACATGAAAAACTCCTGATCAGACCATAGCAAGGAAAGTGCCATGCTGGTTTGCGCCAGCGCAAGCTCGATGCACCCTTTTCAGGCGCTCCGCGCACCAGACTGGTGACATTATGCGCACACGAGCGCTTCGGAGGGCTGCCCATGCACAAAGGACAGGCATCACGCTGGCAGGGGAATTGCTAATCACGACGCATGACCCTTCAAGTTGCCCTTCACCACGTCAGTCACTACCGCTATGACCGCCCTGTACAACTCGGGCCTCAAGTGGTTCGCCTTCGGCCAGCCCCGCATTGCCGCAGCCCCATCCTCTCCTACAGCCTGCGCGTGGAACCCACACCGTTCACCAACTGGCAACAAGACCCGTTTGCGAATTACCAAGCCAGGCTGGTTTTTCCAGAAAAAACGCGCGAGTTCAAAGTGACCGTCGATTTGGTCGCCGAAATGGCGGTCTACAACCCCTTTGACTTTTTCCTCGACCCCAGCGCCAATGAAGTCCCCTTCACCTTGGCACCCGACCTGCAAGAAGAGCTCGCGCCGTACCGGGTGGTTCATCCCGCGGGGGTGCATTTCCAGCGTTATTTACAAGAGCGTGTCCCGGCCTCCACACGTCCCCAGCGTACCCTGGATTTTTTGGTCGAACTCAACCGGCGGGTCAAGGAGGACATTCGCTACCTGATTCGCATGGAGGCTGGCGTCCAAAGCCCCGAGGAGACGCTGCGGCTGGGCAGCGGCTCTTGCCGCGACAGCACCTGGTTGCTGGTGAATTTGTTGCGCCACTGCGGATTGGCGGCGCGATTTGTCTCGGGCTACCTGATTCAATTGGTGGCCGATGTTAAAGCGCTGGACGGGCCCAGTGGCGCGGAAAAAGATTTCACCGATTTGCACGCCTGGTGCGAGGTGTATCTGCCCGGGGCCGGATGGATTGGTCTGGACCCGACCTCCGGACTGCTCGCCGGTGAAGGCCATCTGCCCCTGGCGTGCACGCCCATGCCCTCGAGCGCCGCGCCCATCTCGGGCATGGTGGACGAAGCGGAGGTGGTCTTCTCTCACGAGATGACACTCACCCGTGTGCTGGAATCGCCACGGGTGACCCAGCCCTATACGGCGTCGCAGTGGGCGTCCTTGTGCCAACTGGGAGACACGGTGGACCAACGACTGCGCGCCCAGGATGTGCGCTTGACCATGGGGGGGGAGCCTACCTTTGTCGCGCAGGATGACCGTGATGCGCCAGAATGGAACACCGAAGCCTTGGGGCCCACCAAGCGCGGGCGTGCCATGGAACTGGTGGACAAACTCCGCCACCATTACGCCCCCGGCGGCTTTTTGCATTTGGGTCAGGGCAAGTGGTACCCCGGCGAGCAATTGCCCCGCTGGGCACTCTCCATCTGCTGGCGCGCCGATGGCCAACCCTGCTGGCAAAACCCGGCGCGATTTGCCAACGAGAACGAACCCCAAAACTACACCACCGCCGACGCCGAGCGCTTTATCCGCACCCTGGCACAAACACTCGGGATCGAGGACCAACACATCCGAGCGGGCTATGAGGACACCTGGTATTACCTCTGGCGCGAGCGTCGCCTCCCAGTCAATGTCGATCCGTTTGCGTCGAACCTGGAGGATCCCCTCGAGCGGGCACGGTTGCGACGCGTTTATACGCAAGGCCTCTCCTCGGTCGTGGGCTTCGTATTGCCACTGCAAGCCAGCGGCAACCCCAACGCACCCTGGCATACCGGGCCCTGGGTGGTTCGAGACGACCGTCTCTACTTGATACCTGGCGATTCCCCCATGGGCTGGCGCCTGCCCCTCGACGCATTGCCTTGGGTACACGCGAGCGACTATCCACATGTGCACGCCCCAGACCCCAGCCTGCCCCGCGAACCCTTGGGCGCGCCAGCGCGACTCCAAGCACAACACCCCCACAGTCGCAGCGCGCCGCCGCTAGCCCAGGGCGGTACTGTGGGCATCACGCCGGACTTGGGCGATTCTCAGGCCGCTGCCGCCAGCGCATCGTCATCGCAATGGCTGCGCACCGCCTTGTGCGTGGAGGTGCGCAACCCCGGTCGCGCCAACGGCCCGAACCAGCCTCAAGTGCCGGCGCCCGACCAAGCGGCTTTGTATGTTTTCATGCCGCCCTTGGCGCATTTGGAAGACTACCTGGCCCTCGTGCACGCAATCGAAGTGACCGCCGAGACGCTCGCAATGGCCCTCGTCCTGGAAGGCTATCCCCCGCCGCGCGACCCCCGCCTGAAGGTGTTGCAGGTCACCCCGGATCCGGGCGTGATCGAGGTCAACATCCACCCGGCGCAAAACTGGCAAGAGGTGGTGGAGCACACCGAATTTTTGTATCAATCGGCGTTTGAGGTGGGGCTCACGGCTGAAAAATTCATGACCGATGGGCGCCACACAGGCACGGGCGGCGGCAACCACTTGGTGCTCGGGGGTGCAACGCCCAACGACAGCCCGTTCTTGCGTCGTCCGGACTTGCTCGCCAGCCTGATTCTTTATTGGCATAACCACCCGAGCTTGAGCTACTTATTCAGCGGACTGTTCATCGGTCCCACGAGCCAGGCGCCGCGCGTGGATGAAGCGCGCAACGACCAGGTCTATGAGCTCGAAATCGCCCTGCGCGAGATTGAGCTCAACCGCACGCGATATGGTCAAGACATGCCACCTTGGTTGATTGACCGGATGTTGCGCAACATCTTGATAGACGTCACCGGAAACACCCACCGCAGCGAGTTTTGCATTGACAAGCTCTATTCACCGGACAGTGCCACCGGCCGCCTGGGCTTGGTCGAGTTGCGCGGCTTTGAAATGCCGCCCCATGCGCGCATGAGTGTGGCCCAGCAACTCTTGTTGCGGGCCTTGGTGGTGCGATTCTGGGAACGGCCGTATCGCGCGCCCGTGACGCGTTGGGGCACCGAATTGCATGACCGCTTCATGCTGCCCTACTACGTTCAAGCCGATTTTGACGATGTACTCACCGAACTGGGTGACGTCGGCTTGCACTTTGATCCAGCCTGGTTTGCCCCGCATTATGAATTCCGGTTTCCAAGCGTGGGGCAATGGCAGGGCCAGGATGTGCATTTGGAATTGCGCCATGCTTTGGAGCCTTGGCACGTGATGGGGGAAGAGGGCTTTAGTGGGGGCACCGTGCGCTATGTGGATTCCTCACTCGAGCGCTTGCAAGTCTTGGTGCGGGGCTTAAACCCCAGCCGCCACACGTTACGGGTGAACAACCGTCTGTTGCCCTTGCAATCGACGGGCACGGTGGGTGAGTATGTGGCAGGTGTGCGCTACCGGGCTTGGGCACCGCCTTCGGCCTTGCATCCCACGATTGGGGTGCACGCTCCCCTCACCTTCGATGTGGTGGACACCTGGCTGAAGCGATCCCTAGGGGGCTGCCAATACCACGTGATGCATCCGGGGGGCCGCCATTTCGAGACCTTGCCCGTTAATGCCAACGAGGCGCAGAGCCGACGCCTAGCGCGGTTTTTTGCGAACACCCATAGTCCCGGACATTTGGGCGATCCCCCCCACACGCTGGCCTTGAGCGCGCACCCGGAGTTCCCCTTCACGCTCGACCTCAGACGGTGAGACAATGACGCCATGGCAGAACCTCCGGCTTCCCGCCGGCCACGTTCGGGCGGCGAGTCGACCCCTTCGATCCCAGACTCGGTGAGCCACCTGAGCATCGCCGCCGCTGCGGGTCACTATGACGAACTGCGTGCCGCCAGCGGCACGCCGCAGTTGGCGTTGCCTTGGCAAGCCTTCTTCGAGACCCTCGGCCCACAAGAGATGGGCCAACTGGATCAACGCTTTCAATCCTTGCAGCGTCAGGTCCTGGAAAATGGCATCACCTACAACGTCTACGCCGAGCAGGATGGCCCTCAGCGGCCTTGGGCCATCGATCTTTTTCCCTTGCTTTTGGGCGCGACCGATTGGTCTGCGCTCGCACAGGGTGTGGTGCAACGGGCGCGCGTGCTCGACGCCTTGATGCAAGACGCTTACGGCCCGCAACGCTTGCTGCGCGAAGCCTTGGTGCCTGCTGCCCTCGTGCACGGACACCCGGACTTTTTACGTGAGCTCCAAGGCAAGCCCGCTGTCCAAGCGCTCCCTTTGCACGTGGCGGCCTTCGATTTGGGCCGAGGCCCCGATGGTCAATGGGCGGTCATCTCCCAACGCGTGCAAGCACCTTCTGGCTTAGGCTATTTGCTGGAGAACCGTGGCCTCATCCGGCGCCAATTTCCACAAGCCTACGCCAACTTAGGTGTACACGACTTGGGCGCCACCTACCAACGTTGGTTGCATGCCCTGCGCATGGCGAGCCCCGCTGGTCAGGAGGCGCAGATCGCCCTGCTCACCCCGGGCCCCTTCAATGAGACCTACTTTGAGCATGCCTACCTGGCACGCCATTTGGGTATCGCGCTGGTCGAAGGCAGTGACCTCACGGTTCGGGATCAACGCCTGTACTGGCGCACCTTGCGTGGTCTCGAACCGGTGGACATCCTCATCAAGCGCCTCGATGACGCCTATCTCGACCCGCTGGAGCTGCGCCCGGATTCCACCTTGGGTGTTCCCGGCCTGCTGCAAGCTGTGCGCGCGGGCCATGTGATGCTGGCCAATCCGCCCGGTACCGCGTGGCTGGAGTCTCCCGCTTTGTTGGGTTTTCTCCCGGGTTTGTGCGAGCGTATCTTGGGGGAGACGCTGCAGTTACCTTCCCTTGACACCTGGTGGTGTGGCGAACGCTCCGCCATGGATGCGGTGCTGCCGCATTTGGGGCGCACGGTGATCAAGCCCACCTACCCCGCCAGCGCCTACGATGAGGCGTTCGTCTCCACTTTGGGCGGCAGCCTCAGCCCAGATTTGCAAGACCAATGGCGAGGGCGCATCGTGCGCGAACCCCATCGCTACACCCTGCAAGCTTACCAGCCCCTCTCGCAAATGCCCACCTGGCGAGGCCAACGGATCGCGCCCCAATCGGTCGTCCTGCGGGTCTTCGCGCTGCGCCTCGGGCCCGAGTCCTGGGAGGTCTTGCCCGGGGGCTTGGCGCGCATCGCCTCAGCCCAAGCTGAAATCGCTTCGATGCAACGCGGGGGTAGCAGCGCTGATGTCTGGGTTCTGTCCAGCGCCGGTTCTGCGCCAACCCCCTCGGCGCCGCTCCCGGCCAACCGCCCCACGGCGCGTGCGCGCGCCGTCACGAGTCGCGCGGGCGAAAACCTGTTTTGGTTGGGACGCTACACCGAGCGCAGTGAAAACGCCCAACGGCTCGCCAGCCTCTGTCTGCAACAACTCCAACGCGGCGATTTATCGCTTCCCATCTGGGTGTGGTTGCAAGGGCTTTGCAGTTTGAATAGCCTCGTGCCCGCCGAACTCCCTCGCCCCGCGCAAACCGGGGATGAACGGCATGAGGCCAAGCGGCTGCTGTTTGAGCGCACCTTGGTCGCGGGGCTACACGATTTGGCGCAGCCGAGTCTGGGCTACAACCTCGCGGCCATGATGCGCACCGCCGCCTCGCTGCGGGAGCGTTTGTCACCGCAACAATGGCAGGCCATCAGTCAGTTGTCGACACGCTTTGCGCGCTGGCAAAGCGTGCCCGGCCAAGCCCTTGCCACCACACGCGAGGAAGCCCTGCGCGTGCTGGACGAAGTCTCCACCGATTTGGTCACCATCACTGGGGCGCAAAACGACCGCATGACCCGCGACGATGGTTGGCAACTGCTGACCTTGGGGCGTTTGGTGGAACGACTGGGCTTTCTGGCGCAATCGCTGCGCACGGCGCTGGACCTCTTGCCCTCGAGCGACGCTGAGGCCATACCCACCCTCGGGCGGTTGCTGCTGGAATTGGCTGATGGGCAACTGGTACCCGGCGTGGATCGCACCGAAGGGGGCGACCTGGCCGCATGGCTCGCACGATTGGTGGTCGACGCTGAGCACCCTCGGTCCCTCCATTGGGTTTGCAAAACCATCCGCGCACGACTCAACAAGCTCGCCCAAACGCCACTGGGTCAGGACGATGGCCTCGCCCAAGGCCTGCCCTCGGCGGCCGAGTTGTCCCTCGAATCCCTCTGCGACGCCTCAGGCGCCATGAACCCCGCAGCCCTCACGCGACTGCTCACCCAACTGGAAACCTTCGCTTGGCAGGTCTCGGATGGCTTGGCGCAGCGCTATTTCACCCACGCAGAGTCCGTGGGCAGTGTGGGAGCCTAAAGCCCATGCGTCTGCACATCACCCACACCACGACCTACGACTACACGCCGGCGGTGAGCACCGCGCAGCACCAAGCCCATTTGCTGCCACGCCAAACCCCCACACAGACCGTGCTTCAGGCCGCCTTGCACATGAGCCCCGAGCCACAAAGCCTGCATGAGGGGGAAGACGTGTACGGCAACCGCCGGGTGTTCTTTGCCTTGAATCAAGCCCATGCGCAATTGCGCATCGAGGCGCGCAGCGACGTGCAAACGTGTGGGCCGCTGACACAGGATTGGCCCCAAACACGATGGGAAGATGCGCGCGCCCATTTTCAGTATCGCGCCGGAGGGGTTTGGGATCCCGCGCAGGAATTTTGTTTTCCCTCCCGCCATGTGCAAATCCACCCCGATTTCGAGCACTATGCCCGCGAGAGCTTTACCCCGGGCAAGTCCTTGGCCCAAGCCGCAGTGGAACTGATGCAGCGCATGCATGCGGACTTCACCTATGCGGCTCACAGCACCGATGTGCACACGCCTGCGTTGTCGGCCCTGCACGCGCGCCAAGGAGTGTGTCAGGATTTTGCGCACATTTTGCTCTGCGCCCTGAGAACCCTGGGGCTGTCAGCACGCTACGTGAGTGGTTATTTGTTGACCGAGCCGCCTCCCGGTCAGGCACGCCTCATTGGCAGCGACGCTTCGCACGCCTGGGTCTCGGTTTACCTACCCGCCGAGCCCGGGAGCGCCGCCCCAGCGGGCGAGTGGCTCGATTTGGATCCCACCAACAATCGCGCAGGGCTCGGCACGCCGGGTGAGGACTATGTGTGTTTGGCTTGGGGACGCGACTATGCGGACGTCTCGCCCGTGCGGGGCGTGATTCACGGCGGCGCCAGCCACCGATTGGGGGTCGGGGTGACGGTCACCCCCATCGCCAGCGCTGCCCCAGCTTAAATCAGACGCTCTTCGGGCGTCATGATTTTTCGCAAAGGCTGATGCCGCGCCGTCGGCTGCATGAGCGGGACGGCGGTTTGGCCGCCATTCCAAATGGGGTCTTCAATGCCGTCGAAGACCTCCCGCAAACGTTGTCCCCAGGTGTTGTGCAACATCTGGAAATAAGGGTTTTGCTCATCGATGCACACGATTTTGTCGCTCTGGAACCGGTCTGCGTCGTACACCACCATGTCCAGTGGCAAGCCCACCGACAAATTGGACTTCAAGGTGGAATCCATCGACACGAGCGCACATTTGGCGGCCTCATTCAAGGGGGTGTCGGGATTCAACACCCGATCCAACACCGGTTTGCCGTATTTCGATTCACCAATTTGGAAGTAAGGGGTTTCGGCGGTCGCCTCAATGAAGTTACCCGGCGAGTAGACCTGAAACAGCCGCATGGCTTCGCCACGAATCTGCCCGCCAAAGATCAGGGACACATTGAAATCCACCCCGGTGGCCTTGAGGGCCGCGGCGTCGCGCTCGTATACCCGGCGCACCGCCGATCCCAAGACACGCACCGCGTCAAACATACTGCGCGCGTTCCAGAGGGTGATGGGCTCTGCGTCGGGGTGATCTTGGATTTGCTCGACCTGAAAGATCTCGCGCACCGATTGCGAGATCGAGAGATTGCCCGCGGAGAGCAACACCATGAAGCGATCGTCGGTTTTTTCATAAACGATCATCTTGCGGAAAGTGCTGATTTGATCCAGACCGGCATTGGTTCTGGAGTCGGATAAAAAAACCAAACCGGCTTTGAGTTTGATGCCAACGCAATAAGTCATGGGGCTTCCTCAGAATTGGAGGGTACGAACGCCATCCGAAGTGGCCATCAGACACACCTGGGCTTTTTGATGCGCAAACACCCCAACCGTCACCACTCCCGGCCATTGGCTCACCTGATCTTCAAAGGCCAGGGGCTGGCGGATTTGCAGGGATCGGACATCCAAAATCCATTGGCCGTTGTCCGTCACCACGGGCTCCCCTTGGGCCGTGCGACGCAATGTGGCCACACCGCCCATGGCGGCAAAATCACGAATGAGGCGGGGCACCGCCATAGGAATGACCTCCACGGGTAGCGGGAACGCCCCCAAGGTTTGCACCCATTTGCTTTCGTCGACGATGCACACAAAGCGTTTGGCCAAGGCCGCGACAATTTTCTCGCGCGTGAGCGCCGCACCCCCGCCTTTGACCATGTGGCCTTGAGGATCGATTTCATCCGCGCCGTCGATGTAGACCGGAAGCGATTCGACCTCACCAATGTCCACCACCGGGATGCCCAAGTCCTGCATGCGCTGGGTCGATGCCAAAGAGCTGGAGACAGCCCCGCGAATTTCGTGTTTGCGGCTGGCCAGCGCGTCGATGAACTTATTCACCGTCGAGCCGGTGCCCACCCCCACCCAATCGCCTGGTTGGACATAGTCGAGGGCGGCGAGGCCAACCAGCGTTTTGAGTTCATCTTGTGATCGTACGGGGGCATTCATAGGGGAGAATAGGCGTTTCGTTGTTGTTCCACCCGAGATTATCCATGTCCTGGATCCCCTACTCCCTGGCCCGAGCCGTTCTTTTTCAAATGGATGCGGAAGAGGCCCATGAGC
>JACCDX010416319.1_pt1 | contig 13811 bp, 8 predicted proteins | sample 7449681 | NCBI WGS metagenome assembly JACCDX01 (sample SAMN15323450, study PRJNA562643) | freshwater metagenome | isolation source: river surface water | place: USA:Blue River Watershed | collected 2017-08-18
CAGCTGCCGGCCCAGGCATTTGGCGAGCCCGGCCGCCACCATCCAGCCGGCCGTGCCACCACCGGCGATGACGACGCGACGAATGGGCTGGGGTGCAGACGATGGGGTCATGAGGCCTCGATCTATCGGTTGAGCCGGTTCAGCAGCAGCGCGCGCAGCTGGCGGGCGCGGTGGTCGTTCATCGGGGCGAGGATGCCGCGCGCCGCGGGCGGGATGTGGGCCGCCGTCTGTTCGTCGGCGTCAAACACGTAGTGGTCGAACAGCGCTCGCCAGGCGTCCCGCTGTGCGGGCGGCAGGTCACGCAACGACAGCAGCGCCATCATCAACGTGTTCAGCGGCGTGTCCATGAAGGCGGGCGACTGACGCCACCAGAAGTTGACCAGCGCGTTGACCGGCTCCAGCGCTTCCACCCCGTGCCACCACTGGCTGGGAATGAAGAGCGCATCGCCCGGCAGCAGCTCGAAGACCTGCGCCCGGGCCAGCGCCTGCGCATAGCGCGGGAAGCGGCCGAGGTCGGGATGCGCGTGGTCGACCAGGCTGACGGGCTGGCCGGCGGGCGTCAGGTCCAGCGGGCCGATGTAGAGGTTGGCCACCTCGTCCGGCGGGAACAGCGTGAAGCGCCGCCGGCCCGCCACGACGCAGGCAATGTTGTCGGGCAGGTCGAAGTGCGGCGCCACACGCATGCGGTTGCCCAGCCACAGGCTCACATGCGGCTGGCACGCCGCCAGCGCGGGCAGGTCGTTGTGCTGGCGCAGCCCGGGGAACGACGCGTCGACCTCGGTGGAGCCGAGATAGACCGCGTCGGCCGTGCCGGCCAGCAATTCATCCAGCAGCGCGCCGAAGGTCTGCACCTCGTGGCGGTAGTTGAAGCCGCTGAAGTCGTCGTTGTAGAAGAAGCGCCCGTCGATGGCCGGGCCGCCTCGCCACAGGCCCAGGCGGGTCTGCGCGCCGAACCGGCGCAAGTAGTCGCAGAACGCCGCGTCCGAGCGGCGTGCCGCCTGCACGAGCGGCCAGTGCGCCGCCAGGCCGCGCAGCAGCACGGGCTCGGTCGACTGCAGCACACCGGCCGGCAGCTCGGCAGCGGCCGGCGGGCTGGAAACGGCGAGCACCGACATCCCGCTTCAGGCCTCGCGGGCCAGGTGGCGCCGGATCAGCGGCACGAAATTGGACAGCGACGCCAGCGCCATGTAGATGGGCTGCAGATAGTCCGCCTGGTGCAGCAGCGCCACGGTGGCCGCGTCCAGCGCGGCCAGGCGCTCCTCGTCGATGATGTGGTAGCCCAGCAGTTGGCCGTGCGTGCCGTCAGGCCGCTCCACGTCGAGCGTGAACGGCTCCAGCAGCTCGTGGGCCACCAGCGTCTGCACGAACTCGGTCGTGGCCTCCAGGCCTTCGTGCAAGGCCTTCAGCACGGCGTTGGCGTTCTCGATGAAGTCCGACGTGCCGCCGTGCGGCAGAAAGACGGCCTCGCCTTCGGCGCCGCGGCTGATGCGCCGGCTGGCCATGTCGACCATCATGCGCAGTTCGCCGTCGGCCACGCCGATGGAGAACGGCAGCCGTTGCACGGACAGCGGCAGGTAGTCGGCATCCCAGCCGCTGCTGCCGTCCTCGCGCAGGAACAGGTTCTGGCCCTCACGCAGCCCGAACAGCACCACGGGCACGAAGCCACCGCGGCCATCGGGCTGGAAGACGATGGGGTAATGGGCCTGCAGCTTGCGGAACTCATCGGGCGTGGCCGGGGCAGACATGAAATCGTCGCCCCAGGCCGCGCCTCGCTCGGTGACGATGCGCAGGTCCTTGTGCTGGATGTTGTTGAGCAGTTGCAGCATGGGTCAGGTCAGGCGGCCGGCGGCATGCCGTGCGCGCAGATGTGTTGGATGAGGTCGCGATGCCGGGGCATGGCCCCGAGCAGGCGGCGGGTTATTGTCGTCACGTCCCGCAGGCAGGACTGCGCCTTGGCGAGCCGGTCGGCCCGCAGCGGCCGGCCGGCGGGCCGAAAGCCCATGCCGTACAGCACGTACTGGTAGCTGGCCGCCGGGAACACCTCCTCGGCGCGGTAGAAATCGTTGCGCGATGGCGCGCGATGCGCCCACAGTTGCAGCAGTTCGCGCAGCGACTCGGGCTGGCTCGCCGCCGCTCGATGGTCGCGCCAGTAGTCGGCATCGTCTCGCCGGCTCAGCACGTAGTGCAGCTTCAGGAAATCGATGATGCGCGACCAGCGGTAGCCGAAAGCCTCGTTGAAGCGGCGAGCCACCAGATCCATCTCGGCGCGCCCGGCCGGCATCTCGTCGCGGATGAAGGCAGCCGACAGCTCCACCAACGCCAGAGCCGAGGCCTCCAGCGGTTCGATGAAGCCAGCCGCCAGCCCCACCGCGACACAGTTGCGATGCCAGAAGCGCTCGCGGTAGCCCGGCTGGAAGCGCAGCCGGCGCGGCGAAGCGTCGCCCAGCGACAGCCCCTGGCTCTCGATGTAGCCCAGCAGCGCGCGCTCGGCCTGCGCGTCACTGGTGTGGCCGGCCGAATAAACCAGCCCGACGCCGCGCCGCGTCGGCAGCGCGATGTCCCAGGTCCAGCCTTCGGCGTGCGCGGTCGACACGGTGGCCGACGCCAGCGGCGCCAGCGGTTCGGCGTGCGGCACCTGCACGGCCAGTGCGCTGTCGTTGAAGAGCACCGCCTGCTCGGACCGCAAGCCCACGCCGTAATGCTGCCCGAGCAGGAGCGAGGCCAGGCCCGAGCAATCGATGAACAGGTCGCCCGCGATCTCGCCATGGGCACGCGTGGCCAGCGCGGCGATATCGCCGTTCTCGTGGGAGCGCACATCGATGAAATGGTCGACGACATGGCGCACGCCCAGCACGCTCGTCGCATGGCGCTGCAGCAGGTGGCCCAACTTGACGGCGTCGAAGTGGTAGCCGTAGTTCATGACGCCCGCGAAGTCCAGCGTGGTCGTCTGCTTGGGCGCCAGCGCGGCGTCGCACAGATGCGGCTGCGGCGTCACGCGCTCGGCGAACGACACGCTGGATGCCTCTTGCTGCCAGGCGCCCGCCAGATCCGCTTCGCCCCAGCCATGCGGCAGCGTGAACGGGTGGTAGTAACGGTCGCTCGCACCGCCCTGCTGCCAGCCCACGAAGCACGAACCCTGCTTGAAGGCCGCGTCACAGGCACGGATCAGTTCGGCCTCCGTCAGGCCGATGCGCTGCAGCGTCGCGCGCATCGTGGGCCAGGTGCCCTCGCCCACGCCGATGGCCGGCACGTCGGGCGATTCGATGAGGGTGATCTGCAACGCGTCGGGGCCGTCGCCACCCAGCTCGGCAGCCAGCGTCGCGGCGGTCAGCCAACCGGCTGAGCCACCACCCAGCACCACGATCCGTCGAACGGCTGTCGTCAACTCGGAGTTCATTCCGGGGAAGTATGGCCGCGCGGCCCGTGTTGCGCCGCGCGACGGAGAAATTCGGCAAACGAATCTGGCCGGTGCAGGCTGTATGCCCGCACCGGCCCGAAGAAAGGCGTACGGCGCCGGCCCGCCCGGGCCGTCACCGCACGCATGCTCGTCACTCAGAAGCGATAGCGAGCACCGATCAGGTAGCGACGACCGGTCTGGATGGCCGACACCAGCATCTCGTCGGTCCGGCCATGCTGACGGATGTAGCCATCGTTCAGGTTCAGCAGATCAAGCTGGAAGGTCAGGTTCTTGCCGAGCTTGTAGCCGATTGACGCGTCCACCTGACCATAGGGTTCGGTGTAGACCGGGTTGTTGCCGTTGCCGTCGCCAATGGCCGCCAGGAACTCGCCGCGCCAGTTGTACGCGGCGCGCACCGACCAGACGTCGTTCTCGAAGAAGCCCACCAAGTTGGCCGAATCGCTGACACCCAGCAGCGCAGCTTGCTGGTCCGTGCGCTGGTTGTCGAACTTCAGGCCGGTCTTCACCTTCGTGAAGTTGCCCGACATGCCGAAGCCGCTGCTGCCGAACATGTGCTGGAAGTTCAACTCCAGACCCTTGATGGTGTCCCCGGGTCCGTTCGTGAAGGTCGTGACCTTGAAGGGGATCGCCGTGGCACCGGGCACGGCGCCGGTGATGACGCCCTTGATCTCGGCGTCGGTCAGCGGGCCGGACACCGTCACGCCAGGCTGGCCGCCGTAGGTCTTGAAGATGTAGTTGCGGATGCACAGCGGCTGGGTATTGCCGCCGCAGGCCGCCAGCGCCGCGTTGTAGTAGGTGCCGCTGGCCGGATTCAGGATGCCGGGCAGCGTGGTGTCGAAGGTCGACGTGGTGACGAAGTTGTTGACCTTCTTGTAGAACGCGCCGATGGCCGCGTAGCTGGACTTGGCGTAGTAATACTCGGCCGAGAGGTCAAAGTTCTTGGACTTCAAGGGCTTGAGCGCCGGGTCGCCGGTCGAGCCGGTGCCACCGCTGCTCGGGTTGGCGGGACTGTTCAGGCTCAGGCCGCCCTGCATCTGGTTCCAGCCGGGACGGCCGATGTTCTCGCCGTAGCTGGCACGCACCTTCACGTTCGGCGCCAGGTCCGCATCCCAGTCGATGCTGGGCAGCCAGTATGAATACTTGCCGCTCTTGGTGCCGAAGGTGGTGCTGCCCGACGTCAGGTCGATTTCGTTTTGCGACTTCCAGCTCGTCGTGCCCGTGCGGTCGACCACCTGGGACGATGCCTCCACCTTGGTGCTCTCGTAGCGCAGGCCGACCGAGATGTTCATCGGCATCGCGGTGTCGAAAGCGTGATCCCACTGGCCATAGAGCGACGTCGACTTCTCCGTTGCGCGCCAGTCGTCACCCTTGCTGTAGTCGGGCGCGGCCGCAAAGTAAGCCTCGGCCTGAGCCTGCGTCATGCCCGGCGTGTTGGCCATCTTGACCTTGATGGCGCGGTCACGCAGGCTGTTGAAGTCCGCCATGTAGAAGGACTGGAACAGGCGCGGGTCGTCATGACCGGGGATGCGGTTGAAGAAGCCACCCAGGCTGTACGTGCCCGTGTTGATACCGGCGAACTGGCCCAGCGTGGGGGCCACACCACCCCAGTCGTTGTTCTGGTTGTTGTAGCTGGCGGAGCGGTTCTTGGTCTTCGTGAAGCCCAGGCCTGCAAGCAGCTTGTTGTCAGCGTCGATGCGGTAGGTGCCGCGCGCCTGCCCCTGGTCGATCGTCTGGTCGCTCAGGTTGTTGCGGAACTGGGTGCCCGTCACGTTCATCTTCGTGTCGTCGAACACCTGCCCCGGCAAGCTCAGGATCGGGAACTTCTTGTCGTAGTAGACGGTGGCGTTGCCCTGGTTGAACATCGCCAGGTCCATCGCGTTGTAGGTGCCGAACGGGCTGTCCGGCGACGTCTTGGCGGTGGAATGGTGGGCGTCCAGCTCGATGCGCAGTGCGTCGCTGACCTTCCAGTCGGAGTTGAAACCGACGGAGTTCAGCTTGGACTTCTGCGCGTACTGGCCGGTGTTGATAGCGAGGTCGTGCGAACCGTCCCAGATCGCGGTCTGGACGATGGGCGCGGCAACGCCGCCGTTCGTGAACGTCGTCGCCGGGCTGTTGTAGGTCGTCGTCGGCGTGCCCTTGAGGCTGCCGATCAGCTTGGGCGGGGTGCTCGTGTCGTAGATGTCGGAGAAGGAGTTGTTGAACCAGCTCGACATCTCCGCGTTCTTCGAGTGGAGCGTGTTCGTCGCCATCGTGTAGTCGACGGTGAACTTCAGGTCCTTGGTCGGCGCGAACTGCAGCGTCGCCTGGCCGTTGATCCGCTCGCGCTCCATGCCGGTCAGCGAGTAGCGCAGGTCGCGCGACGTCGCATACAGCCCGGTGGGCATGTTGATGATGTTGCTGCTGGGGCTGGCATTTTTGACGCCGGCGTCGTTCGTGCCCCAGCCGTTTTGCGTGTAGGCCTTGTTGGAGCCGGAGTCGCGCTTGGAATAGCTGCCGCTGATCGCAATGCCCAGCGTGCGGTTGCCGAAGGTGTCGCTGTAGATGCCGGAGATTTCCGGCGTCGTCTTGTCACCCTGCAACGGGCCCGGCAGCCGGCCGACGGACGCGTCGTAGTTGGCCTTCACGCCGATGGCGGCAATGCGCTCGCGCACGTCCAGCGGGCGGGCGGTCTTCACATTGATCGTCGCGCCGATGCCGCCGGTGGGCGACTCGGCCCGCGCCGTCTTGTAAACCTCCAGCGCCGAGATCGAATCCGACGACAGGTTGGCGAAGTCGAAGGCGCGCGAACCGTTGGCGCCGGCACCTTCCCAGCCAATCATGGCGGTGGGCATCTGGCGGCCGTTGAGCAGCACCATGTTGAAGTCAGGGCCGACACCCCGCACGGTGACGCGCGAGCCCTCGCCGCTGGCCGAACGGTCGATGGACACGCCGGCAATGCGCTGCATCGACTCCGCCAGGTTGGAGTCGGGGAACTTGCCGATGTCTTCGGCCACGATGCCATCGACCAGGCCACGCAATTCACGCTTGATATTGACAGCGCTGTCTAGCGACTGACGAATGCCCGTGATGACGACCGATTCGAGCTTCTGTTTCTCTTCGGCGGGTGCGCTTGCCTGCTGGGCATGGGCCGCCGCGCCGGACAGCAATGCCAGCGCCGAAGCCAACGCAACGGGGCGGACACGCGGGGTCGCAGCCTGACGCCGCACCTGGGAACTGTGGGGGTGTTTCATTTGTCTCCTTGCTTGCTTTCTAGGCCCTGGGCTGAGCCGATCGACGTGGACTTGCGATGACTTTCCATTGACAAGCCAGATAACGTTACCAATCCAGCTGCGGCCAGCACATTCAAGCCATGTACCTAACGTACTGTATTTTTTGCATCGCCCCCGTTCTGCTGGGGTTTGTACGAGTCAAAACGGCCGCTTAGTTCAATTCGCAACACCGCACAGGCGTCGTCATCCAAGCGTCAGCGGCCGCGCTGCGATGCAATGCGTCCACCGGTTGCATTTCATTAATTGATAACGCTCTCAACGCGATTTTTGGCAAGACGAGACCTTGCGATCGCCGGAGCGCTGACAACGCTGTCCAAGCTAGTCGATTGGCGAGGGGCTGGCAATCAGGTTTGAAACCACCTCCCCCAAACTCAAGGTGGGGATGCATCCACTGCATTGATGGTGCACGCCCAGCTCAATTTGGCGCAGAGCGCGGTCAGCGACGACATGCAGCGCATTTGCTTGGCACTTTCCACCTCATGAATTCGCCGCAGTCGACCAACGGCGGCCGCGGACCGCACCATTCGATGCGCCGAAAGCCCGCATGAGGCCGACCAGCAGCACGACGGTGCGCCGCGTCGCCACAACGGCCCGACCATCAACGACCCCACCAGGGACACCGAAGGGTCACGCGGCCCCGGCGCATGGCGCGCACCGTCTCACCAAACCACCGCCAACACAGCAGACGCACACGCTGCGGCCCGCGGCCCGACCGGGCCGCCCAAGCGCCACTTCGTCGCGCCCGAAGCCAGTTCAAGCGATCAAGAAGCACCCGTTGGCACCGGCGCCACGCACGGCGCCAATCAAGCAACAACTCGACGATTGCGGCCACGTTTTTTGGAAGAAACTGCTAGAGTGATACGGAAGTAATTTCGTTACTTTTTTGAATTCATTCATATTTCCGGACGACCCGCCATGCCTCCTCGTGCCGCTCCCGCCCGCCAAGAAGCTGAAAAGAACGAACCGCTGGTTGCCGACATCCGGCTGCTCGGCCGCATCCTTGGCGACGTCATCCGCGAGCAGGAGGGGCGCGAGGCTTACGAGCTGGTCGAGCGCATTCGGCAGCTGTCTGTGGCGTACCGGCACAAGCACGACAAGGAAGCCGGCAAGCGCTTCGACAAGCTGCTCAAGAGCCTGTCCGGCGAGCAAGCCGTCAGCGTCATCCGCGCCTTCAGCTATTTCTCGCACCTGGCCAACATCGCCGAGGACCGGCACCACATCCGCCGCCGCGACGTGCACGAACGCGCCGGCAGCCTGCAACCCGGCTCGCTGGCCTACTGCCTGGAGCACCTGCACGAGGCCGGCATCCGCCCGACCGAGATCGCCGAGGTGCTGCACCGCGGCTTTATCTCGCCCGTGCTCACGGCCCACCCCACCGAAGTGCAGCGCAAGAGCATCCTGGACGCCGAGCGCGCCGTGGCCGGCCTGCTCGAAGCGCGCGACCGCGCCGGCACCGAGCGCGAGCTGCGCGAAACCGAGAACCTGCTGCGCGCCCGCATCACGCAGCTGTGGCAGACGCGCATGCTGCGCTACTCCAAGCTGACCGTTGCCGACGAAATCGAGAACGCACTCTCCTACTACCCCACCACCTTCCTGCGCCAGATTCCCAAGCTCTACGCCGAGCTGGAAGAGCACCTGCCCGGCGCCAAGCTGCCCAGCTTTCTGCGCATGGGCCACTGGATCGGTGGCGACCGTGACGGCAACCCCAACGTTGGCGCGGCCACACTCAAGCGCGCCATGCAGCGCCAGAGCGAGGTGGCGTTGCGCCACTACCTGACGGAGCTGCACGAGCTGGGCGCCGAGCTGTCCATCTCGCTGCGCCTGACCGGCGTGTCAGCCGAGATGCAGGCGCTGGCCGAACGCAGCCCCGACCAGAACGCCCATCGCCTGGACGAGCCCTACCGCCGCGCGCTGACGGGCATGTACGCCCGCCTCGCCGCCACGCTGCACGCGCTGACGGGCACCGAGGCGCTGCGCCACGCCGTCGCCCCGCAAGACCCCTACCGCTCGCCTGACGAGTTGCTGGCCGACTTGCGCATCATCGAAGCCTCGCTGAAGAGCCACCACGCCGAGGCGCTGATTGCCCCACGCCTGGCGCCGCTCATGCGGGCGGTGCAGGTGTTCGGTTTTCACCTTGCGACGCTGGACCTGCGCCAAAGCAGCGACCAGCACGAGCTCGTCATCGCCGAACTGCTGGCCACGGCCCGCATCGAGAGCGACTACTCGGCGCTGGACGAAGGGCCTAAGCGCGCCCTGCTGCTGAAGCTGCTCAGCGACGCCCGGCCGCTGCGCGTCATCGGCGCGAACTACACCGACAAGACGCTGTTCGAGCTCGCCACCTTCGAGGCCGCGCGCGAGGCCCTGGCCCGCTTCGGCCGCGAGGCGCTGCGCCACTACATCATCAGCCACACCGAATCGGTCAGCGACCTGCTGGAAGTGGCCCTGCTGCTGAAGGAAACCGGCCTGCTGCGCGGCACGCTGGACGGCTACGCGAGCAGCGACCTCATCATCGTGCCGCTGTTCGAGACCATCGGTGACCTGCGTATCGCGCCGGAGATCATGCGCGAGTTCTACGCGCTGCCCGGCATCCGCGGCATGGTGGACCGCAGCGGCGGCGAGCAGGACATCATGCTGGGCTACTCGGACAGCAACAAGGACGGCGGCATGTTCACGTCGTCCTGGGAGCTGTACCGCGCCGAAATCGCGCTGGTGGAGCTGTTCGACGAGCTCAAGCGCGTCGGCCCCATCACGCTACGCCTGTTCCATGGCCGCGGCGGCACCGTGGGCCGTGGCGGTGGCCCGAGCTACCAGGCCATCCTGGCGCAGCCGCCGGGCACCGTGAACGGCCAGATCCGGCTGACCGAGCAGGGCGAAGTCATCGCCTCCAAGTACGCCCACCCCGAGATCGGCCGGCGCAACCTGGAGACGCTGGTGGCCGCCACGCTGGAGGCCACGCTGCTGCACCCTACGCAGAGCGCGCCCAAGGGCTATCTGCAGGCCGCACAGGCGCTGTCGGACGCAAGCTTCAGCGCCTACCGCAAGCTGGTCTACGGCACGCCGGGCTTTGCCGACTACTTCTTCGCCAGCACGCCCATCCGCGAGATCGCCGAGCTCAACATCGGCTCGCGCCCCGCGTCACGCAAGGCCACCCGTGCCATCGAAGACCTGCGCGCCATCCCATGGGGCTTCTCGTGGGGCCAGGCCCGCGTGGCGCTGCCGGGCTGGTGCGGCTTCGGCTCGGGCGTCGAGGCCTTCCTGGGCGACGAGCCCGCGCAGCGCGCCAAGAACCTGGCCCTGCTCAAGCGCATGCTCAAGGGCTGGCCCTTCTTCCGCGCCGTGCTGTCCAACCTCGACATGGTGCTGGCCAAGGCCGACCTGGCGCTGGCCGAACGCTACGTTGAGCTGGTGGAGGACAAGAAGCTCGGCAAGCGCATCTTCGCGGCCATCCGCGAGGAGTTCGAACGCACGCAGGCGGCGTTGGGCCTCATCACCGGCGACGACAAGCGCCTGGCGGCCAACCCGTCGCTGGCCCGCTCCATCGAGCACCGCTTCCCCTACATCGACCCGCTGAACCACCTGCAGGTCGAGCTGATGCGCCGTTACCGCCACATCGCCGCAGACGACCCGGCCATGGAGCGCGTGCAGCGCGGCATCCACCTGTCCATCAACGGCATCGCCGCCGGCCTGCGCAACACGGGCTGAGGGCCGGCCGCGTCGTTGCTGCGCTTGCCAAGGCGGCAAGCGTTGGCTGCGCGCCGCGCCCAGCCGCCAGGCCGGCCAGCCCCCTGCGCACCGCCGATTTCACTGATTCGCTGGACTAGCATGCGGGCCTTCATCCCCAGGAACGCCATGACCCCAGCCGCCGCGCCCATCGTCTGCCTGCACTCCAGCGGAGCCGGTGGCCGGCAATGGCGCCGGCTGCTGGCGGATGCAGCCGCTGCGGGCCACAGCTGGACCTGGCATGCCCCTGACTTGCTCGGGCACGGCAGCCGGCCCGGCTGGCCGGCCGAGGCCGTGGGCGATCTCGCCCATGAAGCCCGCGAGTTGCTGAACCACCTCCAACTGCCCGCCGAGCAGCCGCTGCACTTGGTCGGCCACAGCTACGGCGGCGCCACGGCGCTGCAGATCGCGCTGATGCAGCCCGAGCGGGTGCGGTCGCTCACGCTCTACGAGCCCGTGGCCTTCGGCGTGCTGCCCGCCCTGGGAGAAGACCTGCCCGAGTGGTGCGAGGCGCGCGACGTGGCCGCCGCCGTCACCGCCGCGCTGGCTCGCGGCGACACCGACGCGGCGGCACGCGGCTTCGTCGGCTACTGGCAGGGCCGGGACGTGTGGCCGGAGCTGGACGCCGCGCAGCGCGCGCGCCTGGCCGAACCCATGCCAACGATCCGACACCATTTCGACGCCCTGTTCGCCGCACGCTGGCAGCCGGCCCAACTGGCCACGCTGCGCATGCCCGTGCGACTGATCTTCGGCAGCGCCACGCGGGCCAGCGCGCGCCGCGTGGCGCTGACGCTCGCGGCGCAACTGGCCAACGTGCAGGCCGTCGAGCTCGATGGCGCAGGCCACCTGGCACCGATCGCCGACGCCGCCCGCGTCAATCCGCTGATCCTGGCGCACCTCGCCGGCATGCTCGGCCAGCCCACGAGACACCCGGGCTAACCACGGTTGCCGGCCAGCGCCTCCCGCACCGCCGCCACCTGCCGGCGCGAGACCGCCAACCATTCGTCGACATGCACGATGCGCACGGCCCAACTGTCGGCGGTGTCGGCGGGCTCGTCGCGCTCAGGTTCGCCGACGTTCTTGGGCGCATGGCGCTCCAGCTCTCGCACCGCCCAGCGCGCCACCAGCGCATTGCGGTGGATGCGCAGGAATCGATCGCCGTGGCGTTGCTCCAGATCGGACAGCGCGCCGTCCAGCACGTGGCTGTCACTGGCCGTTCGCAGCGTCACGTACTTCAGCTCGGCCTTGAAATACAGCACGTCCCGCAGCGGCACACGCCGCAGGCGGCCACGGTCGGTGATGGTGATGAAGTCGGCATCGGGCGCTGCCGCCGCGTCCACCGACGGCTGCTTCAGCACCGCAGCGCGCTCGGCCTGGCGTTGGCTGGCCCGCGCCAAGGCGGCTTGCAGCCGTTCGCGCCGCACCGGCTTGGTGAGGTAGTCGATCGCATCCAGCTCGAAGGCACGCAACGCATGCATGGCGTAGGCGGTGACGAAAACGATCATCGGCACCGCATGGCCCGCCGCCGCGCGTTGCGCCAGGCTGTCGGCGAGCTGCAGCCCGTCCATGCCGGGCATCTGCACGTCCAGCAGCACGAGGTCGCAGCCATGATCCCGCAGCCAGGTCGCCGCCTGCGAGCCCGTGGCGGCTTCGGCCACCACCTCGCACGGCGGGTCGGTCACGGCGTCCACGAGGCTGCGCAGGCGCAGCCGGGCCAGGGGCTCGTCGTCGACGATGAGGATGCGTAAGGTCGTCATAAGGGCACCAGGATACGCAACGCGAACCGCTTGGCGGTGGCGTGGATCTCGAAGCTCGCGGCGACGTCGTGCATGAGGTTCAGGCGCTGGCGCACATTGCGCAGCGCCAGGCCGTGGCCGCTGGTGCGCGACGGCGCACCGACGCTGTTGACGATGCGGATCTCCACATCCCGGCCGCGCCGGCGCGTGGTCACCTCCAGCGTGCCGCCGGTGTCGTTGGGCTCCACGCCATGCCGCACGGCGTTCTCGACCAGCGGTTGCAGCAGCAGCGGCGGCAGCCGGGCAGCGTCGGTGGTCGGGTCCAGATGCCAGGTGACGCGCAGCCGGTCGCCGAAGCGGATCTGTTCGATCGCCAGGTAGCGCCGCGCCAGGTCCACCTCCTCAGCCAGCGTGACCGACGCCGTGGAGTCGGCGAGTGCCACCCGAAACAGCTCGGCGAGGTCTTCCAGCACGCGTTCGGCGCGGGCGGGGTCCACCTGCACCAGCGTGATCGCACTGTTGAGCGTGTTGAACAGGAAGTGCGGCCGGATGCGCGACTGCAGCTCCACCAACTGCGCCAGCGCATCGGCCGGCCGCCGCGTGCGCTCGCGCTGCTTGAGCCAGCCCAGCAGGAACGCCGCCCCCGCCGCGCCGGTGGCCGCCACGCTGCCCCAGCGCCAGGGCGACGGCGGCTCGGCGGCCGTGAAGCTGAGCAGGGCAAAACCCATCGTCGCCGTCACAGCCCCCAGCGCCATCAACGCGGCCCACTGCAAGGGCTCCGGCAGGCGCGGCCACAGCCGTTTGGCGGCGCAGACGATCAACAGCCAGCTCAGCGACGCGAACATCGTGGCCACCGTGCCGTTGGCTGTCAGCGCCAGCCATTGCGCGCCGTCCCGCGCCATCAGCGCGGCGCCCAGGCCCAGCAGCAGCTGCACGCCCAGCACCGTGCGCATGACCAGCCCCACATGGCAGACGTCGAATGCACGGGTGGGGTCGAGCAGCCGGGCGCCATTGAGCTGCGGCATGTCGCTCGGCGCATAGCCCAGCCACTGGCTGATGTGCAGAGAGTCGTGCCACCTGCGGCGGCGCGGGCCGGCGGTGCGGCGCTCAGGGGAGGGCATGTCAGGCGTTCGATAATCCCGGGCTGCGCGTGATTGTGCGCGCCGAAACCCGCTGCCCTGCCCGCCCATGTCAGACAACCAACTCGCCAACAAGTCCCAAGCCTGGTCCGCCCTGTTCTCCGAGCCCATGAGCGACCTGGTCAAGCGCTACACGGCCAGCGTCGGCTTCGACCAGCGGCTCTGGCGCGCCGACATCCAGGGCAGCCTGGCGCATGCAGACATGCTGGCCGCGCAAGGCATCCTGAGCGCCGAGGACCATGCCGCCATCCAGCGCGGCCTGAACGAGATCGCCGCCGAGATCGAGGCCGGCCAGTTCGAGTGGAAGCTGGACCTGGAGGACGTGCACCTCAACATCGAGGCACGGCTGACCGAGCGCGTCGGTATCGCCGGCAAACGCCTGCACACCGGCCGCAGCCGCAACGACCAGGTCGCCACCGACGTGCGGCTGTGGCTGCGCGGCGAGATCGATGACATTGCCGGCCTGCTGGGCGCGTTGCAACGGGTCATGGTGGACAAGGCCGAGCAGTACGCCGACACCATCCTGCCC
>JACCDX010578945.1_pt1 | contig 13810 bp, 12 predicted proteins | sample 7449681 | NCBI WGS metagenome assembly JACCDX01 (sample SAMN15323450, study PRJNA562643) | freshwater metagenome | isolation source: river surface water | place: USA:Blue River Watershed | collected 2017-08-18
GCCATTGAAAACCTGCCCATCCGTCAACAACAGGCCTTCCTGCTGCGTTATTGGGAAGGATTGGATATTGCCCAGACGGCCCAGGCCATGGGGTGCTCCGAAGGAAGCGTTAAAACCCACTGTTTTCGTGCGATAAAAAACCTGGGCGATGCCCTAAAGTTAATAGAACCCCAAGAACCGTGACCACGCCCGACGAACTCATCTACCAAGCCCGACAGGCTTTGGAGCGCAGTCAGCAGCAGGTGGATCTGTCCACCCGCAATGCCCTGCGCAATGCGCGGCTGCGGGCCGTGTCGCGGGCAGAAGAGAAGTTCTCGAGTCGGGCCTCCGTTCCCAGCCGTTGGCGTTTCTCGAGTGGGCAGGCCTGGGGGATGGGTCTATCGTTTGCATCCCTGTTCACCGTGGTGATCGGGTTACAAATTGCACAGACCGATGCGGTCGAACAGGACATTCTGCGCATCGCCGAAATCGATAAGCGCATGATCAGCGGGCCCTTGCCGCCGAAGGCCTACCTCGATCCGGGCTTTCTGGCCTATCAAGAAGAAACACTGAACGCCGAGCAGGTCGCCGGGCTCACCGCGGGCATCACCATTCACGCCACCACCGTGGCCGCTGCCGGTGCCACTTCCGCGGGTCTTCGCCAGTATTGGAACGCGGGGCGATTTTTCCCCGGCCTCGAATCCGCCCCCCAGAAATATCAGTGGGCCAAACTCACCCACTCGCAACGCGATGCCTTGGCCCCGCTGGAAGCCTACTGGCCTGAACTCGATGAGGCCCGCAAGCGCAAGTGGGTCAAGATCGCCGACCGCTTTCATCTGCTGAGCGATGCCGAGCGCACGCTGGCCCAGGAACGCATGGAGGCCTGGGTCGCTCTGCCCGCCGTGGCGCGTCGTCAAGCCCGTGCGGTCTACGATGGCGGGCGCGACACAATCCGTGAAGATGTCCGGGCCATGAAATGGAACGAGTACCAGAAACTCAGTGACAAAGAGCGTGCGCGGCTATTTGAACTCGCCCAGCAGAAAGTGGCCGAGGCCAGCGCCACGGCCGATGCATCGGCCGTGCGCACGGCGCGCCCGCATTCCGCCCTAGCCCCCCGCGCTGAAAAGCCACTGTCCACACAGTAAACTTCGGCTGTGAATTCAGCCGACGCGACCGCTTCATCCTCCACCGCTACTCGAATCGCATCGGCCACCGTATGGCGGCGGTTCATGGGCATCGTGTACGAGGCCCTCTTGCTCTTTGGGCCTTTGCTGGTGATTGGGTTTGTCTACTCGGTGATCGTGGACTTCAGCGACAAGGCCAATCCCGATCTTCACGACATCAAGCGCACGGGGCTGCAGATCATCGTGGGCGCCGCCCTGTTGGTGTATTTCAGTTGGGGGTGGAGCCAGGGCCGATGCACGCTACCGATGCAGACCCTGGGGATGCGACTGCAGATGCGCAACGGCGGCGAGGTCGACCTGCGCACCGCCATTGTTCGTGCCCTGATCGCCATCCCCAGCATGCTCTCGGGCATCGGACTGCTGTGGGCGATCGTGGATCGGGATTCACAGACGATTCACGATCGGCTCGCCGGAACGCGGCTGGTCTACGTTCCGGTCGGCAGGGTCATTTAGCGCGCTCTGCCCCTCGCGGCTTTAATGGACAACCCGGTCGAAGGCGAAGTCGCCGTGTTTAAAGTCGACCGGAATCACATCGTTGGGTCCGAACTTCCCTTCCAGAATTAACTTGGCCACGGGGTTCTCGATGCGCTGCTGAATGGCGCGCTTCAGTGGTCGGGCGCCAAAGAGCGGATCAAAGCCCACCTTGGCCACTTCATCGAGCGCCGCATCGGAGACTTCCAGTTTCATGTCCCGCTCCTCGACACGGGCCTCGAGACGCTTGAGCTGGATGCGCGCAATGTTTCGAATATGCGCCTGCCCCAAGGCATGAAACACGACGATCTCATCAATGCGATTGATGAACTCCGGCCGAAAGTGGACTTTCACCTCGGCCATCACGGCCTCTTTGATCTCCGAGGCCGGGGATCCGGCCAAGCGCTGAATCTCCGGAGATCCCAGATTCGAGGTCATCACCACCACCGTGTTTCGAAAATCCACGGTACGCCCTTGGCCATCGGTCAGGCGGCCATCGTCCAACACCTGCAACAAGACGTTGAACACATCGGGATGGGCCTTCTCGACCTCATCGAGCAGGATCACGCTGTAGGGCTTGCGGCGCACGGCCTCGGTAAGCGTGCCGCCCTCTTCATAGCCCACATACCCCGGGGGCGCACCGATTAATCGCGACACGGAGTGTTTTTCCATGAACTCACTCATGTCAATGCGCACCATGTGCTCTTCGGAATCGAATAGAAACTGGGCCAGTGCTTTGCAGAGTTCGGTCTTGCCCACGCCAGTGGGGCCTAGGAATAGAAAAGAGCCGTAGGGCCGATGAGGATCGGATAAGCCCGCACGGGAGCGCCGGATCGCATCGGAGACCAGGGTCACGGCCTCGTCCTGGCCGACCACCCGCTCGTGCAGATGGGTTTCCATGGTCAGCAGCTTCTCGCGCTCGCCGGTCATCATCTTGGAGACCGGAATTCCAGTGGCACGCGAGACCACCTCGGCAATCTCTTCGGCCCCGACCTGGGTACGCAGGAGTTTTGGTTTCTGATCGCCGGAAGAGGCCTTAGCATCGGCGGCCTTTAAGCGTGCCTCTAACTCAGGGAGCTTTCCGTACTGCAACTCCGACACTTTTTGCCAGTCGCCTTTACGGGTATGGGCGTCGATCTCATGGCGGACCTGATCGATCTCTTCCTTGATCGACTGGGACCCCTGCACGGCCGCTTTCTCGGCCTTCCACACCTCTTCGAGATCGGCGAGTTCGCGCTCAAGCCGTGCGATCTCCTGCTCAAGAAGTTCAAAACGCTTTTTGGAGGCCTCGTCCTTTTCCTTGCGTACCGCTTCACGCTCGATCTTTAACTGAATCAGGCGACGGTCGAGCTTATCCATCGATTCCGGTTTGGAATCGATTTCCATTTTGATGCGGGAGGCGGCCTCGTCAATCAGGTCGATGGCCTTATCCGGCAGAAAACGATCCGTGATGTAGCGATGTGACAGTTCCGCGGCCGCAACGATGGCCGGGTCGGTAATGTCCACGCCATGGTGGAGTTCATAACGCTCCTGCAGGCCGCGCAGAATCGCGATGGTGGCCTCGACACTGGGCTCGCCCACCAAGACCTTCTGGAAGCGCCGCTCCAGTGCCGCATCTTTTTCAATGTACTTGCGGTACTCATCGAGGGTCGTCGCACCGATGCAATGCAGCTCACCACGCGAGAGCGCGGGCTTGAGCATATTGCCGGCATCCATCGCGCCCTCCGCCTTGCCTGCACCGACCATGGTGTGGATCTCATCAATGAACACAATGGGGTGACCGCTGGGATGGCTTTCCGCCATCTGGGCAATGTCTTTCAGTACCGCCTTCAGGCGCTCTTCGAACTCGCCACGATACTTCGCACCGGCGAGCAAGGCCGCCATGTCCAGTGTCAGCACCGATTTGCCCTTCAGGCCTTCTGGCACCTCGCCATTCACAATGCGTTGTGCCAGGCCTTCCACAATGGCGGTCTTCCCCACACCGGGTTCACCGATGAGCACAGGATTATTTTTGGTGCGCCGTTGCAGAATCTGAATGCAGCGACGGATCTCATCATCCCGGCCAATCACCGGGTCGAGCTTTCCGCGCGCCGCACGCTCGGTCAGATCGATGCAGTATTTCTTTAACGATTCGCGCTGACCTTCCGCCTCGGCAGAGTCCACCGACTGACCCCCGCGCACGGCGTCAATCGCCAACTCCAGGTTCTTGCGCGTGAGGCCCGACTCGCGCAGCAGTTTTCCAGCGGGTCCTTTGTCATCGGCCAAGGCCAACAGGAACAATTCGCTGGCGATGAACTGATCACCCCGCTTTTGCGCCTCGCGATCGGTCAGGTTAAAAAGCCGCACGAGCTCGGAGCCCACGGTCACCTGGCCTTCGGGCTTGGCGACTTTGGGCAGGCTCTCCAGTGCGTTGTCCACGGCCTGGCCCAGGCGCTGGGTATTGACACCGGCACGGGCCAGTAACGATGTCGTGGAGCCCTCGTCTTGCTGCAAAAGCGCCGAGAGCACGTGCAGGGGTTCGATCGTGGGACTGTCAACGCCAACGGCCAGGCTCTGGGCGTCCGAGAGCGCCTGTTGAAAGGCAGTGGTTAATTTGTCAGTTCGCATCGTCGCATCTCACTCGATAAGGGGGTGGCGCTTGCCACGGATAATGTGGAGATGGGGGCATGACGCCGCGAAATCAAGGGCGCGGCTACACTGCGCCTCACGATGGACATCACCCTTCACGGATCCTTCTCCGAGATCCCTGCACTGGATTGGAATGGGCTGCTCGCGGACCAGCCCGAGGCAACGCCGTTTTTACGTTGGGAATTTCTGAGCGCCCTGGAGTCCACGGGCTGTACCACGGGCAAGACGGGCTGGTCGCCCTTGCCGCTCACCGTTCGCGATCCATCGGGGACGCTGGTGGGCGCCGCCCCGGCCTACGCCAAAGGCCACTCCTATGGCGAATACGTATTCGATTGGGCCTGGGCCGATGCCTACCAGCGCGCGGGCTTGGACTATTACCCAAAGCTGCTGGTCGCGAGCCCCTTTTCACCCATTCCCGGCACCCGGCTACTGGCCCGCGATGCACATGCCAAGACCGCCCTGATCGACGCCATTGAGGATCAGGCCCGCACACTCGGATGGTCATCGGCCCACGTGTTATTCACGGATTCGCACGACATGGCCGCGCTTCGTGAGCGCGGGTGGTTGATCCGTGACAACGTGCAGTTCCATTGGCACAACCATCAGTACGCCACATTTGAAGACTACCTCGGCCACTTAACCCAACCGAAACGCAAAAAAGTGAACGCCGAGCGGCGCAAGGTCCGCGAGGCGGGCATCGCCACGCGGATCATTGCCGGACGGGAGATCACCACCGCCGACTGGGATTTCTTTCACAGGTGTTACGCCAACACCTACCGCGAGCACCACTCCACACCCTATATTTCAAAACAGTGCTTTCTGGAGCTTGGCCAGACCATGCCCGAGTGCTTCGTGCTGTGCATGGCCGAACGTGCGGGCGAACCGATCGCCTGCGCCCTGCTCATGCAGGAAAATCAGGTGCTCTACGGTCGCTACTGGGGGGCATTGGAGCGCGTGGACTGCCTGCACTTCGAGGTGGCGTATTACCGCCCCATCGAGTGGGCCATTGAGCATCGCATTCGCCGCTTTGAAGGGGGCGCTCAGGGCGAGCATAAATTGGCCCGCGGGTTTGAACCGGTCAAAACCTATTCCGCACACTGGCTCAGTGAGCCCCGATTCCGGGATGCGGTGGCACGCTTTCTGGAACGGGAATCCCAGGGCGTGGAGCGCTACGTGAATGAACTGGAGCTGCGCTCACCGATACGGGGCGCGGCCTGATCACCAGCGCTTGAGCGCCTCGTCATCTTTGGCGCGCGCCTGCACCCAACGATCCCCTTGCGGGATCGCTTCTTTTTTCCAAAAGGGTGCCTTTGATTTGAGGAAATCCATGATGAAGGCGCAGGCCGCGAGCGCGGCCTCACGATGCGCACTGCTCACGCCCACCCATACGATTTCATCAGCGGGCGTAAGTGTGCCAATCCGATGGATGACACGGGCGTTCAATAATGGCCAGCGTCGCTGAGCCTCCTGCACGATCTCCAGAATGCTGGATTCGGTCATGCCGGGGTAATGCTCCAGGGTCAAGGTGCTGACCGAATCGCCTTCATTCATCTCACGCACCGTGCCCACAAAACTGGCCACCGCCCCCACGCGCAGATCCCAACGGCCATCGTCACGCTGACGCAATGCACGCAGCTCTGCCCCGACATCGAAGGCGGCTTCCTGGATTCGAACCACTGGAATCATCACGCTACGCTTGCCCTTCCCTGACGCGTGTTGCCACGGACTAGCCGCCGGTCACCGGCGGAAAAAACGCCACCTCATCGCCATCGTGGACTGGCGCATCATCATCGGCCATGCGCTGATTGACCGCTCCGCGCACGGCCCGCGCCGGATCCAGGCACGTGTTCCATATCGCGCCACGCTCACGAAGATGCGCCCGCAATTCGCCCAGACTGCTCACACCCACGGGCAGCGCCAGATTCTCTTCCTCTACTCCCGTTTGTTCGCGAATCGATGCAAACAGTTTTAACCGAATGGCCATAATGCGGCGCCCCTCCGTCTAGAGCAGCTCAGTGTAAGGAATAAATCCCACAAATTCACCACGGCGCACCGGTTGCCCCGCGGGAATCTCGATCAGTCCCATGCTCTCGGTCACCGACGAGAGCACGCCGGAGTTCTGACGATCATGAATCTCGGCGCCACCGTTGGCATTGAGCCCCCCGCGCAGAAACTCCTGACGCACATCCGGCGCGGGCCAGTCGAAGGCGGCCGGAACGCGCCATCGCATGGGCAGGGTCTGCGCTGCGCCCATGCGGGCCAACAGGTAGGGCCGCACCAGTAATCCAAAGGTCACCCAGGCGGCGACCGGATTGCCCGGCATGCCCAGAAACGTGGCGCCACCCACCGTTCCGAACGCGAACGGTTTACCCGGTTTGATCGCCACCTTCCAGAGTGCCAAGGTGCCCAACCCACTGATGGCCGACTTGATGTGATCTTCTTCGCCCACCGACACACCGCCGCAGGTCAGGATCACATCGCAGGTCTCGGCGGCTTTGGCCAGCTGCGATGTCGTCACTTCTAACCGATCCGCAAGGCAGCCCATGTCCACCACTCGGCAGCCGAGTTCCGTGGCCATGGCCAGAATCATCGGTCGATTACTGTCATAGATCTGACCCGCCTCTAGCCCCTCGCCCGGTTGACGCAGTTCATCCCCCGACGAGAACACCGCCACCGTGAGTGGCCGCCGCACGGACAGCCGATTGAGCCCCACCGATGCACACAATGCGAGATCGGCCGGCTTTAGCCGGCGGCCCTTTTCTAAAATGGTCTGACCGGCGTGAATGTCACCGGCACGCAATCGAATGTTCTGGCCTGGCGCCACCGGTTCGGTGAAGGTGACGCGGCCCTGCGCATCCACGTTGACCTGTTCCTGCATGATCACCGCATTCGCACCCGGTGGAATCGGTGCCCCGGTGAAGATGCGGGCCACGGTGCCCGACTCCAGGGCCACGCCGGGATGGCCGGCCGCGATGCGCTGGCTCACCGCCATGGGGGCCAAGGCATTATTCATCTCCACCGCGATACCGGCATAGCCATCCATTTGACTGTTGTCATACGCCGGCACATCCACCGGCGAGGTGATGTCATGCGCGAGCACCTTGCCCAAGGCGGAAAACAACGGCACCGGCTCACCCGCCGGCAGCCCACAGCCCTGGGCATGCTCCCACAACTGATCCAGAGTCTCGTTTAACGATCTCATGCGCGTAAGGCGCGGTCGGCAATCCACTGCTTCAGCGCGGTCACATCCGTGCCGATCGACTCCACACGTTGGGCCAGGGACTCGATGTTTTCCAACCCCTTCGGGCGCGGTGCGGGTCGGCCCAAGGCCTCCACAATCGTCTCTTCAAACTTGGCCGGAAGTGCCGTTTCCAGACAGATCATGGGCACGCCCGGCTCCAGATAGCGCCGGCCCACAAACACGCCATCGGCGGTGTGGGTATCGATCACGCGGCCATAACGGCCATCGATGTCCTGAATCGTGTGCAGACGATTCGCGTGCGTGCTCTTGCCCGACACCAATCCCGATGCGCGCACCCCATCCCAGGCCTGCGGATGGGCCGTCTTCAGATCAAACTGACCGGTGCTGGCCAGCGTGCGCCACAGTGCGGCCGTGGCCGCGCCATCACCACCGGTCATCAGATAAATGAACCGCTCAAAATTGGACGCTTTGGAGATGTCCATGGACGGGCTCGAGGTCTGATACGTCTCTTTGGAGCCCCGGACACGATAAATACCCGTACGAAAGAATTCATCGAGTACATCATTTTCATTGGTGGCCACAATCAAGTGGCGTATGGGCAACCCCATGGATTTGGCAACAAACCCGGAAAACACATTGCCGAAATTACCGGATGGCACGCTGAATGACACCGGATCGCCGATCGATCGGCCATAGGCCTTGACCGCGCTGAAGTAGCCCTTGAAGTAGTACACCACCTGGGACATGATGCGCGCCCAGTTAATCGAGTTCACGGTGCCGATGCGCCACTTGGCCTTGAAATCCAGATCGGCCGAGACCGCCTTCACCATATCCTGACAGTCGTCGAACACGCCGGAGACCGCCAGATTGTGGATATTGGGTTCCTGCAGCGAATACATTTGCGCCCGCTGAAAGGCACTCATGCGCCCTTGAGGCGAGAGCATGAAGACCGACACCGCCTGTTTATCGCGCATCGCATATTCCGCGGCACTGCCGGTATCTCCCGAGGTGGCCCCCAGAATATTCAGAATCTCTCCACGCTCGGTCAGCACATGCTCAAACAACTGCCCGAGCATCTGCATGGCCATGTCCTTAAAAGCCAGGGTCGGACCGTTGGAGAGTTCCAGGATCGCCAGGGGTGCGCCCTGCTCCTCTCCCAATGGGGTGAAGGGGGCGATCTCGGCATGACCAAACTTCTCGACCGTGTAGGCGGCATTGGCCAGGCGGGCCAACTGCTCGCGATCAATATCATCCGCAAACTTCGCAATGATCTCGCAGGCGAGCGCCGGATACGTCAGAGCGGCATAGCGCTCCAGATCGGTGCGGGTCACGGTGGGAATGGACAACGGCATCGCGAGGCCACCATCCTGGGCTAAGCCCTCTAACAAAATATCTTTAAAGCGGCCCATCTCGGCCGCCGGGCCGGTGCTGCGCGTGGAAACGTAGTTCATGCCCAAGGCCTAGGCAAAGGTTTCCATGCGCAACATCACGGTCTTGGCCAACACCGTGGGCAGACGCTCAATGCGGGCGATGGCCTCTTGCATCTTTTGCTCGACGCACAGATGCGTGATGAGCACCACGTCGGTCTCATCCATTCCCTCTTCGGGTTCGCGCTGGAAAAACGCGTCAATCGAAATGGCACAGTCCGCCAGGGCACGGGTGATGTCGGCCAACACGCCCGGCTGATCCTTCACGCGCAAGCGCAGGTAGTAGCACGACTGAATCTGCGCCATCGGGACCACCGACAAGGCGGTCATCTGATCCGGCTGAAACGCCAGATGGGGCACGCGGTTGGCCGGATCGGCCGTCAGTGTGCGCGCCACATCCACCAGATCGGCAATCACCGCACTGGCCGTGGGCTCGGCACCGGCCCCCTTGCCGTAATACATGGTGTGCCCCACCGCATCTCCCTTGACCCACACGGCGTTCATCGCACCCTCGACATTCGCGATGAGTTTCTTAGACGAGATCAGGGTGGGGTGCACGCGCAGCTCCACCCCCTGCGGATGGCGCTTGGTGATGCCCAAGAGCTTGATCCGATAGCCCAGCTGTTCGGCGTAAGCAATGTCCTTGGCCTGGAGGCTCGAGATGCCTTCCACATGGGCACGATCAAATTGCATGGGAATGCCAAAGGCGATCGCTGCCATGATCGTGGCCTTATGGGCCGCATCGACACCTTCGATATCAAAGGTAGGGTCGGCTTCGGCGTAGCCAAGCCGCTGGGCCTCCTTTAACACCGCATCAAAGGCCAGGCCTTTGTCGCGCATCTCGGAAAGAATGAAGTTGGTGGTGCCATTGATGATCCCGGCAATCCACTCAATCCGATTAGCGGTTAACCCCTCGCGCAGGGCCTTGATGATCGGAATACCGCCGGCCACGGCCGCCTCGAACGCCACCATCACCCCTTGCTGTTGGGCGGCGGCGAAAATCTCATTCCCATGCTTGGCCAGCAAGGCCTTATTGGCCGTGACCACATGCTTGCCGTGTTCAATCGCCTGCATGACAAAGTCTTTGGCAAAGCCGACACCACCGATCAATTCGACCACCACATCGATGTCCGGATCGCGGGCCAAGGCCAAGGCATCGGGGACAAACCGAGCACGCCCCTGGGTCAGGGCCTGGGCCTTTGCGGCATCCAGATCGGCTACGGCGGTGATGTCGATGGCGCGGCCGGCGCGCCGACGAATCTCCTGGGCATTGCGGGCCAACACATTCCAGGTGCCACCCCCCACCGTGCCGATACCGGCCAGGCCGACCCTCAAACTGCGAACTGTGTCAGCGCTCATGCGGCCTCTCCGTGCGCGGTACGTGGCGCAATCAATCCGTCTTTACGAAACATTTCTTTAATGCCCCGCACGGCCTGCCGGGTCCGCTGCTCGTTTTCAATCATGGCAAAGCGGACATGATCATCCCCGTACTCGCCAAATCCAATGCCCGGGGAGACGGCCACTTTGGCGTCGCTGAGCAGCTTTTTGGCGAACTCCAGTGACCCGAGCGCCGCATACGCCGGCGGAATCTTGGCCCACACGTACATGGACGCCTTGGGCACTTCCACATCCCAACCCGCCTCGTGCAATCCCTTGCACAGCACATCACGCCGCGACTGATACTGCTGGCGCACCTCTTCGACACACTCCTGTGGCCCCTCCAGGGCAATCACGGATGCGACCTGAATCGGCGTGAACGTGCCGTAGTCGTGATAGCTCTTGATCCGGGCCAGCGCATTCACGAGTTCCTGATTGCCCACCATGAAGCCCACCCGCCAGCCGGCCATGTTGTAGCTCTTGCTCATGGTGAAAAATTCCACCGCCACATCGCGGGCGCCGGGCACCTGCATGATCGACGGTGGTTTAAATCCATCGAAACAAATGTCTGCGTAGGCCAGGTCGTGGACCACCAGGATGTCATGCTGCTTGGCCAATGCCACGATGCGCTCAAAAAAGTCGAGCTCCACGCACTGGGCCGTGGGGTTGCTGGGAAATCCCAGAATGATCATCTTGGGCTTGGGGATGGACTCCCGAATATTGCGCTCGAGTTCCTCGAAAAAATCCAGGCCGCTGCCCATGCGAAAGGACTGGATGTTGGCGCCGGCAATGATGGCGCCATAAATGTGAATGGGATAACTGGGATTGGGCACCAGCACCGTGTCGCCGGCATCCAACGTGGCCAACATCAGATGGGCTAACCCCTCTTTGGAGCCGATGGTGACAATGGCCTCGCTCTCGGGATCCAGGTCCACATCAAACCGGGTCTTGTACCAGTTGCAGATGGCCTTGCGCAGACGCGGAATGCCTTTGGAAACGGAGTAGCCGTGGGTGTGTTCCTTGGTCGCGGTTTCGACCAATTTATCCACAATGTGCTGGGGCGTGGGGCCGTCGGGGTTGCCCATGCTCATGTCGATGATGTCCTCGCCCCGCCGACGGGCGGCCATTTTGAGCTCGCCGGTGATATTGAACACATAGGGCGGCAGTCGTTGAATGCGTGGAAATGGCTTCATGGGGCGCTTGGGTTGGACTTCGGGAAAAACCTTAACTTTAACCGAGCGCGCGGCTTGCAAAAAACCGAAGGAAACCTGCTAGTCTTCCCATTCGATGGCCTTGTCCCCACTGACCACGACGTTTACGCTCCAGGGCGCTGGTGCCGTCTACGGAATCAACGCCTACGGCCCGGATTACATCGAGGTCAACGGCGTGCGGCACGACCGCCCCCTGCTGTTGCATCCCGAATCCGGCCCGACCCCGCTGGCATCACGATCCAGTGCCACCCTGTGCGCGGACGACCTTGTGCCGGTGGTAGAGATGCGGCCCGAAGTGGTGCTGATCGGTACCGGCCCCCGACAGGTCTTTCTGAAACCCCACGTGTTAGCCCCCCTGACCCAGGCCCGTGTGGGCGTGGAATGCATGGGGCTTGCAGCCGCATGCCGGACGTTTAATCTGCTGGCCGCCGAAGGCCGCAAAACCATTGCGGTATTGTTATTTGAGTAGCGCCCCCACTGAGCGATTCCTATAAGGACACTGCGCGTATGCCCCTTCCCAAGGCTCCCACCAAACCCGCCACCCTGCTCCACCCCACCAAAGATCTGATCGCCAAACCCTCGCGCTCTAAAAAACCTGTCCCGGCGGCCATGGCCGGCCATCATGCCCACCACTCGGACGACCACGATCTGGCGGTCGCACCTGCGCCCGACGCCCCACGCGCAACGCCCGGGGCCGCCCCGTCCCACGACCGTCCGCAGACCGCCGCACGATCAGGCCCGTTGCCCACTCCTCCGCTCGCCACGGCCACCCGGCCGATGCCCAATGTGTTGCGCGAGCCGCGCCGGCGCACCGATCCAGACGTGGCCAAGACCTTTGTACTCGACACCAACGTGCTGATGCACGACCCGAGCAGCCTGTTCCGGTTCGAAGAGCACGACATCTTCCTGCCCATGATGACGCTGGAGGAACTCGATAACCACAAGAAAGGCATGTCGGAAGTCGCCCGCAACGTGCGACAGGTCACCCGCTCGTTGGACGCGCTGATCGATGCCATCTCCGGTGAAGTGGGCGACAAAGCACGCATTGGCGAGGGCATTCCACTGTCGGCACTGGGAAACAAGGACGCGACCGGACGGTTATTTTTCCAGACCGAACCCATTGAACGGGATGCCCATCAAGGCCTGGAAGGATTCGAGGCCGGAAAAGCGGATAACCAGATCCTGGCCGTGGTCAAGGCACTGCAGGCCAAGCAGAAAGATCGGGTCGTGGTGCTGGTCTCTAAAGACATCAACATCCGCATCAAGGCCCATGCACTGGGATTGCCGGCCGAGGATTACTTCAACGATCAGGTGATTGATGATGCCGATCTGCTGTACTCCGGCGCCATGCAACTGCCTGAAGGGTTCTGGGATAGCCACGGCAAAAAGCTCGAGTCCTGGCAACAAAGCGGTTACACGTTTTACCGGGTCACCGGCCCGCTGTGCGCCGCCTTCCATATCAATCAGTTCGTCTATGAAGAAGGCCCCAACCCCCTATACGCACTCGTGCAAGAAGTGCAGGGGCGCACGGCCGTGTTGCGCACGCTGCGCGACTTCAGTCACGCTAAAAACTCGGTATGGGGCATCACCGCACGCAATCGCGAGCAGAACTTCGCATTCAACCTGTTGATGAATCCCGAAGTGGACTTTGTCACCCTGCTCGGCCAGGCCGGCACCGGCAAAACGCTGCTGGCACTGGCATCGGGTTTGGCCCAGATCCTGGAGAGCAAGATTTACAACGAGATCATTGTCACGCGGGCCACCGTGCCACTGGGCGATGACATTGGCTTTCTGCCCGGAACCGAAGAGGAAAAGATGCAGCCCTGGATGGGCGCGCTGGAAGACAACCTAGAAGTGCTCAATCGCGGCATTGATGGCGGTGGTGACTGGGGCCGCTCGGCCGCCGCCGATCTGATCCGCACGCGGATTAAAGTGAAATCCTTAAACTTCATGCGCGGCCGCACCTTCATCAGCAAGTTTCTGATCATTGATGAGGCGCAGAACCTCACGCCCAAACAGATGAAAGCCCTGATCACCCGCGCCGGCCCCGGCACCAAGGTGGTCTGCATGGGCAACATTGCCCAGATTGATTCGCCTTACCTCACCGAAGGGTCCTCGGGCCTGACCTATGTGGTGGATCGCTGCAAGGGCTGGGCCCATGGCGGCCACGTGACCTTGCAGCGGGGCGAACGGTCACGACTGGCGGACTTTGCCACCGAGGTGCTGTGATCGGGCGGTCATCGTTGCGATAAAAGGTGGCGTCCCCTAGGGGATTCGAACCCCTGTACTCACCGTGAAAGGGTGATGTCCTAGGCCTCTAGACGAAGGGGA